>Ga0316622_100000397_pt1 | contig 24811 bp, 14 predicted proteins | sample OWC_Aug_OW2_C1_D_FD_207646 | JGI IMG/M metagenome (GOLD analysis project Ga0316622, IMG submission 207646) | Wetland soil microbial communities from Old Woman Creek delta, Ohio, United States - OWC_Aug_OW2_C1_D5_C | ecosystem: Environmental > Terrestrial > Soil > Wetlands | place: USA: Ohio... | reverse complement strand
CGGGTGAAGAGCGAGCCGTTGTGGACCAGATATAGGTAGTAGTCCGCGTAGTAGATGTCGTCGGTCGTAATGCGGGGAGTACCGCGCATGCCGTCATCTGGCCCGACCACGGTGCTGGCGAAAGAGGCGTCGGAAAGAAGAATCCGGCTGACGATGCAGTTGCCCGCGTAGAGATAGGCGACGTAGAGGCAATCCTCGGTGACCTCCGCTGCAGCGACGGAGGCCCCCCAGACACGCTGACCCGCGCCACAGATCCACGCAAAGGCCGCCCAGTGCGCGCCGCCGTCGTCGGATCGAAAGATGCCCACGCAGTAGCCCAATGGGGCGACGTACTCCACCGCGGCGTAAAAGCGGCCCGAAGCACTCGAGGCCATATCGACGTAACCTTCGGTCTCGAGTATGTTGTCGGCGACCAGGATGTCGCCGGCCCAGCGCGAGCCACCCTCTCCCTGCTGTTCCGCAACGACGCGGATCTCCGGGAGGGGCGCCATGGGGGAGGACAACGTGGCAGGCGGGAGTGCCGCGGCGCTCCGGGGATGTCCGGGCATTTGCAGTCGCGTCAGTGCGTCCGGGGCCGCTTGGGCGAGCGCGCTCTCGGCGATGCGTGTCGCATCGCCGGCGTCGGTGCTCTCGGCAAAGTGTCCCGCACCCACCTCGCAACAAACTCCGGAGACTACGATGAAAAGCAGGAAGGTTCTCATGGGTGGCCTCCTCGGATGCCGCCCACACTCAGGCCTGGCTTCCTGCCGGCGGATGGACTTGCGCACGTGCCGTCCCCGCCTGCCTGGCATGGGCACAGCTCACGGTCACTTCCGAAATCCCATCTCGGACTCCAGCGTGAGTTCACACGGCCGAAATCCGCTTCGCCGCGATCGATTCTATCACCTTAGCTGGCGGTCACACATCCTCGAACCGCTCCTCACCCGGGCAGAGCCCTGCCTCACAGCTCCGCCCGCACCGACTCGGCTCGGGCCGCGAGGGAATTGGCCGCAGCCGCGTTGCCCAACCGCCGGTGGAGTTCTGCGCAGGCCTCCAGCGACTCGGCGATGCGTGTGTGGGTCGGGCCGAGCGCGCGCTCGCGGATGACGAGAGCGCGCTCGAGCCAGGGCCGAGCTTGAACCAGGGAACCCTCGGTCAGGAACATCCGACCGAGATTGTGCACCGGCAGGGCGGTGCGCCAGTCGTCGGGGCCATACTTGGCCTCACGGATTGCGATGGCCCGGCGGTAGTGCGTCTCGGCCGGGCGGAAGCGTCCGGTGGCTGTCAAGAAGTCGGCCAGGCTGATCAGCGTCGCAGAGACCGCGGCGTCGTCCGGGCCCAGGGCCTGAAGCCGGATCGCGAGCGACCGGGTCAAGGAACTCTCAGCCGCCGCGGTCCGGCCCATCGCGAACTGGAGGACTCCGAGGTTGTTCAGTGCGGCGGCGACATTGGGGTGGTCGGGACCGAGGTGCCGCTCCTGGATCGCGAGGGCGCGCAGCAGAGAAGCCTCGGCCTGTTGGTGGCGACCGAGTTGCTGATCGATGCTTGCCATGTTGATCAGGTGCACAGCCAACTCGGGGTGATCCGGGCCGAGGACCTTCTCCATGATCGCCAGCGAACGACGCGCGAGCGGGGCGGCCAGCTCGTGCCGTCCGAGAGACTCGTGGAGATTGGCCAGATGGCTGAGGACGGCGGCCACATCCGGGTGGTCTGGTGGCAGGCAGATCTCGCTCAGGGCCAGCGAGCGCGTGAGCAGCGACTCGGCCGCGCCGAAATCGCGCTGTGCTTGACGAATCCGTGCCAGATTGTTGAGCGCCGCCGGCCAATCGATCGAGCTCGAGTCGCCGCGCATCTCGAAGATTGCGACCGATGTGCTGAGCAGCGACTCGGCCATCGGCATCTCGCCCTGCCGGGCGCGGATCCAGCCGAGATTGGCCAAAGAGACGGCTACCAGCGGATCATCAGGAGGCAGCAGGGAACGGCGGATGGTGAGCGCGCTGTCATATGCGCCGGCGGCCTCGTCGATCCGGCCTTGCGTGTTGTGCAGGTTGCCCAGATCGGTCAGGATGGCTGCCTCGGCGAGGCTTCCCGAGCCCGCGAGCGTACGGCGCTCCGCCAAGGCGCTCTCCAGGAACTGTTGCGATTGTGCGTAGAGTCCAAGCCCGCGGTAGACCACTCCCATGGTGTGCATCAGCCGGGACTGGACCTCGGGCTGATCACCGAGCTCATCCTCGATCCGCGCGGCCCCCACATCGAGGATCTCGCGGGCGGTCACCGAGTCGCCGCGGGCCTCGCTAGGGTGGGAGATCTCGAAGAGGCCAGTCAGGAAGTTCGAAACCTGATGCGCTTCGCTCTCGGCCGCCAGAGCGCGCCGCAGGTTGGCGTCCGCGCGCACGAAGAGCACACTCATGACGATGCCGAAGGCGACGATGAGCACCGCGATCCCGGCCAGCAGGAAAGCCGGCACGCGGTGGCGGGCGATCAGCTTGCGAAGCTGGTAGGCCGTGCTGGGGGGCCGTGCCAGGATCGGTTGCGAGGCGAGGAAGCGCTCGAGATCTTCGGCCAGCGCGGCGGCCGTCGCGTACCGGTCAGTGGACTCCTTCGCCAGCGCCTTGCGAACGACGGTCTCCAGGTCATTGTCGAGCCGCTGGCCTCCAGGCAGGACCTCGGCGAACGGGCGGGGTGGCTCCTCGCACACCGCCCGCGCGGCGGTCAGCCAGGAATCGTCCCCGGCGGCGCAAGGCAGCGCGCCGGTCAGGAGTTCGTAGAGCACGACGCCGAGCGCGTACACGTCGCTGCGGACGTCGATGTCGGCGGAAGTGCCCCGGGCCTGCTCGGGGCTCATGTAGTGAATCGTCCCCAGCGGCTGACCATCGCGCGTGAGACGGTGCGCCTCGCCCTCATCGAGCGCTTTGGCGATGCCGAAGTCGATGACCTTGGGGATCGCCTCGCCGTCGGTCGTGGCGACCAGCAGATTCGACGGCTTCAGATCGCGGTGGATCACACCCTTCTGATGCGCGTGCTGGACCGCATGGCAGACGGCGATCATCAAGCGCAGGCGCTCGCGAACCGACAGGTTGTGCGCCGCGCAGTACTCGGTGATTGGCACTCCGCGCACCAACTCCATGACGAAGAAGGGGCGGCCGTGTTCATCGGCGCCGGCGTCCAGCACGCGGGCGATGTTCGGGTGCTCCATGCGGGCGAGCACTTGACGTTCGGCTGCGAAACGAGCGGCGACCCGGCCGGAGTCCAGCCCCCAGGCGACGAGCTTGAGCGCCACCTCGCGCCGCAGGGGCTCGGTCTGCTCGGCTCGGTAGACAACGCCCATCCCGCCCTGGCCCAGGCGCTCGAGGATCCGGTACGGGCCGATCTGTTCGGGATCGGTGCTCACCGGCGTGGCCAGGAAGTTGCGGCCGGCTGTCTGTTGGAGCCGCGCGCCTAGACCCAGCGTGCGGATCACGGAAGGGACCTCCTGGGCGTGCGCCAGCAGCGACTCGATCTCGGCGCGCAGCTCGGCGTCGTCTCCGCAGGCTACATTGAGATAGCGGGCCCGCTCCTCTGGAGCCAGCTCGCTCGCGGCCAGCAGGATGGACTTCAGCCGCGCGAAGCGATCGTCGGTCATGCCACTTCTCACTCTGCCAATTCGCGGCTCAGGAACATGCGAGCGACCTTCCAGTCATCGTCGACCGTCCGCTTGGAGACGCCCAGCACGTGGGCTGCCTCCAGGGCGGAGAGACCAGCGAAGACGCGTAGCTCGACCACGCGGGAGGCGCGTTCGTCCTTGGCGGTCAGCTTCTCCAGGGCCTCGTGCAGGGCGAGGATGTCGACACTCAACTCCGCTTGCTGCGCCAGGTTCTCATCCAGAGTGACGCGCTGCAGGGGCCCGCCGCGCTTGGCCCTCAGGTGCTTGCGAGCGTGGTCGACCAGGATCTGGCGCATGGCGCGCGCGGCGATGCCGAAGAAGTGGGCCCGGTTTTGCCACCCAACCCGCGTCTGGTCGACGAGCTTGAGATAGGCCTCGTGGATCAGCGCCGTCGGCTGCAGGGTGTGATCCGGCCGCTCGCGGCGCATCAGGCCCTCGGCGATGCGATGCAGCTCCGCGTAGGCCGCCTGGTAGAGCTGATCGACTGCCTGTTCGCGCTCGCCGCCTGCATGCTCGAGTTCGACCAGAATGCGCGTGATGTCGGAACCCCCGGGAGCAGCCATGCGGAGTCTCCGGACTAGCGAATCAGCGTCATCTTGCGGGTCTCGGTGCCGGCGGCTGTCTCGAGCCGCACCAGGTAGATCCCGGAAGCCATGGGGCGACCGGAAGCATCTGTGCCGCGCCACTCCACCGAGTGGACACCGCTCGGGTGATGACCGTCGGCCAGAATCTGCACCTGCCGTCCGCATATGTCATACACGGCAATCCGGACCTCGCCGGCCCGCGACACGTGATAGCTCAGGCGGGTGTTGGGATGGGATGGATTCGGTGCGGGTGCCTGAAGCCGGCAGGGAATCGACGGGATGGGATCCGGGTCCGCCAGTCCCATCTCGGCGACCTCGATCAGCACCAAGGCCGAGTCGACCGCGCCGCGACAGTCGGTCACCACGTAGGCGAAAGAGTGCCAGCCGAGGAAATCCTTGGGCGGCCAGTACGTGATGGTTCCTGCCCCGGGGTCGACGTAGGCTCGGCCCTGGGTGGATCCCAGGTGGAGACTCACCAGACTCAGATCATCCTGATCACCCTCATCAGGATCGCTGTCGTTGGCCAGTGGTGTGAGCACGGTCGGCGTGTTGAGGGGCACCGCGAAGGTGTCGCCCATGGCAACCGGTCGCTGGTTCGCGACCATCGTGTCCGTTGCCACCAGAGCGAAAGCTCCCGGCAGCGAGACCGGCGCGAGATACAGCCCTCCCGGCAGTTGGAGACCGGAAAGACACTCAAAAGGTGACTCCCGCAATGCAAGGCTGGCGAAGGTGATGATCCGGAAGGTATCACCGGACTGAGGCACGAAGCCGCCGCTCAGATCCACGTGCAAGGCACCGCCGAGCTGGGCCGTTCCCGTGACGTGCAGCTGGTCGTACCCGACGCCCGGCTCTGTGCCGCCGAGCTCGATGAACAGGCGGCTGTCCGGCGTGGTCGTGTAATCGCCGCCGAAGTGCAGGGTACCGGGAGAGAAGCCCGGCGAGACGATGCCCTGATTCATGAAGCCTGCCTGCGCGATGTTGAGAGTACCAGATCCCGCGAGCAGGCCGTAGCTGTTGTGGCTGAAGTCGTCGGCGAGGGAAAGACGCGCGCCGCCCGCGATCACCACGCGCCCAGAGTTGTCCAGGGTGTTCGCGTCCAGCTCGCCGGACTCTATCCGGAGGACGCCGCGGTCCCCGGTGGTAGGATCGAGGCCGTTCACGAGCTGAGCTGTAACCATGCTTGCGCCTGGTCCGGAGCGTTGCACCAGGCCGACATTGGTGAACAAACCGCCGTCCGTGAGGTCGCCGGTGAGGTACAACACGCCCTCGTCTTCATTGTCGAAGGTGCCTGCGAGGGCCAGGGCGGCGCCGGTCGCCACCTCCACCGTGCCGCGATTGGCCACGAGGCCCTGAAACTGGGCGATGCCGGCCGCCAAGTCGATCTGACCGCTGTCGGGGTGGTTCGCGACCGCCGGCGCGATCACGCTCGTATCCTGGGTGTCGATCCTCCACAGGCTCCAATTGCTGGCCTGACCGGTTCCCGTGAGGTTGCCGGCGATCTCCATGGTGCTGCCGGGCTCATTCACGAACAGCGTGTCCACCTGCAGGCTGGCGCCCGCGCCGATCACGGTCAGGCCCCTACTCGTGTACACGTTTCCGAGCCGGAGCGTCCCGGATTCGATGTGGAGGCCTGAGGGGGGCTCGCCCTCCCCGGTGCCCCGGTTCACAAACGGGGTGCCGATGTTGCCCCTGCCCTGTCCGAGGTACTGGAAGCTGCCGTCGAGAAGGAGCTCGGCCCTGCCTTGGATGTATCCACCCCGCATGATGAAGCGGGCTGAGCCGGGCAAGTCCAATTCACCCTCGCTCTCGTGGGTGATGCCGCTGGCGTTGGTCTCAATCGTGGCCACGTCATTCAGGACGGTCGTCGTCCGGATGTCGCGGCTGTGGGCGAGGCCGATGCCCAGCTCCAAGAGACCGCCCGCCGCGATCCGAAACGTATCCGGCTCGGAGGTGTTCTCGGGGCACTGGATCAGCCAGCCGATCTGCGCGTCGCTGGCAAGCACCACGTTCCCCAGGGTCAGTTGGACGTTGTCGCCAGGGCCGGGCAGGGCGAGGGTGCTCCAGTTGAGCGGGTCCTCCCAGGCGGTGGTACCTGCCGCGCCGGTCCAGACGACCACGGTCGCGCAGCCTTCGGCGCCAGCGCCGATCAACTCGCCGCAGGGGCTGTTTTCAGGTAAGCAGGGAGAGTTTGCGGCGAGGCTGTAGTCGCCGTCGGTCCAAGGGGCCTCTCGGCAATGGGCCGGCTGGCAGAAGTGGGGATCAACGTAAATGTTGTCCTGCCCGTAGACGATCGAGCCGCCGCCCGTGAATCCGGTTGAATCGACATCGCTGCAGGCCACGTTGGTCGTGGTGCCGGGGAATGCGTAGAGGTCGTCCCCCACGTAGGCGCGGTTGCCCCAGATAATAGTCCGCTCGAGGGACAAGGTGGCCGCGTCCGTGACCAGCAGCCCCCCTCCGGCGAATTCCGTCTCCGCTAGGTTGGCCCGGTTGCCGGTGATCGTGCTGCCGAGGATCGAGGCCTCCGCACCGTTCGCGATCAGCAGACCGCCTCCACGGCCCAGGGCCCGGTTTCCGATGATCATGCAGTCGGTGAAGGTGGGAGCGCCGCCCTCGATGAGCACTCCACCGCCCTGACCGGGGCAGGAGTTCTCGGCGATGACGCAGTTGATGAAGGTCGGCGAGGAAGCCAAGACAAGAACACCGCCGCCGCCGCCACTTTCCAGGTCGTTGTGGATGAGGACACAGTCACGGATCGTTGGCGCATCCCCGCTCATGATCCAGAACGGTCGACCGACGTTGAGTCTGGTGAGCGTGAAGCCCTCGACGACCGCTGCCGCCGACACGCCGGTGTGGAAGTAGAAACCCCTGCCGGAACCCTCACCGTCGATGATGGTCACACCGGGACCGGAATCGGAGCGCACCACCAGGTCCTTGCCGGCGAAGTCGAGGTCCTGGTTGTCGGGGCCGGTGTAGGTGCCGGCAAGCACGAGGATCGTGTCCCCGGCTGCGGCAGCGTCGAGAGCGGGTCCAATCGCGGGGAAGTGTCCTCCTCCGCCGACGTCGACGACGAGGGTTGCCGCCGATGCAGGACCGGTCATGAACAGCAGGTTCGCGAGGAGCAGCAGCACGCTGGGTCGTTGGCACATGGACCACCTCCCTCGTGATGACCCCGCGGGAGCCCAACCATTCTACTTCATCCATCTCCGAGCGGACAACTGGGCCAAAGCGTTTCCGGCGACGCTGGCCCCCCGGATCCTGCCGAGGATCCGGGGGGCCGGAGCGGAACGGTCCCCGAGGGTTCAGGCGCTTACTTCATCTTCACCACGCGCACTTGCTCTTTTCCAGCGGGAGTCTGCGCCTGGATGATATAGAGGCCGGCAGCCAGGGGCCGACCGCTGCGGCCATGGCCGTCCCAGGCGAGCTCGCGGGTCGCGCCGGCTTCGACCGCCTCGTCCAGCAGGAGACGAACCTGGCGGCCCGTGGCGTCGAAGACGGCCACGCGCGCGTAGCCCGTCCGCACCGGCTGGAGGCGGAAGGTGACCTGGCTCTGGAAGAGGTTGGGGCTGGTGAACATCAGCACGGGGCCGCTCTTCGTGACCCGTTCTTCCGCGACCGCGGCATCTCGCATGCAAATGTACACCCTCGTAACCTCGGTGAACTCGCCCTTATCGTCGAAGACGATCTCACCGCGATCGTCGAACACGATGTAGCTGAAGAAGTCTTCCGTGAAGTTGCTGCCGTCGTGCCGGTAGGTGACGGCGCCAGTCTGCGGATCGATGTGCTCGATGGCTCCGTGAGCGGGACCCTGCACGATTTCGAGACTGCCGGGCACCAGGTGTCCGTCCAGGGGAAAGTCGTTGGCAAGCACGTCGATCTCGACGAACCCCCCGGCCTCGACCTCCACCCGGTCGTCGTTACCGACCGGCGCAGCGCTGGCGAAGACTCGGTCCAGGGCATCGAGGTCGTCGGGCACCCCGTACGGGGAACGGGTCCCCCCGCGCGCGGTGTCCAGACCCAGCGACTCACCAGGGATCAGGATGCACGGGCCGGGCTCCAACACGTCGGCCTCGGTGATGGGCAGACCCGAGATGCGGCAGGGTGTGCCAAGCGAATGCGAGCCGCGGCGCAGCGAGAAGAGGATCTTGTCGGTGGCCTGATCGTACACGCCGTCACCGTCATCCCAGATCGCCAGGGCGTCGATATCGTCCTCCCCTTCGGGACCGCTGCTGAGACCGAGGTCAGCGGCGGAAACGTAGACTCTGAAGGTGTCGACTCCGCTGCTGAGGTCGATCACCAGGATGTCAGCGGCACTGACGTCATTCACGACGGCCGTGCCGGCATTCGGCGGGGCAGAGGAGGTCTCAGCCCAGTCGGCGAAATCGGCGTCCAAGGAGAAGTAGACACATCCCTGCAGGTCAGAAACATGAGTATTCAGGTCGAGTGCATCCAGGTTGTCACCGTCATCATCCGGGTCCTGGAAGGTGGGCGAACTGGGCTCGCGGAGGCCCAGGCCGGGATGGCCGGTGGGCACCGCGCCGTCACCGTCGATGGCCGGCTGGTTGCCGGGCCTGAACCAAAGTCCGGTCCGCGTGACCGGGCCGAGGTAGGCGAAGACATCGGCCGCGGCCTCCTGGTTGCCCAGGGCTCCCTCGCTGCAAACACTGATGGCGGGGCCGACGGGCAGACCGACCGCGAACTCGTCGACCGAGAAGCGCAGCCGCGACCCGCGGTCGTTGCCGAAGGAGAGGGCATCGACTTCGCGGATGCCCATCATCCCAACCACGTCGATGCCCAGATCTTCGGGTTCCAGCATCACACCGGGAGCGTATGTGAGGCCAACCACCGGACCGTTGGGGCCCGGGGAGCCGGGCACCGCGACCGTGAGGATATCGCCCTCGTCGATGTCGCCCGGACCCCAGGTTGCCGGCAGGCCCCGGGAGTCTCCCTGGTAATCGATCGAGAACGTCACCCCCGGCGCGTTGCCGGCCAGGATGACCCGCATCTGGTCGGAATGGCCTGACAGGTACAGGTCCAGCTCGAGGATGTTTCCATAGGGGTGGATCTCATCCGGATACGTCCAAGCCCCGTCCTCGACCTCCAGGCCGCGCCTGGCCTCGCCGACGGGGTACTCAACGGATCCCAGTGCCACTTCGTCATCCCATTCGTCCAGCGTCGTACTCTCGAGCACAATGCCCAGGATATCCGAGCTGAATTCGATGGTGCCGATCAGGTGGGATGGACCGCCCGCGGAGGCCCGGTTCGCGTGGATCATGACCACCGAGACCCATTCGCCTGCGGTCACGGTGCCGGGAGTCAACGGGTAGTTGTACTTGCCGTCCGCGGTAACGTCCACGTCCATGTCGATCGTCAGACTGTAATCCTCCTTCTCCAGGAAGACCCGGATCGTGTCGTCGCTGGTGTAGGCGCCCTCGACCAGCGAGCCGACGGCGATCACATCCCCGCGAGTCACGGGGTAGATGTCACCGTTCGTCGAATTGATCTGCGCGCGGGCACTCGCGGCGAGACAGAGCAGGCCGAGAGCGAGGGCGAGAGCGACTCTGCCTCTGTTGGCCTCATGGGTCCGTTGCGTTTTCATGGTACCCTCCTTTCTTTCCTTCCTCCAAGTGCGCCCAGGCATCGGGCGCTGGGATCGTTCACCCTGGCATGCGACAAATGGAGGGCGCGTGTGCAGCGGAATGGGGGCGAAAAATCCTGGCGAGGTCGGGGACTTCCGGTGTCGGAGCAAGTACTTGGCCGCAGTCGATGCCGGGGGAAGGACGCCAATCTAGCCGAGTTCAGTTCCGATGTGCGGCAGCGCGCAAGATCGCCGTCGTCCGCGCAGGTTGCCCCGATGAATGCTCCAAGCGGCCAGACCGCCGGGTGGGGGTCTGAGGAATGCGGCTGCAAGCTTCAAGATCGCCTCACGTTCGAGTTTTCGGGAGGGAGTGGATCGGCGGCTGAAGCCTGCGGCGTTCTCCAGAGCCAGGACGGGCCGCGACCTCACGGTTGCCCCCAGGCAGGCGACCAGAGCTACAATCATTGTGCGCATGGCGACGGATGCTAGCATGACCGAGCAGGTGGCATGCCTCGCGGGCATGCGGACTTGTCGCCGAGTACTGGGCCAGCGCGGGGGAGGATGCGATGACGTGGCGCCAGCGATCGTCGTTGGGGGCTCCTGCAGATTGCGTGAGGAGCTCTCCGGAAGACCCGGGGCGGTTCAGACTCCCCGCTCGGATACGAGAGGAGGCTGGCGGTTGCCTGCAACTGAGAAGTCATCCCGCCCGCCGCTCCAGCTTCCGCGGGTCGCTGCGCGACGCCTCGCCCCTTCGTCCAGAGGGTCGATTCCCGGGGGTGCTACGGATCGCATGACCTCGAGATCGTCGCTCCTCCGCGATCCTGTGAGGTCGTTTCCCGGCCACCTTCCTTTTCGGAGGGAGTATCATCCCTGTGATGCAGAGTTCAGGAACTCCTCAGGACCGAAAGTCGTCAGGCCTCCACGAAACCGGGGCAAGTCTTCCCATGATGGGTAAGGTCGGCTCAGTTCCTTCATGCGGCGTGATGGCGTGCCCGTTGCGGGCGTCTGGGCAGAGGAGGGTCAGTCGATGATGATCACGAATCCAGTGGAGGAGGAGGGATTCCGGTGGCTGTTCGCTGCGGTCGCCGATGCCATGCTCGTCGTCGACGCGTGGGGAATCGTGATCGCGCTGAATCCTGAGGCCGAGCGACTCTTCGGATGGACGGCAGCAGAACTTCAGGGCGAGCCGTTGAAGGCGATCATTCCCGCGCGCTTCCAGCATCTGACCGATTCGCAATTCGCAACCGATGGCGGGTCGCCGGGCATCCCGCTGAAGGTTGCCTCCGTAGCCTTGTTTGCCCGGCGCAGGGACGGGACCGAGTTCCCGGTGGAGTTCAACCGGAGCCCCTTTGGCCCCAGCCCGGACACGCTCGTGTTGGTGACGATTCGTGATCTCACCAAGTGGCGGCGTGCTCAGGAGACCCTCTTCCGGGAGAAAGAGCAGGCCATCGTCACCCTCTCCTCGATCGCGGATGCAGTCATTACCACCGACCTGGCGGAAACAATCACGTACTTGAACCCGACGGCGGAGCGGCTCACCGGCTGGCGCACGACCGAAGCGCTGGGGCAGCCCGTCGGCACGGTCCTCACGCTCATCTCCGAGACGACGCGTCAGCCGATCGAAAGCATCTCCGCCCTATGTCTCCGCGAAGGGCGTGCGCTGGACCTGCCGGACGGCGTGCTGTTGCTGCGCCGCGATGGGACGGAAGTGGCGATCGGAGATTCGGCGGCCCCACTTCGTGACCGCAACGGCGCCACGGTCGGGGCGGTGCTGGTCTTTCATAACGTCACGGAAAAGCGGCGCACCACCCGAAAGCTCTCGCGCGAATCGATGCACGATGCCCTCACGGGGCTGATCAGCCGGCCGGAGTTCGAACGGCGCTTGGCGCGCGTGCTGTCGGATGCAGTGTCCGGTGCAGTGGAGCACGCTTTGTGCTACCTGGACCTGGACAGATTTAAACTCGTGAACGACACTTGCGGACATGAAGCCGGGGACGACCTCCTCAGGACGGTCGGTAGCCTGCTGGCCGGGCGTCTGCGCAGCCGCGACACGGTCGGGCGTCTTGGCGGTGACGAATTCGGCATCCTCCTGGAACACTGCTCGTTGGCCAAGGCGGAAGAGATCGCCGGCGGCCTCCAAAAGGCAATCGAGAACTTCCGCTACGTATGGGGGGAGAGGAGCTTCTCGATCGGCGCCAGCATCGGAGTCGTCCCGATCACGGCCACGAGCGGGCGGGCAGCCGACGTCCTGCGTGCCGCCGACGATGCCTGCTACAAGGCCAAGGACGCAGGAGGCAGCCGAGTCCATCTCGGGGCGGAGGCGGCCCCTGGAGTCCTGCAACAAGCAGAGACCCGGCGGATCACGCGCCTGACGCGCGCCATGGAGGACTGGAGTTTTCAACTGTTCGCCCAGGCGATCGTGCCCTTGGTGCCGCAGCTGCCGCCCCGTCCCCGGTGCGAAATCCTGCTGCGCCTGCCGGACGAGCATGGTGGCATGGAGATCCCCGACACGTTCCTTCCGCAAGCGGAGCGCCACCGCCTGCTACCGGCGATCGACCGCTGGGTCGTGAGGCGGACGGTCGGACTCCTGGCTGAATGGCATCGGGACCATCCGGAATGCGAGTTGCCCCTCTGCTCGATCAACCTCAGCGTTTCCTCACTGGACGACGTGGACCTGGTCCCCGCGATCCGTGAATACTTGGAGCAGGACCATCTTTCGCCCAAGGCCCTGTGCTTCGAGATCGTCGAAGCGGCGGCTCTCGGGAGTTTTGCCCAGCTGGTGCGCCTCATTTCCGAGATGCGGGCGCTGGGCTGCGGGGTCGGGCTGGACGACTTTGGCAGCGGGCTCACTTCGTTCACTCACCTCAAGGCGCTACCGGTCGATTATCTGAAGATCGGCGGCCACTACGTGCGCGGCGTCGTCAACGACCCTGTGTACGGCACCCTCGTGAGCGCCGTAAACCAGGTTGGTCGGATCATGGGCGTCACCACGATCGCCGAGGAGGTGGAGAGCGAACCCATTCTGCAACATCTGCGGGACTTGGGAGTGGAGTATGCGCAGGGGGAAGCCGTGGAGCCACCGGCGCCGCTGGTGGATGAGGAAGGGAAAGTGGCTTTGCCCTGTGTTCTACGATCGATGTGAAGCCAAGCTGCTGGCGCTGCGCAGCGGGCGATATGGAGAAGGGTGCTGGGCTGCAATCGTGCGCGTCTCCCGGGTGTTTCTCCACGTTGGAATGATCGCGGAGGCAAGACCTCCGGCGGCAGGCGGCAGTCCGGCATGGACCTCGGCGCAATCGGGCGGGGGGCGGAGCGCGGCCGGAAGGTCCAAGGGCAGGGGGAAGAACCGTCGCTTGAGTTCACCATGGTTCAGGTCCGCGGGCAGGGGCGAGGGGAGCGGACTGTCAACGATTCTGCGTAAACGGCCGTCCTGATGATCGCGGCATCCGACCTTCGAAGACGATGGCAAAGTGATTCAGCGCGGCGGCCCAGTCCCGAACCGGCCGGTTCCAGCGTTCCGACCATCCCGGCATCCGTCCCGGCGCCAGTTGCCGCCGAGTTGGCGGCGTGCTGTCAGGGGATGCTATAATTCTTCCTTGCAGGCAATCGGCCGAGATGGGCCACTTGCCCGCTTGCCTCGCGAATCAGTTCGCCGGAAGAGTGGAGGAGTCCGGCATGGGCGGTGATCGGAAAAGGCGTGCCACGTCTCCTTCCCGGCATAGAGACGAGTCTGGGCCGGTGAGCGGACCCACCGACAAGCGGGCGGCGGAGTCTGCCGCCCCGGCAGAGGAATCGCCCCCCCCGTCAAGCGGAGGGGCGTTTCCTATCGTCGGAATCGGGGCGTCGGCCGGCGGGCTTGATGCCATGAAGGAATTCTTCAGTGCGATGCCGGCTGACAGCGGCATGGCCTTCGTGGTCATCCAACATCTGGAGCCTGCTCACGAAAGCCGCATGGCCGAGATCCTGGCCAAGTTTACAGCGATGAAGGTTCGACAGGCCGAGGACGGCTTGGCCGTGGAGCCCGGTACGGTTTACACCAACCCCCCGGGCAGGGCGCTGGGCATCCGCGGCGGCCGACTGGTGTTTGGCGCGCCGCGCGAGCGGAGCCATGTCGAGGCGGCCATCGACCACTTCCTGGTGTCCCTGGCCGAGGATCAGGGCCCGGCGGGGGTCTGCATCATCCTGTCGGGCAGCAGCGGGTCGGATGGCCCGCGGGGCGTGCGCGCGGTCCGCACCGCCGGCGGGATGTGCATGACGCAGGACCCCGGCAGCGCGCAGTTCCCGGCGATGCCCCAGGCCGTGATCGACAACGGGCTGGCCGACTATGTCCTCTCGCCTGCCCAGATTCCCTCGCGGCTGCTGGAGTTTGTGCAGCGCCCCGGGATTCGGGACACCGGCCCGGCTGAATCCCGGGGCGAAGCCGCCGGTGATCTGGACGCCGTCCTGAAGCTCATCCGCACGCGCACCAACAGCGACTACAGCCATTACAAGCGAGCCACGATCCTGCGCCGCATCCATCGCCGCATGGGGTTGCGGGGGGTCAGCGATATGTCCGCTTACCTCAAGCTGCTCCAGGAGGACGCGGAGGAGTTGACGCAGTTGACCAAGGACATGCTCATCGGCGTCAGCTCGTTCTTCCGCGATGCCGATGTTTTCGAATCGCTCCGACGCCAGGTCATTGAGCCCCTGGTTCGGGACAAGCCCGACGACATGCCGCTGCGCGTGTGGGTCGCCGGCTGTGCCACCGGCGAGGAGGCCTACTCCATCGCCATGCTCCTGCTGGAGGCCCGGTCCGCCGCCGGCAAAGCCAACCTTGTCCAGGTCTTCGCCACGGACGTAGACGAGCAGGCGCTGAATACGGCCCGGGCAGGCGTTTATCCCCTGAGCATCGCCGACGAGATCCCGGCCAAGCGGCTGGAGGCTTTCTTTGCTCAGGAGGGCCAGACGTACCGCGCCGCCAGGCATCTGCGCAACGCGATGGTCTTCTCGCGGCATGACCTGCTGGCCGCGCCACCCTTTTCAAGACTCGACCTGATCAGTTGCCGCAATGTACTGATCTACCTCGAGCCGGCGGCGCAGAAAAAGGTGCTCTCGGTCTTCAGCTTCGCCCTGAACGCGGGCGGATACCTGCTGCTGGGCAAGTCCGAGGGCCTCACCGGGATGGAGGACCCGTTCCGCCCCGTCTCCAGGCAGGACCGAATATACCTGCTGACACGGGCAAACGGCAGGGGTGCCGGCGACTTCCCGTCGTACACCGCCGGGCGGGCCGCCGTCTTCGTTGACCGGGAGCGGACTGCCGCCGACGTATCCATCCTACCGCAGGCCAACCTGGAAGCGGTGCTGCGGCACTTCGACGCAAGCATCGTGCTGATCGACCCCCAGGGCCAGATCCTCTACTTCCATGGCCGGACGGAGAAGTACCTGGGCCACTCCAAAGGGCTGGCAAGCCTCAATATTCTCGACATGACGCGCGGGACGTTGTCGGCCAAGCTGCGCCGGGCGATCGACAGGGCGATCCAGCAGGATGGCCCCGTCCGCCTTGCAGGAGTTCCCTCCCCCGTGGGGCGGTCGACGCCGGTCAACTTGACAGTGATGCGCATCCCAAGCCGTGGGGGCGTGCCGCTCCTGGCTGTCATCTTCGAGGATGCCCTCCGGACGCACCCGCCGACAGCCGAGCACCCCGCGGCGACCGAGGAGGCTCTGGTGGCCCAGTTGGAGGAGGAGGTGAAGGCCCTCCGTGCGGAACTGCGGTCCGCCGCCGAGAACGACGACGCGGCCGTGGAGGAACTCAAGGTCTCTAACGAAGAAGTGATGTCAATGAACGAGGAACTCCAGGCGGCCAACGAGGAACTGGAGGCCTCCAAGGAAGAACTGCAGTCACTCAATGAGGAGGTGACCACTGTCAACGCCCAGCTCAACGAGAAGGTCAATGAGCTGGCGGAGGCCAACAACGACCTGGGCAACCTGCTGGTGGCTACCGAGATCGCCACCATCTTCCTGGATACGCGGTTGCGAATCAGGCGTTTCACGCCCCGGGCGACAGCCCTGCTGAACGTGATCGACTCGGACGTCGGCAGGCCAATCGGGCACATCAACGACAACTTCACAGGCCTGGACTTGGCCGCCGAGGCCGACAGTGTGCTCAAGAGCCTCTCGTCCGCCGACAAGGAATTGCAGGCCCGCGACGGGCAGTGGTTTACGGTGCGCATCATGCCGTACCGCACCCTGGACAACGTGATCGCCGGAATCGTCATCACCTTCTCCGACGTGACCCGGCTGAAGGACTCTGAGACGCGGTTCCGCTACGAGAAGACCTACGCCGAGCAAGTCATCGCGACGGTGAGACACCCGCTGCTCGTGCTCGATGGGCAACTGCGAGTCCTGTCGGCCAACAATGCCTTCTACGGGACGTTCGATGTAGAGGCCGGCGACACGGTAGGCCAGCAGATCTACGAGTTGGGCGACCGGCAGTGGGACATTCCGCAACTGCGTACCCTGCTGGAGGAGGTTATCGCGAAGGAATCCGCCTTCCATGACTTCCGTGTCGAGCATGTCTTCCCGCGCATCGGGCACAAGGTGATCCTGGTGAGCGGGCGGCGCATCGAGCCGACCGGCGGCATGCCGGCACGCATACTGCTGACCATTGAGGACATCACGGACCGCGAGAAGGATCGCGAGGAACTCCGTGCTCTGAACACCGATCTTGAGCAGCGAGTGACGGAGCGGACGGCTTTGGTCAAGCACCGCTCTGACCAGCTGCGCCAGTTGGCGACCGAGTTGACGTTCAGCGAGCAGCGTGAGCGGGAACGGCTCGCCCGCATGCTGCATGACAACCTCCAGCAGTTGCTGGTGGCCGCGAAGTTCCAGTTGGCGACGGTGCGTTTGCGTGCCGGGGAGGAGCGACTACTGGAAGCCATCGACTTGATGGATGATCTCCTCAAGCAGTCACTGAATGCCTCCCGGACGCTGACGGTAGGATTGAGCCCCGTCCTTCTTATTGAGGGCGGTATGGATGCTGCCTTGCCATGGTTGGCTCGGCAGATGGAGAACCAGCACGGCCTCGTTGTGAAGATGGAGATCAACGCCATTGTGGAGCTGGACGAAGAGGGCATCGTCTTGCTGCTCTTCTCGGCGCTGCGCGAATTGCTCTTGAACGTAGTGAAGCACGCCAAAGTCGACTCGGCCCGCGTTCAGCTCGATCGCATCGATGGCGACCTGGTCCGAATCGCCGTCAGTGACGAGGGCGTCGGCTTTGATCCGGCCGGGCTCCATGCCAAGGAGGAGGGGGCCACGGGCATGGGACTGGGTGGCCTGCAGCGGAGATTGGAGCACGTCGGGGGGCAGTGCGTGGTCGACAGCGCCCCCGGGCGGGGAACCCGTGTCACCCTGACGGCCAAGGTTGGTCGGCCGCGGAATCCGAAGATCGTGAGTAACATGGACGGTGCTCACGGCTCGCAGGAGTCTTCAGCCGCGCCGGCCACGACGGCGGATCGAGCCAGGGGCAAGATTCGCGTGCTTCTGGTGGACGACCATGCCGTCGTGCGTCAAGGACTGACCGGAATTCTGAATGCCGAGCCAGACATCGTCGTCATCGCCGAGGCAGGCGACGGCGAGCAGGCGGTGCAGCAGGCCCTGCTTCATCGGCCCGACGTGATCATCATGGATGTCAGTATGCCGGGCATGAACGGCATTGACGCCACCAGGAAGATCATGGCCGAGTTGCCCGACACGAAGATCGTCGGCCTGTCCCTTTACGTAGCTGCCGACCGCGCCGAGGCGATGCGTGAAGCCGGGGCGGTCGGCTATGTCAGCAAGGGCAAGCCTTCGGATGGTCTCCTCGCCGCTATCCGCGCAGCCGCGGGTAAGCCTGCTGATCCGAGAAGCTGAGGAGCATTGCCGCCTGTACGAGTGGCTGCGCCGCTATCGCCATTGGTCGGTAGCCGACCAGCGCCGTGCTCTCTCACGGAAGCTATACGGACACTGGTCGTACTATGGCCTCACCGGGAACTACCGCCGCGCAGCGAACCCATGCTCCTGAGGGGCCGGATGCGGGAAACCCGCACGGATCTGGGGGAGGCCGGGGACGGTAACGGCCTCGCTCCACCCGGCCATCGTGCTGTCTTCCGGACTGATCCAGGCGCTCGCCGGGCCGGATAGCGGGTGACGGAAGCTGCGGACGAAGCAGGGGAGTTGTCGCGACATCAGGGCTTCCCGCAGGTGGGCGACCGGGGTTACAGCAAGTGCGCGCATGGGGAGAAATCGTAGCGCGACCATGGAGGGGCATCCCAGGCGCACATTCCGAGTCTCCGCGGAGCACGGGGGAGAAGGCGTCTCCGTTGGTCCGCGGTTCCCTCGGCCATGACGCGCTCGAAGTTCCCGGCGGGTGCGAGGAGCGTATTGCGATCGATTGCAGGCAATTCCGCGGTTCCCGCGACGGCACCAGATCCCGCCTCGAACTCTCCACTCTACCCGCGAAAAGAATTGCAATGTTCGGCCGGTTGCGTAGCATATAGACGATGCCCCCGGATGCGTGTCCTGCGTTGTCGAGACGGTGAGCGGGGGAGACTGCGAGTTACGGTCGCAGCAATCAATGTGTCTGCGCGGATGAGTCCTGGGGAGGCGCAGATCACCGTCGCGGGCGGAAGCGACGGCTGCGATTCGATGTGTTGCGGTTACCCGCTGTCGTCCAGGGTATCGGATGATCGACTAGGGAGGGTCTATGCAGAAACGGCTGATACTGAATGTGCGTCTGGCCGGCCTCGCCTTTGTGATGGGCCTGCTGTTCACTGTCCCTTGCCTCGGGCAGGTGAACGGACCTCATCTCACCGTGGGGCCGACTGTGAGCTACGCGGATTGGTCCAAGGACATGAACCTGGACAACGAGGTCCTCATCGGCGGGCATTTGGGGCTGTGGCTCAACGGGTACCTCGGAATCGAAGGTCACTATGCTCCCATGTCCGGCAAGACGCTGCACTCCGGCCGACACTGGATCGGACCGGAGACGGCCGCGGCGGTTGACCAGGACATCAGTCTCTACGGGGGCAACGTCATCCTCAACTTCTCTCCCACGAAAGTCCTCAGCCCGTTCCTGGTGGGCGGGTGGCAGGAGGGGCACTGGGACGAGAACGATATCTGGCCAGAAGAGACGTACACGAATGGGCCTCAATTCGGGGCCGGCCTTTTCTTCTGGCCGCTTTCTCGTCTCGCCGTGAGAGCAGAAGTCAGGGACTGGCTCTGGGATTTCAAGGAGTCCACGCCCGATCCTCCCGGTGAAGGCTGGACCCACAACGTGGTCTACTCGGTAGGGATCGATCTAGCCTTGGGCGGGTGGTTGGCAGGGAAGGACTCGGATCAGGATGGAGTGGCCGATCGGCGGGACCAGTGCCCGGACACTCCTCTCGGAGCACGGGTCGATTCCCAGGGCTGCCCGATCGACTCGGATGGCGACGGCGTCCCGGACGGAATCGACAGGTGTGCCACCACCCCGAAGGGCGCAGTGGTCGACGTCTCCGGCTGCCCGACCGACTCGGACGGCGACCGCGTCTATGACGGCCTGGACCAGTGCCCCAAGACTCCGGCGGGCACGACGGTCGACGCCAAGGGCTGCCCGGTGGATTCGGACCGCGACGGTGTTGCTGACGGCCTGGACAAGTGCCCCAACACGCAGGCCGGTGCGACGGTCGACGCCAACGGATGTCCGACTGATTCGGACCGCGACGGTGTCGCGGACGGTCTGGACAAATGTCCCAATACCCCCGCCAACGCACGCGTGGATGTCGACGGGTGCCCGATCATGATCAGCGAGAAGGAAGTCGAGATGCTGGATACCGGCAAGATCACGGTGCGCAATATCAACTTCGACACTGCCAAGTGGACGCTCCGGCCGGAGTCCTTCGCCGTCCTCGACGAGATCGGGGGCATTCTGATCCAGTGGCCCGATCTCCGCGTCGAGATCGGCGGACACTGCGATTCCCGTGGATCGGACGAGATGAACCAGGAACTGTCCGAGAAGCGGGCGAACGCCGTCCGTGAATACCTCGTCTCGAAGTTCTCGCAGCTCCGCCCCGATCAGTACACCGCGGTCGGCTACGGGGAGGCTCAACCGATCGCCGACAACACGACCCAGACCGGCATGGCGCAAAACCGGCGGGTGGAGTTCAAGGTCCTGAACACGGAAGTCCTCAAAAAGGAGCGCGAACGGCGGGAGATGCTCCAGAAGTAGAAAGACGCGATCGGCCCCGACACGGATTCGCTGCTTCAGGCAGATGACGGATGCCTCGGACGCGGAAGGCGTGTACGACGTCGGACGCGGACCGAGGCATCCGTGCTTATGATGGAGGGCCGCCGAGGTGCTCGGTCTCGACGCACAGACGCGGCCCGGAGGGCACTGAGCCCAGATGAACGCCTCGAGCTGTACACCAGGGATCTAGGAATCTCGCCCACTCCGTCTTGGGAATCTTGCCGAGTGGCTCTGGCCAGGATCCGTCGATAGCATCCCACTGGGGTCTTGGCAGGAGATGCTCCTCCTCTGCGGGCGCAAAGGTCTGACGAGGAGTCCGCAGCGGGAAGGCCGAGGTGGTTCTGCGGCTGATCAAGGGCGAGGACTTGGGAGCCTTGAGCCGCGAGATCCAGGTGCCGGCCCACGAGATCGAGGAGTGGCGCCGGGTGTTCCTGGAGTGCGCAACGCGAGGGCTGCGGCGCCGGTCCCGGTCGAGAGCACGACCTAGTCGAAGGTCAAGCTCAGTTACCGCTGACATGGAGTGAGCGGTGCCGGCTTCCAAATGGGAGAGCTCATGATCTTCCGGATGCGCTCCATATCGGCTGCCGGCGCCCTCGTTCTGCTGGGCGCCTGGGCCGTCGAGTCGCCCGCGGGCGTCACGCGCTTTGAGATCACTCCGGGAACGGAAGGCAATACCGTCCGCTTCGAGTCCAAGGCACCAGTCGAGACGGTCGTCGGCACGAGTAGTGCGATCCGAGGGTGGGTGGAAGTCGATCCTTCAGCGGTGGGTGATTCGGCGGGCGTCCATGTGGAAGTCGATCTCGCCACGCTGAAGACGGGCATCGGCCTGCGCGACCGGCACATGCGCGAGAACCACCTCGAGACCGAGCGCTATCCGCAGGCGATCTTCCGCGGGGCGCGGATCGTCCCCGCCGCGGGGCAGCCGGCGGGTGCGCGGCGAAGCCTGACGACCGCGCCCCAGACGATGGAAATCGCGGGAGAGTTCGAACTGCACGGAGTGCGCCGGGCTTTACGCCTGCCGGTAGTGCTCAGCCTGCACGAAGCGGAGGGGCGGGCGATCCTCAAGATCGAGTGCCACTTCCAGGTGGGATTGGCGGACTATGGGATTGCGCGGCCGCAGTTTCTCGTGATGAAGCTCAGCGATGTCCAGGGGATCTCTCTTTCCGTGACCGCGATGGAGGTGAAGCCGTGAAAGGTGCGTTGGTCGCCTTGCCGCCCCCGGGGCGCCCGCCTACTCCCGTGCAGCCGCAAGAACGAACGATCGGCCTGCGGCCACAGATCGAACGCATGCTTGTCTTCGTGCCGGTGATTCTCGGTCTGGCCGCCTGCGGAGATCTCGGAGACGAACCCACGCTCGGAACACCAGACACGACCGTTTCCTTCAGCGCGGAGGTCCAGCCGATCTTCACCGCTCATTGCGCGCTGGCCGATTGCCACGGCGGGGCTGAGCCTCAGCTGGGATTGTCGCTTGTCGCCGGGGTGAGCTACGCGGGAATCGTCAATCAACCTTCGGTGCAGGAGCCGGAACTGCGCCTCATCCGCCCCAGTGAGCCGGAGAGCTCCTATCTCTATCTGAAGATCACCGGTGCCCCCGCGATCGAGGGGATGCGCATGCCGCCCGGAAGCGCGTTGGCCCAGGAGAGCGCGCAGATGATCCGTCGTTGGATCGTGCAGGGTGCGCTACCAGATCGTTGAGCGACCTTCTCCAGGAGGTAGTGGCATGCCCCTGACTCGCCGTCGCCCTCGTGTCGCCGCCTGTGTGCTCGCGGTCCTGTTCGCTCTCTTCGTGGCCGTGCTCACCTCGCAGGCGATTCCGCGCTACTCTGCCCGTTATGATCAGAACTGCTCTCTGTGTCACGACGATCCCACTGGCGGCGGGAAACGCACAGCTTACGCGGCCCAGTATCTCTGGCCGGTCGAGATGGTCAGCTTCGCGCCTGATTCCGTGAGCCTGGCGCGTATCACTCCCCAGCTTGGCAGGAGCCTCTCCATGGGGTGCGATCTGCGCACGATCTACCACGAATCGACGGCGGATGCGGGGGCCCACGGATTCCAGCAAATGGAGGGGAGCCTCTATTTCTACATCGACCCCGATCCGCGCTTCGCGCTCTATCTGGCTCGCGGCATCTCGGGCAACTACGAGGTCTTCGGGATGGCGCGCGTGTTGCCTGCGCAGGGGTATTTCAAGATCGGTCGTTTCGTGCCGCCCTATGGTTGGAGATGGGCCGACCACACCGCCTTTGTCCGCGAGTACGAGGGCTTCATGCCGCCCACGCACACCGACGTCGGTCTCGAGGTGGGCATCTTTCCGGGTCGCTTGAGTGCTCAGGTGGCGATCTCGAACGGCGCGCGGGGAAACCTGCGGGATGTCGAAAGCCGGCTGGCGGCGAGCGGTGTGGCGCTAGGCCGTTTCCACTTGCTGGGGATGGCGTGGGCCGCCGGTGGCTCGGTCACCCTGCAGCCGCGGGATGTGCTGGGTGTGCGGCGCACCGGGGGTGGAGCGCTCGGCAGCCTGAACGTATGGCGCTTGACGCTGGTGGGGCAGATGGACTTGCTCCAACGTAGATCCGCCGACGGGAAGGAGACCGCTTGGGTGTGGTCGCAAGAGGTGGCTGGCCGTCTCGCGCGCGGCCTGGACCTGCTCATCATCCACGACTATCTCGATCCCGATCTCGACTACCGCACGGGGGCGCGAGAGCGCTGGGGCGTGGGCGCCGAGTGCTGCCCGGTGCCCGCGCTGCAGGCGCGTTTCATGGTCGAACGCCTGCGCGTCGACGCCGGGCCGGCCACGGCCGGAGAGGATGCCTGGCAAGGGGAAGCGCAGGTCCACTTCCTGTTCTAGTTGGGCTTGCGCGCCTGACTGAATCGCTCCGGGATTCCCGCCGGCGCTGTCTCTTGCGCCCCGGCGGTTCGCGCAATGTCCTGTCTGGAGAGCTGGGACGAGCCGTCCTCCTCGTGAGCGGCTCGTCCGGTCGACGGCCGACTTGCGAGGGGAGCTCGCCGGGACGGCCCGATGGTCCGCATGGGCGCGTATCCTTGCGGCTTCCCGAGGCGATGGGACTCGTGGCCAGCGCGACGCTCAGCACCAGTCGGCGAAGGCGTCCTTGTCTTCCTGGAGGCGCAGCGCACCTTCCCGGGAACCGCTCTCATCGCCCCCGACCTGACCGTCCTTGAGTTTGATCTTCAGGCGGAGATTGTTGGCGCTGTCCGCGTTGCACAGGGCGTGCTCGATGGAGATCTTGCCCGCCGCGTAGAGATCGTACAGAGCCATGTCGAAGGTCTGGCAGCCATCGAGGGCGCTCTCCTCCATGGCCTGCTTGAGCATGTCCACCTGCCCCTTCTTGATCAGATCCTTGATGCGCGGCCGGTTGAGCATGACTTCCACCGCCGCCACCCGCTTGCCGTCCGTCCCCATGAGCAGGCGTTGGGAGGCGATCACGAGCAGATTGAGCGCGAGCTGGAGGTACATCTCGGGATGGCGCGAAATCGGGAAGAAGTTGATGACCCGTTCGAGCGCCTGGTTGGCGTTGGTCGCGTGGAGCGTGGCGGCGCACAGATGGCCGGTGTCGGCGAATGCGATCGCCGCTTCCATCGTCTCCGCATCGCGGATCTCGCCCAGGATGATCATGTCGGGCGCCTGCCGCATCGCATTCTTCAGGGCGTCATGATAGGTATGCGTGTCGAACCCGATCTCCCGCTGAGTGACGATGGACTTCTTGTGGCGGTGGGTGAACTCGATCGGGTCTTCAATGCTGATGATGTGGCCGGGTCGGTTGTCGTTGCGATACTCGATCATCGCCGCCAGAGTGGTCGACTTCCCGGAATCGGTGGGCCCCACGATGAGGACCAGGCCACGCTTGCAGAGAACGACTTCCTTCAGGACCTGCGGCAGCTTCAGCTCGTCGATACTGGGGATCTCGATGCTGATTCTGCGCAGCACGACGCCGATCGAGCCGCGTTGGCGGAAGACATTCACGCGAAAGCGGCTGGTGGGGAAGATGTGGGTCGGGAGCGCGAAGTTCATCTCCCATTGGCTCAGGTACTCCTCCCAGCGAGCGGGGCCCATGATGGCCTGGGCCACCACCTCGATATCGGCCGGCTTGAGAGGAACCTCGCCGCAGGGCTGGACCACTCCCTCGATTCGGAACATCGGGGGGCTGCCCGCCGTGAGGTAGATGTCGGAAGCCTTCTTCCGGACCAGTTCGTCCAGCAAGCCGACGAACGAGGTGAGCGCGGTTTCGGGAGTGGACGCATCGATCATTGGACTGTTCCTCAGGCTGCCCGGGCCGCCGGCGTCCGCGGGACGATTCCCTGGCCGAGGCTCTTGCGACGATATTCCTCATCCGTCACGAGCCCCTGCGCGGCCAGTTTCTGGAGGGCCACCTCCATGGGCACCATGCCCTCCTTGGCCCCGGCTTGCATAAGCGCGTTGATCTGGTGGCTCTTGTTCTCCCGAATCAGATTGCGGACAGCGGTCGTCGCGATCAGGACTTCGACGGCCGGAACCATGCCGCCTCCGCTTTTCCGGCAGAGAGTCTGGCAGATGACCGCCTCCATGGCCCCCGCGATCTGAGTGCGGATCTGCTGTTGCTGCCCGGTCGGGAACGCGTCGATGATCCGGTCGATGCTCGTCACCGTCGAAGGCGCGTGCAGGGTCGCAAAGACCAGGTGACCGGTCTCGGCGGCGGTGATGGCCAGCTGGATCGTCTCCAGATCGCGCATCTCTCCGACGAGGATGACATCCGGATCTTCGCGCAGAACCGCGCGGAGCGCATGAGCGAAGGAGTGCGTGT
>Ga0316622_100000395_pt1 | contig 24872 bp, 16 predicted proteins | sample OWC_Aug_OW2_C1_D_FD_207646 | JGI IMG/M metagenome (GOLD analysis project Ga0316622, IMG submission 207646) | Wetland soil microbial communities from Old Woman Creek delta, Ohio, United States - OWC_Aug_OW2_C1_D5_C | ecosystem: Environmental > Terrestrial > Soil > Wetlands | place: USA: Ohio... | reverse complement strand
ATTCATTCTGGGATTTATTAATAGCCAAATCCCCATGCCCAATGGCGACCCATGACATACACGCCCCGGACGGCAAAGTCGAGTGAATAAACTGGCGCCCCCCGACCTCAAGCAGGCTGGATAACCTCACCGCTAATCGTAGAACAGTCGTCCGGCGGCAAGTTTATACGCTCCACCGTCAACAGTGTGCCGAGTGGTTGATATCTATTTCAAAAACGGCTCCGGTCAATTCCAACGAATGGAAATCTATTTCGTAACCATGTTTTTTCCATCCGCAACACAAAACAACAGGAGATAAATCGCAAAAGTAAAAAACCATAAGCTTGCCAGCATTACGCGTTCGTCTGTTTGGTGGCTCTTCAAACTCAAGTTTGACAGGACTCTTTCTTGAAAATATTTCAAATGCTAAAAATGGGGAAGGAAATGAAAAAAAATAAGTTTGCAATGGGTGGTCATTGCCCTATCCAATATCAAAATAAGCGACAAAGGCAAAAATTTCGAACGACTGTTGCGGAATGTCGGCCTGGCGCTACGAAACCTAGCGTGCCAAATCTGTCACTTAAGTCATCTGAGCCTGCCAATCATGACGGCCATCGTCATGCTTGGCAAGTTGCCCGCATCGCTCTAGAACCTATCATTAGCGACCATCCAAGCCCTTCAAATCGCCCAAATCCCCAAACAAATCTAGCCAAACCCGTTTTCACGAAGTTCTTGACGGCAACTGGCATACATATTGCCCCAGCCGCAACGGGTCACACATTTACCACAAAACTATTTGGAATTTAGAGGAAGAAATGAAAAATAAATATCTTACGATTGGATTGTCTTTGACAATCCTTGTGGCGGTAATGGGGGCAGATTTGGCGCATGCTCAAGGTTCTGGAACAGTATCTAAAACGCCAATGGAGAAAGGCAACCCAATCCAATCGCAGAATAAAAGGCAAAAGACATTGCATTCCGTTAGAAAGGCCGCTGCCGCTCGTCTCAAGAAGAAACACAAAATCGAACGCACCGAAAAAATGGCTGAATATGTTCGCGAACATGGTGATAAAGGAGGTTCAAAATGAACACTCCTTTTTTCAGACCCGTTCCACAAATATTGTTAGCCGTTAGTTCCGCCGCGTTCGCAGCCGGGGTGCTAGCCGCGGTAGGACAGCAAAACCCGCCACCAGGACCCGGCCACGTGCCGGATTATTTTGGCGTAACACCCAACTATGCAACTAGCCCGCAACCGATTTTGTCGACGGTGGCCATATCCGACCCCGCCGGCACCGGTATGGGCGCCGTTGCGGCGGCGACCACCTATGACTACACCAATAACGTTCAAACCGATAAGATCATGGACGTCCAGGTGCTTACACCCGGCAGCGGCTACAGCCCGGCAACGACCGTGACGGTGACGGGCGGCCCCGGCAGCACGCCCGTATCGCTGACCCCAATTATCAATGCCGGCGCCATCACCGGTTTTCAAGAAATACCTAGCGCAGCCAATGTAGTGGTCAATTTCGCGGGATTGGGAAGCGGTTTCAAGACCCCCATCGCCGGCACCGGAATTCGAAAGTTTGTCGACTCCTTACCGATGCTGGGACTACCAGGTGTTGCGGCAAACAATCTTGGGCAAATCCTGCCTATCGCGGTTGCCGATACCACAACTTTCCCCGGCTCCGATTACTATGTGATTGCCGAAAGGGAATATACAAAAAAAATGCACTCGGACCTCCCGGAAACTCATCTGCGTGGTTATGTGCAGCTTGATGCCAATGGTAACCCCATGGGGCCTATTCAGTATCTGGGGCCTATTATCGTCGCGCAGAAGAATCGTCCGATACGCATCAAGTTGATCAACCAACTATCGACGGGCGCCGCCGGTAAACTTCCGCTTCCGGTCGATACCTCCTACATTGGCGCCGACAACCCTGAAAATACCGATAACCGCACTGCCTTGCATCTGCATGGTGGTAACGTTCCCTGGATCAGTGACGGCACGCCACGTCAGTGGGTCAAGCCCGCGGGAGAAGCCGGCCCTAACAAAGGCGAATCCGCGCGCAACGTACCCGACATGTGGTTCGACGCTTCGGGCAATCTAATCAACGATCCCAGCTGTAAACAGGGCACAACGACGTGCGGCGTAGTGGGTGCAACCAACAATCCCGGCGACGGTGCGTTGACCTTTTACTACAGCAACGAACAAAGCGCCCGCTTGATGTTCTATCACGACCATGCCGAAGGCATTACCCGTTTGAACGTTTATGCCGGTATTGCCGCGGGCTATGTCCTGCAGGACCCTTTCGAGCAAGCTTTGGTTAATGACGGGACACTTCCGCCATTAGCCGACACCATTCCCCTGGTCATTCAGGATAAGACTTTCGTTCCCGACAACACCCGACCTGTCTTGAACTTCTATGGACCGTTTGCATCGGCCCTCACATCCCAGGATCCGACCTGGCGCTGGGGTAGCGGAACGGCGGCGCCTGGGCTCAATGGCAACGGCGATCTCTGGGTTCCGCACGTCTTCATGCCTAACCAAAATCCGGGCGACATTAGCGGCTCCAACCCATTCGGGCGCTGGGATTATGGTCCCTGGTTCTGGCCGCCCTTTGCCACCATTACAAATCCGCCGCTCCCAAATCCGTATTACGACCCTAGCTGTAATGTGTCGACAACTTATTGCGAAGGACAATTTATCCCGGGCGTACCCAATGGCAGTTCACCGGCCATCCTCAACGGAGGAGACCTGACTAGAAACCCACCTATACAACCTCTAGCCGGTGGTGTAGCCGTCGCGGAAAAGAACGGTGCAATCACCGACTCACCCTCCGCGACGCTAGAATCCTTTAATGACACGCCGCTGGTCAATGGAACGGCTTACCCCTACATCAACGTGGATCCAAAGAAATATCGTTTCCGGATTCTCAGCGTCGGTAACGACCGATGGTTTAATTTATCTTTGGTGGTGGCCGCGAGCAAAAATTCCATTGACACCAGCGCGGCCGGAAATACCGGAACCGCAAACAACTCCATACTGTGCGATGGAACGACCAATGTTGATCCAGCCGACTGTACTGAAGTCAAGATGGTGCCGTTCGATGCGGCTCAAAATAAGGTCAAGCCTTTCCCAAGCCATTGGTATACGATGCAAAAAGGCGGCGTGACTTTCGATGGTCGTCCGTCGGGCGTGTTCGATCCGGCTACCCGAGGTCCTGAAATGGTCCAGATCGGAACCGAAGGCGGCTTCCTGCCGGCCCCCGTGGCGATCAAAAATCAACCGGTCAATTTCGTTTACAACCCGAAGAACATCCTGGTCGGCAACATCAAGGAACATGCCTTGTTGCTGGGCCCCGCGGAACGCGCCGATGTGATAGTAGACTTCAGCAAATTTGCAGGCTCCACGCTGATTCTCTACAACGATGCACCGGCACCGATTCCGGCCTGGGACTTGCGTATAGATTATTACACCGGCAATTTCGATAACACCGATACCGGCGGCGCTTTCTCCGTGGTTCCCGGTTACGGCCCCAACACCCGCACCGTCATGCAGATTCGGGTAAGCACAAATGGTGGCACCAGCACGCACCCCGTGGACGATATTGGCTCCATTGACATGGCTGCGCTGACCGCGAAAATACAGGCTGCCTTCAAAAATGGCCAGGATCCGATCATCGTCCCTCAGTCCGCATACAACCCGGTGTACGGCACCAATGTTACCGATTCCTTGGGGACCAATTTATCGCGGATTTCGGATAACTGGTTGACCTATACCCCGTTGAAAGATCCCGCCACGGGCACCCTGGAAGCGGCGCCGGTAACGCTCGAACTGGAACCCAAGACCATAATCGAAGACTGGACCATGAACTGGGGACGGATGAACGCCCTGCTTGGCACTGAAGTGCCGCGTACCACGGCAATCAACCAGACCTCGATACCTCAGGCCTATGTCGATCCGCCTACTGAACTGGTTAAACTGACGCCTAACGACAACATGACGCCAATATCGGGAACGTTGCCTGACGGTACGCAGTTGTGGAAAGTGACGCATAACGGTGTGGATTCGCATGCCATTCACTTCCACTTGTTTAACGTCCAGCTCATCGACCGCATCGGCTGGGACGGCGCTGTCTATCCGCCGGCCGCCAACGAACTGGGCTGGAAGGACACCATCATAATGCATCCATTATCGGATGTTGTGGTGGCCTTGCGTCCGATGAACATGACGCTACCGTTCAAGGTGCCTAATAGTCATCGTTTACTCTATCCCGTACTGCCAGCTGGCGCTACGTCGCCGGATTTCTTCAACTTTGACCCACTTACCGGCAATCTATCCAACGTGACCAATGTCGAGGTGAACTACGGTTGGGAGTATGTCTGGCACTGCCATATCCTGGGGCATGAAGAAAACGACATGATGCGAGCCATTGCGGTTGCCCAGCCGCCGGAAGCGCCTACCAACCTCACCGCGGCCACCGTCCCTACCGGCGTCAAACTGGACTGGACGGATAATTCCATTATCTCCAACTGGGTGACCATCCAGCGGGCTTTGGATAGCACCTTCACCACGGGCCTGACCACGCTCAACGTGGTTGAACCGGAGTGCACCGTACAAGCGGGATGTCCTAGAAGCTATACGGACACCTCCGCACCGGAAGGTACTTCCGTGTACTACCGGATCATGGCTAACAATACGGTGGGTGCGGGCGATGGCAAACTGGATGCGCCACGCAATCCGAATGGTTCCTACGGCGCCGCTCTACCCCCGGAGCTATCGGCCTTGACTCCCGGTCTCACCGGCTTCGCCAACGTGACCGCCAATTCCAACTGGTCCGGCACGGCTTCCAGGCTTGTGATTCCGACGGCTAATGTGACCCCTGGTCCCTTGACGTTCACTGGCGTGATCAACTCGACGAGCGCGCCGCAACTGGTCACCGTCAGCAATACCGGAAACGGCAATCTGGCCATTTCGGGCGTGGCTTTGACTACCGGCACCCAGTTCGGCATCACCAACAACTGCCCGGTTTCTCCGGCCACGTTGGCACCGGGCGCTAATTGCACCATCAGCGTGACCTTCCAGCCGACCGCCGAGGGTTCTCCGACCGATACGCTGACCATTACCGACAATACGGGCGGTGTGGCGGGCAGTGTGCAGACCGTTGCGCTTTCCGGTACCGCTACCGTACCGACCGCCGTTGTGCCGGCCACGCCCCTGAACTTCAGCGGATTGGTGAACACCACGACGGGCGTACAAACCGTGTCGGTATCCAACTCGGGCACGGGACCGTTAACCATCGCCAGCATCAATACTACCGCGCCATTCGTTCAGACGAATGACTGCGGCGCCAGCCTGGTTGCGGGTGGAAATTGTACGATCAGCGTCAGCTTTAATCCGACCGTTGCGGGTCCCGCGGCCGGAACACTGACCATCACCGACAACACCGGTGGCGTGGCTGGCAGTACGCAAAACGTAACATTGTCGGGTGAGGGTGTCACGCCGCTGGTTCCGGTGCTCACCGCAGCGTTGTCTTCGACGCCGCCAGCGACTGTCAATATGTCGTGGACGGCTTCAAGTTCGGTGGCTTCGCAGCCGGATAGCTATCAGCTACAACGGACCGCGGCGTTCCTCAATCCCGCGGCGGCCTGCCCCGCGTATGCCGATCTCGGGGCAGCGACTAGCGCGCTGACCGCGACCGACACCAGCATCGTGGCGAACCGCACTTACTGCTACCGTGTCATTGCCACGAACGCCGCAGGGGCCTTCATCTCGACGCCGGCGGTTAAGGTCACTACCCCGATGGCTCCGATGGCTCCTAACAACCTGACCATCACCGGCATCACCCCAACCGAGCTGATCGTCGGCTGGGGAACAAATGGTGAATCACCCACGGGCTACGAAGTGCAGCAGTGCCAGGGACTAACCGCTGCTAACGTAGCGAATTCCTACCAATGCGGCGCTGCTGGCGCTGGTTGGACGTCGCTGGGCACGACTGCCGCCACGAGCTACACCGTGACGGGTTTGAGCACGGGCACCCCGCATTTGTACCGGGTTCGCGCTTATAACCCCGTAACGTCCGGCTTTGTTACCTCGACAGTGGTTGCCTACCCGCTGGCTGCCGCGAATTCGGCCACGGGAACGGCGAGCATCTCGGCAATCCAGTCCATCAACGTGGGTAACGTGTTGACCAACGACCTTCCTACCGGTGCGGCAGGGAGAACGGTAATCAACAAGAGTGCGGTGACTCACGTAGGCGGAAACGCCAATCCCGCCGTTGCCGCGTTGAGTTGCACAACGGCTGGGGCTTGCACGCTGACGTTAATATCCCCTGCCGCCAATAACACTGGCGCACTGAGACAGGCGTCGAAGAGAGGCACCTATACGTTCGATTACACGGAACAATATGTAACGAACTACGGTATCTTCACTTCGGGTCCGGTGACCGTCACCATCACGGTGAACTAAGCCGCGTAGCTTGGGTTTCGATTCGATCGAAACCCAACACCTCGGTTGAAAATGTCGGGTTGACGAGACACCGTCAACCCAGCCAAGGATGGCATCAGCAAAACAAACCGCTCCGGGTCTTTAAAGCCTGGAGCGGCTTTTTAAATCCGAAGTTTTTGCCGTCGACTGCCCGAGCAGGACGTACGACGGGAAAGGCTTCAACGAGAAATTTGCTGTCGCCAGTCAATCTACTAACTGTATTCTGATTCGGGAATTATTGATTATGAACAAACATCTAGTTTTGCCGGTTTTACTCGGCCTGGGATTGTCCGCCGGGCAGTTGGCAGCCAAGGAGGCGTCCGCCCTCAAAACCCCTAAAGACCAGGTGAGCTACGGCATGGGGGTCGACATTGGCAAAAACTTCAAACGCCTGGCGCTGGACGTGGATTTGGAGCAGTTGATGAAGGGACTAAAGGATGGTTATGCGGGAAATAAGTTAAGTATTCCCGATGACGAGCTACGCGACATCATGAGCCACTATCAGAATGAGCTCAAGGAAAAGCAGGCCATGGCCATTAAAACCGTTGGCGAAGCCAATCAAAAGGCCGGCGAGGCATTTCTGGCCGAGAACGCCAAGAAGGAAGGCGTCGTGACCCTGCCGAGCGGGCTGCAATATAAGGTTCTCAAGAAAGGCGACGGCAAGATACCGGGTGAAAACGACACCGTGGAGTGTAATTACAGCGGTAGGCTGCTCGACGGCACCGAATTCGACAGTTCCACCCGTATCGGCAAACCGGCGGTATTCAAGCTTGGCGGGATCATTCCCGGCTGGCAGGAAGCCTTGAAGCTGATGCCCGTTGGTTCCAAATGGCAGATCTTTATTCCCTCGCAACTGGCCTATGGGGAACGCGGCGCGGGTCGCGATATTGGACCGAACGCCACCTTGATATTCGAGGTGGAACTGCTAGGCGTGCAAGCGGGCGACGCAGCGCGTGGCACGCCCTAAATCCCGTCTTCGTATTCGGCTTTATCAATTTTCTGGGAAGATCTACATGATTCCACAATCCGCCCGTTTCCGACCCGCGAATCGGAACGTTCTACGGCTGTTATCCGGCCACTGCCTAATGGCTTTATCGCTCGCCATCCTAGTCCTTGCCGCCTATGCCGAGCCGTCTGCCGCCGATAGCTTGGAAGTGGAACTGGGTAGGCGTATTTATAGGGAGGGGATTTTGCCTTCCGGCTCCCCGCTGAAGGGCCTGCGCCTTGGCTCCATCGAAGTTGAGGGCGCGGCGGCGGCCTGCGAGACCTGTCATCGTTCCAGCGGCATGGGCAGTTTGGAAGGCAATATCGTGGCCCCCCCCATTACCGGCCGGTTCTTGTTCGCCACCGAAGACAATCGTCCGACCGCCTTGGTTGACGTCAGCGCCCCCAAAAACGTGACCAGGGCACACACACCCTATACCGAACAGTCCCTGGCCAAGGCCATCCGCGAAGGGGTTAATGTCGGCGGTCGGCAGATGAGCCCATTGATGCCGCATTATGTCTTGAATGATGCCGAGATCAAGGCGGTGACGGCCTATCTTCGGCAACTTTCCAAGGACTTATCACCCGGTGTCGGCGACGATACCCTGCATTTCGCCACTGTCGTGGCGCCAGGCGTGGACCCAAATCAACGTAAAGTCATGGAAGACATGATGCGAGCCGCGTTTTCGCAGCGCAACGCCAGCCAGCAAAATTACTCCGGCCGGATGCGCATGCCGATTGATCTGATCCCGCGTACCTTGCGCAATTGGGAGCTGACGGTTTGGGAATTACAGGGCGCTCCGGAAACCTGGGGCGCGCAATTGCGGGAAAACTACCGTCGCCAGCCGGTTTTCGCGGTGATTTCCGGACTCTCGAATACCACTTGGGCACCGGTACATGAATTTTGTAGCCAAGAAAAATTACCTTGCCTGCTGCCCAGTGTGCCATTACCGCCAGCGGAAACGGCTTTCTATCCGCTCTATTACTCTCGCGGCGTGGCATTGGAGGCGGACGTCCTAGCCAGCCATTTACGTAAACAGGACAACAAGGCGACTCGCCGGTTGGTACAAGTCTACCGGGACGACGAAGTAGGTCGCGGCGCGGCCCAGGCCTTGACCGCGGCCCTGCGCGATTCCGACATCAAGCTGGAAGATCGTGTACTTAGTGGCCAGAACCCGTCGGCTTTAAAAGAGGCACTGACGGGCCTTTCCGGTCAAGATACCCTGATGTTATGGCTACGGCCGTCGGACTTGGCCGCCGTCGGCAAGACCGTAAAACAAGCGCCGGAACGCGCTTACGTTTCCGGTTTTTTAGCGGAGGACGACTACGGCGTGATTTCAAAAGACTGGGCGCCTCGGGTTCGCGTGATTTATCCCTATGAGATGGGCGATAAACGCCAGAAAACCCTGAAGTTGCTGAACGCCTGGTTGAAAACTTGGAGCTTGCCTCTGGTTGACGAGACGTTTCAGTCCGAGGTTTTTTTCAACCTGCTGTTTATCACCGACCTGACTTCCCAGATGCTGGACAATCTCTATCGCGACTATATGGTGGAGCGCGCCGAGGACATGATGAGCCTCGGTTCCAATGTCTCCGCATACCCGCATCTAAGCATGGCGCGCGGGCAACGGTTTGCGTCCAAGGGGGCTTACTTTGCGCGCATTGACCAGGACGGCCAATTGGCGGCCGATTCGGAATGGATCGTTCCGTGATTGGACTGATACATTCACTTTCACATGCTATTGAATATTATGAAAATTCGGTCAAACACCGCGACTTTTAATCGAAATAAGCTCCGAAACCATTGGACTATTATCCTGGCATTCTTGACGGTCTGTTTACAAACGGAAGCTTATGCCGACTCGAACCCAGAGTCGTCGACAGCCAGCCCCAAATACACTCGCAGCGAAGCGGTTTATTCGCTACCGAATATTGAAATGCTTCGCCACGATCAGGTTAAGACCCGATTTCCACAAGAACTCGACGACGGTCGTCCGGTCATTCTTAATTTCATTTTTACCACTTGCTCGGCCATTTGCCCGATGCTGAGCGGGGTACTGAGTGGTGTTCAAAATAAATTGGGCGATGAAATACAAGGCATGCACCTGGTTTCGATTTCAATCGACCCCGAATATGATAATGCCGAGCGCCTGAAGGAATATGCCGCAAAATTCAAAGCCAAACCGCAATGGCAGTTTTACTCAGGCAGCGTCGATAATGTAAAAACCTTGCAAAAGGCTTTTAATGCCTATCGGGGCGACAAAATGAATCACTCCGCAACCACGTATCTGCGCGCCTCGCCGGGCAAGCCCTGGGTGCGCTTGGACGGATTCCTGAGTTCGGACGACATTATCGCGGAATATCACCGCCTAAAATCTTCTCACTCGTCCAACACCGGTGGCGGCTGATCAAACGGCAATTCAATCGTAAACATCGCCCCGCCACCCGGCCTGTTCGCGGCCTGAATGTGGCCGCCATGCACTTCGACGATGGCTCGGCAAATCGCCAGACCCAGCCCCACACCACTTTGCGGGGCTTCATGGCGCGCCTGATAAAACTTTTCGAAAATCCGCTCTTCCCGCCCCTTCGCTAGGCCTGGCCCGTGATCAGCGACGACGATTTCGACGGTATGCGCTGTAGTCTCCGCGATGATTTCGACGCCGCTGCCGGCCGGCGTATAGCGCGCCGCATTTTCCAGCAGATTGATCAGCACTTGTTCGATCAGCACCGCGTCGGCAAACACCATAGGCACGCCCGGCGGTAGCCTGACCTTGACAGATCTCCCGGCCAAATGCTTTTGCAGACGCGTCAACACCGTACCGATGATTTCTTCCACGGGATGCCATTGTTTGTTCAACTCCACCACGCCGGCATCGAGCCTGGCCATGTCCAGGATGTTGTTGACCAGATTCGACATGCGTTCGGCCTCGTCGACGATACCACGGCTAAGCTCCAGCTTGTCCTCGCTCCGTAAATGGCCTTCATCTTCGGCAAGGGCGCTGGCGGAACCGACAATGGTCGCCAGCGGCGTTCGCAGATCGTGGGAGATGGCACTGAGCAGGGAATTTCTAAGGCGCTCCGCCTCGATCTGCATCTGAGTCACCCTGACCTGTTCCGCATAGCGCAGCCGCGCCACGGCTTGGCCGATTTGCCTCAAAAAAGTTTCCAACAGTTTTTGCTGCTCCGGCAGGAACACTCGCCTGAGATTGACCGGCAACAAGGCCAGCACGCCGTGCATCTTGTCTTCGTAATGAATGGGAAAGTAAATGGCTTCGGTACCCGGAAGGGTATTGGTACCCTGCCCGGCCATTTCGTTATGGTCGAATACCCATTGAGCAACGCTGAGATCGGCGCCGTGCAAGGATTCGCCGCTACCCTGCTGTTTGGGATAAACCACGCGACCGTCGCTGTTGGGGAACAAGATGACATTGCGACTGCTGAATTCCGTATGCAGATGCTTAACCGCAATCCGTACCACCTCCTCCTCGTTCCGGGCGCCGGCCAACTCCTTGCTCATCGCATACAACACGGCCGCCCGCCGTTCGCGGTGCGAGGCGACCTTGGCTTGGGCGCGCACATTCACCATCAGATTGCTGATCACGATGCCTACCACCAGCATGGCAATCAGCGTGACTAAATACTGACCACCCGCCACCGAAAAACTGTAAAACGGCGGCACGAACAGTAGATCGAAAAGAGCCACGCCCATGACCGATGCCAGCACCGATGGTCCACGGCCGAAATGGCTGGCGATAAACACCACGCCGAGCAAAAACACCATCACCAGATTGGCCAGCTCCAGATGTCCCGCCATCAACTTGGCGATAAAAACGCTGACCAGCGTCACCAGCACCGCCCAGCCGTAACCTAGATAATGGTCTTTCTTTTTCGCCGCCCCGCTCAGCCTCAGACCCGGCAGCGGACTCCTGTGGAACAGGGCAATCTCGGCATTCAGCTCGTTGCTATCTTCCGCTTGCGGACTGCCCAGCAAATAAATGTGGATGTTGTGGGCATGAGCGATCAATTCATCGACCACCGAGCCCAACAGCCAGCGTTTCCAGCCACGCCGGCGTGGCTTGCCGACCACGATCTTGTTGATGTTGCGCTCGCGCGCGAACCTGATGATGGCCTCGGTCATTTCCGGCGCGCTAAGGGTGACGGTTTCCGCGCCCAGCTGCTCGGCCAGACGCAATATCCTTAACACGCCGTCGCGCTCCTCGGCCGGCAGGCGAACCAATTGCGGGGTTTCGACGTAGGCGACTATCCACTCGGTGCGCAGACTGGCCGCCAGCCGCTTGCCGGCCCGCACCAGCCTCTCGGCCAGCGGGTTGGGACCGATGCAAACCAGTATCCGCTCGCTGACCTGCCAGACCTCGCGTATCGCATGGTCATCCCGGTAATCCAACATCTGCGCATCGACCCGGCTGGCCGTTTGCCTGAGCGCCAATTCCCTGAGCGCTATCAAATTGCCTTTGCGAAAAAAATGCTGGATCGCATGCTGCGCCTGTTGCGGCAGATAAATCTTACCTTCCCTGAGACGAAGCAATAACTCGTCCGGCGGTAAATCCACCAATTCGATTTCGTCGGCATCCTCAAATACGGTATCCGGTACCGTCTCCCAGACCCTTATACCGGCGATTTCGCCGATATCGTCGTTGAGGCTTTCCAGGTGTTGCACGTTCAGCGTGGTATACACATCGATCCCGGCTTCCAGCAATTCGTGTATATCCTGCCAGCGTTTTGGGTGTCTCGAGCCCGGCGCATTGGTATGCGCCAACTCGTCGACCAGTATGATGGCCGGATGGCGCTTCAACGCCGCATCGATGTCGAACTCGCGGAGCGTGGTGCCTTTATAATCGATTTGCCGGGGCGGCAATACTTCCAACCCGTTCAGAAGCGTTTCGGTTTCCTTGCGTCCGTGCGTTTCGACCAAGCCCGCCACCACATCGAGATTTTCCGAGCGCCGTTCGCGCGCCGCCTGCAACATCGCATAAGTCTTGCCAACGCCTGCCGCCGCGCCGAAAAAAATCTTCAGCCTGCCGCGCCTGGCCCTGGCGTCGTCCCGCTTGACGCGAGCCAGCAATTGATCGGGATCGGGACGTTCACTGTTCATAAACACTAGGATTTTTAGAAAATACGACAAGGGATGGCAAATGATCAATCAGGTTCGACAAGCAAACAGCGGCCCGTAATCATGCATTAGCTAAGGTCGACAGAAAAGAAAAAACATCGGATGCCGGCTAGTCTCGCCCAAACTTGACTGGCTGCCCGGTAATTTAAGAGCCTACCAGCATTCACGGCAAATCCAAAAATTGCAGCCAGGTTTATGAACTTATTTGCTTAATGCCTATCCGAATATCGTTTAGAATACCGTCCAAGATGTTTATGATTCGATTGCCAACCCGTTATCGTCAAGAACTATCCGCCGGTAACATTCACCACTCTTTTTCGGAGGAAAATTTATGTCAGCCATATCGAGTGTTTCTTCACAAGCCCTGCAATACGTTCAATCCAATTTGCAGACCAAAGCCGTTTCACAACCCAAAGCCAGCACGGATCCCGTGCAAGCCGTTCAACCAACCGTTCCAGCCACCGGCAACGATGTGCAGGGCAACAAAGACAATAGCGTCGGCGGCAATTTCGACACTTACGTCTAACGCATAAGATCACCAGGAATAACACAGGGACGTGAACCCCGCGTGAGTCATCCGGAAATCTTTCCGTCTCAATTACTCATGAAGCGTATTGAACGGCTTCCCCGGCCAACGCCGACAAACGCAATCAGCAACGCCAAACCGCTGGCCAGCGCGGCGATCACATAGACTTCGCGCGCACCTAAGCTATCCCAGAAATAACCGCTGTAAAGGCTACCCAACATGCCGCCCAGGCCATAACTCAGACTGGCGTAGAAGGCTTGACCCTTGCCCTGATGGTGCTCGCCGAAATATTGGTAGAGCAGATGAATCGCCACCACATGAGCCACGCCAAACGTAGCCGAATGCAGACATTGCGCGGCAAGCACCCAAGGCAATGAATCGACCCGATAAGCGATCAACAGCCAGCGCACCATACTCAGCGCCAGGCTGCCCAGCAACAAGCCACGGACGCTAAACAGCTTCAACAGGCGCCCAACGAAAAGGAACATCACGATTTCCGAACAGACGCCCAGCGCCCATAACAGGCCGGTAACGGTGGCCGAATAAGCGTGCTGCTGCAAATACACCGAATAAAACACATAGTATGGCCCGTGCGCCACCTGCAACAGCATGTAGACCGCAAAGAAGGCTATCACCTCGCCCCTCCTCAGCACCTGCCAGATGCCACCGACCTCGTGACTTCCCTTCAGGCCGGCGGCTTCCGGCGTGATCAGCGACACCAGCCAGTTCGAAGCCAACAAGCCGATGATGATGTCCGGCAGATAGGCGATGCTGAAGTCATCCAGAAACCGGCCTATGCCCAGTACCGCGGAAATAAAACCCACCGATCCCCACAACCTGATCCGGCTGTAACGCTGAGGTTGGGCCTTGAGATGAAACATCGTTGCCGCCTCGAATTGCGGCAGCGTGGCGTTCCAAAAAAAACTGAAGGCCACGGTCACCACCGCAAACCAGCGGTATTCGTTGCTATAAAGAAATCCGGCGAACAAAACAGCCGATAACAGCGCAGTGAATCGGATCAGCCGCAGCCTCCGTCCGGTCTTATCCGCCAGCCAGCCCCATAGATTGGGCGCGACGATCTTGGTGGCGACCAGCAGCGCGGTCAGTTCGCCGATTTCGGTAGCGGCAAAGCCTTCTTGCTTGAGATACAGGCTCCAAAAGGGCAAAAAAGCCCCCAGGGTGGCGAAGTAACAAAAGTAAAAGCCGGATAAGCGCCAATAAGGCAGGCTCATTTAACGCAATATCGGCAAACCCGATTCGACATGCGGATTCTGGGCGCGATGCCGCAGCAGATGGTCCATCAACACGATAGCCACCATGGCTTCGGCGATCGGCGTGGCGCGAATGCCGACGCAAGGGTCGTGACGGCCTTCGGTGACTACTTCGATAGGCTCGCCCTTGCTGTTGATGCTTCTGCCCGGCAGACGTAGGCTGGAGGTGGGTTTGAGCGCGATGCGAGCGACGATGTCCTGGCCGCTGGAGATGCCGCCCAGAATGCCGCCGGCATGATTGCTCAGGAAGCCTTCGGGGGTGATTTCGTCGCGGAACTGGGTGCCCTTGCTGGTGATGCAATCGAAACCGTCGCCTATCTCCACGCCTTTCACCGCATTAATGCTCATCAAGGCATAAGCCAATTCCGCATCCAGGCGGTCGAATATCGGTTCGCCCAGACCCGGCGGCACATTGCCGGCGATGACTTCGATCTTGGCGCCTATGGATTCGCCTTCCTTGCGCAAGGCATCCATATAGCTTTCCATTTCCTCAACCTTGCCGGCATCGGGGCAGAAGAAGGGATTGTTGGGAATTTCGTTCCAGTCGAATTGGGCGATTTTGATCGGACCCAGTTGCGACAAGTAACCACGCACCTGGATGCCATGCTGTTCCAGCAGATATTTCTTGGCGATTGCGCCGGCCGCGACGCGCATCGCGGTTTCCCGCGCCGAGGAACGGCCACCGCCACGGTAATCGCGAATACCGTATTTTTGCTGATAAGTGTAATCGGCATGGCCGGGACGGAAACTTTCGGCAATCTTGGAATAATCCTTGGAACGCTGATCGGTGTTTTCTATCATCAGGCCGATCGGCGTACCGGTGGTCTTGCCTTGGAATACGCCGGACAGGATTTTCACTTCGTCGGCCTCGCGGCGCTGGGTGGTGTGGCGTGAAGTGCCGGGTTTGCGCCGGTCCAGATCGATCTGCAGATCGGCTTCCGTCAATGCCATCCCCGGCGGGCAACCGTCGACGATCGCGCCCAAGGCCGGGCCGTGGCTTTCGCCGAAGGTGGTGACGGTGAACAATTTTCCTATGCTGTTTCCGGACATGGTTATAAGGCGCTGGCAAAGAGTGAATGGTAAAGATAGACCTGCTCGGCGGTCAGCAGAAACACGCCGTCGCCACCGCGTTCGAATTCCAGCCACTGAAAAGGTACGTCGGGGAACATTTCCTGCAGAGTCTCCGCGCTGCTGCCGACCTCGACGATCAGGATGCCCTGGTCCGCCAGATAGCGCTTGGCGTCGGCCAGAATCCTGAGCACCAGATCCAGGCCGTGTTCGCCGCCCTTGAAACCCATCGCCGGTTCGGCATGAAACTCGGCCGGCAGGCTTTCCCATTCGGAAATCGCTACATAAGGCGGGTTGCTGACGATGATGTCGTAAGGCTTGGCCGGCAATGCGTTGAACAAATCGGATTGGTAGAGTTGAACCTGGTCTTCCAGTTGATGCTTCTCGACGTTGATCGCCGCCACCGCCAGCGCGTCCTCGGACAATTCCACCGCGTCGACCTGGGCGTCCGGAAAAGCATAGGCGCAGGCGATGGCAATGCAAGCGCTGCCGGCACATAAATCCAGGATATTGAACACCTGAGTTTCGTCCACCCAAGGCTCGAAACGCTCGGCGATCAGTTCGGCAATCGGCGAGCGCGGCACCAACACCCGTTCATCGACATAGAACGACAAACCGGCGAAGATGGCTTCGTGAGTCAAATAGGCCGAAGGCTTGCGTTCGGCGATGCGCCGTTCGATCAAGGCCACCACCGCCTGCCTTTCCGGCAAGGTCAATCTGGTATCCAGGTAAGCATCACCCAGATCGTAAGGCTGATGGAGGGTGTGCAGCACGATGGCCGCGGCTTCGTCCAGCGGCGTCACGGTGCCGTGACCCAGGAACACCTCGTGCTCGGCAAACCGGCTGGCGCCCCAGCGAATATAGTCTCTGATGCTGATCAGGGTTGTGATAACATCGTTCGCCGTTGTATTCATGTCGTTTCTATGAGTGAAGAATAGCGGCGAATTTTAAACCAAACCCTTCTCGCTTGTCCGAATAAAGCAAACACCCATGACCGAGGCCGAACTCAACCGTAAATCCAGCGAGCTGGCAAAAAACCGTTTGTATCTGGATTGCTATAAATACATGCAATCGGAAACGCTGGCCTTGCCCACCATTCCCGACGTTTCGGTCAAAATTCGCCGCGCCATCAACGAACCCAACGCCAGCAGCAATAAGATAGCCCGCGTGGTGCAGATCGACCCCAGCATCACCGCCAGGCTGATCAAGATTTCCAACAGCCCTCTATACCGTGGCCGCCGCAAGATAGAAAGTTGTCCGGAAGCCTTGACCCGACTGGGCCTGAAGGCATCTCAAGACATCATCACCGCCTTCGCCTTGAAGGCGGTTTTCAACGCCAAGTCTCCCATCATTCGCCGCAAGATGCAGGAGTTGTGGGCGCACAGCAGCCATGTCGCGGCGATCAGCGCGGTGTTTGCCCATAAAACGCCAGGATTCGACCCCGACCGGGCCATGCTGGCCGGCCTGATACACGACATCGGCATCGTACCGATACTGGCCTATGCCGATCGGGAACCGGAAATCCTGGCCAACCCCGCCGATCTGGCCGAAACGGTCAAGGAACTGCGAAGCCAGATTGGCGTACAAATTGTCCGAAAATGGGATTTCCCTAGCGACTTTGAAGACGTAATCACTCACGCCGAAAACTGGTTCAGAGACAGCGGCGAACACGCCACATACAGCGACATCGTGATGATAGCGCAGCTGCATTCCTTCATCGGCAAAATCGACATCAAGAAAATGCCGAAAATGGATGAATTACCCGCCTATAAAAAACTGGTATCCGGCAATCTCGATGCCGACCTTAGCATCAACATCCTCGATCAGGTCAAGGATGAAATCGAGAATATCCGGCTGATGCTGAATTAGGGCAGCGCTACAAGCTAGTCACCAACATTGACCAGCCAGTGCCGGCGGGCGTTAGACCCTGGTTGGTCAATGCCATCGCCTCCAAACACCGGATGCGAAAACGGCCTGTCCGTTAGCGAGATCGAGGTGACGAGCGTACGCCTTTCATCCCGCCCCGATCCCGGCTAAAGGAGCCACCACTTGCATGATGGCCCGAATACTACCCATCAAGCGATCAGACAGCAGTCTTACGATTGCGACGAGTAACTGCGCCTAAGCCCGCCAACGCGCTCAGGAACAGAGGCGCAGCGCCGGGGACTGGAACATTCGAAGGAGGACGGGAGTGGATTTCCGCAGTTTGAAACACGTTTTTGGCGACTAGTGCGCCCTCGATGTTTGCGTCGACCCCCACATCCGAGCCCAACGCCAGCAGGCTGCCGCCGAATTGTGCGGAAATTGCAATTTTGGTGGCATTTTCGAAGTTCCAGAGGAGTTGCGAACCCCATTGGTTGGCGGCATCGGCCAGGAAATTGGCGTGAATGTCCAACTCGGCATTCGCATCACTGTTGATCACGTTGAATAAAATATTTTGAGTGCCGCTTGCTATGTTGAAGTCGAACTCATTGGCTTGGTTGAAAAAGCTGTTGGCATCGCTAATCGTAAATACCGCCAGACCGTCGCTGTTGCCCATCGCGTTGAAAACCGCCTTGTTGCCGGAGAAACTGTAACTGCTGTTCCCTGCAAGGCTCGCCAATTGGTTGGAATATTCGGTCAATGTGGTTACGGCGTTTGCCACCTGAGTGGCGGGATTAAACGGCGGCGCGACGGCTTGCTGTTGAACGGTGCCGCCGCCGTTGGCATTCGCGCTGCCGGTCAGGTTGCCGCCGTAAATGGTGTTGCCGCCGTTGGTGTTGACGGTGCCGGCAATGTCGCCGACCACATAAGTCGAGCCCATACCGTTGGCATTGTTTTGCAGGAAACCGCCGTTCGCCACGGAACCGACATAGGCATTGCCGCCGGCGTTCATGGTCACTGAGCCCCGGATGCTGCCGCCAACGTTGAGACCGGGACCGTTGACGATGACGCTTTCATTGGCGTCCGTCACGATATCGCCGGCTACCGTCAGCGCCGATACCGCCGTCGAGGTTTCGTGAGTATGATAACGGCTGCCTTCGAAAAGATTGCCGCCGACCAGCGCGTTGCCATCCACTTCCGAAATAGAGCTGAGATTACCGGAAGCGATCAGGTTGTAATTATTCATTAAGGTCAGCGCCTCGGCCGTGCTGGCATGGGCGACATGAAACGAGCCGGCGAACAAAATACCGGCGACCAAGGCTTTAACGGGGAATTGCATTTGAGTTCCTCTTGAAAATTTTTTGCTGAAATAAGCGCCCAAGGCGTTGGCAGACTCGTTCAATGTCGCTTGCGTGGCTTGAGCCGTTAAACCAAACGCAAAACTACCGGCTAAATTGAGTGGCATAAACTCATTTAGAAACCTGCTTGGGTTATTGAAAGACGGTGTATTCATCATGTTTCCTAATTGATAAGGTGAAATTTTAGGGTCAACAGCATTCGGAATCCGATGCCGTAGTCGCTGCTGCAAGTTATAGTCTTCGCACTTCAAATTTCGGTTTTTTGAATCCCTCACCCCTCCCTCTCCCGCAGGGCGAGGGAATAGAGGTGCCGAAATTTGAAGTGCGAAAGGTATATGCCGCGTCTGTAAGGTATCAAAACGGGGCGTTTGTCGACTATTGGACCTTAGGTTATTGGACTTTGGGCTAATAAGCCGAGTTATTCCAGCGGGACCGGAGTGCGCGAACCGTGTTTGCTGTCCAGGAGTCCGAGTCCGACAACTTATGAGCCTAGGCCGACGCGTTCGGTCATCCGAACCAGTTCGGCCAGCGATTTCGCCTGCATCTTTTGCATCGCTCGGGCGCGATGTACCTTGATGGTTTTTTCCACCGTGCCAAGCTCGGCGGCGATTTGCTTGTTGAGCTTGCCGGTCACCACATGTTTCAGCACCTCGAGCTCTCGCGGGGTCAGCGAGGCGAGGCGGCGCTGGATCAGGGCTCGTTCGGCGCTGGATAGACGGTCGGCGGCGTTTTTGGCCAGGGCTTCACGTACCGCCGCGAACAGAGCCTCCTCGGAGACCGGCTTGGTGAGAAAGTCAACCGCGCCGTACTTGATCGCCCGGACGGTTGTCGGGATGTCGCCGTAACCGCTGAGAAAGACGATGGGCAGATGCGCGCCCACTTCGTTAAGCCTCTGCTGCACATCCATACCACTCATGCCTGGCATCGTCAGATCCAGCAACAGGCATCCCGCTTGTTCCCGATCGTAGCCACTCAAAAACGCTTCCGGACAAGCAAATGCCGCGACGCAGTAACCCGCGGATCGCAGCAGCCTATCCAAGGCCCTGAGTACAGAGGGTTCGTCGTCGACCAGGCAGATCGTGGGTTCGCGAGTGGTCATGGGCCGGCTCCTTAGTGGATGGCGGGCAGGCTAAAGCGAAATGCCGCGCCTCGCTCCGAATTGTTCGACAGCACAAGCTGTCCGCCGTGGGCTTCGACGATGGAGCGGCTGATGGCAAGGCCCATCCCCATGCCGTTGGCCTTGGTGGTAAAAAAGGACTCGAACAGACGTTCCACCACGCCGGCATCGACGCCCTTGCCGGTATCGGCCACGGCTGTCATGACTTCCCTGCCGTCGTCTGTCCAGGTTCGAATCGTGAGCGTACGCGTGTCCGGCTCGTTCTCCGCCATGGCTTCGCAGGCGTTGACGATTAGATTCAGCATGAGCTGTTGCAACTGCACCCAATCCGCCGCCACGGCCGGCAGGTCGTCCGCCAGTTCCATCAAGAGGCTAACCTGATGCGCTACGATGTCGTTATGCGCCAACTTCAACGCTTCCCTGACGACTTCATTGGGATTCACCGGCTGACGTAGCGATTCCCTTCGCTCGAAGAGCGAACGCAGGCGCCGAATAACCTCGACCGCGCGCTGATCGTCCTCGACGATGTCCTTCAATATCTCGCCTATCTCCCGCCAGTTGACCGGTTCTCGCGCCAACAGCCGTTGTGCCGCCAGGGCGTTAGCGAGTATGGCGGACAAGGGTTGATTCAACTCGTGGGCGATGGAGCCGGAGAGTTGTCCCGCCAGCCCCACGCGAGCCATGCGCACCATTTCGTTGCGGTGTTGCTCGGCAGCCAGTTCCGTGGACTTGCGGGAGGTGATGTCGTGGGAAACGCCGACGACGGAGACGGGTTGCCCATCGGCATCGGCTTCCACCTGACCCTGCATCGAAACCCATCGATTCTGACCATCGGGATGGATCACCCGATATTGGGTTTCGAAACCGGCGTTCGAGGCCAATGCGGCGGCGGCGGCTTTCTTCGCCGGCTCAAGGTCGGCGGCATCGATGCTGCCGAGGAAACGTTGGAAATCGATAGGTTCGGACTGGCCGATGCCGTAGAGGGTTCGCGCTTGAGAGTTGGCCCAGATTTCGTTGCGACCGATGTTCCATGTCCACATGCCCACGCCCACCGCATTAGCCGCCGAGTTCATGCGCTTTTCGCTATCGAGCAGCTCGGCCGCGGTCCGCCGGCGTAATCGCCTTTCCACCAGCAGCGTAGCGATGAGTATCGCCTGTAAAACCACCAAGACTATCGCGGCAATGACGCCGCAACGATATGCTTCCCAAAAGGATGGCTGGTGGTATCCGAGGACGCTTGCAGGCGGCAAAGCTTTTTCATCAACGCCATATCGTTGCAGCTGCCGCCAGTCGGTGTACTTGCCTTGAGACTTGCCGCAGAGAAAATCGGTGAGCGACGCTTCGTAGCCTGTGTCGGGAAAGCGGCTCGCGTCGAGAAATTCGGTCAGAGACTCGCCCCGAGTCCTCCCGCCTTTCTGTGCGGCGGTTCTGATGCTTTCATCATCCACCGTCGGCACACTCCTGAAGGGAGCGGCGGTCACGGACAGAGCTGTTCCCAACAGCGCGCTCAAGCCCACCCACTTGATTTTTGCATGGACCTGTAATGGCCGAGCGAAACCGAGCGCCGGTTGAGCCCAGTTCAGGCGGATGCTTTGCTCCTCGGAGAGCGATATCAGGGAATAACGCTGAAAAAGCAGGCTCATCAAGGTCTTTGTCGATTCTTTCGTGCATTTCGACAAGCTGCTAATGATCATCCGCAATTCATCCCGCCAGAATATATTCGTTGCTCAGCCCTATTAAAATAGAACGTTTTAACGGATCGGCCGGAAATGAATCTAACTTCCTCTTTTTGGCAGATCACCTTAAGACTACAATCGTACCAGAAATATTTGCTACAACTCATCCCCCCCCAACGGTCGGTGTTCGGGTGCTTTCGGGCCGCTTTGTCGACATGCTCGGTTGGGATTAATTGAAACCTATTACACCAGCGCTACCAACTCGAAACCCATCCCCCTGTACTTGGTTGAAAACCTACAAAACCATGAACTGGTGCGCGACAATCACCATATAGGTGCGTTTGGAACATCTGAAAAGGCCGACGGAACCTGGAAATGCTTCAATATAATGCTGGCACCTTTATTGCTGGACAACTTCGAGCACCTGTCACGATGGCTGCCAAGCCCCATATGATTTCATGAAGCACTCTTGCTCGGAAAACCGAAATTGACCGTTATTGTCGACGGTCCAAAGTGGATGGAAACCGCAAGTGATCCGCGGCAAAGCAGGAAGCGGTTTATCGTGATCGATTACGCCGCTCATGGACAGGATTAACCACAAATTCATCGTGCCGCACAGAACTAGACTATGTTAGAACAAAAAAACACCACGGCTCTAAAATACGCCGACTCCGTTATTTATAGTCGCAGCGAATATATAAATACGACACAAGTCCGGCCGACATACGAGGGAAACCCACTCCACATGGACGAAAAAATACAGCTTTTCCCTTACTTTCAGCCCATCGTCAGCGTCGCCAGCGGCAAAATCGTCGGCTATGAAGCCCTGGCCCGCCAGCACGACAAACAAAATCGCGTCGTTTCGGCCGGCGGTTTGTTCGCCTCACCCCTACTGGATACCAAACAACGCCTGGAACTCGACCGCCAGGTGCGTCGCCTAGCACTGCAAAAATTCTCGGAACTGGACAGCAGCTGTTATTTGACCATCAACATATCTGCGGCATGGATAGACAATCTCAACCAGTTGAAGGCTTCCCCAACCCTAAAAATGCTGGACGATCTCAATATCGACCGCCAGCGCGTCATCGTCGAGATTACCGAAGCCCACGCCGACATCCGCAAGCTCAAGGAAATCGTCAGACGCTACCGCAAGCAGGGTTTAAGGGTGGCCCTGGACGACTTCGGTAGCGGTGCCTCGCAGCTGGAACGGGTTTTGGCGATACATCCCGACATCATCAAGATCGATATGCAGCTATTCAAAAAGGCCAGCAAAGGTGGAATCGCCAGCGATGTGGTGCATATGTTGACCCGGCTCGGCAAACGCACCGGCTGCCAGATCATTTGCGAGGGCGTCGAAACCGACGACGAGTTCTTATTCGGCCTGAATTGCGGCGCGCAATTCATGCAGGGTTACCTGTTCTCGCCGGCGGAAGCCGAATTCAAGTCGTCGAACTTGTACGAACAGCATATCGCCTCGTTAAGAACCAAGTTTTTTAAAAATACCGTCAACAAAGTCCAAAAAACCATCAAGGACATCAATGTCACCAAGACGCTGATTTACAAGCTCAAAGATGCCCTGCAAGGCGACTTTAACCTCAACGAACTGGCCAAGTGGAACTTCAGCGAAAGTAATATCGCCCGCTTTTATTTGTGCGATAACGACGGCCGGCAGATTTCGCCCAATTTCGATTTCACCGCCAGCCAGTGGTTTACCGATCCTCGAAAAATCGGTTTCAACTGGTCCTGGCGGCCTTATTTTTTCCAGTTGATTGCGCTGGAAAACAGCGGCGACCGCGAAAGAATAGTGACCTCGGAACGTTACCATGACTTCGATACCGACCTGTTGTGCAAGACCCTGTCCTTGCGCCTTGATGCTGACCGTATCTTGTTGGTTGATATTATTGTCGGCGAGTAAGCTGCAAAACCAGCCTGGATTCAGCTTCACTTCATCCAGGCTACTTTCAGAACGTTACACAATGACCTTCGCCCGTGCCGTCCAACGACCAACTCGCTCTAAAGCAAAGGATCAAGCCGATTAGGTAAAGCGCATTTGCCGTAACGGTTGATAAACTGTTAAACAAACCCAGCAGCCGTTCGGTTTTTTTTTCCTCGCCGCCGAGCGCGAGCCAGGATTCGGTGAACTGTTTTTTGATCGCGCCCCAGCGTTTGGAATAGTCGGCATCATCCGGCGGCAGGGTCCAGATGGCATGAATATGGTCGCGCCCCGATTTCATTCCATCCGGCCGACACCGGAAATGGTGCGAGGGGGTGTTCGGCATCCGAAAAGGTGCGCGGTGCGCACCCTACGAGGCTTCAGGTTAATAGTTATCCGAGCTTCTACTTTGGTTATTTGTGCATCGTTTTGAGCGCATTGAAGAGCACGCCGACATCATGCTGGCCCTTGAATATTGGGGGAATCTCCTTCTTGATATCAAGAAGCTTATAGACTGCCATTAGCGCCGACCTTATCGAATATTCAACGGTAAACACCACGTCGTCCGGGATTTCGCAGAACTGGCCGATAAACGCGAAATTCTTCGCCCCAGCAGGCACGACGTCTGGCCTATCCCCCTTTACTCTGGGCATAAACTGGCTGGTGATGTACGGCATCATGCACGGAATACAAATTGCCGCATCAATGACAGGCTGCGCCTTATCGCCAAGTTTGAGGTGCTGGAATAGCTCGATCAGAATATCCTCACCCGTACAATCGGACATGGATTTATTGACGAAATTACCGATTCTGTCCGGGAATAAACCATAGCCCCAAAATACGTAGATATTCTCGGGTTGGTTGATGAAGTGTGGCTGATGCGCCAGCACTATACTCATGAACCAATTCGAATCGACCAAGGTGAATAATCCTCCCGTACCGGCCTCATTGCCGGTAAATTCCTCTATGAACTGAAAGAATGCCGGATCGGATAGGGTAACGGTGAACGATTGCCATTTGGTCTGTTCAATATGATTGGTAAATACAGCGGGATGTCCGAACCCAGGCCGTCCATTGGCAATGTCTTCCCATAGAGTCCACGCACCGCCGGATTTTCTTGAATTCAGAATAGCGGGCGATGCCATCGAGCCGAGACTGGAATTCTCCGTCATACACCCCAAGGTAACGAACACCAGATCGTCCTGCGCAATTTCGATATTGTTGCTCTCGCCATCGCAAGTATAACAAATGCCCTTCACCGATCTCTGCTCACCGCCTAAGTCGAAATCAAGCCCCGTGACCTTGGCGTTCAGCGAGAAATGCACACCTTGCGCCTTAAGCCAGGTAGTGAGCGGCAGTATCATGGAGTCATACTGGTTATAGGGTGTTCGCCAGACGCCACCCATCTTGTTGAAATCGGGAAACAATTGTATGAACCGCAACAGATAGCGCTTGAGTTCAACCGCGCTATGCCAGGGTTGA
>Ga0316622_100000394_pt1 | contig 24873 bp, 26 predicted proteins | sample OWC_Aug_OW2_C1_D_FD_207646 | JGI IMG/M metagenome (GOLD analysis project Ga0316622, IMG submission 207646) | Wetland soil microbial communities from Old Woman Creek delta, Ohio, United States - OWC_Aug_OW2_C1_D5_C | ecosystem: Environmental > Terrestrial > Soil > Wetlands | place: USA: Ohio... | reverse complement strand
CGCGCCTGCGCACCCTCAACCAGCTGCTCGAGGACGGCCTGATCACCGAGGCCGAATTCAACGAGCTGCGCCGCAAGATCCTCGCCGAGCTCTGACCATGCTCGAGTCGCTGCTGAATCACCTCGCCTGCAGCCGCGGAATCGGCGAGGCCTATCACGACTACCGCGGCGAACTGCACGCCATCAGCCCGGCGACCAAGACGGCGATCCTGGCCGCGATGGGATGCAACGTCACCGACGCGACCGCAGTCGAGGACGAGATCCGGTCGCTCGAAGCGGAGCGCTGGCGCTCTTTGTTGCCGCCGGTGGCCGTGCTTCGCCCAGGTCACGCCAGCGTGGTAGTCGCCATGCCAGCCGATGCGCTCGACCAGCCGGTCGCGTGGCGCATTCGCAAGGCCGATGGCACGGAACTGACCGGTGAGATCCGGGCCAGCGAACTCGGCGAGGTCGAGCGCCGCGATCTCGACGGCCGCTGGCTGACACGACGCGTGCTGGTCCTGCCCGAGGGACTGCCGGCCGGTTATCACTCGCTCGAGGTTCGGACCGCCGAAGGCACGGCCGGGGAGTGCGCACTGATCGCCGCGCCGAGCCGCTGCCACGAGCCCGAGCTGCTCGCGGTCGGGCGCCGGCTCTGGGGGCTCGCCGTGCAGCTCTACACGCTGCGCTCGGGCGCTAATTGGGGCATCGGCGACTTCGCCGATCTCGGCGAGGTCGTGCAACTCTGCGCCGCCGAAGGTGCCGCGTTCATCGGCCTGAACCCGCTGCATGCGCTGTTTCCGTCCAACCCGTGGCATTTCAGCCCGTACAGCCCATCGACGCGGCACTTCCTGAACGTGCTGTACATCGCCGTACCCGACGTGCCGGAGTTCGCCGAGTGCGTCGAGGCGCGCGAGCGGGTGGCGGCGCCGGAGTTCGAGAGCGAGCTGGCCCGGCTGCGGTCCACCGAGAACGTCGATTACCCGGGCGTCGCGCGCGCCAAGCTGCCGGTGCTGCAGATCCTGTTCGAGCACTTCCGGCGCGCGCATCTCGGTCGCGGAACCGTGCGCGAGCGAGCTTTCGAGGATTATCGTCGCGAACGAGGCGAGCCGCTGCGTCGGCACGCGCTGCACGATGCGATCGACGCCCACCTGCGATCCCAGGACCCGGATCGCTACTGGGGCTGGCCCGTGTGGCCCGCCGAGCTACGCGACCCGGCGCACTATGCCGTGCGCGACTTCGAGAAGCGCCACCGCGACGCGGTGGATTTTCATGCGTGGCTGCAGTGGATCGCCGACGAGCAGCTCGCGGCTGCGCAGCAGCTCGCGCGCGACCTTGGCATGCCGATCGGCCTCTATGGCGACTACGCGGTCGGAGTGAATCCCAGCGGCTCCGAGACCTGGTCCGACCAGCTCGTCTACCGGATGGGCGCCGGCGTCGGCGCGCCGCCCGACGCATTGGCGCTCAAGGGCCAGGACTGGGGCATCCCGCCGCAGGATCCGCACGCACTGATCGCCGCGAGCTACCGGCCCTTCAGCAACCTCGTGGCCGCCAACATGCGCCATTTCGGCGCGTTGCGCCTCGACCACGTGATGGCGCTGTTCCGCCAGTGGTGGGTGCCGGTTGGTCTCGGCGCAACCGATGGCGGCTACGTGCATTATCCGCTCGACGACCTGATGTCGGTGCTCGCGCTCGAGAGCGTCCGGCATCGTTGTCTCGTCGTCGGCGAGGATCTCGGCACCGTGCCGGACGAGATGCGTCGCGCGATGGCGGAGTCCGCCGTCTACTCGTACAAGGTACTGCTGTTCGAGAAGCACGGCGACGGTCGCTTCCGCCGGCCCGAGGAGTACGTGCACCGCGCGATCGCCACGGTCACCACGCACGACCTGCCGACGCTGCGCGGCTACTGGGCCGGCCGCGATCTCGAGCTGCGCGATCGACTGCAGCTGTTCCCGGGCGACGAGATCCGTCGCTACGTGCTCGACGAACGCGTGCGCGACCGCGCGCAGCTGCTGGCAGCCCTCGACTCCGTCGGCCTGCGCCCGGCGCTCGCCGGTGAGGCGGAGTTCGGTTACGGTGATTCGTTGGCGCACGCCGTGCAGTTGTACCTCGCAAAAAGCGCGGCTGCGCTGGTGGTCCTGCAGTTCGAGGACCTGATCGGCATGTCGGACCCGGTCAACGTGCCCGGCACCAGCCACGAGCACGCGAACTGGCAGCGCAAGGTGACGGCGTCGCTGGACGACGCGCTCGGTCGCGAGACCACGTTGCGGTTGTTCGCCGACGTGCGGCGAGCGCGCGCTTCATAGCCCGGCGGCCAGCGGGGCGCAGCAGTGCGGTTCAGGCTGGCGAGGGCGGAAGAATATCCCGCGGGCCTGATCCTTCCCTGGGCCACGCCGCTCGAGCAGTGGCCGGACGAACGTTGCACGGACGTCGAGCGCGGTCTGCACCGCAACCCGGTGCGCTTCGTCACCCACGAAGGGTCGATCTACGCGATCAAGGAATTGCTTGACCACGTCGCGGCGCGCGAATACACGATGCTGCGCGCGCTCGAGGAGCTGAGCCTGCCGGTCGTCGAGCCGGTTGGTCTCGTGACCGAGCGGCCGCCGCGCGCGGACGGCGAGCGGCGCGGCCTCGTCGTGACGCGCTTCCTGCAGCACTCGATGCCGTTCCGGCACGTGATCTCGCGCGGCGTCACGGTCCAGCAAGCGCACCAGTTGCTCGATGCGCTCGCCGAACTGCTCGTGAACCTGCACCTCGCGGGCTTCTTCTGGGGCGACTGCTCGCTGTCGAACGCGCTGTTTCGTCTCGACGCCGGCCGCTACTCGGCGTACCTCGTCGACGCGGAGACCGGCGAGATGCACGTATCGCTGTCAGACGGGCAGCGGCGCCACGATCTGACGATCGCCGAGGAGAACGTCACGGGCGAGTTCATGGACATCCAGGCCGGATTCGGCCTGCCGGAGGGACTCGATCCGATCGATCTCGGTGCCGGCCTGACGTCGCGTTACGAGCAGTTGTGGGCCGAGCTCACGCGCGAGGAGGTGTTCGCGGCCCAGGAGCAGTTCCGCGTCGATTCGCGGATCAAGCGGTTGAACGAGCTCGGCTTCGACGTCGAGGAGCTGGACATCCAGACCATCGAAGGCGGCCACAAGATTCGCTTGCGCGTGCAGGTTGTCGAGCCCGGGCATCACCGCCGCCGCCTCGAGGCGCTCACCGGCCTCGACGTGCAGGAGAACCAGGCCCGGCGGCTGCTGAACGACCTCGATCACTTCCGCGCGTGGCAGGGCGGGCTCGAGGGGCGGGTGATTCCGGAGCGCGAGGCCGCGAAGCGCTGGCTCCAGGAGGTCTACCGGCCGACCCTCGCCGCGATCCCGACGGAGCAGGCCGTGAAACTCGATCCCGCGGAGATTTTCCACCAGCTGCTCGAGCATCGATGGTACACGTCCGAGCGGTCGGGACGCGACTTGCCGCTCGCCGAGGTCGTGCCATCGTACGTGCACGACGTGCTGGCGCAAATGCCGGCGCCCGGATAATAGGGGACATTCTCCTATTTTCCGTTCGGAAAATAAGAGAATGTCCCCTATTATCCAGCCGATGATTCTTCGACTGCAGAATCTGCTGGCGCCGGTCGCGGCCTGCGCTGCCTTGGCCGCGCCTGGCGCAACTCGCGCCCAGGACCTGTCACCTCCGGCCAGCGAGTGGCGCAGCTACTGCCAGACCTACCTGAAAGCGCTCGATGGCGACACCACCGCGAGCGACCTCGACGTCACCTATTGCCTCGGCGTCACGAAGGGTCTGTTGAACGGCATGCGCGTCGGCAGCCAGATCGGCGCGCTCAGCTTCGCCTCGCGCGTTGCCGTCCAGTACAAGCTGGATCCGGACGAGGTCTTCCAGTTGTTCCAGACGCAGGAGCCGTCGCGGCTGCTGGGCATCTGCAGCCCGGCCGCGAGCGCGGCCCCGGAATACGTACGCGCCGTGCTGGCTCATCTCGAGAAGAACCCCGGCAACCTGCAGCGCCCGATCGCCGAGGTGTTCTACGAGGGCCTGCAGGCCAGCTTTCCCTGCGATTAGCGCTGGCCGAGGCGTGCGTCCGATGCGACGTCCCAGGTGCCGTCGCTGCGCGGGCAGGCGACCGTGCGCCCTTCGCTCAAGCCGAAACCGCCGGTCGCGATGAGGCGGAACTTGCGGCAACCGTCCGCTCGTCCCGCGTCCTCGGTCGGCGTCAGCTTGTACGAGACACGAGTGTTCGGGTTGGTCCAGGTCACGGTCTGGCCGGGTTCCGTCAGCTCCAGCGCGTGCCCGACGCACGAGCGGTCGGTCACGTCCATCCGGCGACCGATCTCGTAGCCGATGGCGGCACCGATCACCGTGCCGACGACGATGGCTGCACTGCGGTTGTCACCCTTGCCAACCTCGGAACCGATGACGCCGCCTGCGACGCCACCCAGCACCGCGCCGATCTCGCTGCGGTCGCAGCGACCGGAGCGCACCCCGTAGTCCCGCTCCCACTGTCGTCCACTGTAGCCCGCGTAGCCCGGATCGTTCTTCTTGCGCCAGCCGTGCGCCGGCGCCCAGGACGGCGGCGTCGCGAGCGCGATGCAAGGCAGGGCGATCAGCAACACCAGGCAGGCGCGTGCCAAGGTCCGGCGCGCCCGCGGCGTGAGTGATCGCAGCGCGGGCAGGGACAGGGCGTCGAAGGTTGCGTTCATGTGGCTCTCCTCCTGGCCCCGGAAACGTCACGACGACCCGAGGCCTTGCGGCAAACGCTACCCGCGATCGGGCGAGCGCGCGTCGCCAGGGGCGTGATGCGTGACGCTGGTCACGCAGTTTCCGCGCGTTAAGTCAAAGGGGTAAAGTCTCGGCTCCAGAGACGGAGGACCACGCCATGCAAGCCAGCCAAGTTTCTCGACGCAGCGTCCTCAAGCAGACGGGCGCGCTGCTGTCAGGCCTTGCACTGTCGCGACTCGCGACGGGCGCACCGGCGGCGCCTGGTTCGAGTCCGGCGGCCGCGGCCGGGACGATCGTGATCGGCGGGGACATGACGGTGAACCGGTTGGGTTTCGGCGCGATGCGCGTGACGGGTCCCGGCATCTGGGGCGATCCGGCGGATCCCGCCGAGGCGCGGCGCGTGCTGCAGCGCGCCGTCGAACTTGGCGTGAACTTCATCGACACGGCTGATGCCTATGGCCCGGCGGTCAACGAAAGCTTGATTGCCGCGGCACTGCGCCCTTACCCGAAGGGCCTCGTGATCGCGACCAAGGGCGGCATCGTTCGCCCGTCACAGGAACAGTGGGAGCGAGACGGCCGCCCGGAGCACCTGCGTGCGGCCTGCGACGCGAGCTTGAAGCGCCTCGGGCTCGAGCGGATCGACCTCTATCAGCTGCACGCGATCGACCCGAACGTGCCGCTCGAGGAGTCGCTCGGCGAAATTGCGCGGCTGCAGAAGGAAGGCAAGATCCGCCACGTCGGCGTCTCGAACTTCGACGCGGACGAGCTCGCCCGGGCGCGCAAGGTCGTCAACGTCGTCTCGGTGCAGAATCGCTTCAATGTCTCGGACCGTTCGTCGGATCCGGTGCTCGAGGTGTGCCAGCGCGATGGCATTGCGTTCATCCCGTGGTCGCCACTGTCGCAGAGCCCCCGCGACTCGAACGCCGGATCGCGCGTCAAGCTCGAAGCCTGGGCCACGGAGCGCGGCGTCTCGTTTCCGCAGGCGGCGATCGCGTGGTTGCTGGCCCGCTCGCCAGCGATGCTGCCGATTCCCGGCACGTCGAAGGTGAAACACCTCGAGGAGAACGTCGCGGCGGCGTCGATCCGCCTCAGCGGCGAGGAGATGCTCCGAGTCGGCTGATGATCGTGTTCAAGTCATAACCACCAACCAAAGGAGTGACGGCCATGAGCAAAGGCATGGATCGAAAGAAAGAGAACAAGAAGAAGCCCGCCAAGACCAAGGAAGAGAAGAAGGCTGCGAAGAAAGCCAGGAAGGGCAGCCCGGGCCTCGTCTGAGGCCCCGCGTCAGGCAGGCGGCGCCGGCGGCGGAGTCGTTTCTTCTTTCTTCTGCTGGCGGCGCTGCTGCTTCTCTTCGCGCTTCTTCTTCGCCGCCTGTTCGCGCTGCTTCTTCTGGTGTGAATAGTTGGGTTTGGCCATGAACTCTCCGGTGATTCGGGACGGGGCCGACGCGGCCGTTCCGCCTGAACACGGAGTATGAAGCGGAATGGCTCCGGTTACACGCCCGGTGCGGCGGTCAATACGGATTTACGTCGACGCCGTTTCGGTGAAACTAATGCCGAGGGCCAGTCGATGATCAGGATGGTGACGATCTATTCCGGCGGGCAGGCCGGCGTCGATCGCGGCGCCTTGGAAGCCGCGCTGCAGACTGGCAACCCGTGCGCCGGCTGGTGTCCGAAGGGTCGGCTTGCCGAGGACGGGCCGATATCGCCGCGCTACCCGCTGCGGCAGGTCGACGGCGGCTACGAGGACCGCACGCGAAAGAACGTCGAGGCGTCGGATGGCACGCTGATCCTGCACCGGGGACCCCTGAGCCAGGGCACGCTGCTGACGCTGCAGATCTGCCGCGAGCTCGGCAAGCCGGTTTGTCTCGTTGACGCGAGCACCTCTGGCCCGGAAGACGCCGCCGTTACCGCGCAAGAGTTCATCGAGCAGCACGGCATCGAACGGCTCAACGTCGCGGGTCCGCGGCGCAGCCACTGGACGCAGTCATACCATTACGCATTCGACACGGTCCGCGCGTTGATCGTGCTGCTGTGGCGTGATGACTGGATGCCGGCCGCTCAGAGTCCGCGCGTCCTGAGCCACAGGCCGGGCGCGGTCGTGTAGCCGAAGTCGCGGCCGGCGACGCGGCCTTCCGCGTCCAGCACGTAATAAGTCGGGTAACCGCGGATCCTGTAATCGGCCGCAGTCTGCGGTCCGGCGGCGAGCACCGGCAGCTGCAACCCGTGGCGCACGGCGTACTCAGCGAGTTCGGCCGGACTCGACCAGTCGAGCCCGACGAGCACGATCTGGACTTCTTCGCCCATCCAGTGATCGAACCAGCGCAGCTGCGGAGAGCTCGCGGCGCAAACGCCGCACCAAGGCGCAAAGAAATACAGGACGGCCGGCTTGCCCTCGAGCGCGTCGAGCGACCAGGGCCGGCCCTGCAGGTCGGTGAGCTCGAAGGCTGGCGCTGCAACACGATCACCGGCCGGCAACAAATCGCGCGTGCGCCACGCGTAGATCCCGCCCACGATCACGACGAACAGCAGGACCTCGGCAAGTCGCCGCCACCAGCGTGAATTCACTTCGGCGGCCTGGGCGTGCGCGGCAATCCGGTGTGCTGGGTCTTGAACGGCGTCGTCCGCGCGGCGGGCGCGCCCTTCGGCTTGCGCTTGCCCTCGTGTGTTCGCCCGGTGCCGATCGGTTGGTAGGTCGGCACCAGGTGCTGCTTGCCGTTGCCGATCAGGTCCGCGCGACCCATGCGGCGCAGTGCCTCGCGCAGCAGCGGCCAGTTATTCGGGTCGTGGTAGCGCAGGAACGCCTTGTGCAACCTGCGCACGCGGAGGCCCTTCGGGACGTGCACTTCCTCGGAGCTGCGCGTCACCTTGCGCAGCGGGTTCTTGCCCGAGTGATACATCGCCGTCGCCGTCGCCATCGGTGAGGGCAGGAACGCCTGCACCTGGTCGGCGCGGAAGCCATTGCGCTTCAGCCACAGCGCGAGTTCGAGCATGTCCTCGTCCGTCGTGCCCGGGTGCGCGGCGATGAAGTACGGGATCAGGTACTGCTCCTTGCCCGCTTCCTTCGAGTACTTGTCGAAGAGCGCCTTGAAGCGGTCGTAGGTGCCCACGCCCGGCTTCATCATTTTCGACAGCGGTCCCTCGCTGATCGCTTCGGGTGCGATCTTCAGGTAGCCGCCGACGTGGTGCTGCGCAAGCTCCTTGACGTACTCCGGCGACTCGGTCGCGAGGTCGTAACGGACGCCCGACGCGATCAGCACCTTCTTGATGCCCGGCAGCGTGCGTGCGCGGCGGTACAGCTTGATCAGCGGCGAGTGATCGGTGTTGAGGTTCGGACAGATGCCTGGGTAAACGCAGGACGGCCGGCGGCAGGCCGCCTCGATCTCGCGCGACTTGCAGGCGATGCGATACATGTTCGCGGTTGGTCCGCCGAGGTCGGAGATGACGCCCGTGAAGCCCGGCACCGAATCGCGAATGGTCTCGATCTCGCGGATCACCGAGTCCTCGGAGCGGTTCTGGATGATGCGGCCCTCGTGCTCCGTGATCGAGCAGAACGTGCAGCCGCCGAAGCAGCCGCGCTGGATCGCGATCGAGAAGCGGATCATCTCGTAGGCCGGGATCTTCGCGTCGCCGTACGACGGGTGCGGCACGCGCTGGTAGGGCAGCTCGTAGATCGCATCCATCTCCTTCGTGGTGAGCGGGATCGGCGGCGGGTTGAGCCAGACGTCCGCGTCGCCGTGACGCTGCACGAGCGCGCGGGCGTTGCCGGGGTTCGATTCCTGGTGAAGGATCCTCGAGGCGTGCGCGTACAGGATCGGGTCGTCCGCGACCTGCTCGTACGACGGCAGCCGGATCACGCTGGTCTCCCGATCGGCGTTGCTAGCAATGCGACGATGGAATCTGAGGACTGTTTCAGACGCAGCCGTAGCGACGTTGGTCCGGCGTTCCGGGTCCGTCCGGGAGGCCGTGCGCGGCATGGACGCCGCGCCCGGAGCCCCCAGGGATGGGTTCACGGCGTCCTCCCGGACGGACCCGGAACGCCGGGCCGACGTCTCAGGGGCTGCCGTACGGCTCGACGGTTCCATCGCGTACGGATCGACCGGCGGTGCGAGCGGCCCCGGCGTGTCGACGCTCGTCGAGTCGATTTCCAACCAGCCTTCGGGAGTGACCTTGCGGACGAACGCGGTGCCGCGCAGGTCGTCGATCTCGTCGATGCGCTTGCCCGCTGCGAGCCGGTGGGCGATCTCGCAGATCTGCCGCTCGGCGTTGCCGAAGACGAGCAGATCGGCCTTGGCGTCCATCAGTACGGAGCGGCGGACCTTCTCGGACCAGTAGTCGAAGTGCGCGATGCGGCGCAACGACGCCTCGATGCCGCCGATCACGATGGGCACATCCTTGCAGGCTTCGCGGGCACGCTGCGAATACACGATCACGCAGCGGTCGGGTCGCGCGCCGGCGACGCCGTGCGGCGTATAGGCATCGTCGCTGCGGATCCGGCGATCCGAGGTGTAGCGATTCACCATGGAGTCCATGTTGCCGCCGGTGATGCCGAAGAACAGGTTCGGCCGGCCGAGGCGCATGAAGTCGCGGGTGGAGTGCCAGTCGGGCTGGGCGATGATGCCGACGCGGAACCCCTGCGCCTCGAGCATGCGGCCGACGATGGCCATGCCGAAGCTCGGATGGTCCACGTAGGCGTCGCCGGTGACGATGATGACGTCGCAGGAATCCCAGCCGAGCTCATCCATTTCCGCCCGGGACATGGGGAGGAACGGCGCCGGGCCGAAACGGTGGGCCCAGTGCTTGCGGTAGGAGAACAGATCGCGGGCGGGCTGCATGGCGCGCAGTTTAGACCACGTCGCTGCGTGGGCCGGCTCTAGAGGCAGCTCGATCAATGCGTTCGCGGCCGATATGCGAGTCGATCAAGCGTCCGGTCCGCGGCAGGATCACTCCTTGACTGGTGATCCGCTCCACAGCAGGATAGATGGAACCGAAACGGTGTCTAAATGGTGGCAAATGCTTAACCTGACGCTCAAGAACGTACCGCCAGAGCTGCACGCCCGGCTCAAGGCGAGCGCGGAGGCCAATCGGCGCAGCTTGAACCGCGAGATCCTGGCTCGCCTCGAAAGCCAGCTCGACGCGCCGCCCATTGATATCGCGGCTGAGTTGCGCGCACTCGAGGGCTTCGTCGCCGAACTACCGCGCGTCGATCATGGCCTGGTGGGTCGTTACCGAAACGCGGGAAGGGCATGATCGTCGTCGACAGCAATGTCATCGCGTATTGCTGGATCAATGGCGACCGGACTGCGCTGGCCCATCGCTTGCTCAGACTGGATCCGGACTGGCATGCCCCGGTGCTGTGGCGTTCTGAGCTGCGCAACATCCTGGCTGGATATCGTCGTGACGGCAGCCTCAGCGGCGAGCAGGTGCGGCGCATCATGGCGGGAGCGGAATCAGCCTTCGCGGGCCGCGAACACCACCTGCCCAGCGATCGCGTCTTTGCCGTCATCGAGCGCGGCCGGCTGTCGGCCTACGACTGCGAGTTCGTGGCGCTGGCCGAAATCCTCGGTGTGCCGCTCGTGACTGAGGACCGCGCCATCCTCGCCGCCTACCCCAGGCAATCGATGAACCTGGAACGATCCGCATCAGTTCAATAGAAATTAACTGCAAAATTTGTTTCTGGGAGAGTATGCTTCTTCCATGGCCCTCCCGAAGCCAGAACCCTCACGCGCACTGGAGGAGTCCTCGGTGCTGACCAAGGCCGTGACCCGGGCCGCGGCATTGCTCGGGCTGACGCAGCGGCAAGTCGCCGAGGCCCTTGGGCTCTCCGGCCCGACGACGTCCCGGTTGTTCACGGGCAAGTACCTGCTGTCACCGACCCGTTCCAAGGAATGGGAGCTGGCCGTGTTGTTCGTGCGGCTGTTCCGTTCGCTGGATGCGCTGTGGGGCCACGAAGGCACCGCCCGGGCCTGGCTGGCGAGCTACAACACGTCACTCGGGGCGGCGCCGCTCGAACTGATCAAGAGTGCCGCCGGCCTGGTGCGCGTCGTTGATTACCTGGACCACGCGCGCGGTCGCGTCTGAAGCGCGGCAGGCCGCGCTCGATTTGTGGCGCGCGGTGGAGGCGCAGCACGTTGCGTCGACGATGGTGCTCGTCGATACGGTCGCAGAGCAGGCCGTGCTCGAGCGCCTCATCGAGGCCTCGAAACCACCGGTGCCGCGCGAAGTCGCCGCACTCGAACTGCACTGGCTGCTGTTCACGCCGTTTCGTTATGTGCCACCGCCGGGAGGCTCGCGTTTCCGCGGCCCGAACGATCCGGGAGTCTTCTACGGGGCCGAACAGGTCCGCACTGCCTGCGCCGAGGTGGGTTACTGGCGCTGGCGTCACCTGCGGGATTCGCCGGGAATTCCGGCCATGCCACCGCGTCCGCAGACCGTGTTCAAGGTGCCGGTGTCCGGTGCCGCGATCGACCTGCGCAATCCGCCGTTCGATCGCGACCGCGAACTGTGGACGCATCGGTCCGACTACGCAGACTGCCAGGCCATCGGCCGCGTCGCGCGGGAAGCGGCTGTGCGGTGGGTTCGGTATGAATCGGTGCGCGACTCACGCCACGGTGGCTGTGGCGCGGTGCTCGACGCCTCAGCATTTGCGAGCCGGATGCCGGTCGAGCAGCAGGGCTGGATCCTGACGGTCACCCAGACACGAGTCGTCTGGCAACGCAGTGATCCACTGAACCCTGGCGTCTTCGAGTTCACCGCCGCCGGCTGGTGAAAATCGCTTTCAAGCGAGCGTGTGGTAGACCTTCTGCACGTCCTCGTCCTGCTCGAGCTTGTCGATCAGCTCCAGCACTTCGGTCGCCTGCGCTTCGGGTAACTCGGTCGGCACCTGGCAGATGTACTCCTGCTCGGCCGAGATCGGCGTGATGCCGCGGTCCTCGAGCGCCTTCTGCAGCGTGCCGAAGTCCTCGAACAGGCAGCGCGCCACGAGTTGCGGCTCGCCCTTTTCACCGGTGCTCTCGCCGAACTCCTCGAGGCCGTGGTCGATCAAGTACAGCTCGAGGTCGTCCTGGTCGATGCCTTCCGGGTTGAGGCGGAAGACACCCATGCGCTTGAACTGGAATGAAACGCTGCCGGTGGTGGCGAGGTTACCGCCGTTCTTGCTGAATGCGTTGCGCACGCTCGCGACGGTGCGCGTCGGATTGTCGGTGGCGCACTCGACCAGTACCGCGACGCCGTGCGGGGCGTAGCCTTCGTACAGCACTTCCTCGAAGTTGGCCGCGTCACGTCCCGAGGCGCGCTTGATCGCGGACTCGATCTTGTCCTTCGGCATGTTCACGGCGCGTGCATTCTGGATGCAGCGCCGCAGGGCGGGGTTCGAGTCCGGGTCCGGTCCGCCCTTCTTCACGGCGATCGTGATTTCCTTGCCGATCCGGGCGAACTGCTTCGCCATCCGGTTCCAGCGTGCGAACATCGCGTGCTTGCGGACTTCAAAAATGCGTCCCATCGTGTCTCGACCTGTTCAGGCGGGCGCGCAATCTACCCGAGCGCGCATTCGAGGCCAATTGCCGGCCCGCCGCCATTATATTCAGCTACGCAATAATCCGGCTTGTGTCCGAGACGGATCGACGACGATTATGAAATTCCATTGCATGCAGCGTTTTGCCTGCCAGGAGTCCCAGATGCGTAAACATGCCGTTGCAGTGCTGCTCGCCATCGCGTGCAGTCCAGCGCTGGCCCAGGCTTCGGACGCTCCGGCTACGCCCGACTGGATCGAGCAGAGCCGCCAGCTCGCGCAGCAACTCGGCGGCGAGCTCAAGGGCGAACTGAGTCGCGCGATCGGCGCAGGCGGTCCCGTGGCGGCCGTTGCCGTGTGCAAGACCCGGGCGCCCGAGATCGCTGCGGGTCTCTCCGCGAAGTCGGGCGCGATCGTAGGACGCACCGCGCTGCGCGTGCGCAATCCGGCCAATGCACCCGACGAGTTGCAGCGCGCCCTGCTCGAGCAGTTCTCGGCCGAGCTCGCCTCCGGCCAGTTTGCGGGCCCGGTCGAGGCCGCATTCGAGATCAATCGCGGCGGGCAGGTCGAGCGCCGCTACATGCGCGCGATTCCGATGGACGCCCTGTGCCTCACCTGCCACGGACCCGTCCTCGCGCCCGACCTGGCCGCCGTCATCAAGCGTGATTACCCCGACGACCAGGCCACGGGCTTCGAGCAGGGCCAGTTACGTGGCGCTTTCAGCGTCACGTGGCCGTCGGTCGCCCCGCCACCCGCCAACCCTTGACCGCGGTCCGCCGTCCTTGCGCCTCTACCACCACTACGTCTTCCCGCACCTGCTCGACTTCGTGATGTCGAACCGGATGTTTCGCAAGCCGCGGGACCGCACGCTCGCGCCCGCGCGGGGGCGCATCCTGGAGATCGGCTTCGGCACCGGGATGAACCTGACGCACTACCCGCCGACCGTGAAGCGGATCGAGGCGATCGATCCCGACCTCGATCTCGATCGATACTCGCTGCCACGCATCGCCGCGGCGCCCATCGAGGTGGATTTCCATCACCTCGACGCGGAGCACTTGCCGTTCGAGGCGAACCGTTTCGACACGGTCGTCAGCACGTTCACGCTCTGCTCGATCCCGGATGTCGCCCACGCACTGCGGGAAATCCGGCGGGTGCTGAAGCCGGGCGGCCAGTTCCTGTTCCTCGAGCACGGCCGCTCGCCCGATCCCGGCGTGGCGCGCTGGCAGGATCGACTCAATTCGGCCTGGATGCCGCTCGCCGGCGGGTGTCATCTCAACCGGCCGACGCGCGAGCTGGTCGCGAATGCCGGGCTCGAAGTGGGTCCAGTGCAGAATTACTACCTGAAGCGAGCGCCGCGCTTCGTCGGCTACATGACGGAAGGAATGGCACTGAAGAGGTGATCTCTTGTTGCAGTGCGTAATGACGCGCTGCAGCCGGTCGCGTACAAGCTCACCAGCCTCGGCGTGACCCGCCGCACGCGGGGACGGAATTCCGAACTGGGGGATGCCTGAACGGGGGTGGCGGGCGGGTCACGGAAGACCAGAAGATGAGCAAAAGGCCGCGAGCTGCATGCGTTGCTCGCGGCCTTTCTTTTTTTCGGCGCCTGCGCCGCCGCTCGCCGCCCCGCGTCACCGTGCCGTAAACTGCCGCGCGATGGCCTGCCAATCGCCCGTCCTGCTCTCGATAAGCGGCTCGGGCCCGAAGGAGACTGCGATGAAACGGCGAGTTTCGAGCGCTGCGCTGGTCGCGTTCGGCCTGGCGACCATGACCGGTTGCAGCGTGCAGATCGAAGGCGACGAGGCCATTGCGCAGCAATTCGGCTCCGATTACGTCGGGGCCGGCGGCATGGTCAACGTGACGGAACCGATCGCGGGTGACGCCTTCCTGGCGGGCGGCCGGGTCGCCATCGCGACCGAGGTGCAGGGCGATCTCGTCGTGGCGGGCGGCGAAGTCTCGCTCGGTGGCGCAGTCGGTGACGATCTGTACGGCGCCGGCGGCAACGTCCAGCTCGACGCCATCGTGACCGGCAACGCCCGGCTCGCCGGCGGCGACGTCACCGTCGGTGCCGCGACCGTGGTGGCGGGCAACGTCCATCTGACGGGCGGGCGCGTGCAGTTCGACGGCAACACTCACCAGGACCTGCGCGCATCCGGCGGTTCGGTCCGCCTCAACGGCGAGGTGCACGGCGACGCCGTGGTGCGCGCCGAGGAACTCGTGGTCGGTCCCGACGCGCGCATCGGCGGCCGCCTGGTGTTCCGGGGCCCGGCCGAGCCCGAGATCGCCGAGGGTGCAGTGATCGTCGGCGGCGTCGATTTCGAGCGCAGATCGACGCGCCGAGTCTTCGACGACGCGTCCGGGCACGCCCGTGATGCAGTGCTCGGCGTCGGCTCGTTCCTGTCATTCGTCGGGCTTTTCCTCGCGGCGGCGCTGTTCCTGGCGATGTTCCCGAACTTCGCCACCGCTGCAGCTGCGACCGTCGGGCGCAAGCCGCTGCAGTCGCTCGGCCTCGGCCTCGCGTTCGTCGCCTGCGTGCCGTTCCTCGGCGTCGTGCTGCTGATCACGGTGATCGGCATTCCTCTCGCGCTGCTGCTGGTCCCGATCTACCTGCTGCTGCTGTTCCTCGGTTGGGCCACCGTGGCGCTGTTCGTCGCCCAGCTCGGGCTCGGCACCTTGCGGCCAGGGCGACCGGCGACGATGCCTGCGCGACTGCTCGCGCTGTTCCTCGCGCTCGTGGCGCTGTGGTTGCTGCGCCAGATTCCGTTGGTCGGGGGCCTGATCGCGTTCGTCGCGCTGCTCGCGGGCATCGGTGCCTTCGTCTGGCAGGCGTGGAACCGCCGCGAACCGGCGCCGCCGGTGGCGGCCCTCGGCGGATGAGCTACTGGCCGCACCTGATGGCTGCGCTGGTCGGCGCCGGGATCACGATCCAGGTCGGCATGAACGCGACCGTGCGCATGACGATCGGGTCGCCGGTGCTCGCCGCGATCGTGAACTTCGTCGTGGGCCTCGCGGCGCTCGTGCTGCTCGCGGTCGCGAGTGGCGCGCGCATCGTGCCGGGTTCGGTCGCCGCCGTGCCGGCCTGGGCCTGGTTCGGCGGACTGCTCGGCGCCACCTACGTGGCGGCGACCACGGTGCTCGGACCGAAGCTTGGCGCCGCGAGCTTCCTCGCGCTCACGCTGGCTGGGCAGATGGTGGCGGCGCTGCTCGTCGATCACTATGGCGTAATCGGCTTTCCGCAGAGCCCGCTGACCCCGACCCGCCTCGTCGGCACGGCGTTGCTGGTCGTCGGGGTGCTGTTGATCATGCGACGTTGACCTGTACGAGGAGGATCCCTTGGCTCGCACACCGTCCACGATGCTCGCGCTCGGTACGACCGCCCCCGCGTTCCGCCTGCCCGATTACGACGGACGCTTGCATTCGCTCGAAGACTTCGCGGCGCAGCCCGCGCTGCTGGTCGCATTCATCTGCAGTCACTGCCCGTTCGTCCGGCACCTGCGCAAGGAGTTCGCGGCGTTCGCGCGCGAGTACGCTCCGCGCGGGCTCGCCGTCATCGCGATCAACTCGAACGACATCGTGGCTTATCCGCAGGACGGTCCCGATGCGATGCGCGCGGAAGCGGTGGAGCTCGGCTACGGGTTTCCGTACCTGCTCGACGAATCCCAGGACGTCGCCAAGGCCTATCAGGCCGCCTGCACGCCCGACTTCTTCCTGTTCGACGCAACCCGCCGGCTGGTCTACCGTGGCCAGTTCGACGACAGTCGTCCGGGCACCGAGCGACCCGTCACCGGTGCGGACTTGAGGGCTGCCGTCAATGCCTTGCTCGCCGGCCGCCCGCTCGTCGCGGAACAGCGGCCCAGCCTGGGCTGCAACATCAAGTGGCGGCGCGGCCACGAGCCTGGGTACGCCGCAGGCTGAACGCGGTGCGCGTTCGCGCTGGCGTCAGGTTCCGGCGCGCCGTTGGGGGAATTCCCGCGCAATCTGGTGCGCCATCTCGACGACCATGCGGATGCCCGCCTCGCGCGACGTCACGCGCGACTCGGACGTCACGAGTCCGCGCCAGATGATGCGCCCGGAGGCCGGATCCTCGACGAACACGACGACCGTGCCCTCGCGGACCGTCGTTTCGCGCGGCAGGTCCGAGGCCGGTGGCAGCGGCATGCCGCTGGCCGTCAGGACACTGTTCGCCGACGGTGCACCGACGCGCGGCTCCTCCGACAACACGAATCGGCGCGTGCCGCTCACCTGGACGCTCACCAGCATGTCGGCGCCGGCCGGGTCGGTGACTTCGACGAACCCCTTGCGCGCGAATTCGCTCACGACCGCCTGGCGCACGCGCGGTTCGACGACGGCTGCGACGTCGGCCGGCATCGCGGCGGGCGTATTGAACGCGCCGCCCTTCCAGACGAAATTCGTCTTGCCGGGCAGGTCCGCCTCGGGGGCGGCGAAACTTTCCACGGTCCGGGGCGTGGCGCAACTGGCCGCGAGCGCCGCCACACCCACCACGAGCCAATGCTGAAGATTCACTGAGACCTCCGCTGAATGCGCCGCAGACCCTGCTCCACCAGCGAGTATACGGCCGGCACCACCACCAGCGTCAGCAGCGTCGAACTGACCATGCCGCCGATCACCGCGATCGCCATCGGGCGATTGGTGTCGGCGCCGGCGCCGAAGCCCAGCGCTGCCGGCAACAGCGCGAGGATGACGGTCAGCGACGTCATCAGCACCGGCCGCAACCGGATCGGGCACGCCTCGCGCAGCGCGTCCTCGACGCCGCGGCCCTGCTCGCGCATCTGGTTGGTCAGGTCCACCAGCAGGATCGAGTTCTTCGCCACCAGTCCCATCAGCAGGATCAGGCCGATCATCGAGATCAGGTTCAGCGACGTGCCGGTCAGCCAGAGCGCGAACAGGCCACCCACGACGGCGAGCGGTTGCGCGGTCATGACGATCAGCGGCTGCAGGAACGAATTGAACTGGCTCGCGAGCACGATGTAGACCAGCGCCAGCGCGAGCAGCAGCGCGAGCCGCACGTAACCGGAAGTCTTCGCGAACTCGCGGGCGCGGGCCTGCAGTTCCATCGTGTAGCCCGGCGGCAGCAGCTCCGCGGTTTCGCTGCGCACGCGCTCCACCGCTTCGCCGAGCGGTATGGACGGATTCATGTAGAAATTCGCCGAGTACTGCAGGCCGAAGCGCGTGATCACGGCCGGGCCGACGATGTCCACGGCACGCGCCACGCTGTCGAGCCGCACCATCTGCCCCTGGGGCGTACGCAGGAAGATCCGCTGCAGGTCGTCGGCCGTGACGATCTCGCCCTCGGCCGCCTTGACGCGGATGTCGTAGCGGTCGCCGTCACCCGGGTCGTCGTTGTACTTGGCGATGTCGAGGCCGCCGGCCAGCATGTTGACGGCGTACGCAACATCGGCGCTCGTGAGCCCGAGGTCCGCCGTCCGGATCCGGTCGATCTCGAGCCGGATCTGCGGCAGGTCGAGCTGCAGGTCGAGGTCCACGCGGCCGAGTTCCGGGCTCCGGCCGAGGCGCTGCGCCAGTTCCCGTGACAGCGACGCGACGCCGTCGAGCTCGGGTCCCACGATCGCGAACTGCAGCTGCTCGCCGCGCATGCCGCCGATCGGCGACGGCGTGGCGGCGAAGGCCAGCACGCCGGGGATCTGGCTCAATTCGGCCTGCAGCTTCTGGATGAACTCGTGCTGCGCGATGTCGCGCTCCTCGCGCGGCACCAGCGTCACGAAGGCGATGCCGGTGTTCACCTGCGAGGTGCCGCCGAGGCCGATGCCGGTGAACGTCGAAACCACCTCCGGGTGCCGGCGGATCGTCGCGTCGACCTCGTCGAGCAGGCCGACCATGGCGGGCTTGCTCGTGCCGAGCGGTGCACGGAAGTTCACCATGAACCGGCCGTTGTCGTCGTCCGGGATGAAGTCCTTGCCGATCTGGCCGAAGAAGAAGCCGCTCGACAGCACGATCGCGAGCGTCGCGAGCAGCACCTTGGCGCGGTGGCCGAGCGTCCAGCCGAGCGCCCGGCGATAGCCGTTATCGAGACCGTCCAGGAGCCGGTCGAAGAAGCGATAGACCGGCCCGTGCTTCTGCGAGACCTCGAGGAACCTCGAGCACAGCATCGGCGTGAGCGTCAGCGAGACGAACAGCGACACGAGCACGCCGACGGTGACGACGACCGCGAACGACTCGAAGAAGCGCGCGACGATGCCCTCGAGGAACAGCACCGCGCCGAAGATCGACACCAGCGTCAGGCTCGCCGCGATGACCGCGAAACCGACCTGCTCGGTGCCTTCGATCGCCGCCGTGCGCCGGTCGAGGTCGGGCGACTCCTCGCGGCGCCGGTAGATGTTCTCGAGCACCACGATCGCGTCGTCGACGACGACGCCGATCAGCAGCAGCAGCCCGAGCAGCGACATCTGGTTGAACGTGTACCCCATGAAGTACATCGAAGCGATTGCGCCGAGCAGCGACACCGGGATCGCGGTCGCGATGATCAGCGTCGAACGGAAGCTGCGCAGGAAGAACCAGACGACGAGGCCCGCGAGCACCGTGCCTTCGACCAGGTGGTTCTCGAGCGCGGCGACGATCTTGCGGATCGGCGCCGAATCGTCGGTCGAGACCTTGACCACGAGGCCCGCGGGCAGCTGCGGGATGATCTGCGAGTCGAGCCGCTCGCGAATGTCGTCCACCAGCCGCACGGTGTTGTAGTTGCTGACCTTGACGATTCCGATGCCCACGGTCGGCACGCCGTTGAAGCGGATGATCTGCCGATCGTCGGCGAGCCCGTCCTCGATCCCGCCCACGTCCTTGAGCTGCACCGGCGCGCCGTCGGCGTAGCGGACGATCATCTCGCCGAGCGCCTCGGGACTGTGGAACTCGAGGTCGAGCTTGATCAGGTTCTCGCCGGGTCCGCTCACCAGGAAGCCGCCCGGCAACTGCACGTGCTCGTTGCGAAATGCGTTGCGGACGTCCTGGGCCGTGACGCCGAGCGCCGCCATGCGGTCGAGGTCGAGGTTGACCCGGATGTTGCGCCGCCGCTCGCCGCCGATGATCACCTGGCCCACGCCGTCGATGGTCTCCAGGCGTTTCTTGATGACCTGTCGCGCGTACTGGTTCAGCTGCTGCGTGGTGCGGTCGCCCTGCAGCGCGAGCCACATCACGGGCGACGCGCCCACCTCCACCTTGAGCACGACGGGCGGGTCGGCGTCGTCGGGCAACTGCCGCAGCACCTGGTTGACCTTGGCCTGCGTTTCCGAGAAGGCGACGTCGATGTCCTTCGACAGGTTGAAGGTCAGCACCACCGAGGAGACGCCCGGCGAGGAGCGCGACTGGATGAAGTCGATGCCGGGCACGCTGTTGACCGCGGTCTCGACGATGTTCGTGATGCTCGAATCGACGACGTCCGGGTTGGCGCCGGGCAGCACCGTCGTGATCGAGATCACTGGGAACTCGATGCGGGGGAACCGGTCGACGCCGATGCGCTGGTAGGCCACCAGGCCGAACAGCACGAACACGGCACTCGCCATGAATGCGAGCACGTGCCGGTGGACGGAAAGTTCTGCGAGTTTCATGGCGGCTGCGGCCTCAGTCCGCGGCGCGGACCGTGACCAGCGCGCCGTCCGTCAGGAACCCGGCGCCCGAAACCACGACCGTCTCGCCCGGCTCGACGCCGCCCAGGATCTCGGCCTTCTCAACGGTGCGCAGCCCGACAGGCACCTTGCGCTCGGCGACTTTGTCGCCCGCCACGACGTACACCACTTCGCCGGCCGGCCGGCGCACGACGCTCGCGGTCGGCACGACCACGGCCTCGCGCGAAGCGAGCACGACGCGGGCCGTGACGGTGCCGCCGGGCGGCCAGTCCGCGCCCGGAGGCAGGTCGACCAGCGCCTCCAGGGCACGGTTGTTCGTGCCCACCATGGGGCGCACCTCGGCGATCGTCGCCGTCAGCGATGCACCGGGTCGGGCCGGCTGGTCCAGCGTCACGGCGAGCCCGGTGCGCAACTGGCCCGCGAGTCGTTCGGGGAACGGCAGCACGGCGCGCAGCCGGTCCACGCCGACGATCGTGACGATCGGCGTGCCGGGCGAGACGAAGTCGCCGACCGAAATCAGCCGTCGCTCGACGATCGCGTCCGCCGGACTGCGGATCCGCGTGCGATCGAGCCGGTATTCGGCCTCGGCCAGGCGGGCCCGCGCGTCGTTCAGTTCCGCCTCGCGCGCGCTCTGCTGGGCAATCGCTTCCTCGAGCATGCTTTCGGAGACGGCCTTGGAGCGGAGTTCCTCGTAGCGCTTGACGGTGCGCGACTGGTTCGCCAGCAATGCTTCGAGCCGTTCGACACTCGCGCGCGCCGAAGCCACCGCGAGACGTTGCGGCTCACCATCGAGCTCGGCGAGCACCTGGCCCCGCTTGACCACGCTGCCGCCGTCCACGTGCAGCCTGACGACGCGCCCGGAGGTTTCGGCGGCCAGCGCTGGCATCGCGGTCGCCTCGAGTCGTCCGACGGTGGTTTCGACGGCCTGCAGCGGCTCCCGTGTGGCCTCGGCGACGGTGACGGGTGTCTTGCGCACGAACGGCTGGCTCTCATCGCCCTTGCCGCCGCACCCCGCGGACAGCGTGACGATGGCGAGCACAGTGAGCGTGGCGGGGCGAAACAGGCGATTCATGACGATTCCTTGCCGCCTGGTTCGGCGCCAGGCGCGAGTCCGAAGTACAGCAGCCGCGCAAGCTCGGCCGCATAAGTGTCAGTGGAGGCCGCGATGGCGAGATCGGGATTGCGCCGCACCAGCGCCGAGGTCTGGAACACGAACCAGCTCGAGCAGAGCAGCAGGAACACCGCGAGCCCGGGGTCGGCGTCCGCCCGGACCGTGCCGCGGGCCTGGCCGCGACGGAGCGCCTCGACCAGCAGCGAGAAGTTGCGCGACATCTCGCCGCTCACCAGGTCATCGCCCGTCCCGGCGTCGCCGCTGAGCATCTCTCGCGCGATCAACCGCATGGTGCCCTGCATCCGGGTCAGCCGCTCGACGTGCGCGGCGGCGAAATCGCGCAGGCTGCCCCGCAGGTCGCCTTCCGCATCGAGCAGCGGGAGCAACTGCTCGCGGAAGCCTGCGAACGCGTCGCCGACCAGCGCTGCATAGAGTTGCCGCTTGCTGCGGTAATGGTGGAACACCGTGGCCTTGCTGACCCCGGCGGCCGCGGCGATGTCGGCCATCGACGTGCCGGCGAACCCGCGGTTCGCAAACAGCCGGCGCGCCGCGGTCTCGATGCGCTTGGCCCCGGGCGCTGGCGGGCGGGGACGGCGGGTGGGAGCGGCCATCGGCGGATCCTAGCACTGACCGATCGGTCGGTCAGCCCCGGATTGCCTCTTTCCCGAATTGCGCACCCCCGGCGAGCGGCGCACGGTATACGCAGGCCCCACTCAAGGGGAGGTCAACATGAGCCGAATCCGGATCGTCGTCGCCGACCAGGCGGAAGCCGTTTTTTACGATCTGCCGAGCCTGCAGGCAGTACCGCGGGAGGTCGCCCATATCTCCGATCCCGCTGCGCACCTGCACAACCGCGACCTCGTGAGCGACCGGCCGGGTCGCAGCTACGAGAGCGTCGGCGGGGCGCGGCACGCGATTGCCCGCGAGAACGACCCACGGCAGCTCGAAGCCGTGCGGTTTGCGCGGCGCATCGCGAGGCGTCTCGACGCGGCGCGCCGCAAGGACGAGTTCGAGGAGCTGATCGTGGTCGCGGGACCGCCGTTCCTCGGGCTGGTGCGCAAGGAGTTGTCGCGGCCGACCCGTGCCCGGGTCGTGCACGAAATCCGCAAGGACCTCGTGCACAGTCCGGTCGAGGCGCTGCGCCGGCACTTGCCCGAGTCCGCTGCCGAGCTTCGACCCCAGTAAGCTGCGTCCCACGCCCGCGCCCTCACGGCGGGCGTACCGGACGAACTGTGACGGATCTCGCGCGGGCCGGCGGCCCGTTGGTGCATCGTATTCGTCGGCGCATACTTGGCGCCAGTTGAGCACCGGGAAACAAGGCGCCGCGCGGCTATGAAAACCGTCCTGTTGGCCTACGAACGCGACCAGGATCTCGCGGCAATCGAGACGCTGCTGCAGGCCCGTGGTCACCGCGTGCTCAAGACCCGGTCCGGCGTCGAGGCGCTCGAAACCGCGCGCCGTGATCCGCCCCATGTCGTCGTGAGCGACGTCTTGCTGCCCAAGCTCGACGGGTTCGCGCTGTGCCGTCGCATCAAGGAAGACCCGTTGCTGCAGCACCTGCCGGTGCTGTTGCTGTCGTTCCGAGTCGAAGGCCCGAAGTACGAAGCCTTCGCAGCGGAGGTCGGTGCCGACCGGTTTCTGCCGCGCGGCGCCAAGCTCGAGGACCTCGCGGATGCCGTCGAGGAGCAGGCGCCAGGGTCGGGCACGATGCGGATGCCCGCTCTGGTTCCGGAGCTGCTGGAGCGCCGCGAGCAGGACCGCCGTCGTCTCGTCGATCTCGAGCGCCACCTCAGGGATCTCGAGGCGGCGAACAAGCAGCTCGAAGTCGCCGAGCGCGTCGCGCGTGAGCACGCCGAGCGGGAGGCGCGCGAGCGCCTCGACGTCGCGACGGCCGATGCGGCCCGCATCCGTGAGTTACAGGCGCGGGTGAAGGAACTCGAGGCACGCCAGCAGCAACTGAGCCAGGCCGAGACCCAGGCCCGCGGCGCCGCGGAGGAATCGCGTGCCGAACTCGCGCGCGTCGGCGTTCTCGAGGGGCGGCTCGCCGAGTTGCAGACGAATCGCGCCCGCGCCCAGGCCGCGGCGGCCGACGCTGAGCGCGCTTTCGCGTCGCAGCCGGTCCCGACGTGGCTGTCCGACATGGAAACGCACGAGATCCGGTCGGTCAGCGACTCGGCGGCGGCGTTGTTCGGCATCGTGCCGGAGCGGCTCGTCGGTCGCTCGATCGTCGAGCTGCTGCCGGGCTACCAGCCGGGTGACGAACCGGAACGCGCCGCGGAAGTCGAGCTCGAGCGGACCGACGGTTCGACCGCCGTGCTCGAATTGCGGCGACAGTCCGTTTCGTACGCCGGTCGAGCCTGCTGGCTCACCGCGGCGCGTGACGTCACCAGTGAACGAGCCGCGCGCGCGGCTCACCGGCAGGCCGCTCTGCGTGCGCTCGCGTTGCAGGAGTCGCCGCTCGCGACTTGCCTCGCGGACGGCGAGGGGCGGCTGCAGTATGCAAACGCGGCGTTCCTCAGGTTGGTCGGTCTCGAGGCGGACCAGGTGACCTCGAGTTCGCTGCGCGGGTTCGAAGTCGCGAAGGACGGCGACGCGACCATCCGCAGCGCTGCGATCGGCAGCAGCGGCCAGCTCGTTCGCGAGGGCCAATGGCGACGGCCCGACGGCTCCGTATTCGACGTCGAGACGACCGCCGCGGTCGCCGAGGGTCTCGAGGGCGCGCGGGTGGTCACCGTGCGTGACGTTTCGAATCGCAACCGGACGGGCCAGCGCACCGCGCGCGACCAGCGTTGCGCCTTCGGTGTCCTCGACCTGACACAGCGTGCCCACTCGCTTACGGAGACCGAGATCCTCGCGCACGCGCTCGAACTCGCCGGCGATCTCACCGGCAGCCGGATGACCTGCGCGTTCCTCGCGCTGCCTGAAGCGGGGCAGCTCGAGCTGGCCGCGATCCGGGGCGAGAGCGTCGGTGACAGCCAGGATCTCTCGGTGCTGACGCGTTGGCGCGGCGCCCCGCCGGCGGACACCGCGTTACTCGAATGCGCAGGCAGCCAGCATATGGTCACGCGCGACGTCGCAGAGGGCACGGGCGTGCTCCGGCAAGCCGGCTTGCCGGGCTCGCTGCAACGGCAGCTCTGCGCACCGATGCTCGACGGCGGCCGCCTCGCCGGAGTGCTGTTGCTCGCGGACAAGCTGCAGCCTTACGACGACGACGATGCGAGGCGCGCCGAGCAGATCGCCGAGGGCTTGTGGCGCGTGCTGCGACGCCGCCGGTCCGACGCGGAAGTCGTCAGCGCGATGGATCACATGGAACGGGTGATGCTCGGCGTCATCGACTCGCTGGCCGTGCTCGCAGAGTCGCAGGATGCGTGCAAGACGGGGCGTGCGAAACGCGTGGCCGACCTCGCCGCGGGCATCGGCGCGGCACTCGGCCTGCCGGGTCACACCGTGCGCGGCTTGCGCGTGATGGGCCAGCTGATCGACGTGGGCATGCTGCAGATTCCACGCGAGGTGCTCTGGCGGCCCGGCCAGCTCGCCGTCGCGGAATTCGAGCTCGTCAAGACCCATGTCGAGCGCGGTTACGAAAACCTGCGCCAGATCGACTTTCCGTGGCCCGTCGCCGAAGTCGTGCGCCAGCATCACGAGCGGCTCGACGGTTCCGGCTATCCGCGCGGGCTCAAGGGCGATGAGATCCTGCTTGAGGCGCGCATCGTCGCGGTCGCGGATGCGGCCGAGGCCATGCTGGCGCCGCGCCCGCAGCGGGCCGCACTGCCGCTGGCCGCGTGCATCGAGGAACTTCAATCGCAGGCGGGTCGCCGGTACGATGCAAGGGTCGTCAAGGCCTGCGTCAAGCTGTTGCGCGAACGCGAATCACGAGCGGAAGGCGAGAAGTCCGTCGGCCAGCGGATCGCCTGAGGCGAGCGAATGCAGTTGGAGTTCTTCGGCGCGGCCGGTG
>Ga0316622_100000393_pt1 | contig 24876 bp, 29 predicted proteins | sample OWC_Aug_OW2_C1_D_FD_207646 | JGI IMG/M metagenome (GOLD analysis project Ga0316622, IMG submission 207646) | Wetland soil microbial communities from Old Woman Creek delta, Ohio, United States - OWC_Aug_OW2_C1_D5_C | ecosystem: Environmental > Terrestrial > Soil > Wetlands | place: USA: Ohio... | reverse complement strand
TGGCTCGAAATGAGTACGGGTGGCCTATCTCGGTTTTCTTACCTTTTTCGAAGACGCCTTCTTAGCCCCTAGACGGATTTCAACATCCTTCCCGGGTTCGTAGCCCTTGAAGCTGCTGAGCATCCCACGCACTGTCTTGTCCGCGACGTCGGCCGCAAACCTCCCTGTATGTATGCGTTTGTTGCCGACCGTGATGTTAACATCAATGTCCGGGAGTTCTCTGCAATCCGAGAGTCTCTTCTTGCCACTGGCAATGGCGTCCGCGAGTCCGTTGCAGTCGAGCCCGCACCGATGACAGTCGAGTCCGGGAAGAAGCTGGATCATTCTCTCGGTGATCACGGAACGCTCGATGTATCTCAAGAGTCTGTCAAGTTCGGGGTTGCGCATCACGGTATTCTTCAGTGAACGGATGCTCCCGACGGCCACTTTCGGATAGTTCCCGTGCTTGTCCCCTTCAATTATAATGACATCTGGATTAAATTCCCTGGTTAGAATGTTCGTCACCTGCTCGAGGGTCGTCGGGGCATGCATCATGATCGACGTCTCCGATGCCGAGGAGAAGACGACAGGGTCGGCACCGGCTTTCCAGTGCCTCCAGGTGTCTTTGCCCTTCTGGTCGAGGGTCCAGTCACCCTCGGTATGTTTTACAGTGGCAACCGTGTAACCCTTCTTTCGCAGGGCGGATACGGCCTTCTCTACGAGCAGGGTCTTGCCCGAGTCCTGGTAGCCATAGACGACAATTATCGTCAGGTTTCCACCGCCACCCCTAGTCCTTTGCCGGGCTTAAAGGTGACACAAGAACATCAGCGTCTCCGGAGTAGAGACGAGATCATCCTTGGCAGGCTGGAGTAAATCGAGTCCTCTGACCAGTCGAGCTCGCCCTTCTCGCATACGGTCGATTCGCTTAGTGCCTTTGCGGACTCCCTCAGGTGTTCCATGTCGCTCTCGCTCGCGGCACCGCGCCCAACAATCGCATCGATCTTCCGCGAAAGGTCCTTGGCTGCCAGGATGCGCGTCTCCGTTCTGTCGGCGACGGCGCTGTCCACGAGCCCCATCTCCCGCTTGATTGCGTTCAGTCCCAGCCCAGATGCGTAGCTTGCGTCGACAATCTGACCTCGAGTCATCCAGTGGGTCTCATAGTTCAGAACATACTTCCAGCTGGGCATCGTCGCGAGCTTGATGTGATCTTCCAGTGAGGACGCGAACAGTCTGAATCCCAGCTCCTCGGAGTGCTCGAACGCATTTCCTCCAGGGTCTAGGAATGGAGCGAGCGGGCTGATGAAGGGGAACAGTCGCTTGCCCTCGAACTTCTCGTAGAGTTTCCTGGCGTATTCCACAGTGCCATTGACGGATTCCTGGGTCTGCAGAGGGAGACCGATCATGTAGAACATGTCGAACCTTCCGCACCCGTTGTCCAGGAACGCCTCCGCCGTCTTCTCGAGGGCCGCATTTGTGTACGGTTTTCCCTGGGCTTTCCTGACCGTCTCATCGTGCGTCTCGGGCGAGATCTGGATGCTGAACCTGTCGAGGCTGTCTCCGACCTGCCGGGCAAAGTCCGTGTCGGCTGGAGTGAAGAGTTCGAGCACAACCTCGTTGTCTATCTTCCGGCTCTTCAGCTCCTCGAGGAATCGGCCAGCGTACTGTTTGCCACTCTGTCGAATGTCTCCGACGACAAACGTTGCGCCTTTGACATATTCCTCCGCTCGAGCAATGTCATCTGCCAGCAGGGAGGGCGATCTGAAGGCGGGTTTCTTCCTCCCGAAGTTCCTGGCGAACGAATCACACGAACCTGCGCAGTTCACGCAGTTGTGAGTGCACCCTCGGACGGAGACGGCGATGGACATCGGGTTCGATTTCCAGTTCTTGTAGGGCAGGTGGCCCTCCAAGTCCCTGTACTTGAGAACCTTCCTTATCAGAAGCCCGTAGTCGATGGCGACCTCGTCAAGGGTCTCCGGGACGTGAGAAAGTGGATTGACCCTCATCTTCTGACCATCTCTGTAGGTCAGATTGGGGATTGCCTCGAGAGATCTCCCCGCAGTCAGTGCATCCATGAGCATCTCCATGGGGATCTCAGTGGAGTCTCCCCGGAGCACGAGGTCGACCTCGGGGTGATCGTTGATCAGCTCCTCGTGATAGTATGATGCGCTGAAACCTCCGAGCACGACAGGCGTGCTGGGATGGTGCTTCTTGACCATGCCCGCGAGCGCGAGGGCTCCCTGGACATGAGGCATCCAGTGAAGGTCTATCCCGAAGACATCTGCCTCGACGGACTTGACAAAGCTCTCGGGATCGAACCTCTCAGAGGCAAGCATGCGCGTGGCGATGTTGGATATGCGAACCTTGTATCCTTTGGATTCGAGATGCGAGGCCAGGGTTGTGAACCCGATTGGATACATCTCGAATACGGGGGTCGACGGGATGAGGTCACTGACAGGCCCTAACAACAGCGTCCGTTTCCTGAAATCCATGACGCTCGGCGGATGGAGCAGTATGAGGTCTGGACGTGCCATCTCTGAAGGCAAGAGGTTCGGTGTTATTAGAACCTAGCACGTTACATTCCTAACTCTCACGCTTTGGGAATATCTCTTCTGTGCGCGATTGGGGGTATTCCTTCGTAGCGTTTTATACGAAAGCAAGACAATCCGGATGCGATAATCATGAGGAGCACCCGTTTGGCAATTGGAGTATTGTTGCTGGCTGCGATCGCCCTGTCCCTCTCCGGGTTCGCTGGAGCGGTGAGTGACACGCTGTCTCCTGGCGAGACCCTTACCGAAACGGTCGTGGCAGATGAAGGAGACTGGATCGATTACACGTGGAGCTCATCCTCGGCCTTGCTCTTCGTTCTGCGAGATCCCAATGGCATACAGCAGGATACGAGCACGTCGACCAGCGATTTCGGCCTCTATACCGCTGACATGGCCGGCACCTACACGCTCACGTGGACCAACATCGGCGGTTCCGATGTGACCATCAACTACCAGGTGGACATGATCCCCTTCGGTGACGGAGAGGGATTCTTTGAGGACATCTGGCGGACCATACTGATCGCCGCCGTCATCATCGTGGTCATCGTCGTGGTCATCATCGTGCTGGTGGTGTACGTCCTGGGCAAGGACAAGAAGAAGGCCGCCCCTCAGTACGCCCCGCCGCCAATGGTCGCAGGTCCTCCTGGAGCACCGCTGACCAACTGTCCCAGGTGCGGAGTCCCCCTGGACCCTTCGGGCGCATTCTGCCAGAAATGTGGCGCGAGAGTGCGTTAGAGTAGCAGGTCCATAGGAAATGGGGGTGCTAACATGGCACACGCATTAGCGTCAGCGATGTACTGACGCCTCGACGGCCGGCCCTCCAATTCGAAAAACGCTTTATATGAGCATGAAAATCACCGAACAATGCTCGCAGAGGACTACATGGGCGTCGCAGTTTTTGCGATAGTAGCTCTCCTTTTTCCAATAATCGTGTTCCTCCTCTCGCGATATCTCAGGACTGACAGGCGGGATCCACGCGGTGCCACGACATACGAGTGCGGCGAGGTGCCGATTGGCGACGCGCAGATACAGTTCCACTTCCAGTACTACATGTATGCAATCATCTTCGTGGCGTTCGACATAGTCACGGTCTTCATACTCCTCTGGGCGCTAGTTTTCACGGACCTTACCGAGCTCTCGAAGGCGCTGCTGCTGATGTTCCTCGGCATACTTCTCGTTGGGGTGACTTACGCCCTGAAGAAGGAGGAGATAGTCTGGATCTGAAGGACGGCGGAGACCCATCGATGGGCCAAGCACTCGCGTTCCGCTCAAAGGATTTCCTGAAGTGGTGCGACGAGGTGCTCGAGGGGATTCTCAGGCGTTCTCCCGTCGGCAGCGGATTAGACTATGTCACCAAGGACTTCTTCAACTGGGCCACGAGGAATTCACTCTACTTCCTGCACTTCGGGATCATGTGCTGCGCGCTCGAGATGGCGGTGGCGTCTGCACCGAGGTTCGACCAGCAGCGGTTCGGAATGATACCCAGGTCGTCTCCGAGGCAGTGCGATGTCCTTTTGGTGAACGGCCCGGTCAGCAAGAAGCTCAAGCCCGCGCTCAGGAGGCTGTACGACCAGATGCCCGAACCGAAGTGGGTCATCGCGATGGGAGAGTGCGCGATCTCCGGAGGGCCATTCTACAACAGCTACAGTGTCGTCCCCGGAGTCGATCAATTCATTCCAGTTGATATCTACGTGCCTGGATGCCCGGCGAGGCCAGAGGCGCTCATAGACGGGTTCCTCAAGCTCCAGGTTATGATCAAGGAGAACCGGAAGGGGCTTCTCACGGGCAAGTGAGAGACAAGGTTGTGACCATGGCGGAGAGGAGGAAAAGCGACGGGAATGAGTTCATGGAGAGGGCTTCCTCGAGAATAGACTCGGTCCCGGAGGAGAAGCTGATAAGATCCCTCATGAACGCCTTTCCGGAGGGCGTGACCGGCTTCACGAAGGTCAGAGACGGTCTCGTCAGGGCCAAGCTCGACCGGCGCGATATACTCAAGGCCTGCAGGTTCCTGAGGGACGAGCTCGGTTTCGAGCATCTCTCAATGATATCCGCGGTCGAGTACGACGACAGATTCGAGATAGTCTATCACATCACTTCGTATCAGAACAAGCTCCTGCTGGAGCTTATCACAAGGACCTCGAAGGAGGACCCTAGCGTCGACTCGGTCTCATCCATTTGGGGAGGCGCGAACTGGCAGGAGCGCGAATCGTACGACCTGATGGGCATCAGGTTCATCGGCCATCCGAACCTGGAGCGGATATTGCTCCCCAAGGACTACACATACCATCCGCTTCGGAAGGATTTCAAGGGGGGATGATGGATGGCTGAGATGTGGATCAACATGGGCCCGCAGCACCCGATGACGCATGGGCTGTGGAACCTCCGGGTCAAGGTCGACGGGGAGACCATAGTCGACGCGCAGCCCGAGGTCGGGTATCTCCACAGGGGCATCGAGAAGCTCTGCGAGGGCAAGACATATCCTCAGATCATCCCGCTTGCGGACAGGCTCTGCTACGGCTCGTCGCTCACTTGGTCCCACCTGTATTGTATGGCCGTGGAGGACCTGATGAATGTCGAGGTCCCGGAGAGGGCCGAGTACATCCGGGTCCTGACGATCGAGATGCAGAGGATCGTGTCACACCTCATGTGGCTCGCGGCGTATGCGGGCGACCTGGGGTTGGGCGTGGGCTTCGTGTACACGATGAGGGAGAGGGAGGTCTTCCTTGACCTCTTCCAATCGCTCACGGGCGCGCGCATCACGTACAACTATCCGCGCATAGGTGGCGTCGCGCACGACCTGCCGCCCAACTTCGAGCGGGACACGCTGCGTGCGATATCGTTCTTCGAAGGCCGATTGAAGGAGTACGAGGACCTGTTCGAGGGTTCGAAGATATTCATGATGAGGAACGTGGGCGTGGGCCTGCTGAAGAAGGAGGACGCCCTGAACCAGGGAGTCACCGGACCTACGCTAAGGGCGAGCGGGGTCTCCTACGACCTGAGGAAGGACAGACCCTACTCGGTCTATGAGGAGATGGATTTCAATGTCGCGTCTAGGAAGGAGGGCGACTGTTACGCCCGGTACCGCGTCCGCATGGACGAGATGTACGAGAGCTGCCAGATAATGAAGCAAGCCCTGAAGAAGATGCCCAAGGGCAAGTGGCGAGTAGTCGCCCCGAGGAACGCGCCCGTTGGGACAGGCCTCGCGCGTGTCGAGGACCCGCGGGGTGAGGGCATGATCTACGTGGTCGGGGACGGCTCGGACAAACCTTACAGAGTGAAGATCAGGAGCCCGATCTTCGTGACCGTATCCGCGGCGCCCAAGATTCTCATCGGGTACAAGGTCGCGGACGTCGTGGCGATCATGGGCGGGCTCGATATGTGCATCGGGGAGACCGATAGGTGATCACATGAACCTCTACGAATTCTGCTACGGAATCATAGAATGGCTCGTGAACCTGGTGAATCACCTGTGGTATTGGCTGGGCGATGTCCTTCCCTGGTGGTTCGGGGACTTCTTCGACGCCGTCGGGAACTTCGCCGCCTCCGATGGCCACTTGTCCGTCATGACGATATTCCTCGAAGTCCTGATAGTCGTCATCATCGCACTCGTCAACGTGCTCAATTTCATCTGGATATTCCGGAAGTTCATGGGGCGTATGTTCGACTTTTACGGTCCGTACTATGTTGGCTACCGGATCGGAGGCTGGCTCCAGAACTTGGCGGACGGCATGAAGCTGTTCGTCAAGGAGATAATCGTCCCTGCCAAGGCCGACAAGATGGGCTACCTGTTGGCGCCCGTGATCTACATAGGCTCTTCGATACTCATACTCGCGACCATCCCGTTCAGCGAGAATTTCGGGGTGGCAACCAACGAGTCCGGCGCGTATGTGCCCGCGGGGGCTCTGTTCGCGCTTGCCGCGTTCGCAATAGCTCCGTTCTCGATCCTCCTGGCCGGCTGGGCATCTAACAACAAGTACACACTCATCGGCGGCATGAGATCGGCCGCCCAGATGATGAGCTACGAGATCCCGCTGCTCATGACGGTCGCCAGCGTGTTCCTGCTCGCGGGTAGCTTTGGGTTTGTGGACATCGTCGGCGCGCAGCACGACATCTGGTTCGGCATCCCGTTGTTCATAGGGCTGCTCGTATTCCTCGTGTGCCTCGCTGCAGAGGTGGAGATTATCCCATTTGACCTGCCCGAGGCCGAGGCCGAACTCGTCGAGGGCTGGACCACTGAGTACGGCGGCATGCGGTTCGGGATGTTCTATTTCACGACTACGATCAGGTCATATGCGGGTGGCGCGCTCGCGACGGCCCTCTTCCTGGGCGGGTGGCACGGGCCTGCAGTCATACCCGACGAGATCTGGTTCCTGATCAAGGCGTACATCGTCTACACGATATTCCAGTGGATGACCTGGTCACTCCCGAGGGTCAGGGTCGACCAGATCCTGGGGATAGGTTGGAAAAGGTTGCTCCCGCTCGCGGTGATCAACCTCATGATCGCGGTCGCTCTGAAATCGATGGGGTGGTTCTGATGGCGGAGGCGAAGAGACGGAGCTCCCTAGGATTCGTCGTCCGGCCGATGAAACTGACCGGCAAGACTCTGGCGAACGCGCTGTTCGCTGGCAAGCCGAACACCGTGATGTACCCCTACCAGAAACTGGACCTGCCCATAGGCTATCGCGGGAAGCACATAGTTGATTTCAAGCGGTGCATCGGATGCTCGAACTGCGTCCAGATATGCCCGAACGATTGCATGTGGATGGAGAAGCTCGAAGACCCGGAACTCGGCAAGATCGAGAGGCCCGGCGTGGACTACGGCAGATGTCTGTTCTGTGGTCTTTGTGTTGAGGTCTGCCCGACAGTCGCAATACATGAGAGCGTCGAGTTCGAGCTTGCGGACCACGAGCGTTCGAAGTTGAAGTACGGTCCCAAGGAGCTCCGCGACGACACATTCGCGGGCAAGATCACGGAAGAGCGACAGAAACGGATGCTACCTGTCCTGGACATGTCAAAGTGCACCAGCTGCGAGAAGTGCGCGGGCGAGTGCCCTGAGATGGCGATTGCCATGATGCCGGTAGAGGGCGTCGGAAAGTCGAAGCCAGAGATCAACCTCGCTAAGTGCAATTCATGCAAGAAGTGCGAGGCCGTCTGTCCTGAGAGCGCCCTCAAGATGGAGGAGGTCTACGAATCCTACTTCGAGATGCCCGAACCGAAGTTCCTCCTCATGAGCTGCACGGGATGCGGCGCGTGCGCCAGGGCCTGTCCGGCGGACGTCATCTACATGATGGAAATGCCTGGCACGGAAAAGACCTTGAAGGACGGCAAGAAGGGCAAGCCGAAGAAACGCGCGGTATTCGTCCTCGAGAAGTGCGTCGGATGCGGCAAGTGCTTCAGAGCATGCAAGTTCTCCGCAATCGAGTGGCCGGGGGTGAGGAAGTGACCTGGGACTGGGAGTTGGTGGTGTTCCTGTTCCTTGCGGCCTCTGCGCTGCTATCTGCGGTGTACGTCATCAGGGCAAGGGAGATAGTCCACAGTGTGGTCGGCCTGGCCACGTGCTTCATAGCGATAGCAGCGCTGTACATCATGCTGAGCGCCGAGTTCGTCGCGATCGTGCAGATATTGGTCTACGTGGGCGCCGTCGTCGTGGTCATTCTCTTCGGTATCATGCTCACAAGGCGGGAGATCATGGAGAGTGAGAAGCGATGAACACCGGAATGTTCAGAGCTCTCCTTGTGCTCGCCATGGCGTTTCTGTTCGTGGGCGCGATACTGCAGGTCTCGTGGCCCGAGGCCACGACCATGGATAACACGACCAACGAGGACGTAGGGAATGCGCTTTTCGGAGAGAGCGACGCCTCCGGATACGGTCTTGTCATGCTGTTCATCGGACTGTTGCTGCTCGTGGCTCTGCTCGGCGGGGTCTTCCTGGCGAAGGAGGAGAAGGAATGATTCCAATCGAGTACTGGCTCATCTTCAGCTCCCTCCTGCTCGCAATCGGCATCTACGGCGTCATGACGAGGAGGAACGCCATCGTGGTGCTGATGTCGATCGAGATCATGCTCAATGCCGCGAACATCAACCTCGTGGCTTTCAGCTCGTACTACAGCTCGCTTCACCCGGACCTGGGCACGGATGCCACGGGCCAGGCTTTCGCGCTGTTCTCGATTGCCATTGCCGCTGCCGAAGTAGCCGTGGGACTCGCGATACTGCTGTCTGTGTACAGAAGGTATCAGACGATCGATGTTGACAAGATCAACATCCTGAGGTGGTAAGATGGACGTGCTGCAGTATGCCTGGCTCATCCCGGTGTTCCCGTTCATCGCATTCATGTTGATATCCCTGATGCCCAAGAGGACTCTCGGGTGGGAGGATGGCTGGGGATACGCTATCGCGGGTGCGGGCGGTGCGCTCGTGCTCTCGTTCCTCGTGATATGGGAGGTCGTGAACGGGAACACGCTGACCCTCGATGCTCCCAGGACAACGTGGCTCATAATCGGCAGCTACGAAGTCACCTTCGGCATCTGGATCGACGCGCTCGCCGCGCTAATGCTCCTCGTTGTGTCCGTCGTCGGCACGTTGGTCGTCGTTTACTCGGGCGGCTACATGCACGAAGAGGGCGAGACGAGGCGCAGGTACTACGCCGAAATCATGCTCTTCATATCGGTGATGTACGGCCTAGTCATCGCGGACAACTACATCCAGATGTTCATCTTCTGGGAGCTGGTCGGCCTGTGCTCCTACCTGCTCATTGGCTTCTGGTATCAGAAACCGTCCGCCGCGAGCGCAGCCAAACGCGCCTTCATCGTCACGCGCGTTGGCGACATCATGTTCATGGCGGGCATCATCATCCTTTTCAAGTACGTCGGCAACCTGGACTTCGCGCGTCTCTTCGAAGACGGGGCTACCAGCACGGTCCCGGGCGACATGATGATCCTTGCAACGGCGTTGATTTTCGGTGGCGCAATCGGAAAGAGCGCACAGTTCCCGTTGCACGAATGGCTGCCGGACGCGATGGAGGGTCCGACGACCGTATCGGCGCTCATCCATGCCGCGACCATGGTCAAGGCAGGAGTGTACCTGGTGGCGAGGACCTACCCCCTGCTCGTCCAGACTCCGGAGAGCCTTCTGTTCGTGGCAGTGATAGGCGGTGTCACCGCGCTCATCGCGGCGACATGTGCCCTGGCCGCCGATGACATCAAGAGAGTGCTGGCCTATAGCACGATCAGTCAGCTAGGTTACATGATACTGGGCCTCGGCGCGGGCGGATACCTCGTCATTCATTCGCTGGATCCGAACGGTTACACGGCTGCAACATTCCACCTCATGAACCACGCATTCTTCAAGGCGCTCCTGTTCCTGTGCGCTGGCAGCGTGATTCACGCAGTCGGCACGAATGACATGCGCCTGATGGGTGGCCTTCGCAAGCATATGAAGATCACATCGACAACCATGCTCATCGGAGCGTTAGCCATCGCCGGCATCCCGCCTCTATCCGGGTTCTGGAGCAAGGACGAGGTGCTCGCAGCCGTCTACCATGCGGGCGATCTCGACCCCACTTTCCTGTTGCTCTGGGTCCTGGGCATAGCCACTGCATTCATGACGGCATTCTACATGTTCAGAATGTGGTTCATGACATTCGCGGGCGAGGCGAGGTCGGACTACCACGCGCACGAATCTCCCAAGATCATGACAATTCCGCTCATCCTCCTGGCAGGGCTAGCGATAACATCTGGGTTCGCGTTGTTCGCGGGAGACGGGTTCAAGGCACTCATGGAAGGGCCGATCGAGGACCTTCCGGACGTGGGCCCCATTGTGTCAGGACATGAGTCTGCATCCGACATCGCGGTCGAGATATTCACAGACCCGCTGACATATGTGTCTTTGGTCCTGGCGGTGGTTGGCATACTGCTGGCGTATCGTATCTATTACTTGCCGGGATTCGACCGATCGGTGTTCGCGAGAGGCATCACGGGCAAGTTCCAGAGGGCGCTGGAGAACAGATGGTACATCAGCAAGTTCTACGACGACTTCGCTTACAAGGTCTGGTATGGTTTCTCGCTTGTCTGCGACGCCTTCGACCGGCGCGTCATAGACGGCGCGGTGAACGGGTTCTCGTACTTGGGTGCGAACACGGGCGGAGTCCTGAGGAAGGCTCAGAGCGGGAACGTCCAGAGATATGCCAGCCTGATCATCGTGGGCATTGTCGTGCTGCTCGCGTTACTGCTATTCGTCGTCCCGTGGGGAGGTTGGTGAACCATGTTCGAGAACATCCCCATAATCTCACTCATCATACTGCTGCCTCTAGTCGGGGCAATCGCGACCTTCTGCCTGGGCAAGTACGAGAGGTACGCGAAATGGGTGGCGCTTTCGTTCTCGCTAGCGGCTCTGATACTGTCCGTGCTGGTCGCCGTGGATTTCATGGTGGAGCCGGACGGATCGGCGACCGGCTATCATGAGGGGAACGGTTTCTTCGACTTCCAGTACTACGAGGAGCACACCTGGATCGAATCGCTCGGCATCCGGTATATCGTAGGACTTGACGGCATAGGTCTGCCACTGTTCCTCCTGACCACGCTGCTCTCGACCCTCTCTATCCTGTTCTCGTGGGATACGAAGCAGAGGCCGAAGGCGTACTTCGGGCTGATGCTCATCCTCGAGGTAGGAGTCCTCGGCGTCTTCTCGACGCTCGACTACTTCGTGTTCTACATCTTCTGGGAAGTCGTCCTCATACCGATGTACTTCCTCATCGGCGTCTGGGGAGGGCCGAGGAAGGATTACGCGGCGATCAAGTTCTTCATCTACACGCACATCGCGAGCCTCGCGATGCTCATCGCCATAATGGCCATGTACTTCCAGGCGGGCATCAACTCGTTCGGAATGGAGGATATCTGGCGGGCGGGCCTGTCAGAGTTCGGCCGCACATTCCAGATTATGGCCTTCGCGGCGACCTTCTTCGGGTTCGGGGTCAAGCTCCCGATGGTGCCCTTCCACACTTGGCTGCCTGACGCGCACGTCGAGGCGCCGACTGCGGGCAGCGTGTTGCTGGCGGGCCTGTTGCTGAAGATGGGCGGCTACGGCATCATCAGGGTGTCGATGCCTACGCTTTCGGAGGGCGCCGAGGCGATGCAGCTGGTGATGGCCGTTATCGCGGTCGCAAGCATCCTGTACGGGGCGATGGTGTGCCTGGCTCAGCGCGATCTGAAGAAGATGGTCGCATACAGCTCGATCAGCCACATGGGGTTCGTGCTGTTGGGATACGCGACCTTCACTCAACTGGGGATCGTCGCCGGCGTGTTCCAGATGTTCGCGCACGGCCTCGTCACGGCAGTCCTGTTCATGATGTGCGGCGTGGTCCAGCACCATGCAGGCACTAGGATCATACCAAGCCTCGGAGGCCTCGCCAAGAAGATGCCGAGCGCTTCCACGATGATGACCATCGGGTTCCTGGCGTCGCTTGGATTGCCAGGACTGGTGAGCTTCGCGGCGGAGTTCATGGTGTTCGCGAGCGTGTACCAGACCTGGGGGCTGTGGCTGCTGCTGCCGATGGTTGCGGTCGCAGTCACTGCTGCATACTATCTGTGGGCCCTGCAACGGTCCATGTTCGGGCCTTTGACAGACAAGATCGACACCTCTCAGATCCATGACATCAGCTGGTTCGAGGGAGTGCCCGTTGGCACTCTGATAGCTCTCATCGCGATATTCGGCGTCTTCCCGCTGGTGGTCTTCCAGTACATCGATCCTGCCGTTCGGGTTGTGCAAGTGCTCTTCGCAGGAGGTGGATGAGTTGGCGTTCTACAACTACCTCGAGGCGCTCCTCCCGCAGTTCGTGCTCATCATGTTCGCGCTCGTGCTGCCCGCACTGGACTACCTGTTCAAGGACAAGCGCGTGCTGGCCTTCGTCTCGCTGGTCCCGTTGGTGTCCCTGGTCGTGCTGTTCGCGGGCTGGCTGTTCTTCGACGCGTGGACTGTCTCGACGAGTCGGCTGGACATCATCGAGATCAACGCATTCTCGGGGTTGTTCACGCTCGTCTTCCTCTTCGTCGGGATCGTCGTCGTGCTTGGATCCCCTGAGTTCATCAGATCCGACAAGAACCAGGGGGAATACTACTCCCTGATTCTTCTGGCCATAACCGGCATGACTATCGTTGCGGAATCAGCGGACCTGATCGCGCTTTTCGTTGGACTGGAGATCGCCGGGATATCATCGTTCGCCCTGTCCGGCTTCCGCAAGTCGGAGAAGCGCTCGGCGGAGGCAGCGACCAAGTACTTCATCATCGGAGGTTTCTCCTCTGCTCTGACGCTCTTTGCGATCACGCTCATCTACGGCATCGCGGGGACGACCAGGATCATGGGCATCGAACCTGCGTTGGCGGGCAATCCAGCGGGTGTCGATGCCGAGCCCATGCTGATTCTGGCCTCTGTGCTTCTCATGGCCGGGCTCGGTTTCAAGATCGCAATGGTCCCGTTCCACATGTGGGCCCCTGATGTGTACGAAGGTGCCCCGACGCCGATCTCCGGGCTGTTGGCCGCGGCCTCGAAGAAGATGGGATTCGCGGCGCTCTTCAAGATATTCCTCATCGGCATGATACTGACGAAGACGGACTGGGAAGTGGCCATTGCCGCCCTGGCCATCATAACGATGACGGTCGGCAACCTAATAGCCGTCTCTCAGACGAACATCAAGAGGATGCTCGCGTACTCTTCTATCGCGCAGGCGGGCTACATCCTGATCGCCCTGCCAGTGGGGACCCAGTACGCGCTCGCTGGCGGCCTGTTCCACGTGCTCACTCATGCGTTCATGAAGTCAGGGGCGTTCATGGTCGTTGCGGCCATGGGCGCAGTGGCGATCGGCGAGCGCCTGGAAGACTTCAAGGGACTCAGCAAACGATCACCGTTCCTCGCGCTGACGATGACGCTCTTCCTGCTGTCCCTGGCAGGCATTCCTCCGTTGGCGGGCTTCGCAAGCAAGTTCGTGCTCTTCTCGTCCTCCGTGTACGCGTCGATCGATCCCGGGCCCTCTTGGCTCGTTTGGCTGGCGGTCGCGGGCGTTCTGAACAGTGCTCTGTCCCTGTACTATTACGCGCGCGTGATCAGGTACATGTACATGGACAAGGGCATCGAGACACCTGTGAAGGTGCCCCCGTACCTGACGGCTGCGGTCCTGTTCGCGGTGGTCATGGTGGTGGGCATCGGCCTCTTCCCCGACCCGTTCGTGGAGGCCTGCCGGACAGCAGCCGAGGCGTTCACGAGCTTGCCCTCAGGATGGCCTTGAGAACTCCGCAAACACCCCTTGTTTTTTGTCTAGCCAGATGCTCCAAAACGGTGCTAGCCAGAAGGCATTACGCTTAAGTATGCATTGGGTTATATGCGCATCGCCATGACGACATCGCCATGGGACTTCGGCATCAAGAAAGAGCTCCAAATGGTTGACGACAAGCTCCACGAAATGGTGAAGTCCAACGAGAAGGTCCTTACGGAGGCTTCCCTCCATGTTATTGATGCGGGTGGGAAGCGTATTCGCCCGACGGTGACGATCCTCGCGTACAAGGCCTTCGGAGGCTCGGACATCAAGAAGATAGTCGATATCGCTTCTGGGTTCGAGCTGATACACTCGGCGACCCTCGTCCACGACGATATCAACGACGGTGGTTCTACAAGGCGTGGTCGCGAGACGGTGTACAAGAAGTGGGGGCTCCACTCAGCCGTCGTCACGGGAGACTTCCTGTTCGTGAAAGCTTTCCGGCTAGGTGGCGTGTTCGACAAGGTCGTTGTCGAAACAACCGCGGATGCGTGCTCCGCGCTGGCAGAAGGAGAGATACTGCAGAATCGGTACAGGCACAGGAAGGACCTCGACGTCGACACCTATCTGCGCGTTGCGGAGAACAAGACAGCCCAGCCCATAAAGGCGGGCGCGATGGTGGGAGCGTATCTGGCGGGAGCGACAGCTGATGAGATCGCCGCAATGGGCAGCTACGGGCTCGACCTAGGCATAGCATTCCAGATCATAGACGACATCCTTGATTTCACAGGGGACGAGAAGAAGACGGGCAAGACCTCAGGGAACGACCTCAAGGAGGGCAACCTGACGCTCCCTTCTCTTCTGGCCATCAAGGGCTCGGAGGAGATCAGAAAGACGGTCCTGGCGGTCATCGCGTCCGAGAACCCTTCGAGCGAGGATGTGAGGAAATGCGCCAAGCTCGTGGTCAAGTCGGGTGCCATCGAGAAGGCGAAGGGCATGAGTGAGTACTACGGCATGGAGGCGTTGGGACACCTCGGATGCCTAGCGAATTCGCAGTACAGCGCCGGTCTGAGGGACCTCATCAAGAAGGTTCTCGACCGAGACTCGTAGGTGATGTTGTTGGATCCTCAGGGAATGTCCGCCGGTGAGTGGCGAGACCTCATGGACGCCATGGAGGAGGTCGGGCCTTACTACGAGCGCGTGAACTGGCTCATCACGTTCGGAATGGTCGACCGGTGGCGAAAGCGAGTCGCTTCTATCGCAGGTCCTGACGACACCGTGCTCGAGATCGGCTCGGGGCCGGGCAATTTCACCAGGCACTTGAAGTCAAAGAGAGTCCTCGCTCTCGAGCCATCCACAGACCTCTCGAAGACCGCATCGGACAAAGTCGATCACGAGAGGGTGACGTTCCTGCGAGGCGTGGGCGAGGAGCTGCCGATGGCTTCGGAGACCGTGGACAAGGTGTTCTGCGTCTTCTCCTTCCGGGACTTCTACGACAAGGAACGGGGACTGGGCGAGATGCACAGGGTCCTCAAAGAGGGCGGAGAGGCTATCGTGGTCGATATGGCGAAGCCGCCTCCCGGACCTCTGGCCAAGATGCTCGACATCCATGTCAGAAGGATGGTTCCTCCTCTGACCAGGATTGCCGCGCCGGCAGCCGCCAGGGAGAGATGGTCGAGGGATCCGTACGCGAAGCTCCTGGAAACCTACGCGGCTTTCGGTTCCACGAGATTGTACGAAGCTCTCATGAAGCGGACGGGCTTCTCAGAGATCACCACAGAGTACTTGGAGATGAAGGGCGCGACGATGACCAGGGGGAAGAAACCTTGGAAGTCGACGTCCTGATCGTCGGTGCGGGACCTGCAGGGAGCACGACCGCGAAATACTGTGCCGGCAAGGGCCTGAATGTTCTGCTGATAGATAGGCGTAGTGAGGTCGGCTACCCTGTTCAGTGCGGCGAGTTCCTCCCAGCGATCAAGGAGATGTACTCGATGTTCCCCAAGACGATCGACCTCGAGGAGCTGCTCACCGTGGACGATTCGTACGTCATGGGGAGGTCGGACAACATCGACCTCATATCGCCCAAGGGCAGGGTCTACAGGGTCGCGTTCGAGGGAGCGACCCTCGACCGCAGGTCCTTTGACAAGCACCTTGCCAAACAGGCGGTTGATGCTGGCGCGCGGCTCGAAACCTGCACCTCGATGCTCTCGATCAAGAATGGCGTGGCGAGGACCACGCTGGGAGATGTAAGGGCGAGGGTGATTGTCGGTGCGGACGGCCCGAATTCGAGGACTGCCCGTTCTGTCGGACTCAAGAATCCGAATGCGAGATACCCAGCCATCACGTGTCAGGCCGAAGGTGATTTCGAACCTGTTGTCAAGATGTACTTCGGATCATTGGCCCCCGGGGGCTACGGATGGATGATACCGAAGCGAAAGGGAGCGAACGTCGGCGTGGGGTACAGGCCGGATCTGCTCAAGTGCAGGCCAACTGAGCTCTTCGAGAAGTTCGTAAGGAAACTGGGGGTGCCGTCGTACACCGAGCTGACCATGGGGTTCGTGCCCACATCCGGTCCGGTCGAGAACTCTGTCAGCGGGAACACGCTGCTAGTCGGGGACTCCGCAGGTCAGGTGATGGCCAGCAACGGTGGCGGGATTCCAATCGCCATGATTGCGGGCAGGATAGCGGGGAGGACGATCAGGGAACATCTCGAGAACGGCGTTCCTCTGGAGGCCTACGACCGCAGGTGGCGGGACGTCATGGGGAAGCCTCTCGCGAATTCTGTGTGGACTCGAAGCCTTGGGGATTTCTTCTTCCCGACCGACGGACGAACAGAGTTCGCCATGCGTGTTCTCGGGAAGAGAGGGCTCTCTCGAGCCATCCGATGCACGAAAGTGTTCTACGTGCTTTGACGACCTACTTCGAATCCGGTAGTGTCAGGGCAGTGGTTCGAACCCAACGCTTAAGCCTTGTAATTGATACACTACCATGTAGGTGGACAGAGATGAGATTCCGAACAATGGATTTCTCACAAGATTGGGACAAGCTCGATGATCGCGTGTTCGCGACCATCAGGATTCACAGAGGGGACATGAAGTTCTCCCCTGATGAGAATGTGGAGGTCGTGAGCCCAAAGAAGAGGTTCACGGCGAACGTGATCTACGCATGCTCCAACAAGCTGAAGGATATCCCCATGACTTTCCTCCAGTACGACCTTGGGGGCAAGAAGGGAGAGTCTAGAAGGGATCTCTACAACAAGCTGGCAAAGAGGTATCCAAGGTACAACCCGCCCGAGGACAACGACACCGTCACCATCTATCTGCTCGAGAGGCTCTAGCCTCTCCTCTTTCTCTTGGTCTTGGTCTCGCTCCCGCATATGTCGCAGACGTGCACATCCGCGGGGAACAGTTTCCCGCACCCCTTGCACCTCGCCTGCCATTCGAAGACCTCCGTGATCCCCTTCTGGTCCAAACCTCTGCACGGGATGCCCATGACCTTCGCGACGTTCTGGACCGAGTAGTCGTCGGTCATCAGCTCGTAGCTGAGCTCGAGGGCCAGAGCGAGTATCTCCCTGTCGGTCCTCGAGAGCCGGCGCGCATCTCCGGTGCTCTCGGCGGCCTCCTCGACCTTCCTCAAGGACCTCTCGGAAGGGGAGGACACCCTCAGCCGGGTCGCGAACAGCATCTCCAGCCTGGTCCCCATGTCTTCCTTGTCCAATTCGCTCGCGACCCCAGGAGAAATCACCAGCTCGTAGTCGGGCGGAAGATCCTTCCCGTAGTACAGAACCGAGGTGTCGAGCACGTATCCCTTCATTCTATCTCGACCGCCCCTCCAGATTCCTCCTGAGCCAGGTTCTCCAGGTCGACCTTCGCCTCCTGTTCAAGCGCGTCGGCTATCTTCGCGTAGGTCGAGGGTTTCTTCGGTGCTATGGTGCAACAGAGTCCGGGTAGGACTGAGATGTCGTACGTGCCTATCCTCTTCGCTATCCGTTCTATCTCGATCTTGTCGAATCCTATGAGCGGTCTGAGTATCGGCAGCGAAGTGGCCTTCTCCTCTACGTTGATATTGGCCAGAGTCTGGGACGCGACCTGGCCGAGTGATTCTCCCGTGACTATGCACTCAGCCGAGTACTTCTCGGCGAGCCGCTCGGCAACCCTGAACATCATCCTCCGACAGAGAACGCATTCCATGTTTCTTCTGCACGATCTCGCGAATTCGGTCTGCACCTTCCCATGCGGCACGAGCACCTTTGTGTACTTGACGTCAAGGGCCTCCTCGACTTTCCTCATCAGCCTGGTCGCTTTGTCGACCTCCTCATCGCTGGTGAACGGACGGTTGTCGAAGTGCACGAGCACCAAGTCGAGCCCTCTCTTCCCCATCAGGTAGGCCGCGACCGGCGAGTCGATGCCTCCGGACATGAGAACCAGCCCGCGCACTCAATCACCGATGTATTTTGAGAATATGGTCTTCGCCCTCACGAGATCGGTGGTGCCCCCTACTATCGTCCTGCCGTCCGAGAACACAGTCAGTTCAGCTTCCTTCGACCTGAATTTCAGAACCCCGTCGACGATCTTCGCGTCTCCGAGCTTCGAGAGTTGCTTCCTGATGTCTGACAGGTCGCCGTGCAGTCCTCTGGCAGGCACTATCTGCACGGCGTTCCGGCCACAAAGCGAGGCGACGAACTTCCTCTCCCTGGCCTCAAGGTACTTGAAATCCCGCTTCACGCAGGCCTGGCATGCAGGGTTCTTCTTGACATTGATCTTCTGGAACTCTCCCAACCAGATGTCCAGGACCATCAGCTGACCAAGGGGTTCCTTTCCCAGCATGATCTTGAATCCCTCAGTCACTTCGAGAGCGGCCACCGCTGCCGGTAGAGTGTTCACGATGCCTGCCGTGTCACAGGTAGGAAGTTGGCCCGGCTGAGGAAGCGCCGGGAAGACACACCTCAGGCAGGGTCCCTTCGGAACCACAGGCATCACCATGCCCGTCACGCCCACAGCGCCCGCGTATACCCACGGCACACCGTGCTTCGCGCACGCGTCATTGATCAGGAAACGGGTATCCATGTTGTCCGTGGCATCCAAGACCACAGTCGCTCCTTTGACGAGCTTCTCGATGTTCAAGTGACTGACGTCGACGGCCTTGCCGTCAATGTCGACATCGGAGTTGATCTCGTGGAGCAGCTCTTTGGCGACCACTGCCTTGGGTCTTCCGACGTCCCGCTCCGTGAACAGCGTCTGTCTCTGGAGGTTCGAAAGGTCCACGATGTCCCTGTCGACCACGAGCACCTGGCCCACCCCTGCCCTTACCAAAAAGGATAAGGCGTTAGTGCCGAGGGCACCACAGCCCATTACAACGGCTCTGCTCTTCTGAAGCCTCTTCTGTCCCTCTGACCCTATCTCGGGCAACAGTATCTGTCTAGAGTATCTGTTCTCTTTCACTGGAGGGTGGAATAGACCATGGCCGTATTAATTGATTATTCGAACCTGAACGCCATGCTGAACCTGTCCCTGAGGGACTTCACCTGACGGCTGACGTTCTTGCCCTTGGCTGCGTCCATGAAAAGGTCCGCCAGCTCGGGCAGGTCCTTCTCTTTCATGCCTAGCCTTGTAATCTCCGCGGTTCCGAGTCTGCCGACCGAGTCTATCATGAGGTGCGACTTCTCCATCCTCACCGAGAAATCGTTAATGGTGAGACCGTAGATGGCCTTCAGCTCCCGTCTGTCCATCAGCAGCTGGTGGGATCGGGAGAACCCCAGGTCCTCGTACATGATCGGGAAACCGCGGTCCGTCAGCTCCTTGCCCAGCTTCTTGGAGTTCTTGACGACCTGTCTCGCGTACTGAGGCCCGAACTTCTTCATCTCCAGGAGCACCTGTCCGAGGGAGGCCACTCGATTCCAATGGACGTTGTCCACCACGCGCCATGTGAGGTTCTTCCGGATCTCCCCATCCAACTCCTTGGAGTCGGTCACGATGAGCCCTCCCTGGGGGCCGAAGAAGCTTTTATGTGTGGAACCGTATAATATTTGGGCACCCTCTCTCAAAGGCTTCTGGAACTCCCCACCAGCAATCAGGCCCAGCACGTGAGAGCCGTCATATGCGAGCGTCGCTCCCACCGCCCTGCACGCGTCTGCGACGGGGCCCATGTCGTATGGGAACAGGATCAGGGAGGCACCCAGGATGACCAGCTTTGGCCTCTCCTTGCGGATCGTCTTCGCCGCCTCCTCGGAGTCGAGGTTCCACGAATCCGCGACGAATGGCAACTTGACGGCCTCAAGTCCGAGGATGTCTGGGATGTACTTCTGCGCGTATCCATCATATCCACCGAACTCGTCAGAGATGGCAGCGACCTTGTCTCCTCGCTTTGTCGTCGAGACTATGGCTATCATCGCTGCGATGTGGCCAGAGAGTGGCTGTACGCAGGCGTATTTGGATTTGAAGACCTCACGACAGACCTCTTCGCACTTCCTCTCGACTTGGGTCGTGATGCGCGTTCCTCTGTAGGAATTCTCCATGTACTCGCCGGCATACTCCGCCTCGATCGGCAGAGTGTACCTGTTGACGAAATCGGATGACAGCAGGGCACGAGCCTGAGGGCTGGTCATGTTCTCGGACGGTAGGAGGTTTATGGAGTCCTCAACCCTCCACTTCTCCTGGGCGCGCATGCTGTCTAAGAAGTATGTGTTCTTCATCTTCCCCGGAGGGGATTCGCAGGCCCGTATTTGAAATCAGTTGTTCAGTCTGAGGTTCGTCTCGATACCGTGGGTGTTTCCGGGGAACTCGGGATCGTCTTCCTCGAAGTCCTCTTCCATGACGACGTTCACAAGCACATTCACGATCTCTCGCAGCTGCTTCACGTCCTCTCTGAGACGCTCTATCTCAGCGAGGAGCTCTTTGTCATCTCCCAATCCTGCCCCCCTTCTGATATAGCTCTATCTAGCTCATGCGATAAGAGGTTTTCCCAAGACGGTCAGAAGCTGCGGTAGTCGTCCGCGAGCTTCCGGTTCTCGGTTCGGTCACACTTGTCGCAGTAAAGGCTCCTGCCCTTGCGTTCCAGAGGAGACCTGCACCGTCCGCAGAGTGCGCGCACAACCCCGAAATGAGGTCCAGCAGTCGACAGCTGAACCGAGGGGTCTGCCTGTATGACCGTTGCCCGGATCAGGTCGCCCGGCCTCATGAGGTCGCCCGCGTCCTCGACGTATGAACTCGATATCTTGGAGACGTGCACGGATGCCAGGGTCTCGCTGGACACGTCCCGGTCCCTGCCCTCCTGCTTCAGGATGTTCACTATGGCCATTGCCGGCTTCGTGTCGGTTATCTCACCGAGCACCACATCGCCTTCCTGGAGCACGACGGGCGGGTTGTCCAGTATGATCTTGGCAACCTTCTCCCTCGCGTCGAGGTCTAGTTCCCCGACCGTGCTCGCGTAGACCTTTCCGTCCATCTCGTAGGTGCCCTCTCCGGACATGTATTCCTCGGCTATGGCTACCTCGTCGCCCGGAAGCACTCTCTTACCAGTTCTTGCCAGCTGAATCACCTATCTTTCAAACTTTAGGAGAACCACTGAAATCGTCTCGACCGGCTTTCTGTGGAATTCGAACGCATATGGAATCTCGAATTTATACTTTTTGACCGGCAACGCACGCGCCCCGAGGGCCAGAACCATCTGCTGGACGAACTCCTCGGTGCCTTCGTTGTGCAGGGAGTACACCCTTGGAGCTAGCTCAACCGCCTTTTTGATGAACGCTCTGTCTGCGTTCTTGCTCTGTGCCCCGAAAGGAGGGTTCTGCAGCACGGTGTCGAATCTCCCGCCGACTTCGGTCACATCGCCTTCCTCGAAGTTGACGACAAGCTGCAGAGCCTCGGCGTTCTCGTTTGCGGTCCTGACAGCTTCGGGATCCAGGTCTATCCCGAGGACGTCCTTCGCACCCAGCAACTTGGCGCCAATCGCGAACACCCCGTTCCCGCATCCCAGGTCCACGACCGATCTGCCCTCTATGTCGCCAGCGGTAAAAGCCTCCCATAGCATGTCGGCGGCCACGTGTGCGGGCGTGGCGTACTGTTCGAGTCTTGCGGACTGCCTGGGGAGAGGAGACAATCTCTGCAGGGCCATCTCAAGCTGCTGTTTCTTCAAGGAGAACACATCCGGTCAGCGTGAGCGACCCTCAGCCGCTCCTGGCCTCGTCAATCATCTTCCAGCGCCTGAGCTTGTTGACCTCGGACACATCGCGCCCGTGCACGTCTCTTTCAATGTCGGACAGGTACTCTATGGCCATCAGTAAGGAGTCCTTGGATGGCGAGTTCACGTTGACCCTGGCCTTGTTGAACTCCCTCTCGACGATCTCCATCGCACGCTGAGTGTCCCCGTACTGTTCGCAGAAGTCGCTGACCACATCATCAATGGCCTGCGCGAGGGAGGCCTCCGTGAGGTCCCCGACCTGTTTCTTGTCTCCGAGGTCCGAGGACAGCATGACTTCCCCTATGGTCCTGAACGCCTGCTCGACGTTCGTGCCCGTCTTTGCGCTGCAGAAGATCACGGGGATCTCGGCCTTGTTGGCTAGGTCGTTCATCTGTTTCACCGCGGAACCTGTCTCGCCTGCCAGATCGGTCTTGTTCCCCAGAAGCAGCGCAGGAGCTGCGGGGCATATCTCAGTGACCTCAGGGAGCCAGAACTCTTCCATTGATTTGATCGTCTCGGGCCTCGTCATGTCCGCAACCAGGACCACTCCATGCGCTCCGGTCAGGCCCTGTATCCTCATCTTCTTGTAGTCCTTCTGTCCGAGGATGTCCCAGAGCATGATCGTGAGATAGACGGTCTTTTCAGGCATCTTGTATTCGACATCTCTCTTGCTGACCTTCGCGCCGATAGTGGCTATGTACTTGTCGTCGAAGACGTCAATCACGAATCTCCTTATGAGAGAGGTCTTGCCGACCGAGGAGTCGCCTACCATCGCGACCTTCTTGATGTATCTCTTGGACTTTATGATGCTCAGAGCAATCCCAGCCTAGAATGAACGGGGGGCGCCTTTGACTGACATATATGCGATTCGAATCATAAATAGATAAACCTTTGCTATTGTGCCGCCGTTATCAACGTGGATTCCAGAAGCAAAAGCTCATTACGATATAACGGATAATACCGGCTAGATTCGCATGGAGAGCTCACCCCCCAAGGCCATGCGCCCGGCCAAGAAGGCACTTGAGAACTACGCCACCTCCTATCTGGGTGCCTATCTTGCGGCAGTGACCAAGGAGAAGCCCGAACATCCGCCTGCACTGGCAAAGAGCCCTGGCTATGACATCGAGGTCTGCGTGCTCCCGAACGAGTGCATCGCCATCCTGTACAACAAGTCGGACAAGCAGACGGTGACGGCCAACGATCGAGAGTACTCCTATGTCGAGGGCAAGATCAAGGCGGGAGTCATCCACATGGTTCCCCTGTTCCCTCACGAGGGGACGGCGGTCGCGGACGCGATAGCCAAGGGGAAGAAGGACGCTGTGAAGGACATCGATTCGATCGAGAGGTCCAGCATCGCGAAGGCGGCCGAGCAGCTCGAGAAGATCATGGAAGGCCTCGAGAATGTCGAGGTGGACAACAAGGAGATACTGGAGCTGGCGGAGCAGGAGCTGGCGAAGCTGACTCCCATCAAGGATGCTATCAAGAAGGCAGGGCCCGAGGCCGATCTGTCGGCCGTCATCAGCCTGTTGCGTGATTTCCAGGTGTCGGATGGCGGAGGAAGGGCCTCTTCGAACGACAGGGAGCTGCTCGAGAACATCTCGAGGAACCTTGGAGACCTCAGCAACATCATAAGGATCGTAGAGAGCCAGGAGCAGAAGCTGGAGCAGCTCGACAGTGGCATGAAGAAGGCGCTCGAGGAGTTCAACCGGAACATCGACGAGCGCATTTCCAAGGGGCTCGCTGTTATTCTCTCTGCCTCAGACAAGAAGATTGACAAGGGCTTTGCGGCACTCGCGGGCGGCTCCAGGGCGAATCCTGCCATCGCGTTCCCCAAGGAACTCGAGGTACGCCTCGAGAACATCGAGAAAATGGCCAACGCACATCAGATGCGGATACAGGAGATCGGCCTGCGCGAGCCTACCAAGGCGGAGATGCCTCAGGAGATACTGGCGAAGCTGGACGCTCTCGACAGGAGCGCCGGATCTTTGCAGTCCTTTGTCGAGCAGCGGATGAAGGAACTCGAGGAGAAGGCTAAGACTCAGCCGCAGCCTGTTCCCCCGGAACAGACTTCTGAGCGCGACGTCAAGATTCAGAGCGAACTAGTGATGGCCGCAGCCGCGCTCAAGGACGACGTCGCGCGCATCAATGGCAGGATCATCAAGATTGAGGAGTTCCTCTCCAAAGTGTCAGGTCCGCAGTCGAAGGTCCGGGTTCTGAAGCAGAAGAGTGAGGAGAAGCCCCCGACGGCCTAGCGTCTCCAGATACCCTTCAATCCGAAAAGCATCGCTTCGTTTGTCCTGTGGATGAAGGGGTTGGACCTAGTGGTCCTTGACACCCGGGGATTCTTCAAGATGACCTCGCGGAGGTCAACCAGAGTCTCGCAATCCTCTACCTCTGTTCTGCCGTTGCCAATCTCGCGGACTAGATGAGCGTCGGATGACCCAAACCCGGGAATGCCAAGGCCGGAAGCCTTCTCGACAGATCGGCTGTTCGAAGAAGGGCTCAGGATCGCGTTGAAGGCCTCATATCCGTCGGCCAGGGACAGCTCCGATCGCGTGATCCCCGGCGAAACGCCGGGATGTGGCACGACTGCGATCCCCCCTTTCTCATGTATCTCATCGACTTTCCTCGCGTATGTGTCCGCCTTCACCGGCTCATCGACGAACAGTGCAAGGAGGTCCCCTTTTTCTGTCTTGAGCTCCGCGCCTGGAATCACCAGCAGATTCTTTGGAGCGGTCTTGCGGGCTGCCCTCGCGCCCTCCCAAGTATCGTGATCCGTCACGGCGATTGCCGCCAGGCCCACGGCGATGGCCTGGTCCAGAATCTGCCTCGGCCTGGAGCGGGAATCGGGGGAGAAGCATGAGTGCATGTGGAGATCAACTTCCAATTCAGTGCCTCCTGGTCTCACAAGGATTAATGCTCTCTCACATAA
>Ga0316622_100000392_pt1 | contig 24877 bp, 24 predicted proteins | sample OWC_Aug_OW2_C1_D_FD_207646 | JGI IMG/M metagenome (GOLD analysis project Ga0316622, IMG submission 207646) | Wetland soil microbial communities from Old Woman Creek delta, Ohio, United States - OWC_Aug_OW2_C1_D5_C | ecosystem: Environmental > Terrestrial > Soil > Wetlands | place: USA: Ohio... | reverse complement strand
TGCGTCATCTGGTTCACCGGCCTCTCCGGCTCCGGCAAGTCGACGATCGCCAACCTGGTCGAGAAGAAGCTGCTCGCGCTGGGCCGTCACACGTACCTGCTCGACGGCGACAACGTGCGGCACGGCCTCAACAAGGACCTGGGCTTCACCGAGGCGGACCGCGTGGAGAACATCCGGCGCGTCGCCGAGGTCGCCGGACTGATGGTCGACGCGGGACTGATCGTCCTCGTCTCGTTCATCTCGCCGTTCCGCGCCGAGCGCCGGATGGCCCGCGACCGCGTCGACGCAGGCGAGTTCTGCGAGGTCTTCGTCGACACGCCGCTCGCGGTCGCCGAGCAGCGCGACGTCAAGGGTCTCTACCGCAAGGCACGCCGTGGCGAGCTCAAGAACTTCACCGGCATCGACTCTCCCTACGAACCCCCCGAGCACCCGGAGATCCGCATCGACACGACGATCACGGACCCGGAGGCCGCGGCCGAGGCGATCGTCGAGCATCTGCTCGGGACCGGCGTGCTGGACGCGTCCTAGCGTAGCTACATGACGATCACCTACGCCTTCAACGGCGACGCCGACGGGCTCTGCGCACTGCAGCAGCTGCGGCTGGAAGACGCGCCGGAAGCCGTGCTGGTGACCGGCGTCAAGCGCGACGTCCAACTGCTCCGGCGTGTCGAGGCGTCCGCGGGTGACGAGGTGACGGTGCTCGACATCTCGCTCGACCAGAACCGGGACGACCTGATCCGGATTCTCGATGCCGGGGCGACGGTGCGCTACTTCGACCACCACCACGCCGGGATGGTGCCCCGGCACGCCCGCTTCGCCTCGTACATCGACGAATCCCCCGAGGTCTGCACGAGCGTGCTGGTCGACCGCTTCCTCTGCGGGCGCCACCACCCGTGGGCAATCGTCGCCGCGTTCGGCGACAACATGCCCGAGCTCGGTCGGAGCATGGCGCACGACGCTGGATACGACGTCCAGGCGACCGCGACGCTCGAGCAGCTCGGCATACGGCTCAACTACAACTCCTATGGCGACACCGTCGACGACCTCTGCTTCGATCCCGCGAAGCTGGCCGAGGCGATGCTCCCCTTTGCCGATCCCATCGCCTTTGCCGGAGACTCGCCGGCGTACGCGCAACTCGGCGCGCAGTACGACGACGACATGCGGCGCGCACGCGCGCTCGAACACCGTGTCGCGACGCCGGGAGCGAGGCTCGTCATCCTTCCCGACGAGCCGTGGGCACGCCGGGCGATCGGCGTGCTTGCCAACGACCTCACGCACTCTCATCCGGAATGCGCGATCGCCATCCTCGTTCCGAATGCACGCCAGGGCTACACCGTGAGCGTGCGTGTGCCGGAGTCGAGCCCCGTGGCAGCCGACGAGTTCTGCCTGGCGTTTCCCACCGGGGGTGGCCGCAAGCGTGCCGCCGGCATCAACCACCTTCCGAAGCCGGACGTCGAGCGCATGGTGGCGGCATTCGAGGCGCGGTTCCCGACCGCTTGACGCCGGCGGGCTGATTCGTCATCCGATGGAACCGCTCAACGCCCTCGCCGGCTTCCTCGTCGGCATCCTGGTCGGCTTCACGGGCGTGGGCGGTGGCGCGATGATGACGCCGGTGCTCGTGTTCCTGTTCGGCGTCGCCCCGCAGACCGCGATCGGCACCGACCTCCTGTTCGCGTCGATCACCAAGGCGTTCGGCACGTGGGCCCACGGCGCTCGCGGGACGATCGACTTGATTGTGCTGCGGCGGCTCTGCATGGGCAGCCTGCCGGCGGCGGCGCTGACACTGCTGCTGCTCAGCAACTACCCTGCCGACAAGGAGATCAACAAGCTCCTGATGCCGGCGCTCGGCGCCGCGCTCGCGCTGACCAGCGTGGCAATGCTCTTCCAACCGCGTCTGCACCGCTTGGGACAGAAGCTGCGATCGAGCTCGCCGGTGGAGTTCAAGGGGGCCCAGCCCGGCCTCACGGTGCTCGCAGGCGCGATACTCGGCTTTCTCGTCACGCTGACCTCGGTAGGCGCCGGTGCGCTCGGCGTCGTGATGCTCGTCTACCTCTATCCCTATCGGCTGACGCCACCAAAGCTGGTCGGCACGGATATCGCGCACGCCGTGCCGCTGACGCTGCTCGCGGGATTGGGACACTTCGGGCTCGGCAACGTCGATTTCGGTCTGCTTGCCAACCTGCTTCTCGGCTCGATACCCGGCATCCTCATCGGCTCGCGATTGAGCGCGCGGGTGAACCACACCTATCTTCGCCGTGCGATCGCGGTGATGCTTGCGCTCGTAGGCGGCAAGCTCCTCTTCTCGATTTGAGTGCGCGGTCAGGCTTCTCGCCATGCCCCCTGAAACCTGCCCCGCGCCGCTGCTGATGGTGACCGAGTTGTTCCTGCCAACGAAGGGCGGGACCGCGGTGTCGTTCGACGACGATTTCCGCCGGCTTGGTGGCAAGGAGGTCCACATCGTCACCGCCGACGTTCCCGGCGCCCGCGAGTTCGACCGGATGCACCCCAACACGATCCACCGGCTCGACCTGAAGCGCGTGCCGTGGCTGAAGCCCGAGTCGCTGCTGATGTACGCGAAGCTGTTCCTGACATCGGCCGCCCTCGCCGCGCGGCATCGCTTCCAGGCCATCTTCGCCGGACGCGTGCTGCCGGAGGGCCTCGTGGCCTGGACGATCGCCCGCCTCACCGGCAAGCCCGTGTTGATTTACGCCCATGGCGAGGAGCTGACCGGCTGGGGTCGAGGCAGGAAGTTCAAGACGTCCTGTTTCGTCCTTCGCCGTGCCGACGCCATCCTGTCGAACAGCGACTTCACGCGCGATACGCTCGTCGGCCTAATGGGCGTAGAGCCAGGGCGTATCAACGTGGTGTATCCGACGGTCGACGAGGAGCGCTTTCGCCCCGGCCTGCCGGGCGACGACCTGCGTTCGTCGATCGGGGTCGGCCCCGGCCAGCACCTCGTCCTCTCGGTAGGCCGGCTGATGCGCCGCAAGGGCTTCGACAACGTGATCCGCGCGCTGCCACTGCTCCGCGCGCGCGGCATCGATGCCCACTATGCGGTGATCGGCATCGGCGAGGACCGCGAGTACCTGTCGGATCTGGCGCTAGAGGCGGGGGTGGCCGACCGTGTCCACCTGCTCGGGCACGTGAGCTACGAGGACCTGCCACGGTGGTACTGCGCGAGCGACGTCTTCGCCATGCCCAATCGCGACATCGGCGGCGACACGGAGGGTTTTGGCCTCGTTTTCCTCGAGGCCGCCGCGGCCGGGCGGCCGGCGGTTTCCGGCATCGCCGGCGGCACGGGTTCCGCAGTGGTGGACGACGCCACCGGCCTGCGAGTCGACGGCGAGCGACCCGAGGCGATCGCAGAGGCAATGTATCGCTTGCTGTCGAACCCGGACGAGGCGAAGCGGATGGGGCGGGCCGCCCGCGAGCGCGTGCTCGACAATTTCACGCACCAGCGGCGGGTGGACCAGCTACGCGCGCTGGCGGAGCGTGGGCGCTTGCGGGGAAATACGCCCGGCGAGCGCCCTTCCTATCCTGCCTCGACGCCACGATGACAGCGGATTCCCGATGACTTCCCTCGCAAGTGCTCCGCTGGAACAGCGCCTGTTCGCATGGTGGTCCGGCATCGACCGCCCGAGCCGGACCGCGTTCCTGGTTCTGCTGTGCGTCAACGTGCTCGCGTTCGGGTTCGAGATGACAAACCTGACGCTGCACCACGACGACATCAATCACATCCTCATCCGGGACACGATTGTCGGTTACTACCTCGGCCGTTTCGGGCACGGCTGGTTCCACTATTACTTGCAGAACCACTTCGTAATGCCCTTTCTGCAAATGCTGGAGGGCATCGTGATGATGAGCGCCTACGGCGTAGTCGTCGCGCGGTTCTGGGGCGTGCGCAACGCGACGGAGATCGCCCTGGTCGGTGCGATCCTGTGCGTCTTCCCGTACATGGCGCACGTCTACCAGTACAACACGGCGATGGCGGCCTACCCTGCCGCGCACCTGCTGGCGGCCCTGGCCGTGGTGCTGTCGACGCGGACAACGCTTCCCTGGCTCCTTGTCGCAGCACTGCTCTACGTTGGCGCCTTCTCGATATACCAGGGCGTTGCCTCGGTGGCGGCTACGGTGTTCGTGATCTGGCTGCTCACCCGCACCGTGTTCGGCGGTGCAGACGAGTCCCTGCTGGCGCGTGGAACCGTCCGGTCGACGGCCGGAGTGCTGATCGCGGTCGTCGCCGGTGGTGCCGTCTATCTTGCTGTCGTCTTGTCGATGAACATTCCGCCGGACACGATCCACGCCTCGGGGGAAGCGTTCCATCTTCGCGGCGCGCTGACGCCAGCCGCAGCCATTCCGGACATCCTGCGAGGCACCCGTGGCTTCTTCCTCTGGCCCGAGCCCTATTTCCCGGGGTACCTCAAGCATCTGCAACTGGCGCTCCTTGCCGCGGCGCTGGCGGTCTGCCTGTGGCTGCCGCGCGGCGTTCCGGGGAAAGCGGTTGCGGTTGCTCTGCTGCTCGCAGCCTGCTTCACGCCGCGCGCGCTGCAGCTTCTGCACCCGAAGGGCAACTATCACACGCTGACCCTGACCGCCTATGCGCTGGTCGTCGCCGCCAGCGCGATGATCGTCTTGCGGTGCGGGCGCAAGCTCGCGAGAAATGGCGGGCTGGTGGTCGCGACCCTGCTCGTCGCGGGCTATGTCATTCAGTGCAACTGGATCTCGACCGTCGGCTACCTGAACACCCTCGCCCACACCTCGACGTTCACGCAGATCCTGGCGCAGCTGCGCTCGGTGCCCGACGCGCAATGGGACGGGACGACGATCGCGGTCGCCGGCCGCTATCAGATGCCCAACGAGTATCCGCTGATCCCGGCGACCGGCGTCGCGACGTCGTTCCTCGATGCGCCGCGGATGAACATGCTCGCGCGCGTGATACGCGAGCGGGCGACCTTCGTCGCCACGGACGAGAGCACGCCGAAGGTGCGGGAGTTCGCTTCGACCCGGCCGGCGTGGCCGAGACCCGGCAGCGTGGGCGTCGTCGACGGGGTCGGCGTCGTCGTGTTGTCGAAGCCGCCGGCGCGGTAGGCTGCCCGCGAATGGCCGCGCGCCGTACGTCCGGTTGCCGTCAGGGCCGGCGCGCCTCGACGGCCGAAACCGGCTCGCGGCGACGACCGACCTCGAAGCGCACCTGCTCGGCCGGACCGATGCCGACGCTGGACTCGACAAGGTAGTTGGGGCGCGCCTTCACCTCGTCGTAGATCTTCGCGATGTACTCGCCGATGATCCCCAGGCTGATCATGATGAGGCTGCCGAGGATCAGCAATGTCGTGATCGTCGTGGTGAAGCCGGAGACGGCATTGCCGCGGAACCATCCGATCAGTGCTTCGGTCGCAACCGCGAAGCCGAAGACGAGGCTGACCATTCCGAGGAACGTCACGATTCGCAGCGGGGCACTGGTGAAGGAGACGATCGCCGTGGTGGCCAGGTCGACGAGCTTCCAGAGCGTCCACTTGCCCTCGCCCTCGGCGCGCTCCTCCACGTCGAACGGGATATTGGCGTGTCGATACCCCACCCACTCGGCGAGCCCACGGTAGAAGCGCTGACGCTCGGGGAGCTCGTGAGTAATCGCATCGACCACGATGCGGTCGAGAAGCTTGAAGTCGGACGCGTTCTGCAGATTGATCCCGCCGAGCCGCGTCAGCAGGCCATTGAAGATCCCGGCCCGCAGCCGGGCTAGCACACCATCGGTCGCGCGGCTGCGCTTCACCGCATTGACCACCATCGCTCCACTGCGCCACGCCTCGACCATCTCCGGGATGAGCGCCGGAGGATGCTGCAGATCCGAATCGAGCGTGACCACGGCACCGCCTTCGGCCGCGTTCAGTCCCGCGAGGAGCGCAGCTTCCTTCCCGAAGTTGCGCGAAAAACGCAGCCCTTTGACGCGCGGATCCGACGCGGACATGGCACGTACGCGCTCGAACGTATCGTCGCGGCTGCCGTCGTCGACGACGATCAGCTCCAGCCTCATGCCGCAGGCACCGGCTGCATCCAGGATCACCTGTACCGCGCGGGCGATACCGGTCGCCTCGTTGTGCGCCGGCACCACGATGCTCAGCAGATCATGTCCTCGAGCGTTCATCCTTGCCTCGCAATCGCGTTACGCCGGGGCCGCTACCGCCCGTGGGACGAGCCGTCCGCCCTCGACCGAGAGGTGGCGGTACCCCACCAGCCGCACGCCAAAGCGGTGCAGCGCCTCCCGCACGCGGCTGCCCGTCAGTGCTCGCAGCTCGCCCACCCAATCGTGGTAGCCGAGTAGCCGCGGGTCGTTCACTTCCGCGGGATCGAACTCGCCAGGATGGCACATCAATTCGCCGACATCACCTGCGGACAGACCGGCGACGATCCTTTCGATCTCCGGCTCGCCCAAGCGCCCGCTCGACTCGAGACCGAGGAACCGGGGGACCGGCGCGGACAACCGGCCTCGATTCGCGGCGTCGAGCGTCTTCATTATCGTTGCGCGAAGCAGCGCACCGGCTCCCGGGCCGGTCGTTTGCTGCGCCGTCGGGAACCGCACGTGCTCGATGCCGTATTCGCGGGCGAGCGACTGCGCGACGGGGAACAACGGCGGCAGCATGTGGATGTGCTCGTGCGAGTTGAGGAACCGCAGCAGCAGCCCCTGCTCCAGGCACCGCTCGATCTGCGCGCGCCACTCGCGCTCGACGTCGGCGACCCCGATCACGCGCGCGAGAAGCTTCATCGCCATCGGGAACTTGCCAGGGAAACGCTCGGACGAACCGCGGAGCTTGCGGCGCAGATCCGCGGTGAGCGGCATCCCATAGGTGGCGTTGAGGTGCACGCCGGCGTCCAGGTCCTCGCGATCCTTGAGCCACGCCGCCTGCTCGGCAAAGCCCTCCGCGTTCGCGAGCACGCCGGTCGCCGTGACGATGCCCTCCGCTGCGGCCTTCAGGATGCCCCGGCTCACGCAGCGGAAGTACCCGAAGTCGTCGGCGTTGATGATCAGGCAGGGAACTTGGCGGACGGGTGCTTGCATCAGCGGCTTTCGCGTGGCCGGGCCCGCGCCAGTATCCGGTAGCGGAAGTCGCGTCCGACCACGCAGACCGCCCACGTCACCAGCGCGAACCAGAAAGGTGGCCGGATCGCGCTCCGACCCGCGAGCGCGCCGGAGACGATGGTCGCCGCCACCCGCGAGCGGGGCGCCAGCAGGAACCGCCCGAGGCCGGCCGCCTTCGTCATCCCCGAGGCAAACATGCCGGGCTCGACGATCGTGACCGTGAACCGGCGCCGGGAAGCGCCACGCGCCTCCATGTCGAAACTCTCGCCCCAGATGCTCAGCGCCGCCTTCGACGCATTGTAGCCACCGGAGTGGTGCATTCCGTGCCAGCGGCCCATGCTCGAAACGAGTACGAGGGCCGTCGTTTCCGCGCGCGGGCCGCGAGCGTCACCGTCGGTGTCGCGCGGTGACACGAGCCACTCGATGAGTTCCACCGGCGCGAGGACGTTGACCTGGAGCGTGTCGCGGACGCTTGCCAGCGACGTGACGGAGCGGCCATCGTGCTTCACCCCCGCCGACGCGATCACGATCGAGAAGGTATCGCGCTCGAGCTTGGCGGCCTCGAGTGCCTCGGTCAACGCGCCCGGCGTCGCGAGATCGGCGACGACCAAGGTCAGGGGTGCACGCGCCGGCAGCTCGTCACGCAGACGCTCGAACGACGCTCTATCGCGGACTACACCGACCACATCCGCGCCGCGCTCGAGGCAATGCAGCATCAGGTCCCTGCCGAGGCCTCGACCAACTCCAGTGATCAGCACCCGCTCGCCGCGCAGGTTGTTACGGACGGCGCCGAAGGGCGCCCGTAGCAGGTGCATGACGCCCTGCCATGATAGCCAAGGCAACGTCAGCGCAAGATTGAGAACGAGGCCGAGTGCCCACTTGAGCATCGACGCGTACGCCCTCCATCCGGTCGGCGCCGCGGCCAGCTCGGGGTAGCCGTCGCCGTCGACCTCGTGCAGTGCGATCGTGCCGTTCAGGACGTGGCGGATCGGGTGGCCTGGCGCGAACAGTCGGGTCGCGAGGTCGAGTCGCGCGATCGTCCACGGCGTAAGCGCACGCTCCGCGAGGCGGCCGAAGAGACCTTCCGGGGCGGCGACGCGGAACGGCGCCTCGGCGAGATGCGTCGCAAGCGCATCGTAGATGTGGTCCCGCGGCGTGATGCCGAGATAGGCGCAGACGGCGTCGTACTCGCGCCGATCGACCTGCCAGAGCGGGAACAACGGCTCGGTCACGGCCTAGATCCTTGCCGCGCGCGCAACGCGCGTGGCGTGCGCCGCGAGCGACAACGTGATCGACTTGCTGGGCAGCGTGGGGAACGCCGCACCGTCGGCGATATACAGGTTGGAGAACGCGTTCGAGCGCCCGTTCGCATCGCAACGCTTCGGGCCGGCTCCCATCGGCACCGTGCCGGCATAGTGGATGCCGCCACCGGACGGCGAGTGGACGGCCCCTTGGGGTACGCAGCCCAGGCGCCACAGAGCGGACCGCATCCGGCCGATGGACTCCCGCATGAAGGCTTCCTTGTCCGCGGACTCGCGATAGCAGAGACGCACGCGGTCGGAACCGGAACCGGGGTCGGCCAGCACCTGACGGTTCCCGGGCACGATCCGATCGGGAAAGAACAGAGTGACCACGCCCAGCGCCGATTTGAGCGTGAAGAAGAGCCGCTTCGAGAGGCGCGAGTCGAACGGCATGCGCTCGATCAGCGGGTGATAGAGCAGGCTGGTCAGGTGCAACAGTTCGCCATGAAGGTATCGCGGCCACGGCGGCGCATTGCCGGTGAGACCGACCATCAGCCGGTTGAACTGGAAGGCCCGGGGATCCGCGGGCCGCCCCATGCCCTCGAGCGCCAGAAAGGGAATCTTGACGACCGCAGTGTCCATCAGGCCGTCGGTCTCGGGACTCATGTCGGGGTGGGCGCGAACGAGCGTGCGCAGGAATATGGCCCCGGTCTGCAGCGCGCCGGCGGCCAGGAACACCGCTCCGCACGGCTCCTCGCGAATTGCCCCTGTCGCGGTGTCGAGGTACCGGATGCCCTTGATGTGACCTTCGCGCGCCACGAGCGACAGAACCATCCTCCCGGGCACGTACCGATAGCCGGGGTATGCATCGCAGGACGCAAGGGTGCTGACGTGCGGATTGTAGATCGCGTCCCGCGGGCATCCCCAGAGGCAACGGTCACAGCGGTCGCAGGCGTCGGGCCGCCCGGGATCGGTCACGACGGCGAGCCGAGACAGGCCCATCACCATGCCTTCCTTGTTCAGTACACGCCGCTTGCGAGCGTAACGATCGTACATCCTTCGATCGGCGTCGGTCAGCGCCACCGGCGCCTGCGTCGGATGGAGGCCTTGCAGATGGGGCGACAGGTCGTCGGCGTCTGGCGCCGCCACCGGGATACGCTCGCACACCGTCCGGTAGACTGGCGGCATGTCCGCCGCGGAAACCAGCCACTCCGCCATGTCGTCCTCGTCGTAGAGCAGCGCGTTCGCTCCCCACCCATTCGCAAGTCCACCCTTGGAGAAGGAGGCAAACGGCGCGAAGCCGTCGGACTCGAAGTTCAGGAGTGGATCCTTGGGCTTGGCGAGGAAGCGTCTCGCGGGCGGATAGCGCAGCAGTTCCGGTACGGCAGGCGGAATCAGCGCCTCGAGCTCCGCCCCAAGCAAGTAGGTGTCCGGACGAGCGATTCGGCGCTTGAGCTCGTGGAAGGTCGCAGCGGGCTCGGGGAACGTCACCTCCTCACGGCCGACGTCCCAAAGGTCCACCTCATAACCGCGCTCGAGCAGCGTTAGCGCGGCATGCGCCGCGGAGACGCCGCCTCCTACTACTACCAAAGGTCCTACGTGCCTCACGGCTCGCGCCTTGGGCCCGGCAGAGGGAACACCTCGTCACGTCCCTCGATCCCAGACGCGTGCCCAGACGACGCTCTCTTCCTACCCAATGCAAAGAGATCGCCAAGATTGACCTCGAATGCCATCCTTCCAAGAAAAGACTCAATGGGCCCAAGATGAACGCTCTTGCCCCGAGTGAGTACTCGCAGAATCTCGGATACGCTTCGACCGTAGCCTCCGGTGCCCATGTGTACAACATCGAAGCCTGATCTTGCGAGCATCCTCTTAAGACTGTCACGGTTGAAGTAAAACAAATGCTCTTCGGGCAGGATGAGATGCCACTTCGCACCCATTAGGCGCGCGAAGCGGGAGTCGATGTTCGGCACCATCACTGCGACAATTGCGTCGTCCTTCAGCAGCGCGTGGGCCTTCTGCAGCCCTTCCAGCGGCTGTTCAAAATGTTCCAGACTGTCGACGAATGTCACCACGTCGAAACGCTGATCGGTTTCGACGTCTCCCAACGCACAATTGAACACGACGCCATGCGCCGCAGCGCGCTCCGCTGCCGCCTTAGACAACTCCACGCCAAACGGCTGAAACCCGAAACGCGTGGCTTCCTCCATGAAGTAGCCGTAGGCCGCACCCACGTCGAGTAGCGTCCCGCCGTGCGGGCAAAACTCCTTGATCAGTGCGAGTTTGGATCGAAACCCGATTTGGTAGGTGCGCTTGTTGCCGGCATAGTCATAGTAGAAACGATCATCGCTAAAGTAGGCATCGTCTTCGTAGATCTTGATAGCGCTTTGACGCCGTGGATTCACCATCGCGAGACCGCAAGAATGACACCGGACAATCTTCCATCCATCAACATCATAGAGTGCAACTTGCTCACCAGGCCCACAGGTAGGGCAATCTATCGATTCACGGTCGGCGTCCATAGGGTTTCCACCGGAAGTTGGGTACCAGGTCCCGCGTGCCCCCCTCGAGAGCAAACCGTCACCCGAAGATGAGGTAGATAGCGATTGCACCAAATGCAAGCCCCAGCAGGTGTCGGCCGCCGATCGACTCCCCCATCGCGACGCCGATGACTGTGATCACGGCGATTTGAGCCACAGTCATCGCCGGATATATCTTACTCAGCGCGAAGTGCTTAAGAATGATCGAGTACAAGGCGAACGACAAGACATACATGGCGCCGCTCAGACCAATCCAGAGAATCCACGGTGTCGACTGGACCGCGTAGTCGGACGCCTTCTTGAGCATGACCTGGGCGACCGCCGTCGTGAGAATGCCTACGACGACGAGAAGCGGGGGCGATATCACAGGCATGTTGTTTCCCCGAGAGGTGACCGGTGCCCAGTTTCACGTGGTAGGTAAAGCCAAACGGCGCCGGCAGTCAGGCCGAACATCGCCATGCTAAAGACAACGAAAGCCAAGTGAAACCAACCGAGGGCCGAAAGTATGCGCGTGTGCACCAGCTGCAGCATCAGCGTGTAGGTATGAGAAACAACCTGGCATAGGAGTCTTGCGACTGCCGCGTTCGCTGTCACCGTCTCCAAACCTTGCTATCCCAGGCCGGAATACCATTTCATCCGATTTAAGAACTCATCGTATGATTTTGTCTTCAGTTCGCGCACGGAATGGTGCCGGAGTGCCTCCACCACGGCCCGAGTGAGCTGCAAATCCGTGATCAGTGGCACGCCTAGGTCCACGGCAACCCGACGAATCCAGTAACCATCGGGCCGGCCTAGGTCGTCGTACTCGACCGGAATATTGATGACCAGGTCGACCTTGCCCTCCTGGATCGCACGCACTGCACTACCGGGACCATCGCGCTTCTCTAGGCGTGTAGCGATAATGCCCAATCCGTGCAGGGCTTCTGCCATGCCAGCCGTTGCGTAAATCGGAAGTCCGAGCTCCTCTGCGATGACACGTGCCTCGTCTGCAAACCAGTACTTCTCCTGCAACGGTCCGAGCGATAGCAAGAGCCCCGCTTCGGTTGCCCAAAACCTGTCGCGACGAGCGCATGCAGGAGGGCCTCGTGCTAGTCGTCCCCGAAGCACCCGGCCTCGCCGGTACTGCACGTTTCGACACCAGCACGGCATCCGCACCGACGGGGCGCGAGAAAGAGAACATGGGCACCTTCACCGCGACGAACTCGAGGTCCGGGCTGTGGTTGGCCACCGGGCGTCGAACACCAAGCATCCTCCGCATCGCCCCGACGACGTGGTTGTTACCGGCCACCTCGGAGACGAAGGGGAAGCAGCGAGACGCCCGTACGTTGCACCCGACGACCTTGACATCGTTGCGCTTGGCCAGAAACTGCATGTTGAACGGCCCGGTGGTCAGCGTCTCCACGTGGCCGGTCATTGCCGTGTTGAAGACGACTTCTCCAGCCACCGGCAAAGCCTCGCCAAAGGCGATGCCTCCTGCCTCGGTACCGTCCTCCAAGACGAGCTTCATGCGCCGGTCGGGCATTTGCAATTTGTTCGGCGGTGGAGGATTCCGTTTCACCGGTACGCGGCGAACAAACCGGCGAGCAACGGAACTACTGCTGGAAGACCTTCCTCACGGAGTGATCTTCCGTCAGTGCACGCAGAACGCGATCCGCCATTGCACGCGAGCCGGCATCCGTAAAGTGGACGCTGTCCGAAAAGTGCTCAGCGTCGCCAGGTATCGTATGCTCGCCGTCAATCAGAATTGCCCCGGTGCTTGCGGCGACGTCCCGGATGACCTCGTTGTATCGCGCGTAAGACGCAATAAGCCCGGATGGGGTCATGAACGGCATATAGTACAGGGCAGACGCGGACGCGCTCAATTGCTGATCGGTGGATTGCCCTGCCCGCAGCCGTGTCGAAAAGGTCGCGAGCGCTACGACACCTGAATGTTGCTGAGCCGCGCGAACCAATGTCTCCAGGTCGTTGCGAAATCCGCTGCCCAGCGTAGCGACGTCCACGGACAGGTGGCCGACACTCGCCTGGGCCCTCCGTTTGGCCGCCCAGATGCGCAGGTTCTTTTCGGCGAGATCCCAAAGCAGCGAATGCCTGGCGAACCAGGAGGGCGATGCGCTGGCGCCGTCCGAGGTGAATCCATGGAGCTGCGCGAGCTGGCGCAGCTCCGCCGACATGTCGTTGGTCGCGTGATAGATGACAATCACGTCGGGCTGGAGCGGTGCGACGCGATGTTCCAGGTTCTTGATCGAAGATCTGACGACGTAGCCAGGCGCAGCGCCATTCACGTAGTCGATCTTCGCGCGCGGAAAGGCCTCGCGGAGACCTTCGGCGACGAGATGCGCCCAGACCTTGTCGTTGCCCGTCACTTCGGCGCACCACGTGGTCGAAGCTCCCAGGAAAGCGACCCGTGTTGTTCCTTCGGGTTTGGGGACCGCGATCTCCGGTCCGCGGAAGCCCAGACTGTTCGTCGAGACGTGCCCGAGCGTGAGATTCGCGATCGGCACCCGCAATCCGATACGCTCGTCGACCGTATAGAATTTCTCGATCGTCGCCGCAGTTCCATGGATTCGCGCCTGCCGATATCGAATCGCGAACTCGGCCGCGAGCGCCAGGACGATCAGCAGGATCAATCCACCGCCGAAGAGAATCGCCCACTTTGTGCGTGTGGACAGTCGATCGGACTCGCTTGTCGTCGAAGGAGGCACGGCGAGGAGACCCGATGCTCGTTCAGTCAAGCTCGAACTTGGTTTCGTATTGCTGCTTCAGCGCGGGATCCTGGCGTTCCTTCTCCAGCCAGCAGTTGCCAACCGCGAGACACTCGATCTCGGTGCCCATGAAGCAGCGGAACGCATCCTCAGGCGATCCGACGATCGGCTCGCCCCGCACATTGAAGCTCGTGTTGACTATGACGGGGCAACCGGTCAGGCGCTCGAAGGCGCGTATCAAGGAGTGGTATCGCGGGTTTGTTTCCTGATGGACCGTCTGGATTCGCGCCGAGTAGTCGACGTGGGTGACCGCGGGGATTTCCGACCTGGGCACGTTCAGTTTTTCGATGCCAAACAGCGCCTTCTGCTCCTCCGTCATTGCCTTCCTGCGCGACTGCACGACGTCCGCGACAAGAAGCATGTACGGACTGTCGCAATCCATTTCGAAGTACTCCGATAGCCGCTCGCGAAGGACCGAAGGCGCGAACGGGCGAAACGACTCGCGGTACTTGACCTTCAGATTCAGGACCGACTGCATCGTCGGCGAGCGGGCGTCGCCGAGGATGGACCGTCCACCAAGGGCCCGTGGCCCGAACTCCATCCTCCCCTGGAACCAGCCGAGCGCCTTTTCCTCTGCGAGCGCGATGGCTGCAGCCTCGACGATGTCGCCTTCCGACCGCACGTCGAATTTCGCCCCGGCCGCGGCAAGGCGCCGTTCGATGTCCCGCTGCTCGAACGCGGGACCCAGGTAGGAACCTTTCATCCGGTCCCCACGCGAGCCTAGCGGCTGCCGCGACTGGCCCTTGTGGAGGTGATAACCCACGAGTGCCGCGCCGAGGGCACCGCCGGCGTCACCGGCCGCGGGCTGGATCCACAGGTTTGCGAACGCCCCGTCGCGCAGCATCTTTCCATTGGCCACGCAGTTGAGCGCAACGCCCCCCGCGAGACAGAGATTCGGCGTGCCGGCGTGCCTGGCGATCGAGCGCGTCAAGCGGAGGACCACCTCCTCCGTCACCGCCTGTATGGACGCCGCGAGGTCCATCTCCCGTTGGGTCAGCCGCTCCTCGGGCTTGCGGGGTGGAGCCCCAAAGAGCGCGTCGAACCGCTCGTTGGTCATCGTGAGGCCGGTGCAGTAGTCGAAGTAGTCCAGGTTCAGCCTGAACGTGCCGTCGGCCTTCAAGTCGACGAGGTGCTCGTAAATCTGTTGCGCATACTTCGGCTCGCCGTACGGCGCCAGCCCCATGACCTTGTATTCCCCCGAGTTCACCTTGAACCCCGTGTAATAGGTGAATGCCGAGTAGAGAAGGCCGAGTGAGTGGGGAAAGTGGATCTCACGGTGCACTTCCAGGGCGCTCCCCTTGCCGTAGGCAAGCGACGTCGTCGCCCATTCGCCCACGCCATCCATCGTAAGCACCACGGCCTCCTCGAACGGCGACGGGAAGAAGGCGCTCGCGGCGTGCGAGAGGTGATGCTCGGAGAAGACTACCCGTGGTTCGAGGGACTTCTTGCTCGCGCCCAGTTTGCCGAGCTCTCCGAGCAGGAGGTCCTTCAGGAAGAGCTTCTCGCGTAGCCACACCGGGATGGCCATCGAGAAGCTCCGGAAGCCACGCGGTGCGAACGCGAGATAGGTCTCGAGGAGGCGCTCGAACTTAAGCAGCGGCTTGTCGTAGAACGCGATCCAGTCCACGCCCGCAATGTCGGTGCCGGCCGCCTGCAGGCAGTACTCGACGGCGTTCCGCGGGAAGCCCGGGTCGTGCTTTCGGCGGGTGAAGCGCTCCTCTTGGGCGGCGGCGATGATCTCCCCGTCCTCGACGAGGGCCGCGGCGCTGTCGTGATAGAACGCCGAGATGCCCAGGACGCGCATGTGCCTAGAACAGCGTGTAGATGAAGGGAGCGACCGCGGAGCCCTTCGCAAGTACCAGGAGCCCGCCCAGCAGGAACATCACCACGACGATCGGAATGAGCCAGTACTTCTTGCGGACCCGCATGAACCGCCACAACTCGGCAACCAGACCCATGCCCTGACTCCACGAGAAAAGCCCGCGCCAGAGCGCCAGGGCTAGAATTGGTTCTTCAGGCTATCGGGCGCTGGACCAGGCGGCTCGCGCGGAATCCAGTAGGACTCCGCCGTCCGATCGAACTTGAGCCGCAGCGGATCCTTGCCGAACCCGCGCATCAGCAAGCCTATGGGCGTAACCACCAGGAAAAACATCACACCCAACACGATCGGGCTCACCACCCGATGCAGGAAAGCGCCGATCCGTGCCCACAGCCGCGCAAGGGGCGCGAGCAGACTAGGGAACAGCAATCCGGCGACCGCGAAGGCAATGGCAATCGCGAGGGCCCAGATTCGAACGGTGCCCCCAAGGACCAACGGGAGAAGGCCGACAATTGCGAAGAAGGCTGCGAACACGATACCAAAGGAACGGTTCGAGAATCCTTGCAGGTCATCTCTGCGTTCATAGCTCTCGTGTCCCATTCGCTTTCTCAGTTTCGAAATGGGGCCAAGTATAGGGCATCGGAGATGTGCGCATCTATCCAAACGTCGACATGGCGGCCGGACGGTCGTGACAACAGCCTATTCGTCAGACACCGCTTGTAGAGTGCAACTTGCGTCCGGGCGGGTAATACCCGGCTAAGCTGGCTGACACCCCTTAAAGTACTAATGGCCACTGTTGCAGCGACGCATTGAAACGGCCCGCACTTCTGTTTACATGGCCCCGAATCTTTCACTCATGCATGGCTCAGAATCGCCGGTTACCGTCAAATCGACAACTACCGTATCCAGCTTCGTCAGCGAGGTGAAGGGGGCGGCGCTGTTGACGGCGTGCTGGCTTCCGCCGCTGCCGCGAGTCGCGTGTGCTTCACTGCCTCAGCAAACTGACCCTGCTGTGCCAATGCCCACGCCCAGCGTCGATGGAGCTCAGCATAGATGACACACTTCTGATCGCAGTGAGGAGAAACGTACGCCATCTGGGATACCACTCCTCCCAACCAGGCGTCACGCTCACGCTTGGTAACGGCGCGCTTGGCCTTAAGCTCGGCATATATGCCCGCGCAATAATGGCTCATATGAACGTGCACAGTGCCGAAATAATCGCGCCACTTTGCCCAACCAGGTCCCCACGGATCCGAGCGATCCTTGCAATAGGGTGGAAGTAGATGCGTGTTGGACCTCCATTCCTCTGCAGCAATGGCAAGCGGCGCTGATAGGAACAATAGAAGTCCGGCAAGAATGGAAACCCAAATGCGTGCCATAAACTTCATTCCTTTGTCTCGTCCGGAGATGCCGGCATGCCAACGATCACCGATCCACGTCCGGTAGGTGCGTACAGAGCGCGACGAGAGAAGGAAAGCGATCCGGCCCAACCGGAACCATTCCGCTGACGAACCACGCACCAACACACTTCTCATCGACCGGTCGGCCCGCTGACCTCGGCAATATGCCGCTCGTACATGGATTAACCAAAGATCCAACTCTTTCCAAAAACGCCCCTCGCCTAAGGAAAAGCTCGGGGACGACTTCAACTTGTCAGCCCCACAGACATGAAAGCTGCAACGACAATACATGTCGCGACGTGGTCGACGCACCTCCGGCACCGGCCGGCCGGAGGGCCGAAGTTCCTCGTCTCCCGGCGCGCATATATTACATGGCATGCAGATGACCCTATTGACGCCCAAACCTTCACTGCCTCCCCGGCAGAGCCGGGGGCCTCCCTTGTTAGGCTAGTCGCATCAAGTGGGACAACCCCGTCGTCACCGGGAGAAGACGACTAGGTGCACACTTTCAAGTATCCCCTTATATTGTCCGGCGCTAGAACGGGCGCACTGGCACGACCTCGCGGTACGCCGTAGCAATAGATTCTTTGCCAATCGCCGCGGTGCCCGTGTCCCTCATTGGTATGTAGTAGCGGCGATACCGGCAATCCCTCGGGACAGTTCCCGAGATCCGGCCGAGATCAATCCCTGATCGGAAATACAACCATGCATGCCCCGCGGATAGAAGACGACCCGGAACTCCTCGCCATGTTCATCAAGGATATGGGAGTTCAATCGGACCTATGGAAGCCGACAGCCTACTGGACTTCACAATGCAAGCGGATGCAGGCGCAACTTGAAAGGACCGGCCTTTCGGGCTTCCGTACCAACTGGAGCCTAATGCGCGGCGTCGACCTGGGACCCAAGCAGGCGGGCGTTGTCAGGCGGCCGATTTTCGACAACAGGATTGCAGCAGCGCTCGCCCGGCGGCTTCCGATCTTCGGTCGATACGAGCGGCACATCGACAGCCTCGTAGAGAGTTTCAACTCTACCAACACCGCAAACATCAGTCGGGAAGTCTCCCTGCTATATCAACTGCTCCAATTCGGTGAATGCTCGAGCGCACTTGCGGCGCAGGTCGAAGACAGTTGTATTGGGAATCCAAACGTCTATGAGTTCGATGGAAAGAAGTACTCTTCCAACATGCTTGTTCATATATGCCTGGTTTCTCTTTTGTTTCGATCGGCGGGCGATCAGATCAACAGGGTCATGGAGATCGGGGGTGGCTACGGTGTCTTGGCCGAAATCATGCAAAAACGGCGATTCGGCACGAACGGATATTTCGTCGAAGTGGATATCCCGCCCCTAGTCTACGTTTCAACGCAATACTTGAAGGCAGTCTTCCCCGGCCGCGTCGTGGATTACCGCGAGGCGCGATCCAAGGCCACGCTCTCGCGATCGGACATCGAGGGCAAGATTCTCGTGATACCGCCTTGGCTTGTTCCCGCGCTCGATCTTGAGTTTGATCTCTTCTGGAATTCTGCGTCGTTCCAGGAGATGGAAGGAGAAGTTGTCGACAACTACCTCGAGTACGTCTCGCGGACGTCCAGTACCGTCTTCATAAACACCCTAACCCACGGTCACAGGAAGGGCCTCGGTGGCCAACGCGAGCCAATTGCCTTCGACCAGCTAGCCCGGAAGATATGCGCCAAAGGCTACCAACAACGGCAACTCGTTGACGACTGTGCTGAGATGGCCGCCTTTCGGTCGGTCCTGCCACGGCATAGCATTGGAGTGTTTGCAAGGCAAGCGCAACAACAACGCGAGATGTCTGATGGCGACCACGGTGGCCGCTAACGTCGACATTCCTTACAATCACAGCAGGAGGCGTATCTAACCACATGATTAAATTCAGCATACCACAGGGTACGCGGATTGCTTGACCCGAAGACTCGCCCAATGAAACGGAGGAATCTCCATGACGACCATAATGGTGGAACGGTTTCGTTGCCTCGTCCAGGCATGCGCGGCAACTGCCGCAGTGATGATTGCCGGCATCGCCAAAGCCGACACTTACGATCTCAGCATGATGACCGGCGGTGCTCAGTCATCGCTATCATGGGCGGGCAAACACTTGCTGCTCGAGGTCACGCAGGGTCCGACAACGCCGATCAACACTGTTTTGTTCAAGTTCACAAACCAGATACCCATCCCGGCGGGTGATACTTTGCCTTCTTCGATCGCGAGAATCTGGATTGATACTGGCGCACACGGCGACTTGATTACAGGAGTGAGCATCGCCCAGGCCTCGAGCGGTGTTTCGATGGTGCCGGGCTCGTCGTACACGCATCCATTTTTCAAGTGGCATAAGCCAGTCGTTACGCCTGAATACAATTTTACGGTCGTTCCTGAATCAAACGCCGCAGGTATCGGCCCGGGAGAGAGCCTGGTCCTGGCGGCTGCGCTCGCTAGTGGTAAGACCCTTTCTGATGTTCTCGATGCGGTAGATGAAGGAATCGTTCCTGCCACGGCGTCACAAGGATTACGTGTGAACGTTGTGGTCTGGCATATCCTGGGCTCTCTCCCCTACGACGATGCAGGGTTCATCACGAACGCGCTGATTTCCGAGGTTACCCCGCCGCCGCCGCCGCCGCCCGGCACCTGTCCATAGCCGGACAACCTCGCCGAGGTTTCAGATCACCGATCAGAATCCCCGGCGAGCCCTGCCCGCCGATGCCTTTGATCAACATTGCATCGTGATGCGCTGCGGATGGTCCCCGTGATCGTTCTCGACAACGACAGCCACGTGCGTGTTGTCGACCAGATGGTTCAGACCGCTTCCAGAATGCACGTTGGAGCGGCCTAACCAGAGACCCTTGCATTCTCGTGGCCGGGGCAATGCGTCGCAGCACAGCCCAGCGGGTTGCGCATACTACGAGCGTACCGTTGGTCGGCCACGACCGGCTTGATTGTCACGCCTTAGCCGTAGAATGTCCCAAGTACGCAAATTCAATCTTCGCTCAGTAAAAGCACGAGTGCCATAGATCGGCCTGCCACACAATGTATGAATTCACCGAATCCTAGAGGCCCAGTCTTCATCGTCGGCGCACCCCGTTCGGGCACGACGCTGCTGCAGTATATGCTTCGCTCGCACCCCGGGCTGTCGCTGCCGACAGGCGAGTCACACTTCATTGTCCCTCTCTACAGAACGGCCACGGCTTTTGGCGATCTTTCCGACCCTGCAAATGTCCGCGCCGTCCTATGCGCCATGGAAACGCAGAGTGCGGAGTTCCTCTATACAGATCTCCACGGAATGACGTTTGATGTCGAAAGACTGACCGGCGAGTTTGTCTTGGAAGGGCGCCGCAGCGTGCGCGATATCGTCACGGGACTCTTCGAGATGAATGCATCTGGTGAGGGCAAACCGCGGTGGGGCGACAAGACACCGTACTATGTCATGCACATCCCGAAGCTGCTGGAGTGGTGGCCAAACGCCCAGATCATCCACATCGTCCGCGACGGGCGGGACGTCGCGCTATCGATGTTCGGCCGGCGGCACGATTTTAGGGCCTACAACACATACTACGCCGCCCGACAATGGGAGCAGTACGTCGAGGCCGGCCGCGAGCACGGTCGCGGCCTATCCCCATCGCAATTTCTGGAACTCAGGTACGAGGACATGATAGGCGACCAGAAGGCCGCGTTAAGGAGGATATGCGCATTTCTCGACGAGCCCTACTCGGACGACCTTCTTGAGTACCGGAAACCGCAGGGACCCGGCAAGACTCCGCTGCTCCAGAAGCCGATTCAGGCGTCCAACAAGGACAAGTGGAAGAAAGAAATGTCGCCGCGTCAGATCAGGGTGTTCGAGTCCGCGGCCGCAGAATCCCTTAGGAAGTTTGGCTACTCGCTGACGACGGACGGAACAAGGCTGCCGCTGGCCTTGCGAGCCGCGTACCGTTGGCACAATGCCCTCAACACGCACTGGTACCGGGCATTCGGGCCGAAGAAGCGCGCGTGGGTGCGCCCCTCATAGCAATCCCGCGGAGTGCAAACGCCACCGCCCTCGCTGGCAATCAGCGGTGCGCTTGACGCGCCGCGCGACGTGGGCGGAGGAGCGGGCGGTGGATCGCCATTTGGATTTCTCTCCGCAAATCGAGGTTGGCCATCACCCCTTACGTGGCATTAGTCTCGCCGAGAACTTGTCGAAGCCAGTCGCTGACTACAGCGAGACTCTGGAACTCGAGCTGACTCGGTCGGGCGAACTCCTGCAACCCTCGAAGCAGCCGTACGTTATATCCAACACGTGCAGCGCGGCCCGCCTCAACGTCAGAGTCCTTGTCGCCGATAAGCACCGAACGCGAGAGATCGAGGTCGAAGTCGGCCTTCGCGCGCAGGATCATGCCCGGGTTGGGCTTACGGTCGAAGGACTCGCGCCGGTAGTCGCCGATGCCTTCGGTCGGATGAAACGGGCAGTGGTAAGTGCGTGCAATCGCGGCGCCACGCTCGCGGAACTGCCCGTGCATCCAGTCGTCGAGCCGCCGGAAGTCCCCCTCGGTGTAGTAACCGCGCCCGATCCCCGCCTGATTGGTGACGACAATCGGCAGCAGCCCGCCCTGCACGGCAGCCTCGACCAACTCGAAAATGCCGGGCACGAACTCGAAATCCTCGATGCGCCAGACGTAGTGCCGATCGACGTTGATGACGCCGTCGCGGTCGAGGAATAGCGCGGCCTTCACCATCGGGCCTTCTGCGGAAAGGGAGCGGGCCCGGGCGTCACCAACATCGACTGTGCGCGGGCGTAGTCTTCGGGCACGCCGATGTCGATGAACAAGCCCTCGGTCCGGAAGGCGAGCGGCCGCAATGCCACGACGTTGGGCACGAGGTAGTCCGACTCGAAGGAGAAGGCGGTCGGCAGCGCTTCGCCGTCGAGCAGCGTTCGAGCAAGAACGTAGACACCGGCGTTGATCCAACCCGGGCCCGCGCGCCCCTTTTCGAAGAAGCCTTGCACGCGATCCCCGGTGATGTCGAGGGCCCCGTAGCGCGCTGCGTCACGGACTTCGTGCACCGCGATCGTCAGTCTCGCGTTTGCGCTGCGATGCGCTGCGAGCATTGCAGAAAAGTCGACGTCGACGAACGTGTCGCCGTTGAGGACAAAGATCTCGGGCGAACTGGCGTGGTTCATTGCGAGGCGGATCGCACCACCCGTCCCAAGCGGCTGGCCTTCGATGGAATAGGCGAGTGGCAGGCCGCGGTGTCGGTCGCCGAAGTGCTCACGGATGGCATCCGAGCGGTAGCCGACGGCGAGAACCGCCGATGCGAAACCGGCGTGGGCGAGGAGGTCGAGCAGATGTTCGAGAAAGGGTCGCCCCGCAACAGGCGCCATTGCCTTGGGGAGATCGGCGACGACGCTGCGCAAACGAGTGCCCAGTCCCCCGGCGAGAATGATGGCTTCCATCGACTCGGGATGCCCGTCAGGCTTTCGGAAAGATCGTCGCCTCGATGATCTGGCAGATCGCGTGTCCCATGGCGATGTGGCCCTCCTGGATGCGCGGCGTCGAATCCGACGGGACGCGCAGCAGCAAGTCGCACAGGTCGGACATCTGGCCTCCGAGCCGTCCGGTAAGGCCGACCGTGACCAGTCCCTTTTCCCTTGCCACGCGCATGGCGGCCAGGATGTTTGGAGAGCGTCCGGACGTCGAAATCCCGAAGAACACGTCGCCTGCCACGCCGACCGCCTGCACCTGCCGCGCGAACAGGTGCTCGTACCCGTAGTCATTGCCTATCGCCGTCAGCACGGAAGTGTCGGTCGTCAACGCGAACGCGGCAAGGCCGGGGCGATCGTATGCGAACCGGCTCACGAGCTCGCCGGCGAGGTGCTGGGCGTCGGCGGCGCTGCCGCCGTTGCCGGCGAATAGCACCTTGTTGCCGCGCCGCAGCGCCTCGCAGCACTTGCCGGCGACCGTGGCAACCATCTCGACGAGTGCGGCGTCTGCCGCCATGGCCTCCAGACTGCGAACGGTTGCGAGCAACTGCTCCCTGACCGCGACCTGTGGGGAATTCTCCATCGACATCTCCACGTGATTCGGGGATCCCGAACCTTCAGAGGATCTTCCAGCCCTGGGTGCCGTACTTGGTGAAGTGGCAGGTCACGACCTGTCCCGGCGTCTGCTGCAGCGCGCGGATGACCTCCATGCGTCGCACCGGGTCCACCAGCAGCATCATGAACCCGCCGCCACCCGCGCCGGAGATCTTGCCGGCGCGCATCCCGGCTTGTCGCGCGAGCTCGTAGGTCTCTTCTATCTGCGGGTTGGAGATGCTCCTGGCCATCTTTTTCTTCGCCTCCCAGCCAGCCTGCATGGAGCGCACCAGTCCCTCGAAATCGCCCTTGAGCAGGTTCTCCTTCATCGCGAGCGCCTCGTCCTTGAGGGCGTGCGTCGCATCGACGACGGCAGCGTCGTTGCGCTTCACGTTGGCGGCCTGCTCGTCGATGATTCTTGCCGAGTCACGGGAGACCCCCCCGAAGTAGAGTACGAGTGAAGCCTCCAGCTCGGAAATGACCCAATTCTTGATGCGCAGCGGATTGACGACGACCCGCTCCCCGGGATGGAATTCCATGAAGTTGAAGCCGCCGAACGTCGCCGCGTACTGGTCCTGGCGTCCCCCGGAAAGCCCGACGTCGACCCGCTCGATCTCGTAGGCGAGCCGGGCGATGTCGTATTCGCCGAGCGGCAGGTTCAGCCACTCGACGAAGGCCTTGACCATCGACACCACCAGCGTGGACGACGAGCCGAGGCCGGAGCCCGGAGGCGCATCCGTGTACGTGGTCATCGTGAGCGGTAGCGGCCGCCCGGCGTTGAAGTCGCGCACGATGCGGTTGTAGACGCCCTTGTGGAGGTCGAGGCGGCCGTCGAAGGGCATCGGTGCCTCGTCAACGCCCTCCCAGGATTCCTGACGGTCTGCCGCAACGAAGCGCACACGCCCGGACTCCGCGGTCGGCTCGATCACGGTGTAGGCGTACTTGTCGATCGTCGCGTTGAGGACGAGCCCTCCGTAGAGGTCGCAGTAGGGGGACACGTCGGTGCCGCCACCCGCCAGTCCGAGCCGAAGCGGGGCTCTCGCTCTGATGATCATCGGCGAAATCTCCCTGGAGGCACGCGGGTCGCGTGGGCAGTGTCGAAGGTGGCATCAGGGGTCAAAGCGAACGACCCAACGCGATGTCACGAAGCAAGCCCAGGCACAGGCGTCCGCGACCGGTCGGAGCGAGGGCGAAAGCACGCAGCGTGTCCACCAGCGCTGCCCGGACCTCTCCGGCGCGGTAGGCACCCTTCGCATAGTCGGTATAGACGCTGGCGAGGCAGCTGCGCCAGAAGGTGCCGCGCAGGTGTGCCGGCAGCAGGTCACGGTTCTTGCGCAGCGACGCGAGCGCCGCTTTGCGCATGTGCTCGAGGTTCCGGCTGACGCTGTGCTCGCGGCGTAGGATCTCGACCAGCGGCTCGTCGATGCACGCGTAACCGGTCACTGCCGCGAGCCGAATCCAGAGGTCGGGATCCTCGAAGCCGCGCAGGCTCTCGTCGAAGAGTCCGACGCGGTCGAGCAGCTCGCGGCGGACCATGACCGCCGAGCAGCCGCCGGCGATCGCGGCGTTCTCCGCGAACAGCGTCTGCAGCATATTGGTTGTCGGTCCCGGGCAGTGCCACACGTTGAGCAGCGCTCCCTGGGGACTTACCACGCGCGCCGCGGTCGAGCAGAAGCCGAGCTCGGGGCGCCTGCGCATGAGATCGACCTGCCGCTGGAGTTTCTCGGCGTGCCACCAGTCGTCGGCGTCGAGGAACGCAACCAGACTCCCTCGCGACTGACGTATGCCGACGTTGCGCGCGGCGGACATGCCGGCGTTCGGCTGATGGATCACCCGGATCGTGTTGCCATAGCAGGCGAGTACATTGGCAGTGTCGTCCGTGCTGCCGTCGTCCACGACGACGAGCTCCCGCTCGCGCAGGCTCTGCGAGAGCACGCTGTCGACCGCACGCCCCACGCACCAGCCGACGTTGAAGGCGGGCA
>Ga0316622_100000390_pt1 | contig 24932 bp, 20 predicted proteins | sample OWC_Aug_OW2_C1_D_FD_207646 | JGI IMG/M metagenome (GOLD analysis project Ga0316622, IMG submission 207646) | Wetland soil microbial communities from Old Woman Creek delta, Ohio, United States - OWC_Aug_OW2_C1_D5_C | ecosystem: Environmental > Terrestrial > Soil > Wetlands | place: USA: Ohio... | reverse complement strand
GCGGCACAGCGCGGCAAGGGCCTCCTCGGAGTCGAGCGAGACGCCGGCCTTGCTCGCCTTGAGGGCGAGCGCGCGGTACATGGCGCCGGTGTCGATGTAGGTGTAGCCGAGCTGCGCGGCCAGCGCGCGGCCGGCGGTGGACTTGCCGGCCCCGGAGGGGCCGTCGATCGCGACGACGAGTCCGTTCGTTCTCATGACCTCTTCCCGGGGAGGACGGCGTCGAGGGCGGCCAGGAAGGCCGCGTTCTCCGGCGGCGTGCCGACGGACACACGCAGCCAGCTCTTCATGTCGTAGGGGTCGAGCGGCCGGACGATGACACCGTGGGCGAGCAGACGCTTCCACACGTCGCGGCCCGCGGCGCCGGTGTCGAAGGTGACGAAGTTGCCGAGGCTCGGCAGGACACGGAACCCGCGGTCGCCGAGCGCCCCGGCGAGACGCGCCTTCTCGGCCCGGTTCATCTCGACCGAGCGGCGCACGTGCTCGGCGTCGCCGAGCGCGGCCGTCGCCGCCGCCTGCGCCACGGAGTTGGTGCCGAAGGCCTCCCGGATCACGAGCAGGGCCTCGAGTACCGCCGGCGCCGCCACGGCGTAGCCGGCGCGCAGCCCCCCCAGCCCGTACACTTTCGAGAAGGTGCGGGTCACGATCACCGGGGCCCCGCGGCGCACGAGGTCGAGCCCGTTCGGGTAGTCGGGGTCGTCGGCGTATTCGAAGTACGCCTCGTCCAGCACGAGCAGGCAGGACGGGGGCAGCGCGTCCACCAGAGCCTCCACCTCGGCCCTCCGGTTCCAGGTGCCGGTGGGGTTGTTCGGGTTCGCGACGAAGACCAGGCGGGTCCGGGCGTCGATCGCCCGCGCCATGGCCGCGAGGTCGTGCGTCCAGTCGCGCATGGGCACGAGGCGCGCGCCGTGGTTGTGCGCCGCCACGATCTGCCGGAAGCGGACGAAGGCGTGCTCGGAGATGACGGCGTTGTCGCCCGGGCCGAGGAAGGCGCGGGCGATGAGGTCGATGATCTCGACCGACCCGTTCCCCGCCAGCAGGTGGGAGACCGGGAGGCCGAGCCGCGAGCCGAGCTCCGCCCGCAGCTCGGTCGCCTGCGGGTCGGGGTAGCGGTTCGCACCGGCCACCGCGGCGCGACCCGCCTCGACCGCCCTCGGCGACGGGCCCAGGGGGTTCTCGTTCGACGCGAGCTTCACCACGTCGGCGAGGCCCAGCTCGCGCTGCACCTCGCCGATCGGCTTGCCGGGCTCGAAGCGGTCGAGCCCCTCGAGGTGCGGGGGGAAGGCGAACCAGGGCGGACGGGTCTCGCTCACCGCCGCCCCTTCGGGGCCGGCCCGCCGCGGCGCGGACGCTCGCCGCGTCTCGTCTGCGGGCTCTCGCTCGGGCCCTCCTGCGCCCCGCGGGTGGGGCGCGCAGGTCGCGTGGGGCCCACGGGTCGCGTGAGCGCCGCGGGGTGCTTCCGCCGGCGGGGAACGCGTCGCATGGCCGGAGGCCGGCCGCTCTCGCCCCTCCGGAGCCCCGCGATCTCGTCGGGCGTGAGCGAGCGGTACTGGCCGGGCTCGAGGCCCTTCGTGGTCACCGGCCCGAACGCCACGCGGCGCAGCTTCGAGACCGGGTGCCCCACCGCCTCGAGCAGCCGCTTCACCTCGTGCTGCTTGCCCTCGTGCAGGGTCAGCTCCACCCAGGCGTTGTTCTCCGCCTGGATGACCCGCGCGCGGTCGACGGCCATGAAATCGCCCTCCACGCGGACGCCGCGCTTCAGACGGTCGAGCGTCTCGGGGTCCGGCACCCGGTGCACCTTGGCGTGGTAGACGCGCGGCACCTCGTAGCGCGGATGGGAGACGCGCTCCGCGAAGGCCCCGTCGTTGGTCAGGAGGATGAGGCCCTCGGTGGTCACGTCGAGCCGGCCCACCGGGAAGAGCCCCGCCACCGGAGGCACGAGGGCCATGACCGTAGGCCGGCCCTCGGGGTCTTTGCGGGTGGTGACGACGCCGCGGGGCTTGTTGAGGACCAGGTACACCGGCGCCTGGGGCGCCTTGACCCGCACCCCGTCCACCCGGACGTCGTCGCTCTCGAGGTCGGCCTTCGTGCCCAGCTCGCGCACGAGCTGGCCGTTGACCGTGACCCGGCCCTCGAGCATCAGCTGCTCGGCCCCCCGCCGCGAGGCGAAGCCGGCGCGCGCGAGGATCTTCTGGAGGCGCTCTTCCACGGGGGGATGATATCGCCATTCACCGGCGCGACGCTTCGGGCGCCCGGTGGCTGGTTCGCTCAGGCCTCCGTCGGCTCGCTGCCCGTCGGGTCAACCGGCTCGTCGGCCGGCTCCTCGGCGACCGGTGCGTCGCTGCCGCCTTCAGATCCCCCGCCCTCCGGTGGCGGCTCCTCGAAGAGCGGGATCTGTTCACCCTCGGGGTCGGACAGGCCGACCTGGACCGGCAGGGGCGACTCGATCGCCCGCTTCAGGCCGGCCACGTCCACCTCCTCGCCGAGCACCTCGGCGAACTCCTCGATCTTCGGCAGCTCCTCGAGGTCCCGCAGCCCGAAGTGCAGGAGGAACTGCTTCGTGGTGCCGTAGAGGATCGGCCGGCCCACGACCTCCTTGCGCCCCATGATCCGGATGAGGCGCTTCTCGAGGAGCGTCTTCACGACCCCCCCCGACTTGACGCCGCGCAGCTCGATGATCTCCGGCAGGGTGACGGGCTGCTTGTAGGCGATGACGGCGAGGGTCTCGAGGGCCTGTATGGAGAGGCGGGTCGGCGTGCGCGGGTCGAGCAGCTCGCGGACCCAGTCGTTGTACTCGGGCCGGGTGGTGACCTGGTAGCCGCCCGCGATCTCGACGATCTGGAGCCCGCGCTCGTCGCGCGCGTAGTCGGCCTGCAGCTCGGCGAGCTGCTTCTGCCAGTCCTCGCGGGGCACGCCCTGCAGGACCCGGCCGATCTCCTTCGGGGTGATGGGCTGGGGCGAGGCGAACACGAGCGCCTCGAGCACGGCCCGCACCTGCGGGAGCGGCAGCACGCTGCCCTCTTCGGCCTCGGGGGGGGCACCCGGTTCGTCGCGGGCGTCCTCGACCGCCGGGACCTCGCCCACCTCGTCCGGCTCGGAGACGGGCGGCCCCGGGACGAAGGCCTCGAGCGCGGAGGCCTCCTCCTCCGGCGCCGGCGACCCGGCGCCCGGCTCCCGTTCCGCGTCCTTCTCGTCGTCCTTCTCGTCCAACGCTTCCCTCTCTTGGTTACGCGGGCGCCGGCACGCCCCCGGCCGGCGGCCCCACGGGGCGGAAGACCCGGATCGGCCCGAACATCCCGCGCTGGTACACCCTCACCCGCTTGAGGCGGATGAGCTCCAGCAGGGCCAGGAACGTCACGATCATCTCGGCCTTCGTCTCGAGCGAGGCGAACAGCGCGAGGAACTCGAGCGACTCGCCCTCCCCGATCATGGCGAGGAGCTCCTCCATCCGCTGCTCGACGGACGGCCCCTCGCCCTCGACCTCGTGGGCGATGAGCGCCTTGCGCCGGTCGAGCAGCTCCTTGAAGGCGGAGATCAGGTCGTAGAGACCCGCCTCCAGCATCTCCTCGCCCGCGTCGTCGAAGCTCGGCAGCACGGTGTCCGGCCGCGTCCACTGGGCGGCGCGGATCTGCGCCTGCTGGTGCAGGACGCCTGCCGCTTCCTTGTATCGCTGGAACTCCAGCAGGCGCTGGACGAGCTCCTCGCGCGGGTCCACGGACTCCTCGTCGCCCTCGGCCTCGGTGGGCTGGATCGGCACCAGCATCTTCGACTTGATGTGGATGAGGGTCGCCGCCATCACCATGAACTCGCCCGCCACGTCGAGGCTGAGCTCCTGCATCACGTCGAGGTACTCCATGTACTGGCGCGTGATGGGCGCGATGGGGATGTCGTGGATGTCGATCCTCTCGCGCTTGATGAGGTAGAGGAGGAGGTCGAGCGGGCCCTCGAAGAGCGGCAGGAGGATCCGCGGCGCGTCCTCGGGGAGGACCGACTCCATGCCCTCCGGGACGCTCACCCTCTCCGCGGGCGCGGGCGGCGTCGGCTCGCCCCCGGCTGGCGCTTCCCCGGGGCGAGGCTCGGGACCGAGAGGCTCGTCGAGCGCGTCCCCCGGCTTGTCGTTCTCTTCGCTCACGGCCTCGGGTAACGGATCTTCATGGCGCCGCGGACGTCCTCCATGGTGGCCTCGGCCACCTCGCGGGCCTTCTTCGAGCCCTCGATCAGCACGTCCCACACGGTGTCGGGGCGCTTCGCGAACTCGGGGCGGCGGGAGTGGACGTCCGCCAGGCGTTCCAGCATGTGCTCGGCCAGCTTCGCCTTGCAGTCGAGGCAGCCGATCCCGGCGGAGCGGCAGCCCGCGGCCGCCCACTCCCGGGTCGCGACCGGCGAGAAGGCGCGGTGCAGGTCGAAGACCGGGCACTCGTCCGGGTCGCCGGGGTCGGTGCGCCGCTTGCGGGCGGGGTCGGTGACCATGGGCCGCAGCTTCTGCTTGAGCGTCTCCGGGTCGTCCTTCAGGTAGATCGCGTTGCCGTACGACTTCGACATCTTGCGCCCGTCGGTGCCGGGGATCCGCTTCGCCTCGGTCAGCAGCGTCTGCGGCTCGGGGAACACGATGCCGTAGAGGTTGTTGAAGCGGCGCACGATCTCGCGCGCGACCTCGATGTGCGGCGCCTGGTCCTCGCCCACCGGCACCGCGTCCGCCTTGTAGATGATGATGTCCGCGGTCTGCAGCAGGGGGTAGCCGAGGAACCCGTAGGTCGAGAGGTCCTTCCCCTCGAGGTTCTGCTGCTGCTCCTTGTATGTCGGCACCCGCTCCAGCCACGGCACCGGCACGATCATCGAGAGCAGCAGGTGCAGCTCGGCGTGCTGCGGCACCAGGCTCTGGATGAAGAGCGTGGAGCGGCGGGGGTCGAGCCCGGCGGCCAGCCAGTCCGTCGCGACCTCGATCACGTTCTCGCGGATGGCCGACGGGTCGCCGTAGTCCGTGGTCAGGGAGTGCCAGTCCACGATGGAGAAGAAGCACTCGTATCGGTCCTGGAGAGCCACCCAGTTGTCGAGGGCCCCCATGTAGTTGCCGAGGTGGAGAGCGCCGGTGGGGCGCATGCCGGAGAGGATGCGGGGTCGGGACATGGCTTCTAGCGCACCAGGGAGTAGAGGAGGCCCACGATCGCCCCGTGGACCGGGGAGAGGACCGTCCAGAGGGCGCCGCTCATGACCAGCGCGAGCAGGACGAGACCGCCGTACGGGGCGATCGCTCGCGCGTAGCGGTGCCCCATCCCGTTCGGCAACGCCCACTCGACCACGTGCGAGCCGTCGAGCGGAGGCAGCGGGACGAGATTGAAGACGGCCAGGAGGACGTTGAGCTGGACGCCCATGCTCAGAAGCACGACGAGCGGCTGATCCCGCAGCGGCCCCGGGAGCGCCCTCACCGCCACGAAAAGCAGGGCGGTGAAGAGCAGGGCCAGCAGCAGGTTGGAGAGGGGTCCCGCCCCGGAGACCACGATCTGGCCGCGACGCAGGTGCTTGAAATGCCGGGGATCGACCGGCGTCGGCTTCGCCCAGCCCAGCAGCGGCACCCCCGTGAAGATCATGAGGAGCGGCATCACCACCGTCCCGATCACGTCGATGTGGACGAGCGGGTTGAGGCTGATGCGGCCGAGGGAGCGGGCGGTGGGGTCTCCCTCCATGAGCGCCGTCCAGGCGTGAGCCGACTCGTGGACGGAGAGGCTGAAGAGCAGCACGACGTACGACATCAGGCCGACGGCGAGGTTCTCCGCGCTCAGGACGGGCTCCTTCAGCAGGACGAAACTGTGATGCTAGCACACGACGGCGCCCCGCCCGGGCGGCCCCCTCAGCCGCGCAGGTGCAGCTCCTCGTAGGCGACGAGCGGGATGCCGAAGGAGACGTTGAGCCCCCCCACGTCCGGCTGCGCGAAGCGGTACGCCTGCTCGTGGAACAGCGGCAGCAGGAGCGCGTCGCGCGCCAGCGTCTCCTCGACCTGCCGGTAGAGTGCGTGCCGCTGGACGGGCGCCGTCTCGGCGCGCCCCCGCTCCGCCAGCCGGTCGATCTCGGCCGAGCCGCACAGCCGTCCGAGGAAGCCGCCGGCGGAGTGGAGGATGTAGACGAACGTGTCGGCGTCGGGGTAGTCGGCACCCCACCGCCCCACCGCGAGGTCCACCGCGCCGCGGGTGATCGCGTCCTCGTACTCGGCCATCGTCTTGTTGACCACGCGCAGGCGCACGCCCTTCTCGGCGAAGGCCGTCGCCAGGTCGCGGGCGAGGTCGGCGTAGTTGCCCATGAACACGGGGTGAACGACAGCCGTGAGCTCGATGGACGCCGGCCTCTCGCCCCCGCTGGCCGGCGTGGCCGCGCGCGCGGTGGTCGACTCGTAGCCGAGGAGCCCGGGAGGGATGAGGCCGACCGCGGGTATCGCCAGGCGGCCGAGGTGCTGGCGGACGGCCCGGGGAACGTCGACCGCCCCCACCAGCCGCTGCCGCAGCGCCCGGTCCGCCAGGGGACCCTGCCGGGCGTTGAACGCGGCGAAGTACGTGAGGAGGCGGGGGCTCTCGCGGTAGCCGGCCATGAACCGCGGCTCGTGCCGGAGCGCCTCGACGTCGGCCGGGAAGAGGTCCGAGGCGAGGGCGTAGCGGCCGGCCCGGAAGCCGGTGAGCATGTCCCCGGGAGCCACGCCGAAGCTGAAGGTCAGCCCCTCGCTGCGCGGGTAGCCCTTGCGCCAGTAGCTGCGGTTGGGCTCGAGCACGAGGCGCCGGCCCGGCTCGAAGGAGGCCACGCGGAACGGGCCCGTGCCCACCCAGGTGCCGGCCACGGACGGGTCAGCGCCCTCGGGGACGATCGCGACCGAGGGGTAGCTCATGAGGGCGGGAAAGAAGGCGACCGGCTCCTCGAGGTCGATCGTGAGCTCGCTCGCGGAGTGGATCCTGAACCCGGCGAGGTCGGAGGTCTCGCCGGCGAGGAGCGCCCGGGCCCCCCGTATGGGAGCGAAGAGGAAGCGGCTGTCGCCCCCGCTGCGCAGGAGCCGCTCGAAAGAGTAGCGGACGTCGCGGGCGGTCAGACGGCGGCCGTCGCTGAAGCGCGCACCGTCGCGAAGCCGGAAGCGGTACCGCCGCCCGCCCTCCTCGGGCAGGAACTCGGCCGCGAGCCACGGCACGACGGCGGCGCCGCCCGCGTCGCGGGTCAGGGTCTCGAACACCAGCGGGACGAGGTCGGACTGCTCGAGCGTCTCGGTGGCGGCGGGGTCCAGGCTCGTGACGACCCCCGCCATGGGGACGTGCAGGCTGCCGCCGGCCGCCGGCCGGGCCTCGGGCTCCGGCTCCGCCGCCTCGCGCGTCCCGATCGCGACGTAGTTGACGTACGGTGCGATCCCCCGCAGGCGCAGCCCGTGCACGCGGTCGCTGGCCAGGCGGTAGTCGATGTCGTGGAAGAGGGGAAGCAGGGCTCCCGCCTGCGCGAGGAGCGCCTCGAAGCGGCGGTAGAGCGCCTCGCGGGCCGAGAGGCGCGTCTCCGAGCGCGCCTCCTCGAGCAGCCGGTCGGCCTCGGGCGAGGAGAAGTAGCTCCGGAGGAGGCCCGTGCCCGAGTGGAACAGCGTGTGGGTGACGTTGTCGGGGTCGTCGTAGTCGGCGTTCCACCGCCCGATCAGGAGGTCGAGGCCGTCGCTCGTCTCCCAGGCGTGGAGGTAGGAGGCCATGTCGGCCGTCTCCACCACGACCTCGACCCCGAGCTCTCCCCACAGCGACCGCAGCGCGGCGAGGAGTGCCGCGTAACGGTCGTGGAAGAGCGGGTGCACCGAGGCCCGCAGCCGTGCCGGCGCCTCGACCCCGGCCTCCTTCAGCAGGGAGAGGGCCTCCTCGCGGGTGAGGGCGGCACTCCGCCGGCCGGGGTCGTGCCCGACCATGGCCGGCGGGACGAGGCTCGTCGCCGGCTCCGCGAAGCGGCCGAGCGTCCTCCAGACGATGTCCTGGGCGCGCACCGTCCCCGCCAGGGCCCGGCGCAGCTCGGCCCGGGCGGCGGCGGGGCCGCGGCGGCAGTTGAAGAGGACGAAGTAGGTGTTCTTCTTCGGGGCCTCCACCAGCCCCCGACGCAGGCGCGGGTCGCGGAGGATCTCCTCGAGGTCCTCGGGCAGCAGGTCCCGGGCGAGGTCCACCTCGCCCGCGCGGTAGCTGGCGGCGATGGCGTTCGCGCTCGGGAACGAGCGGAACTCGAGCTCTTCGAGGAGCGCCCGCGGCTCCCGCCAGTACCGGGGGCTGCGCTCGAGGACGACCCGGTCGGCCTCGCGCGACGCGACCCGGAACGGGCCGGTCCCGAGCGCGCCCTGGCCGGCGTCGGGCCTCATCACCCCGGTGCTCACCTCCGTGAGGAGCGCCGGGAAGATCGGCAGCGGCTCGAGGAGGTGGATCTCCAGCTCGTGGTCGCCGCGCACGACGAGGCCCGGGATCCCCTCGGACGCCGCCGCGCGGTGCTCGATCGCGCCGCGCACGGCGCTCAGGGCCGACGGCAGCTCCTCCACGGCCAGGCGGACCGAGGCCTCGAACGACGCCTTGACGTCGGCGGCGGTGAGCGGCCGCCCGTCGGAGAAGCGGACCTCGCGCCGCAGGGTGAGACGGAAGGCGCGCCCGTCCTCGAGCGACTCCCACTTCTCGCACAGGCCGGGGACCAGGTTGCCGTCGTGGCTGGTCGCGAGCAGCGTCTCGTAGACGTTGGCCGCCACCTCCGCTTCCTCGTTCGTCTGGATGGTGCCGGGCTCGATGGCCTTCACCGGGTTGACGAGCGCCACCACCAGCCGGCCGCCCGCGGGCGCCCCCGCCTCCCCCGCCGCTCCCCGAGGACGCGCGCCGAGCGCCTCGCCCTCCTCCATGAGGCCCTTGGCCCGGTCGTAGTCGCCGCGAAGGTTGGCGAGCGTCGCCGCCAGGGACAGGAGCGAGCGCAGCACGGCGGGCTCGCCGGCCTGCCGTGCCGCCACCAGCCCCTTCTCGGCGAAGCGCCCGGCCTCGTCGCTGCGCCGCGCCTGCCAGGCCGTCTCGGCGGCGAAGAGCAGGGTCGAGGCGGCGGCGGCGGTGCGGCCCTCCCGCTCGTGGACGGCGACCGCGGTCGCCGCCTCCCGCAGGGCGGCCTCGATGTCGCCGCCCATGCGGTGCGCCCGCGCCAGGAGCAGCCGCGCCTCGGCCTCGAGACCGCGGTCGCCGTCCCACTCGTCGTCGAGGAAGGAGAGGGCCATCCGCGCGGAGCGGGCCGCCTCCTCGGCGCTGAAGGCGTCGAGGGAGGAGCCCGCGAGCCGGAGGCCGTGCTCGACCGTCTTCTCCGGAACGTCGCCGTTGAAGTAGTGGTGCACGAGCTGGGGCAGCACCCGCTCGAGGCGGCCGGCGTGGCGCGTCTCCAGCCTCTCCGCGCAGCGCCGGTGGAGCGAGCGGCGCTTGCGCGGCGAGAGGGACCCGTAGAGCACGTCGCGGACCACCCCGCTCGAGAACGCCAGGACGTCGCCGCGGGCCTCGCGCTGCTCCTCGAGGTAGCCCTCGACGAGCAGGCGGTCGAGGGCGTCCTCGACCTCGCCCTCGGCCAGCGCCTCGAGGTCGCGCACGTCGAAGCTGCGGCCGAGCACGGAGGCGGTCGCGAGCAGCTGCCGCAGCTCCTCGGGCAGCCTCTGGATGCGCCCCTCCACCGCCTCCTGGATCGTCGCCGGCATGGCGTCGGCGGAGAGCGCGGCCTCGCCGGAGAGCGTCCACTGCCCGGTCGCGTCCGCGGCGATGGCCCCGGAGCCGAGCAGCGAGCGGACGAGCTCCTTGGTGAAGAAGGGGTTCCCTTCCGTGCCCTCGTAGAGCCTCTGGGCGAGGCTCTCGGTGAGCCCGGCGCCCCCGACGAGCGTCTCCACGAACGCGCGGTGCTCCGTGGGAGCGAGCGGGCCCAGGGGGATCGCGGCGAAGCGGCGGTCCCCGCGGAAGCCCTCCAGGACGCGGGTGAGGGGGTGGCGACGGTCCACCTCGCTCGTGCGGTAGCTGCCGAGCACGAGGGTCGGGGTCGGCCCGAGGCGGCGCACGATGTACTGCAGCGCTTCCAGCGAGACCTCGGCCGCGTGCAGGTCCTCCATCGCGAGGACGAGGGGCTTGCCCCCCGCGATCCGCGTCAGCGTCCGGGCGAGCAGCTCGAAGACCTGCGTCTGGTTCTCGGCCCCGGTCGCGCCGCTGCGCGCGGTCTGCGCGCCGCCGCTCGCCGCCTCCCGGATCTCCACGATCTCGGTGAGCATCGGGAAGAGGGCCAGGAGGTCCGGCGCGAGGTCCGAGAAGTCCGCGGCGGCGGAGCTTCCCGAGTCCTTGTAGCGGAAGTACTCCTGGATGGCATCGCAGAAGCCCTGGTACGGGAAGGAGCGGTCCCGCTCGACCGAGCGGCCGTGCAGCACCCGGATGCCGCGCGCCCGGGCGAGGCTCTCGATCTCGTCCAGGAGGCGCGTCTTGCCCACCCCGGGCTCTCCCGACACGACCACGAGCTGGCACTCCCCCGCCACCGCCGCGTTCAGCCGCTTCTGGAGCTCCGCGAGCTCGCCCGCCCGCCCCACCAGCGGCGCCTGGGCCACCCGCGGCGCCTGCATCGACTGCGTCAGCCCCGCCACCGCCCGCTCGCGGTCGCTCTCCCGGAGCCGCGAGCGGTAGCGCTTCAGCGCCTCCGCCACCTCCCCGGCCCGCTGGGGCCGGCGCCCCGGCTCCTTCTGCAGGCACGAGAGGATGATCGCCTCCAGCTCCTCGTCGATCTCCGCGCCCGCCTCCCGCGGGGACTGGGGGAACTCGTGCACGACGCGGTAGAGGACCGACTGCGCCTCGCCGCTGAACGGCGGCCCTCCCGCCACGCACTCGTAGAGCACGGTCCCGAGGGCGTAGACGTCGGAGCGGCCGTCCACCTCCTTCGCCGCCACCTGCTCCGGGCTCAGGTAGGCGAGGGTCCCGATGAGCGTGCCCGTCCGCGTCAGCCGGCTCTCCGACGAGGCCCGCGCCAGCCCGAAGTCCATGACCCGGACCCGGATCCCCACTCCCTCCTCGCGGGTCACCATGATGTTCTCGGGCTTGATGTCCCGGTGCACCACCCCGCGCGCGTGGCTGTAGTCCAGCGCCTCCGCCACCTGGATCCCCACCTCGAGGATGTCCCCCAGTCGGGCCTCCTCGTGGCGCAGGAACGCCCGGAGGTTCGTCCCCTGCACGAGCGGCATCACGAAGAACAGCGACCCGTCGTGGTGCCCGAAGTCGTGGATCGAGACGATGGCGGGGTGGTCCATCTGCGCGACCACCTGCGCCTCCCGCGAGAAGCGGTGCTCCGCGTCGGGGCTGAGCTGGTGCGGGGGAACGCACTTCACGGCCACCTCGCGGTTGAGGCGCGGGTCGTGGGCGCGGTAGACGACACCCATTCCCCCGCGACCCAGCTCCGCCACGATCTCGTACCGGTCGGCGAGCTTCGTCCCGATCACCGGATACCGCCTCCTTGCTGTGGAGAGAGAGGACGATGCTAGCGCCCTCGTGCGCGGGGCGCAAACATCGGCGGGCGCCACGAGGGGCTGGTGGGCGCGGGAGGAAGGCGGCGTAGAATCGCCGGGTGAGCGCTCCCCCGTCGCCCGCCCAGATCGCTGCCGCTCTCGAGAAGCGCGTGGTCGGCCAGAAGGAAGCCGTGCGCGAGATCTCGGTCGCGCTCGCGAAGAAGCTGGCCCACCTGAAGGTCGGCAACATCCTGCTCATCGGCTCGTCCGGCTCCGGCAAGACGACCCTCATGCGCGCGGTCGAGGAGCTGCTGGCCGCCAACCCCGCCCTCGCCCTGCGCTCGACCGTCGTCCGCATCCACGCGAACGTGCTCGGCGAGGAGGCCGAGCAGGGGCACCCGGGCGAGAAGCTGCTGCGCCGGCTGATGGAGCGGGCGCGCGAGCAGCTCGGGGAGAACGCACCCGTGGCGCGCCTGATCGAGCAGGCCACCCACGGCCTCGTCTTCGTGGACGAGGTGGACAAGATCCGCAGCCAGGTCGGGGGCCAGCCCAACGTGGCGGGCATTCGCGCGCAGGAAGCGCTCCTGACCCTCATCGAGAACGAGTCGGTGCCCTTCACGATGCCGGAGTGGGCCGGCGGGGCCACGGTCAACGTGGACTCGAGCGGGCTCCTCTTCGTCTGCGCCGGCGCCTTCGAGGGCCTCTACGACGCCGTCTACTACCGCGTGACGGCGGGCCGCGACCAGGGGGCCCTGCGGCCGGTGACCGTGGTGGACGAGGGCGGCCGCGCGCGCGAGGAGCTGCAGTTCTCGCTGCGCGACTGGCTCAAGACCGAGGACCTCTTCGAGTACGGGGTGAGCCCGCAGTTCCTCTCGCGCTTCGATGCGGTGGTGCTCCTCGAGGCGCTGGGCGAGGAGGCCCTCATGAAGATCTTCTCGGAGGGGAGCGAGTCGGGCCTGCGCCAGTCGCAGGCCTACTTCTCGAGCTTCGGCTGCCGGCTCGAGGTCACGAAGGACGCCGCCGAGCGCATCGTCCGCGAGGCGGCGCGCCAGCCGCGCCTGGGCGCCCGCGCGCTCAAGGAGGTGTTCCGGCGCATCGTGGGCCCCCTCGAGTTCGACCCGCACACGGCGGCGGGGGAGAACGCGGTCGTCCGCATCGACCTCGCGCGCGTGAAAGAGGCCCTGGCCCGCGACCAGCGGGGCGGCTCGGCCTCCAGCACTTCCGGCTGGGACCAGAGCTTCAGCGGGTAGACTCGATCACCCCTTGCCGCGACGGCCCCGCGAGCCGCGCGATCTCGCCCCGGCCGCGGGCCGGAGGCCACGGCGCCCCGCCCCGGACGCGGCGCGGAGGAGGGCGCGCTCGATCCCTGTCCGCGCGTGCTCGAGGGTCCGCGGGTCGCCGGTGAGGAGGAACGCGTCGTTCGCGTAGTTCAGCAAGGCGCTGAACTCGAACGCCAGCTGCTCCCGATCCGGGTCGGGCGCGAGCTGCCCGAGGCGGCTCGCCTCCTCCACTTGCCCCTTCACGGTCTCCGACCATTCGCGCACGAACCGGGTCACGCGGTCGCGCACCGGACCGCTCCGGGCGTCGAACTCGGCGGCGGCGGCGAAGAAGCAGCCGCCGGGGAACGTACGGCGCTCCACGTGGGCCAGGAAGCGGTCGGCCAGCGCGTGCAGACGGTCGACACCCGGCGGGGCGGCCAGCCCTCGCGCGGCGCTTCGATCGCAACGGCGGCCGTCCGGTGGCGGTTCGGGGCGAGTACGTGGAGATGCTGGCGGTGCGTGCCTGATCGGGCGCGGACCGCCAGGCCCACGGTGAAGCCTCATGCCTCGGGGTGCACCCAGGGCGGGCGGTAGGGGCGCCGAAGGAGCGCGTTTGCCTGGTCGTCGCCGACCACCGTTCCCGACTCGTGATCCCACTCCAGGGTCCGACCGAGCTTCAGGGCGATGTTGGCGAGGATGCAGGCGGTGGTGGAGACGTAGCCCTCCTCGATGTCGGCGACCGGCCGCCGCCGTTCCTCCCGGCACGCGAGGAGGTCCTTCATGTGGCGACGGATCGCGGGGGCGGCGAAGTGCTCGAGGTCCTTCTCGTTCCGATCCTCGGGGAAGAGGTCGAGCTCCAGCGTCACGTCGCGGTGGATTGCCCCGCTGCCCTCCAGGGGCTCGAAGTCGTAGCCGAAGACCGAGGCCTTGAGCGTCCCCTTCTCGCCGTAGAGCGTGGCGCCCCACCGGTGCTTCGGGTCGGGAGGGGCGCCCCAGAAGCGGTGGGTCCACACCACCTGCAGGCCGCCGAAGTCGAAGACCGCGGTCTGCGTGTCGGGGATGTTCGCCTTGCTCCCGGGCTGCACGAAGACCTCCCCGGCGCTGCTGACGCGCCGTGGCGCACCGAGGCCCAGCATCCAGCGGACCATGTCCAGCATGTGGATGCCGATGTCGCCCACGATGCCGTTGCCGTACTCCATGAAGGCTCGCCACCCCCGCGGGTGGAGGGTGGCGTTGTAGGGACGCAGAGGGGCGGGGCCGGTCCAGAGGTCGTAGTCGAGGCTGGCCGGAGGCGGGCTGTCCGGCGGGTTCTTCTCGAAGTAGAGAGGGAAGTATCCGTAGATCTCGACGTGCCCGACCCGGCCCAGCCGCCCGGACCGGACGACCTGGTCGCGCGCCTCGACGAGGTGCGGGGTGCTGCGGCGCTGGGTCCCCACCTGCACCACCCGGCCGTGCTTGCGCGCCGCCGCGAGCATCGCCCGGCCTTCGACCACGTCCACGCTGATCGGCTTCTCGACGTAGACGTCGGCGCCGGCCTCGAGCGCGGCGATCGTGGGCAGCGCGTGCCAGTGGTCCGGGGTGGCGACGATCACGAGATCGAGGTCCCGCTCCCCCAGCATCGTCCGGAAATCGCGATACGTCCGGGGGGTCCTCTTCGAAGCCTGGCGCGCGGCCACCTGCCGGGCGGCGTCCTCGAGCAGGGCGGAGTCGACGTCGCAGAGCGAGACGACCTCGACCGGGGCCACCTGGAGCAGGCGGAAAAGGTCGCACTTGCCGTACCACCCGGTGCCGATGACGCCGACCCGCGGGCGAGCGTCGGCGAAGGCCTCGGCGTAGCGGTGAAGACCCGAGAGGGCGGCGGCCGCGGCGCCGCCTTTCCGGAGGAAACAGCGTCGGTCCATCCGAACCTCTTAGACCGAATCCTCCCGAAACTCAAGGCACCCGCACCTACCCACCTACCCGCCCCTCGCCCCGTCGAAGTGCCGGCGGACGCGGGCGGCCGTGGCCTTCCCCACCACGGCGACGAGCTCGGCCTCGGTGGCCCCGCGCACGCCGCGGACGGACCCGAAGACCGACAGCAGCTTCCGGCGCTTGGCGGGGCCGATCCCGTCGATCTCGTCCAGCTCCGAGCGGAGCGTCCGGCTCGAGCGCGCCTGCCGGTGGAACCCGATCGCGAAGCGGTGCGCCTCGTCTCGCACGCGCTGGACGAGCTGCAGCACCGGCGAGGAGCGCGGGAGCGCGATGGGCTCGTCCCGGCCGCGCACGAAGATCAGCTCCTCGCGCTTCGCCAGTGAGGCGACCGGCTGGTCGCCGAGGCCCAGCTCCTCGAGGGCGTCCGTGGCCGCCCCCAGCTGCCCCTTGCCGCCGTCGACCAGCACGAGGTCGGGCAGGTCCTGGCTCTCCTCCAGCAGCCGCTTGTAGCGTCGTCCCACGACCTCGTGCATGGAGGCGAAGTCGTCGGGCGCCCCCGACACCCCCTTGACCCGGAACTTGCGGTAGTCGGCCTTCTTCGGCAGGCCCGCCTCGAAGACGACCATCGAGGCCACGATGTCGGAGCCCTGGATGTTCGAGATGTCGAAGCACTCGATGCGCTGCGGCTCGACCTCGAGGTCGAGCAGGTCCCTCAGCGCCCGCAGGATCTCCTGCGACTGCTGGCGCGGGTGCTTCCACTCCAGCTCGAAGGCCAGCTGCGCGTTGCGCACGACCAGCTCGAGCAGGCGCCGCTTCTCCCCGCGCTGCGGGACGTGGATGCGGACCTGGGTCCCCCGCCGCGCGGCGAGCCAGGCCTCCAGGAGCTCCCGGTCCGGGATCTCCTCCGGGACGACGACCTCGCGGGGCACGTAGCGCCCGCCGGCGTAGAACTGCTGCAGCGTCGAGCCGAGCACCGACTCGGGCTCGGTGAGCCGGTCGAGGAGGAAGCCTTCCCGCGCCACCACCTTGCCGTCGCGGACCGAGAACACCTGCACCGCCGCGCGTTCGCCCTCGACGTGGGCGGCGAAGAGGTCACGCTCCTCGATGTCGGTGGTCGTGATCTTCTGCGGCGCCTCCATGCGCAGGAGCGCCTGGACCTGGTCGCGCAGCGAGGCCGCCTCCTCGAAGCGCTCGCCCCCCGCCGCCTCCTCCATCTGCCCGCGCAGGCGCCTGGCCACCTCCTCGGTCCGGCCCTCCAGGAAGAGCCGCGCGTCCTCGCACGAGCGGCGGTAGCGGTCGATCGAGCAGACCTCCGCCACGCACGGCGCCGCGCACCTCTTGATCTGGTACTGCAGGCAGGGGCGGGGGCGCTTGCCGTCGAGCGTCTCCTTGCACGAGCGGATGCCGAAGAGCTTCCGCACGAGGCCGGCGGTCTTCCGGCCGAGGCTCGCCGGGATGTACGGGCCACCGTAGGCGTTGCCGTCCTCCGACGGGCGGCGGACCACGTAGAGGCGCGGGTACTCCTCGGCCAGGGTGAGCTTCAGGTAGGGGTGGTTCTTGTCGTCGCGGAGCCGCAGGTTGTACGGCGGCTTGTGGCGCTTGATCAGGTTGTTCTCGAGCGCCAGCGCTTCCATCTCGCTGTCGGTGACCACCAGGTCGAGGTCGGCGATCTCCTCGACCATCCGGGTCTTGTGCAGCTCGGCCGGGCGCGAGGCCTGGAAGTACGAGCGGACGCGGTCACGCAGGACGCGCGCCTTGCCGACGTAGAGGATGGCGCCATCCGCGCCCTTGAAGAGGTAGACGCCCGGGCGGCCCGGGAGCTGCTCGAGCTTGTCGGCGAGCGCCATCCCGCTAGCCGTGCGGGTAGCGGCGCAAGGCGACGATGGTCAGGAGCGGGGGCACGCCGAGCGCCACCCCGTGCAGCAGGGCGTGGCGCCAGTCGCGCAGCGCCGAGAGCGCGACGATCACGGCCGCGGCGACGAGGAGGAGGGTGTTGGCGAAGAGGGCGATCCGCCGCAGGCGGGTGACGAAGTGCGCCCCCGCGCGGCCCCGCGTGGGGACGGTGAGGGCGGCGGAGTTGAGGACGGCCACCGCCGCCACGCCGCCCGCCGACCACTGGTCGCTCCGGTCCCGGGGGTGCAGCTCGAAGTAGAGGCCGGCCGCGAAGAGCGCGACGTTGAGCAGCGCCGCCACCAGCCTCAGCCGGCGCCGCGCGCGGGTGCGGCTCGTCGGGGGCGGGGACTCACTGGCTCCGGCCGGGCTCGCCTCGCGGTGCATGGCCACTGAGTATAGCGGGGCCGCCTGGACCGCGATCGGGGATAATCGCGTGCGATGCGCGTTCTGGTCCTGGGCCTCGGCAACCCCCTCCTCGGCGACGATGCGGTCGGCCTGAAGGTCGCGGCGCTCGTCCGCGAGCGCCTGGACGGAGTCGTCGGCGTGGACGTCCTCGACGAGGAGGCGGGCGGCCTGCGGTTGATGGAGCGGATGACCGGGTACGATCGCGCCGTGCTCGTCGACGCGGCGGTCACGGGAGGCGTGCCGGGGACCGTGCGGAAGCTGACCCCGGACGACCTGCCCACGCAGCGCACCGCCACCGCCCACGGCATCGACCTGCCGCGCGCCCTCGCCCTCGGCCGGCAGCTGGGCTACCCGATGCCCTCCGAGGTGCGCATCGTGGCGATCGAGGCGGAGAGCGTGCTGGAGTTCCGGCACGAGATGACGCCCGCCGTCGCCGCCGCCGTCGAGCCGGCGGTGGCGGCGGTGCTCGAGGAGCTGGAGCGCCCCTGATCAGCTCGCGGGCGGCCCGGCGGCGCCCTTCTTCTCCGGGGCCCCATCTCCCGCGGCTTCCTCGCCGACCTGCACGGACACGTTGGCCCCGAGCCAGATCATCTGCTCGGTGATGGCGAGCTCGCCGAGCTTGATGGCGAGCGCGACCGGCTGGCCGCGCACCTCCATCGTCGGCTCGATGCCCACCGGCACCGCCATCGGCTTGATCTTCTCGGTGGGCAGGCGCACGTTGAAGCCCTTGTCGATCAGCTTCTGCACGATCCCCAGCACGTTGACCTTCTCGACGACGTAGCCGCAGAGGCCGGTCTTCTCGTCGAGGATCTTCTGCACCGCTCCCCAGGACTCCTCGGAGGGCTTCACCTTCAGGTTCACCTTGATGACCGGGAAGCGGGGCGAGGCCAGGATGTCTTGTGCGGTGGCGGTGAGGACGAGGCCGCCCGCGACCGGGTAGCTGTCGGGCCGGACGCTGCCCGAGACGTCCTGGGTCACCTCCAGGTCGCCGCAGGTGGCGCCGGCCACGTTCTTGCCGTCCCACTTGAAGTTGATGGTGGCGTTCCCGGTGCCCGACGCCACGGTCACGGGAAGGGCGATCGCGACCTTGTTGCCCCCGAAGGTCACGTCCGGCTTGCCGGTCTTCAGCTTGCCGATCACGCGGTTGATCGTGACCTTGAGGTCGTACTGGCCGATGGTGACGACCTTCTTGACGGTCCCGCTCTTCTTGACCTTGAGGTTCTTGAGCTCGAGGGTGACCTGGTCCACGAAGCCGGCCACGACCCGCTGGATGAGGTCGCGGGCGAGGGTGGTGGGCACTCCGACCCGCACCGGTGCTTTCGGCATCCCCTCGAGCCGCGGGTCCTTGACCATCAGCTCGTTCATCCGGCCCCGGAGCGTGTCGCGCTCCTTCTCGAGCGCGGCGATCTCGGCTCGCAGGCTGTCGGGCGTCTCGCGGTCCTTCCGGCCGCACGCGGCCGAGGCGGCGAGAGCGGAGACGGCGGCGAGCGTCGCGAGAACGGCGGCCCTGGCGCGCATCGTCACTTCTCCTTCCCCTTGCCCTTGGGGCCTGCCTTTTCGGGGGCCGGCTCGTCGTCCACCCCGAGGCTCACCCCCGCGTCCGAGGCCTTCGCGTCGCCGACCGGCGGGGCATCGCCGGTCTTCACGAAGTCGCCGGGCTGGAAGTGCACACCGATCAGGAGTCGCCCCTGCCCTGCCGTCACCTGCGAGACGGCGACCTGCAGGGCCATCCTCGCCCCGTCGATCCGGACGGGCCCGCTGGTCACGGCGGGGAGGTCGATGCTCTGCTGCACCTTGACCGGGATCTGGATCGGGGGCAGCTGGTCCTTGATCTGGAGGCGCACGAGGCGCGCCACCTCGTCCATCGTGGACCCGCTCAGGAACGCCTCGATCCCCGCCGCCTTCTCGATCCCGATGTGATCGACCGCGATCCTCGCCTTGAGGGTGGACGAGGATTGCTCCACCCGGATGTCCTCGAGGGCGCCGATCACGGTGACCGCCGCCTCGAGGTCGGGCTTGCTCTTGAGGTACAGGGCCCCGCGCAGCCGCACCACGGGGCTGCCCCGGAACTGGGCCTCGGCTTCCTTGAGGCTCAGGTGGAAGCGGTCGACGTCCGCCTCGAACGGGAGCTGCGCGGCGACCAGGTCGCGCACGAACGTGTCGTCGATCGAGATCGCGACGTCGTCGAGCGGGAGTATCGCCTCCCCGCGCTCGAGCCGCGCCACGATCTCGCGGATCCCCTCGACCTCGCGCTTCAGCACGATCTTCTGCGCGCGCAGGTCGCCCCCGCCCTTGAACTTGCTGTCGCAAGCCAGCGCAACGATCGCCAGGGCGGGCACCAGCCCCCAGCGCAGCACACCGGATCTCATGGGAGTCTCCTCGATCCGACCCCGGCGGCACCCGTCGGGATCTGCGGCCCCGCCCTTCGCCCGTCGGACCTGATCAATACTACCCCGCCCGGGGGGCGGGATCGAGGCTGTCAGATGTGACAGGATGAAAGCATGATCGCCGTGTTACGCCCCGCTCCTCTCGCCCTGCGACTGGCGCTGCCCGCGCTGGCCCTGCCCCTGCTCGCGCTCGGTTGTGGGCGCGGCCCGGCGCCGTCCGTGTCCGCCAGCCCCGCTCCGACCGCGGTCGCCCAGGCGACCCCCGACGAGCCCCTCGAGCCGGCCCCGGAGGCGACCCCCCTCCCGCCCGGCCTCGCCCCGCTCATCGAGCCCTACACGGGCGACCTCGACGGCCTGGTCGAGAAGCGGCGGATCCGCGTCCTCACCGTCCAGAACCCGATCCTCTACTTCGTCGACCGGGGCCGGGAGGTCGGGATGGTGTACGAGTCGATCCAGGCCTTCGAGAAGCAGCTCAACCAGAAGCTCGGCAAGAAGGTCGTAAGAGTCTACGTGGTCGGCATCCCGGTGGCCCGCGACCAGCTCATCCCGATGCTCGTCTCCGGCCGCGGTGACATCGCCATCGCGCAGCTCACGATCACGCCGGAGAGGCGGAAGCTCGTGGACTTCTCGGAGCCGGTCGCGACCGGCGTGCGCGAGGTCCTCGTCACGGGGCCCGGAACCCCGCCGGTCGCGACCCTGGAGGAGCTCTCGGGCCGGGAGGTCTACCTCCGGCCCTCGAGCAGCTACGCGGAGCACGTCGAGGCGCTGAACCAGCGCTTCGCGAAGGAGGGGAAGGCGCCGCTCACCATCCTCCCTGCACCGGAGACGCTCGAGGACGGCGACATCCTCGAGATGGTGAACGCCGGACTGGTCTCGGCCACGGTGGTGGACGATTTCACGGCCGACCTCTACACGCAGGTCTTCCCCAACCTCCGGAAGCACTCCGACATCGCGAGCCCGCCGGGAGACATCGCCTGGGCTTTCCGCAAGGGCAGCCCCAAGCTGGCCGCCGCCGTCAATGACTTCGTCCGGACACACAAGCAGGGCTCGCTGGCCGGCAACGTCCTCATCAACAAGTACCTGAGGACCACGACGTGGGTGAAGAACGCGCGGAGCGACGAGGACCGGAAGCGCTTCTCGTCGATGATCGACCTCTTCCGCAAGTACGGTGACAAGTACGACCTCGACTACCTGCTCATGGCCGCCCAGGGCTACCAGGAGTCGGGGCTCGACCAGACGAAGCGCAGCCACGTGGGCGCCATCGGCGTCATGCAGGTGATGCCCGCCACCGCTCGCGACAAGGCGGTGAACATCCCGGACATCGAGAAGCTGGAGAACAACATCCACGCGGGAATCAAGTACAACCGCTGGGTGATCGACAACTTCTACAACGAGCCCGGCATCACCCTCCTCAACAAGGGGCTCTTCGCGTTCGCGTCCTACAACGCCGGGCCGAGCCGGGTGGCGAGCCTGCGCAAGGAGGCCGCGGCCCAGGGGCTCGACCCGGACAAGTGGCTCAACAACGTCGAGCTCGTCGCGGCAAAGCGTATCGGGCGCGAGACCGTCACCTACGTCTCCAACATCTACAAGTACTACCTCGCCTACCAGATGATGATGCAGGGGGAAAAGGCGCGGGGGAAAGCGATCGAGGCCGCCGCGAAGCGGTAGCCGGGCTTCAGGCCCGCGACGGGCCGGGACCAGAGGTCCAGCGGGAGCGGCGCGATCAGGCTGTACTCTTGGCCGCGGCGCGGCGCGGTCAATGGAAGGTTCGCCTCATGCGGCTGGATCAGGCGCTTTGTGTGCTCGGGGGCCGGTTTGTGCACCAGCACCATTGACGATCCGGCGGCGGGAACGTAGTGTCTCGACCCATGTCCCTCAGAGATCGAGTCGCGGCTGCCTTCCGGGACCGGTACGGTTCCGACCCGGCCCTCGTCGTGCGCGCGCCGGGGCGCGTGAACCTCATCGGCGAGCACACGGACTACAACGACGGCTTCGTCTTCCCGATGGCCATCGACCGCGCGGCCTGGATCGCGCTGCGACCCCGCGAAGACGGGCGCGTGGTGGCTACGTCGCTCGACTTCGACGAGACCCGCGAGTTCGATCTCGGCGGGCTCGGGAAGAAGGAGACCGACGGCTGGATCGAGTACCTGAAGGGCACCGCCTGGGCGCTCCTGGACGCGGGCCACGTCCTGAAGGGCTTCGACGGCGTCGTCGCCGGCGACGTTCCCCTGGGCGCCGGCCTCTCCTCCTCGGCCTCCATCGAGATGGCGACCGCCCGCGCTCTTGCCGCCGCCTCGGGCCTTCGCTGGGATCCGGCACCGATGGCCCTCCTCGGCCAGAGGGCCGAGAACAAGTGGGTGGGCGTGAACTGCGGGATCATGGACCAGCTGATCTCGGCGGCCGGGGTCGAGGACAAGGCGCTCCTCATCGACTGTCGCTCGCTCGAGACGCGGGCGGTGCCGCTGCCCCGCGGGACCGTGATCGCGGTCCTCGACACCGCCACGCGGCGTGGCCTCGTGGACTCCGCGTACAACGAGCGCCGCGCCCAGTGCGAGGCCGCGGCGAAGATCTTCGGCGTGAAGGCGCTCCGGGACGTCAGCTCGGAGCAGCTCGCGGCCCGCGCGGCCGAGCTCGAGCCGACGACGCTCCGGCGTGCCCGGCACGTCGTCACCGAGGACGAGCGCACGCTGGCCGCCGCCGAGGCCATGCGGAAGGACGACGCCACCGAGCTCGGCCGGCTCATGAACGAGAGCCACGAGAGCCTCCGCTACGACTTCGAGGTGTGCAACGACGGGCTCAACGTGATGGTGGACGAGGCGCGCCGCGCGCCGGGCTGCTTCGGGGCGCGCATGACGGGGGCCGGCTTCGGCGGCTGCGCCGTGGCCCTCGTGGCCGCCGACCGGAGCTCTGCCTTCGTCCGGCGGGTGGACGCCGGTTACCGCGAGGCCACCGGGCTCGACCCGAAGGTCTACGTCTGCCGCGCCACGAACGGCGCCGAGATCGTCGCGTAAGATAACGCCGGCCGCGCCCGGCCAGGGAGAGAACCCATGCATACCGTCGCCCTGGGAGGGGTCGATTACTTCGTCCTCGCCCTCTACGTCGCGTTCGTCATCGGGATCGGGTGGGTCCTGAAGTCGTACATGAAGACGTCCGCGGACTTCCTCACCGCCCGCGGCTCCATCCCGGCCTGGGTCACGGGCCTGGCGTTCATGTCCGCCAACCTCGGCGCCCTCGAGCTCGTGGGCATGGCCGCGAGCGGGGCCAAGTACGGCATCGCGACCGCCCACTTCTACTGGGTGGGCGCCATCCCGGCCATGGTGTTCCTGGCCGTGTTCATGATGCCGTTCTACTACGGCTCGAAGGCGCGCTCGGTGCCGGAGTACCTGAAGCTGCGGTTCGACGAGCGCACGCGCGCCTTGAACTCCCTGACCTTCGCCGTCATGACGGTCTTCGCCTCGGGCATCTCCATGAACGCCCTCGCCAAGCTGCTCAACCAGCTCCTCGGCTGGAACTACCACGCGGCCCTGTGGGTCTGCTCGGTGGTCGTGCTGCTCTACGTGCTCCGCGGCGGCCTCACGTCGGCGATCTACACCGAGGTGCTGCAGTTCTTCATGATCGTCCTCGGGTTCGCCCCCGTCGTGTGGCTGGCCCTCAAGGACGTGGGCGGCTGGGGCCGGCTCAACGAGACGCTCACGACGGTGGCCACCGCCCCCTCGAAGCTCGGGCTCAACGAGAGGACCTTCGCGCCGGACGCGTGGACGAGCGCCTGGAAGCCTCTCCTCGGCGGCCCCTCGGCGAACCCCATGGGGGTCGACCTCTTCGCGATGGTGTTCGGCCTCGGCTTCGTGCTCTCGTTCGGGTACTGGTGCACGAACTTCCTGGTCGTCCAGCGCGCCATGGCCGCCAAGAACATGAGCGCGGCCCGGCGCACCCCGCTCATTGCCGCCGTCCCCAAGATGCTGATCCCCGCCCTCGTGATCCTGCCGGGGATGCTCGCCGTTGGTCTCGCCGCCACGGGCAAGGACGGCTACCGGCTCCCCCCCAAGCCGATCAAGAGCTACGGCGGCATCGTCTCCGTGGTGAAGGCGACGGCCACGGAGAACCTCGACGCCCAGGCCGCCTTCGCCCGGGTGAGCACGGCGGTGGGGATGAAGCTGGACGAGGCCAAGGTGGCGAGCCTCCTCCGGGACGTGCCGACGCTCGACAGCGACGCCCTCGAGTACCGGATCCAGGACAGCGTGGCCGAGGTCGACTACGACGGCGTCATCCTGTCGCTCGTCAAGAAGTACTGCCCCTCGGGCCTTCTCGGCCTCGCGCTCACCGCGCTCCTCGCCTCGTTCATGTCGGGGATGGCCGGCAACGTGACCGCCTTCAACACGGTCTGGACCTATGACCTCTACCAGGCCTACATCGCCCCGAAGAAGACCGACGAGCACTACCTCTGGATGGGGCGCGCGATCACCGTGGTGGGCATACTCCTGAGCATCGCCTGCGCCTACTTCGCCAGCAACTACTCGAACGCGATGGACGTGGTGCAGCTCGTCTTCGGCTTCGTCAACGCGCCGCTCTTCGCGACCTTCGTGCTCGGGATGTTCTGGGCGCGCGCCACGGCCCACGGCGCCTTCTTCGGCCTCCTCGGCGGCACCCTCACCTCCGCCCTCTTCCACGCCCTGACCCTCGCCACGGGCAACACCCCCGGCATCAAGGGCGGCTACCTCGGCGTGGTGGCCACCTTCCCGAGCGAGATGGCGCAGAACTTCTGGCTGGCGAGCTTCGCCTTCCTCGTCTGCTTCTTCCTCACGGTCGGGATCTCCCTCGCCACGAGGCGGACCAAGACCGACGAGGAGCTGAAGGGCCTCGTCTACTCGATGACCCCGAGGGTCGCCCACGACGAGGGGCACTGGATCCTGCGCCCCGCGGTGCTCGGCTCGATCCTGCTCGCCGGTTGCGTCGTCCTGAACGTCATCTTCTGGTAGGAGAGAGGCCCAATGGGACTCGACATCCGTTATCCGATCGGGCTGATGTTCGGGATCATCGGCCTCGTGATGGTGGTCTACGGCCTGCTCACCGGCTCCGACCCGATGTACCAGCGCTCGCTCGGGATCAACGTCAACGTCTGGTGGGGAGCGGTCCTCCTCGTGTTCGGCGGCCTGATGCTGTTCTTCGCGCGCAAGGAGAAGAAGGCACAGCAGCCGTAGAGCCCTGCCAGAGGGCATTGCGGAGGGGCTTCCGCACGGGGCCCACGGACCGGCTTTCGAAGGAGCTTTCCAGGGAGTTCGTCCGGCCTTCGAGAAGCAGCCTTCCCGGGGAGCTTCAGATCCCTCGGGTGCTCGTCTGGCCGGAGCACCCGAGGTTGCACGGGCGGACCGGATCAAATGGCTCATTCGAATCGGGCACACCGGGCGGCCACAATGGCATCGGGCCCGTCATTCCGGGGGACTCGGACCTGACCGGGTCCCGAGGAATCCGCCGGACCGCGGATCCCTCGTCGCCCGACTCGACCGACGCTCCTCGGGATGACACGTGAGGTGCGGATGTCCCGACGAAGGCCGGCAGCGTGGCTCGTGGCGGCGGCCCTCGCCGTCCCGCTCGTGGCCTTCGCGGCGTGGCTGA
>Ga0316622_100000389_pt1 | contig 24947 bp, 21 predicted proteins | sample OWC_Aug_OW2_C1_D_FD_207646 | JGI IMG/M metagenome (GOLD analysis project Ga0316622, IMG submission 207646) | Wetland soil microbial communities from Old Woman Creek delta, Ohio, United States - OWC_Aug_OW2_C1_D5_C | ecosystem: Environmental > Terrestrial > Soil > Wetlands | place: USA: Ohio... | reverse complement strand
GGGTCAGACCCCCAGCGGGGGTCTGACCCCTCCGGCAGCATCGGGAAGCCCAGCGCCTTGCGGCTCCTGTAGTACGCCTCCGCCACCGCGCGGGCGAGCGTCCGCACGCGCAGGATGTAGCGCTGCCGCTCGGTCACCGAGATGGCGCGTCGCGCGTCGAGCAGGTTGAAGGTGTGCGAGCACTTCAGCATGCGCTCGTAGGCCGGCAGCGCAAGCGGGATCTCGAGCAGGTGCTGGGACTCGCGCTCGTGCGCGTCGAACTGCCGGAACAGCTCCTCGACGTCGGCGTGCTCGAAGTTGTACTTCGACTGCTCGACCTCGTTCTGGTGGTAGACGTCGCCGTAGGTCACCCGGCCGAGCGGGCCGTCGGTCCAGGTCAGGTCGAAGATGCTCTCGACGCTCTGCAGGTACATCGCCAGCCGCTCCAGGCCGTAGGTGATCTCGCCCATTACCGGCCGGCAGTCGAGGCCCCCGACCTGCTGGAAGTAGGTGAACTGCGTGATCTCCATGCCGTTCAGCCACACCTCCCAGCCGAGCCCCCAGGCGCCGAGGGTCGGCGACTCCCAGTTGTCCTCGACGAAGCGCACGTCGTGCGTGAGCGGGTCGAAACCGAGCGCCCGCAGCGAGCCGAGGTACTTGTCGAGGATGTCGAGCGGCGAGGGCTTGATGACCACCTGGAACTGGTAGTAGTGCTGCAGGCGGAACGGGTTCTCGCCGTAGCGGCCGTCGGCCGGGCGACGGCTCGGCTGTACGTACGCGGCGCTCCACGGCTCCGGGCCGACGGCGCGCAGGAAGGTCGCCGAGTGGAAGGTGCCGGCGCCCATCTCCATGTCATAGGGCTCGAGGATTACGCAGCCTTGCCCGGACCAGTAGCGCTTCAGCGCGAAGACGAGATCCTGGAAGGTGGCCGGCCGGGTGCCTAGCTGTTGTCTGGGAGCCATGGGTTTCCGCGCCATCTTGTCGCTGGAAGGCGGCGAGTATAAGCGACCCGCCCCGGTGCCTCGACGCAGTGCAAAACAGGCGCTGTGCTTCCGCGGTTCAATGACTTGAGCGAGAGGTCGACATCCGGCTGCACCAGAAACGTGCGCGAACGAAGCAGCGCGCCCTATAATGGTTCACGGCAGCCGGCTTTTGGGTGGATTTGACTGCCTAACATACTGATTCGGAAGGGCTCAGGTAGCTGGCATAGTTCGTGCACCAAATTGGAACCGGCCGGAGGCCGGCAGCTGCCGTGGCCCGGCGAGCCCGACCACAGCTTGAGCATCGACACGCCATTACCCGGAGACCGACCATGACGCCCGATGACGTAATCAAGTTGATCAAGGAAAAGGAGGTTGCCTACTGCGACCTTCGCTTCACGGACACCCGCGGCAAGGAACAGCACGTCACCATTCCGACGCGCCTCGTCGACGAGGACTTCTTTGCCGACGGCAAGATGTTCGACGGCTCCTCCATCGCCGGCTGGAAGGGCATCAACGAGTCGGACATGATCCTGATGCCCGACCCGAGCACCGCGGTCATCGACCCGTTCTTCGAGGAGACCACGCTGCTGCTGCGCTGCGACGTGGTCGAGCCCTCGACCATGCAGGGCTACTCCCGCGACCCGCGCTCGCTCGCTCGTCGCGCCGAGGCCTACCTGAAGTCCACCGGCATCGCTGACGGAGCCTTGTTCGGGCCCGAGAACGAGTTCTTCATCTTCGACAGCGTCCGCTGGACCAACGAGATGAACGGCTGCAGCTACCACGTCGACTCCGTGCAGGGCGCGTGGAACTCCGGCGTGCAGTTCGAGGGCGGCAATCTCGGCCACCGGCCGGGCGTGAAGGGCGGCTACTTCCCGGTACCGCCGGTCGACCGCTTCCAGGACCTGCGCACCGCCATGTGCCAGGCCTGCGAGGAGCTCGGCCTCAAGGTCGAGGTGCACCACCACGAGGTGGCCACCGGCGGCCAGGGCGAGATCAACGTCGGCGCGAACACGCTGGTCAAGAAGGCCGACGAGGTCCAGATCCTCAAGTACGCGCTGTGGAACGTGGCCCACGGCTATGGCAAGACGCTGACCTTCATGCCCAAGCCCATCGTCGGCGACAACGGCAGCGGCATGCACGTGCACATGTCCCTGCAGAAGGACGGCAAGAACCTCTTCGCCGGTGACAAGTACGCCGGCCTGTCGGAGACCTGCCTCTACTACATCGGCGGCATCATCAAGCACGCCAAGGCGCTCAACGCGTTCACGAACGCCAGCACCAACAGCTACAAGCGGCTGGTGCCCGGCTTCGAGGCGCCCGTGATGCTGGCCTACTCGGCCCGCAACCGCTCGGCGTCGATCCGCATCCCCTGGGTGTCGAGCCCGAAGGGCCGCCGCATCGAGGTGCGCTTCCCGGACTCGACCGCCAACCCGTACTTCGCCTTCGCGGCAATGCTGATGGCGGGTCTCGACGGCATCCAGAACAAGATCCACCCGGGCGAGGCGGCCGACAAGGACCTGTACGACCTGCCGCCCGAGGAGGCGAAGAACATTCCGGAGGTCTGCTACTCGCTCGACGAGGCGCTCCGGCACCTCGATGCAAACCGCGGCTTCCTCACGAGGGGCGGCGTGTTCACGGACGACATGATCGACGCCTACATCGGCCTCAAGCAGCAGGAGATGACCCGGTACCGGATGTCTACGCACCCGGTCGAGTTCGACATGTACTACAGCCTCTGAAGGCGCCTCCGGGGACGGCGGCGGGGACGGCGTTCGCAGAATGCCGTCCCCGTTTTTGCCAGCGGCCGCGGTCAGGGTATGCTGTGCGCATGCGCACAGCACTGATCATCGCGGGACTGCTCGTCTCCCTGGCGGCCCAGCCGCAGGATATCTACAGGTGGGTGGACAAGGACGGCATCGTTCAATACGCCGACCAGCCCGGATCGCCGGATGCGGAGCTCGTGCCGCTTTCAGGCCTGGATGTCGCCGAGGCCGGCGCGGACTCCACGGGGGAGGCCTTGCCGCCCGAGGACCAGCCGAGCGAGCCGCCAGCCGACTCGGCGTACGGGTCGATGACGATCATCAGCCCGTCGCCGGAAGCGGTCTTCTACGGCACCGACGTGTCGGTCCCCGTGCAGGTGGCGCTCGACGCCGACCTGAGGCCGGGCGACACGCTGGTCGTCTTCGTGGACGGCCAGCGATCGTCAGAGGTCAGTGGGCTCGCCGCTACGCTGACCGGACTGACCCGCGGCACCCATTTGCTGCAGGCCGCGATCACGGACGAGTCCGGCAGCGTGGTCATCACGAGCCAGCAGGTCAGCTTCCACGTGCGCCAGACCTCGGTAGCGACGCCCAACACCGGGCCGGCACTGCGTCCGCCGCCGCCACGCCCCACGCCCCGAACCGGCGGCTGACGCCCGCATCGCGACGGCTGGCGGAGGCCGCCCATGGCGGCTGAGGCCTCGCGCGCAGCGCCGGCGATCGACACCAGCCAGCTGCTCGACCTGCTGGCCACGGCCGTGCTGGTGGTGGACGAGCGCTGCCGCGTGCTGCACCTGAACGTGGCCGCCGAGGACCTGCTGGCCGCGAGCCTCGCGACGGCGCGCGGCAAGCGCATCGCGGACCTCGTGGTCGGCGGCGACAAGCTGGAGTCACTCGTGGCGCGCGCGCGGGTCGGAGGCGAGGCACTGCTGCAGCGGGAGTGGGAGCTCGTCCCGCTGCTGCGCGGCGACGCCCGCTACCTGGTCGACTGCGTGTTCACGCCGGCCAGCCTGCCGGGCGCGACCGGCAGCGTCGTGGTCGAGATCGCGGACACGACGCGCCAGGCGCGCATCAGCCGCGAGACGGCACTGCTCACGCAGCTCGGCGGCAGCCGCATGATGGCGCGGCAACTCGCGCACGAGATAAAGAACCCGCTCGGCGGCCTGCGCGGCGCGGCGCAGCTGCTCGAGCGCGAGCTGCCGGACGAGTCGCTGCGCGAATACACCCGCGTCATCATCGGCGAGGCCGACCGGCTGCGCGCGCTGGTCGACGCGCTGCTTGGGCCGCCGCGCGCGCTGCAGCGCGAGAGCGTGAACATCCACGAGCTGCTCGATCACGTCTACCGGCTGGTGCGGGCCGAGGCGCCCGAGGCGGTCACCATCGTGCGTGACTACGATCCGAGCCTGCCGCCGATGCAGCTCGACCGCGACCAGATGATCCAGGCGATGCTCAACCTCGCGCGCAACGCGATCCAGGCGCTCGGCAGCCATGGCCAGCTGACCTTCAGGACACGCGCGGTCACTGGCGCAAGCATCGGCGAACGACGGCACCGGGTTGTCGCCGCGGTGCAGTTCGAGGACAACGGCCCCGGCGTGCCGCCCGAGCTCGGCGAGACCATCTTCTATCCGCTGGTCACCGCCCGCCCGGGCGGCTCCGGACTCGGCCTCGCGGTGGCCCAGGACATCGCCACGCGGCACGACGGGTTGGTCGAGTTCGACAGCCGGCCCGGGCGCACGATCTTCTCGCTGCTGTTGCCGATCGGGACGACCCCATGAACAGACCTCTCGACGTCTGGCTCGTCGACGACGATGCCTCGATCCGCTGGGTGCTGGAGAAGGCGCTGCGCCAGGCCGGCATGCACCCGCGGGCCTTCGAGCAGGCCGACAGCGCGCTCGCCGCGCTCGGCCGCGCCGAGCCGGACGTGCTGATCACCGACGTGCGCATGCCTGGCCAGAGCGGTCTGAAGCTGCTCGAGACGGTGCGCGCCAGCCACCCACGACTGCCCGTGATCGTGATGACCGCGCACTCGGATCTCGACAGCGCCGTCGCGGCCTACCAGGGCGGAGCGTTCGAGTACCTGCCCAAGCCCTTCGACATAGACCAGGCCGTGGACCTCGTGCGGCGGGCAGCGGCACAGGGTGCCGCGCTGGGGCCGACGGGCGAGCGCCCCGACCGCATCCCCGAGATCCTCGGCCAGGCACCGGCGATGCAGGAGGTCTTCCGCGCGATCGGCCGCCTGTCGCGGTCGAGCATGACCGTGCTGATCACCGGTGAGTCGGGCACGGGCAAAGAGCTCGTCGCGCGCGCGCTGCACCGGCACAGCCCGCGGGCCGCCCGCCCGTTCATAGCTCTCAACACCTCGGCATTCACCGCCGAGCTGCTCGAGTCCGAGCTCTTCGGGCACGAGAAGGGCGCGTTTACCGGCGCGGACGCGTTGCGGCGCGGACGCTTCGAGCAGGCCGATGGCGGTACGCTCTTCCTCGACGAGATCGGCGACATGTCAACGGCGCTGCAGACGCGGCTGCTGCGTGTGCTCGCCGAGGGCGAGTTCTACAGGGTCGGCGGCAACACGCCGGTCAGGGTGGACGTTCGCGTCATCGCCGCGACGCACCAGGACCTCGAGGCGCGGGTGGCGAAGGGCCTCTTCCGCGACGACCTGCTGCACCGGCTGAACGTCATCGGCATCGAGATCCCGCCGCTCCGCGCGCGCCGCGACGACATCCCCGAACTGCTCCAGCACTACCTCGTGACCGCGGCAGCCGAGCTCGGCGTCGAGCCGAAGACGCTGGCGCCGGAAGCGGCCGCGAGGCTCGCAGCCTTCGACTGGCCCGGCAACGTGCGCCAGCTCGTCAACGCGACGCGCAGGCTCACCGTCTCCGCGCCCGGGCGCCAGATCCGGGCCGAGGACATCCCGGCCGACCTGGGCGGCGCCGGGGCGGCCCTGCCCGGGACCGCTGGTTGGCTGCGGGAGCTCGAGTGCTGGGCGCGCCGCCAGGCCATGGCTCCCGGCAGGCCGCTGCTCGACGCGGCCGTGCCGGACTTCGAGCGGACGCTGATCCGCGTCGCCCTCGCGCAGTGCGAGGGACGCAGGCAGGACGCGGCGAGGCTCCTCGGCTGGGGCCGCAACACGCTGACGCGCAAGATGCGCGAACTCGGGATGGACGACTGACGTTCAGCCGGCCTCGGCCAGCAGTTCCGACGCCCTCGGCAGGGAACGGGTCGCGAGCAGGGTCGAGAAGGCCGCCGCCTCGAGCGGCCGCGAGAACAGGTAGCCTTGTCCCTCGCGGCAGCCACGGCTGGCCAGCAGCCGGTACTGCGCGACCGTCTCAATGCCCTCGGCGACGGTGCGCATCCGGAGCGCGGCGGCGAGCGCCAGGATCGCCTGCAGCACGCCGTCGGCGCTCGGGTCCTCCGCGAGGTCCGAGACGAACGAGCGGTCTATCTTGAGGCAGTCCACCGGCAGCTTGCGCAGGTAGCCGAGCGACGAGTACCCCGTTCCGAAGTCGTCGAGCGCGATCGACACGCCGAGTTCGCGCAGGCCGTTCAGCGCCGCCAGCAGACCCTTCCCGGCGTGGATGATCATGGACTCGGTGAGCTCGAGCTCGAGCGCGGTGGCCGGCAGGCGGTGGCGCTCGAGGGCGCCGGTCACGGCCGCGAGCAGCGCCTCCGGTGCAGCGAGCTGCTGCGAGGACACGTTCACGGACACCGACACCGCGTGGCGCAGGTCCCGGCGCCAGGCCGCCGCCTCCCGGCAGGCGTGGTCGAGGGTCCACTCGCCGATTGCGTTGATCAGTCCCGCCTCTTCGGCGACCGAGATGAACTCCATGGGCGAGACCTCGCCCAGCTGCGGGTGACGCCAGCGGATCAGCGCCTCGGCACCGCGCGCGCGCAGGTCGGCCAGCTCGACGCGCGGCTGGTAGACGAGCCTGAATTCGTCGCGCTCGAGTGCGCCGCGGACGGCCGCCTCGATATCCAGCCGGCGCCGCGCCCGCACCTGGATCTCGGGCGAGAAGAACGCATAGCCCGGGGCCGCATCGGGTGGCGCGCGCCCCGCAGTGGCCTGTGCGCTCGCCAGCAAGGCGTCGCCCGTCAGCGCGTCCTGCGGCCACATGGCGATGCCGGCCTGGGCGACGAGGTTCATGGACCAGCCACTGCCCTCGACGGGCGCCCGCAGCGCGGCGAGCAGCGCAGCGGCGGCGGATGCTGCCGCACCAGCTGAGTCGCAGTCCGGCAGCGCGAGGGCGAATTCGCTGCCGCCGACGTGCGCGAGGATGCGGCCGGGGGTGCCCGGGCCGCAGGCCGTCGCGTGCAGGCGGCGCGACACCTCGACGATGACGCGGTCCACGGCGGCCTGGCCGGCCGACTCGAGCAGCCGCGCCGTGCCGCGCAGGCGCAGGCCGAGCACCGCCAGCGGCGAGGCGCGCTGGCGCTCGCCGACGATCACGTCGAGCACCTCGATGAACCGCTTGCGGTTCGGCAGGCCGCTCAGGACATCGTAGAAGGCGAGGCGATGCGCCTCGCGCTGCGCTTCGCGCAGCAACGTGACGTCCTGGATGGCGAGCGTCAGCGCCGGGCGGCCGCCCGGCGCCACGGCCGTCGAGGCGCCCTGGACGTGGATGTAGGCACCAGAGCGCAACTGGCAGTCGAGCCGGAAGGGCTCGCCTTCGCTGCGCCAGGTGGCGATGCAGGTGTCGAAGGCATCGCGGTCGTCCGCAGCAAGGGCTTCCTGCAGTGCTGCGAGGCCGCCCGCGGCCCCGGCACTGTCGCCGAGGATGCTGCCGACCGTGCCGGACATGTCCACGGTGCGGCCGTCGGGGTCGAGCTCCCAGTGCCCGATGCGCGCCATCACCTGCACGGCGGTGAGCCGGCCCTGGCTCACGAGCAGCTCGCGACGGACGTCGTGCTCCCGCAGCAGGAAGCGCACTCGCTCGGTCAGCAGCCGGTGCCCCGAGCCCTTGGGGAGGAAGTCGGTCGCACCGGCTTCGTAGGCGCGGCCGATCGCCTCGACGTCATCACGGCTGGTGATGACCAGGATCGGCACGTCCCGCCCCGCCGGCGTCCGCCGGATCCTGCGGCAGGCCTCGAGGCCGTCGACGCCCGGCATCACGATGTCGAGGACCACGCAATCCGGCTGCGTCGAGCCGAACAGCGCCACGGCGCCGGCGCCGTCGACGGCGAGGGTCACTGCGTAGCCGCCGGCCTCGAGAGCCGTGCTCGCCACGAGCTGGGCGACCGGGTCGTCGTCCGCGACCAGTACCCTGCGCCGCCGGACGCTCACGCGGCACGCTCCTCGGCTTGCGCCAGCGAGGAGAGCGCCTTGCACAGCGCGCCGAACTCAGGGCGCATGCGCCTGGCTTCGCGCGTCAGTGCCTCGACGTCAGCGGCACGCGCGGCGGCTTCGCAGTCGCCGGCCGCGCCGGCGAAGCGGCGGCCGCCTACGCTCAGGGCGGAGGACTTGAGCGCGTGGGCCGCCTGCACGGCGTCCTCGAGCGAGCCGCCCGTGACCGCGGCGTCGAGCTCGTCGAGCTTCTGCGCCGCCTGCTTCAGGAACAGCAGGATCGCCTGCCGGACGATCTGTGGCCGGCCGAGCGAGCGCAGCTCCTCGATCTGGCCGACCTCGATGACTGGCAGGGCGTGGCCCGCCGGCGCGGGACCCTGCTCAATGCCGGACGTGGCCTGGCCGGTTACCCCGGTGACGGCCTGCATCACGGCCTGCAGCTTGCGAAGCGTGAAGGGCTTGCTGACGAAGTCCGTCATGCCGGCGGCGAGGCAGCGCTCGCGGTCCCCTGGCAACGCATTCGCAGTGATCGCGACGATGGGCACGGCCGCGCGGCTGTTGGCCGCCTCGGTCGCACGGATCTTCCGGGTCGCCTCGTAGCCGTCCATCAGCGGCATCTGGCAATCCATGAGCACGACGTCGAACGTCTGGCCCAGCGCATGCTCGACGCCCAGCGTGCCGTCCGAAGCGGTGACCACCTCGCAGCCCAGCGCCTCGAGCATTCCGCCGGCGACCTCCTGGTTCACCGGGCTGTCCTCGACCAGCAGGACCCGCAGGCCGAGTGACCGGATTGCCGGCACGGTGGTTTCGCCGCTCTCGCGCGATTCGGGGGCGGCCAGCCCGAGCGCCCGGTTGACGGTTTCGACGAGACGCGTGCGCCGGACCGGCTTCATCAGCCACTCGTCGGGCTCGCAGGCACTCTCGGGGTCCTGCGCCCCGGGGGCGACGACGGTCGTGAGCATCACTGCAGGCACCTGGGCGAGCCCGGAAGTGTGCATCCGCTCGAGCAACTCGGTGCCATCCATGTCGGGCAGCTTCCGGTCGGTGACGACGAGGCCGAAGGGCCCGTACATCGCCAGCAGCTCGAGGGCGCGGTTGCCAGTGCCGGCGAGCTCCACGTCCGCGCCGGCCGCCGCCAGCAGCTCGCGGATCGCCGCCGCACCGGGCTCGTGGCCCGCGACCAGCAGGATCCGCACCGGCGGGAGCGACCACGGCTCGGAGCGCTGCGCCCGCGCCGGCTGTGACAGCGGGAGCTCGAACCAGAAGGTCGATCCCTTGCCGAGCTTGCTCGTGACGCCGAGCTCGCCGCCGAGCAGGCCGACCAGCTGGCGGGTGATGGCCAGCCCGAGCCCGGTGCCGCCGTGCTTGCGGGTCTCGAAGGAATCGACCTGGGTGAAGGCCTCGAACACGCGGCCGAGCTCGTCCTCGGGTATGCCGAGTCCCGTATCCTCGACCTCGACGCGCAGGCGGAACTGCGTCTCGTCCTGGCCGGCAAGGCGCGCCCGGACGATGATGTGGCCGCGCTCGGTGTACTTGATGGCGTTGCCGAGCAGGTTGATGATGATCTGCCGCAGCCGGATCGGGTCGCCGTTGCCCCAGGCCGGCACCGCCCCGTCGACGTGGCAGACGAGCTCGAGGCCGCGCTCCTGGGCGCGGCTGGCGAGCAGGTCGCAGACGTCCTCGATCATCTCGGTCAGCGCAAAGTCATCGCTGATCACCTGCAGCCGCCCGGCCTCGATCCTCGAGAAGTCGAGGATGTCGTTGATGATCTCGAGCAGCGCGTCGGCAGAGCGCCGCATGGTCTGCAGCATGCGCTGCTGCCGCGCATCCAGTTCCGTGTTCTGGAGCAGCTCCGCCATGCCGACGACGCCGTTCATGGGCGTGCGGATCTCGTGGCTCATGCGCGCGAGGAAGTCGCCCTTGGCGCGGCTCGACTGCTCGGCCTCCTTCGCCGCCGACTCGAGGTTCCGCGTACGCTCGATCACCAGCTCCTGCAGCTCGCGGCGGTGGATCGCCAGGCGCTCGTCTCGGTCGCGGATCTGGCTCAGCATCTCGTTGAAGCCGTTGATCAGGCTGCCGATCTCGTCGGGCCCGGCGGGCTGCGCCCGCAGCGAGTAGTCCTGGTCGTGCGCGACGCGCTCAACGGTGTCGAGCAGTCCGTGGATGGGACCCGTGACCGTCTCGCGCATTCGCCGCGTGGCGACGACGGCCAGCGCGAGGGCGAGCAGCAGGGCGACGGCCTGGAGCAGCAGCATCCAGAGGACGGCGGCGAGCGCGGGGCCGCGCGACATCGAGACGTGCAGCGTGCCGACGCGGTCGTACATGACCTCCAGCGGCACCGAGACCTTCATCTCCGGCGGCCACCAGCCGGCCTCGCCGCCCGGCCGCACCGAGGCGAGCGTGCCGGCGGCGACCGTCTCGATCTCCGCCGCCGCGGCGCCGGCCGACTCGGCGACCTGGTTCACGACGGACTGCGCGACTTCGCGGTCGGCGAATGACGCTGCGTCGACTGCGGCCGGGCGGTAGTGCGCAGCGGCCTGCCGCGCGCGGTCGGCCAGCCGGTTGCTGCGCTCCATGTAGACGTACGCGCAGGAGAGCAGCGCGCCGCACAGCATCGCGGCCGCAATCGTCAGGCCGATCAGCCGGTACATGCGGCTCGTGAGCGAACCCGTCGGACGCCAGACCGTGGCCATGCTTCCTCTCGTCCTCCGGCAGCTGCGACCGCCAGCAGGCCGGTCCCGAAGCCGTGCCTGGTGGCACGGCCCCGGTCGGGCCCGCCGGCGGCTCGCCTCGAGGCGCAGAGATAACAGAATCCGGAGCCGCGGTGAGCGGCATGCTGCGGAAAGCGTGAACCCGTTCGCAGGCGGCGCGTTAAAATGCGGACCTGTTTCGCGCCCGCCCACCCGGCGGCCGCGCAATCCCGGCGGGTGCTGGCATGAACGAACTCGACGAGCTCGGCAGGCACGTGTTTCTCGGCAACGACCTCAAGGCCTGGGCCCTCGCGCTCGTGCAGTTCGCGCTGTGGTTCACCGTCCTGCCCATCGTCAAGCGTTTCGTCACGGGGCGGCTGCGCAAGCTGGCGCCAGAGCAGTCCGCGGCGCCCTTCGAGCTCGTCCTCGCGCTGCTCGGCCGCACGACGCGCATCTTCCTGGTCGTCGTCGCGACCTACCTGGCGCTGGCCTGGCTGTCGGTACCGGCGAGGGTCGACCGGTACGTCGACGGAACACTGCTGTTCTTCGTCTGGTTGCAGGTCGCGATGTGGGGCAGCGCGGCGGTGCGCTTCTTCGTCGGGCGGCGCGCACTGCCTGGCGCCGAGGGGGCCAGGGAGGGTTCGGCCTCGCTCAACATCCTGCGATTTGTCGGCGTGGCCGCCGTCTGGGTGCTGGCCCTGCTGCTGCTGCTCGCCAACCTGGGGATCGACATCACCGCGCTGGTGGCCGGCCTCGGCGTGGGCGGCATCGCCATCGCGCTGGCGGTGCAGAATATCCTGGGCGACCTGCTCGCGTCGCTGTCCATCGCGCTCGACAAGCCCTTCAAGGTCGGCGACTTCCTCGCGATCGGCGAGGAAAAGGGCACCGTAGAACACATCGGCATCAAGAGCACGCGGCTGCGGTCGGTGAATGGCGAGCAGATCATCATGTCGAACGCCGACCTGCTCGGTTCGCGGGTTCGCAACTTCGGGCTGCTGTACGAGCGCCGCGCCGTGCTCAGGATCGGCATCATCTACGAGACGCCACGGGAGAAGATTGCAGAGCTGCCCGGCATCATCCGCCAGGCGATCGGGACACAGGAGAAGACGCGCTTCGAGCGCGCGCACTTCACCGGCTTCGGCGCGTTCTCGCTCGACTTCGAGGCCGTCTACCACGTGCTCGACCCGTCTTACGAGCTCTACATGGACATCCAGCAGGCCATCAACCTGAGGCTCCACGAGGAACTCGAGCGGCTCGGCGTGGAGTTCGCCTACCCGACATCGCTGCAGTACAACCGGGAGATGCCGAAGGCGTGAAGCGGGGCCGGCTGGCACGGGCCAGCGCCGTGGACGGCAACGGCGCCGCGGCCACCACGGACAATGGGCCGCCCCCATCCCCCGGCGGTCACCTCTTGCCGGTCACCAGCGAGCCGCTGAGTGCGGCCACGTCCGGCAGGCCCTGCTCGCGCAGGTACTCCGCGACGCCGGCGTTGATCTTCGGGCACAGCAGCGGGTCGTAGAACAGCCCGGTGCCGACGCCGACGGCGGTTGCGCCGGCGATGATGAACTCGAGAGCGTCGGTCGCCGAGCAGATGCCGCCCTGGCCGATGATCGGCACGCCGTGCGGCTTGGCGACCTCGTGGACCTGGTGCACCTTGAGCAGCGCGATCGGCTTGATCGCCGGGCCGGAGACGCCACCCTGCACGTTGCCGATCACCGGCCGGCGCGTCTTCACGTCGATGGCCATGCCGGCAATCGTGTTGATCACGGCCAGCGCGTCGCTGCCGGCCTCGATGCAGCGGCGCGCGTTCTCCCGGATGTCGGTCTGGTTCGGCGAGAGCTTGGTGATGAGCGGCTTCCGGGTCACCCTGCGGCAGGCCTCGACCACGCGCGCCGACATGTCCGGATAGTTGCCGAACTGCACGCCGCCTTCCTTCACGTTCGGGCAGGAGATGTTGACCTCGATGGCGTCGATCGGCGAGTCGTCGAAGCGCCGCGTCACCTCGACGTATTCGTCGATGGTCGAGCCGCTGACATTGGCGAAGAAGCGCGTCTCGGTGAAATCGAGGGAGGGCAGGATGCTGTCGACGACGTAGTCGGCGCCGGGGTTCTGCAGCCCGATGGCGTTGATCATGCCCATTGCCGTCTCGGTCACGCGGTGTGGAGGGTTGCCCAGCCGGGCCGCGCCGGTCGTGCCCTTGAGCACGATGGCGCCGACGTCGGCGTTCGAGAAGCCCGCGACGCGGGTGTACTCCTCGCCGAAACCGACGCAGCCCGAGAGCAGCACGATCGGCGAGTTGAGCCGCAGGCCGCAGAAGTCGATGGCGAGGGAGGCGTGCATGCGTTGATTATAGGAGGGGTCAGACCCCTCCTGGGCGGCGAGCGGGGTCTGACCCCCTAACGCAGGTGCGGCGCGACGAGCTCGGCGATTCGCGCGACCTTGTCCTCGCTGAGCCCGGCGATGTTCACGCGGCTGTCGAGGCCCATGTAGATGTGGTGCTGCTCGCGCAGCTGCCGCACCGCGTCGGGGCTGATGCCGAGCAGCGAGAACATGCCGCGCTGCCGCGTGAGCCAGCTGGCGTCGCAGCCGGGACGCGCCCGGCTGATTTCCGCGGCGAGCGCTTCGCGCAGTGAACGCAGGCGGACGGCCATCACCGCAAGTTCGCTGCGCCAGACGGCGGTCAGCGCGGCGTCGCCGAGGATGCGCTCGACGATCAGGCCGCCGTGGCCCGGGGGCATCGAGTACATCGCGCGCGCCACCCTGTTTGCCTGGCTCTCGAGCGCCTTGACGCGCCCCTCGTCCTCGCCGACGACCAGCAGCGCGCCGGTGCGCTCGCGATACAGGCCGAAGTTCTTCGAGCAGGACGTCGCGACCAGCATCTCGGGCACCATGCCGGCGGCCTCGCGGATCGCCCAGGCATCCCTGTCGAGGTCGTCGCCGAGGCCCTGGTAGGCCATGTCGAAGAACGGCACCAGCCGCCGGTGGGCGACGACCTCGAGGATGGCGCGCCACTGCGCGCGATCCGGGTCGAGGCCGGTCGGGTTGTGGCAGGAGGCCTGCAGCAGCACCAGCGCGCCGGAAGGCACGGCCTCGAGGGCGTCGAGCAGCGGCTGCATCATGAGCCCGTGAGCATCTGCATCGAAGTAGGGATGCCGCTCAATGCGCAGGCCGCCGCCGGAGAGCAGCGGGCCATGGTTCGGCCACGTCGGGTCGCTCACGTAGATCGTCGCGCCGGGCGTGGCGCGGTGGATGAGTTCCGCGCCGAGCCGCAGCGCGCCGCAGCCTCCCGGTGCCTGCACCACGGCCGTGCGCGAGCGCAGAGCGGCGCTGCCGGGGCCCATCACGAGCGTGAAGACGCCCTCGCGGAATCCCGGCGAGCCGGCCGGCGGCAGGTAAACCTTGGTCAGCTGAGCCTCGATCAGCGCGCGCTCGGCATCCTGCACCGCAGCCATCACCGGCGTCACGCCGGAGCGGTCCTTGTACACGCCGACGCTCAGGTCCACCTTGTCGGGCGAGGGATCCTCGCGGAACGCGGCGGCGAGGCCGAGGATGGCGTCGGGCGGCAGGGTCTCGAGTCTCTCGAACATGGGTTCCTCGGTGATCGCGGGCGGCGGACGGTGCGCGGCGTGTATCTTACCGCCAAAAAGGGCCCCACCCGATGTTCCACGTCGTCCTGTTCGAGCCGCAGATTCCGCCGAATACCGGCAATGTCATGCGCCTGTGCGCGAACACAGGCTCGACGCTGCATCTGGTGCAACCACTCGGATTCTCGATCGAGGATGCCCGCCTGCGACGCGCAGGGCTCGACTATCGCGACATGGCGCGGGTGCGCGTGCATCGTGACCTCGGCGCCGGCCTGGCCGCGGTCGGCGACGGCCGGGTGTTCGCCATCGAGACCTCGGGCAGCCGCCTCTATTCGGAGGAGGCGTTCCGCCCGGGCGACGCCTTCCTGTTCGGCCGCGAGACGATCGGCCTGCCCGCCGGGGTGCTGGCGAGGTTTGCGCCGGAACGCGTGCTGCGCCTGCCGATGGTGCCGGGCAACCGCAGCATCAACCTTTCGAACGCCGCGGCGGTCGTCGTGTTCGAGGCATGGCGGCAAGCGGGGTTTCGGCATTGAGAGGTACCTGGTACCTGCTCACTCGGCCGACACCGCCCGGCTCATGAGCGCCTCGACGACGCCGTTGATGTCGAGCTTCTCGTAGATGACGCGGTAGACGTGCTCGCAGATCGGCATGTCCACGCGCAGCTCCTGGGCGACCTTGCGTACGGCGCGCGCTGCGTGGTAGCCCTCGACGACCTGGCCGATCTCGCGCACGGCGGCCTCGACCGAGGCGCCGCGCGCCACGGCGAGGCCGAAGCGGCGGTTCCGGGACTGGTCGTCGGTGCAGGTCAGCACGAGGTCGCCGAGCCCGGTCAGGCCCATGAAGGTTTCCCGCTGCGCGCCGAGCGCGGTGCCGAGACGCACCATCTCCGCCAGCCCGCGGGTGATAAGGAACACGCGTGCATTGGCGCCGAAGCCCATGCCGTCGGAGGCGCCGGCGGCGATGGCGATGACGTTCTTGACCGCGCCGCCAACCTCGACGCCCACGATGTCGGCCTGCGTATAGGCGCGCAGGTGCGGCGTGGAAATGCTCCGCGCCAGTTCGAGGGCGAAGGCGGGGTCGGGGGAGGCGCAGGCAATGGCCGTGGGCAGGCCCTTGCCCACTTCCCTGGCGAAGGTCGGCCCGGAGAGCACGGCGATCGGCACCTGGGGCCCGAGCACCTCCCGCGCCACCTGGTGGGGCAGCTTGCCGGTGGCGAACTCGAAGCCCTTGGTCGCCCAGGCGACACGGGCGCCGCGGCTGAGCAGCGGCGCGATCTCCGCCAGCACGGCGCGCAGCGCGCTCGAGGGGACGACGACGAGCACGTCCTGCGCGGCGCCGAGCGCGGTCGCGAGATCCGCTTCCACGGCCATCGCAGGCGGGAATTCCGCCTCTGGCAGGTAGCGCTGGTTCCGCCGCTCGCGCGCGAGCTTCTCGGGCTGGTCCTCGGCGCGGCCCCACAGGACCGTCGGCCGGCCCGCGCGCGCGAACTGGACGGCGAGCGCGGTCCCCCAGGAACCGGCCCCGAGGATCGTGATCGGCTGCGCGGCCACGGCCCGCGAAGCGATCAGTTGACCTGCTGCGGTGCGCCGGCGCCCGGCGCCGCCTGCTGCGCCGCACGCTCCTGGAGGGAGCGCTCGTACAGGGCGTCGAAGTTCACTGGCGGCAGGAAGAATGGCGGGAAGCCGCCCTTGCTGATCATGTCCGACACGGTCTGGCGGACGTAGGGGAACAGCACGTTCGGCGCGAACGAGCCGAGGATGCGGCGGGTGTCCTCGGGGCCGAAGCCGCGCACCGTGAACACGCCGCCTTGCTTGACCTCGGCGACGTAGACCGGGATGTCGCCGGTCTTGGCCTCGAGCGTCACCGTCAGCACGACCTCGTGGACGTCGGTGCCGATCGGGCTCGACGCCGTGTTCAGGTTGAGCTGGATTTTCGGGTCCTGGTTCTGCGCCGGCAGGAACGGTCCCTTTGGCGCCTCGAAGGACAGGTCCTTCACGTAGACGCTCTGCAGGGAGACGTTCTGGGCCTGTCCGTTGGCGGCGGCCGCGGCGCCGCCCTGGGTGTTTTCGTCAGCCATGGAATCCTCGTCCTTTGCTTGGGTGTCAGTGTGGGTGCGGCACGCCGGCCTTCAGGCGCCGGCGCCCAGAAGGCGGTCGAGCTCGCCACTCGTCGCCGCAGCGGCGAGGTCGTCGGACCCGCCGACGTGGTGCTCGCCGATGAAGACCTGCGGAACGGTCCGCCGGCCGCTGCGGGCGATCATTTCCCGGCGGTGTGCCGGGTCGCCGTCAACGTCGATCTCCCGGTAGGCGATGCCCCTGCCGTCGAGCAGGGCCTTGGCGCGCATGCAGTAGCCGCACCAGGCAGAGGTGTAGAGGGTGACGGGAGCGTGGCCCATCCGCGCTCAGCCCTTGACCACAGGCAGGTTGTCCTGGCGCCATGCGCCGAGCCCGCCGCGGAGGTTGTAGACCTGCTTGAAGCCGAGCGCGGCCAGCTTGCGGGCGGCGGCGCCCGCAGTCACGCCGCTCTCGCAGCAGACGATCACGGTCTTGTCCTTGAACTTGTCGAGCGCCGTCGCGCCGGCGGCGATCTGGTCGCCGGGCACGTTGCGCGCGCCGTTGATGTGACCGTCCTTGAACTGGTTGGTCGAGCGCACGTCCACGAGGATGGCGCCGCCGTTCATGAGGCGGACCGCGTCGGTCGGGCTCACCGCCGTGCCGGCATGGGCCCGCTGCCGCAGCTCGTAGCCGAGCACGACGAGGGCCATCAGGCCGGCGGCGCCGGCCAGCAGCGGGTGGTTGCCAAGGTATTCGACCAGCCGGTCCATTGCAGTCCCGTGTGGAGCGGGCCCGGGGCTCCGCAAACAGCCGCACATTATAGCAGGCCGGCCCGAACGCCCTGGCGGGCGTGCCCGCTCGTCAGGCAGTCCGGTGAGTTTCACCAGAAACAAGGGGTTAGGCGCCACGGCCCGAGGGGCCCTCCGATACCATAGGCGCCCCCGTCCGGTCCCTGGTCCGCATGCGTCCACTCCTCCTCACGCTGCTGCTGGCGATGCTCGCCCTGCCGGCTTCCGCCGCTTCGAAGGATCCGGAGGGCGACCTGAAGCGCGTGCAACAGAAGATCGAGCAGCTGCAGCGTGCCGTCCGCAGCGACGTGGCGAAGCAGGGCGAGCTCACGTCACGGCTGCGCGAATCCGAGGAACAGGTCGCCGGGGCGCGCCGGCGCCTCGACGAGGTGCGGCGGCGCATCCGCGCCAGCGACCAGCGCATGCGCGAACTCGGGCAGGAGCGCCAGCGGCAGGAGGGGCGCCTGGCGGCGCAGCGCGACGAGCTCGCTGCCGAGTTGCGCGCCGCCTACATCACCGGCAAGGAGGAGCACCTCAAGCTGCTGCTGAGCCAGAAGGACCCGGCAGCGCTCGGCCGGATGCTGGTCTACTACTCCTACTTCGGCAAGGCGCGGGCGGCACGCATTGCCGAGATCGAGGAGGCCGTAGGCCGCATCGAGGCCCTGACCGCGGAGGAGAACGCCGAGCGCGAAAAGCTGGCGGGGCTCGAGAAGGAGCGCGAGCAGGAACTCGCCGCCGTGGACGACGCCCGCAGGCAGCGACAGGCGGCCGTGAACGCGGTCCGCGGCCAGATCAAGTCGAACAAGGACGCTATTGCGCGCCTCAAGCGCGAGGCCCGGGCGCTCGAGAAGCTGATTGCCGACCTGCGGCGCGCGCTCGAGCAGGCGCCGGCGCCGTCGGGGCAACCGTTCGAGCGGGTGCGCGGCAAGCTCCCCTGGCCCGTGCCCGGGCGGATCGTCGCCCGCTACGGCCAGTCGCGCGGCGGTGGCCTGAAGTGGAACGGCGTGCTGATCGCCACCGAACGAGGAACCGAGGTGCGTGCCCCCTACGCGGGCCGTGTCGTCTACTCCGACTGGCTGCCCGGCCTGGGGCTGCTGCTGATCATCGACCACGGCGGCGGCTACATGACGCTCTATGGCCACAACGAGCAGCTCTACAAGACGGTAGGCGAAGGCGTCGACGCGGGCGAGGTGATCGCCACGGTCGGTGACAGTGGCGGGCAGGCCCGGCCGGAGCTGTACATCGAGGTCCGGAAGGGCACTACGGCCCAGGACCCGCGACGGTGGTTCCGGGGCTCGGGACCCTGAACCACCGTTTTTGTGCATTACGTCAAAGACCCGCCGGCCCGCTTGCCGCAGGCTCCGCATGGATGCCGGCGTATTGCCGGACAAGGACGTAGCAAAGGCAGGACTCGATGGCGGCGGTACCACAGCACTCAGGCCTTGCCAAAGCCAGCCTCGACCCTTACGGGCAACTGCTGCGCATGCTCGTACCGCGTGCGGCGGGCATCGGCCTGTACGACGCCCACGGCGAGGTGCTCTGGTTCGGGGACGACTACGACGGCCCCGACCCGCATCCCGTGGTGCACGAGGCGCTGTCGAAGGCCCCGCCGGCCACGCGGGCGACCATCGACGGCTTTTCGCACACCTTCGAGGGAGCGCCCGCCTACGCCTTCCGCCTGCGCAACGACCACGGCGAGGTCATTGCCGTCGCCGTGCTGCTGACCCGCGACAACGAGAATCGCCCCTATTCGTTCGTGCAGCACATGATCCAGCCGGCGCTGGAGTGCCTCGCGCGCGAGCTGCAGGCGCGGTCGACGCTCGGCTCCCTGAGCCGCGACCTGCGGGCGCGGGACGACGACCTCGACCTGCTGCTCAAGATCGCGCCGGACGACCCCGAGAACCCGCAGCAGGCCGACGAACTCGGCCTGCTGGTGCAGACCTGCGTGGACCACTTCGGCTGCGTCCTCGGCGCGCTGGTGATTCCCGAGCGCGGCGTGGCGATCTGCAAGTCGAAGAGCGGTACCAAGCCCCAGGTCAACATCCTGACGGCCACGCACCGGCATCTGCTCAACTGGGCGCAGCTGCAGCGCCGCACGCTGCTCGTCAACCGCGCCAACACCAGCCAGAAGGGCCTGCCGCCCTACAAGATCCTGTCGGTGCCGGTGCGACACGCCTCCGGCCGCGTCACGGGATTCCTCGCCATGTTCCGCGCCGCCACGGCGGAGGACTTCGACCTGCGCGCGGAGCGCCTGATGGAGCTGCTCACCCGCAGGGCCAGCGCGGTCCTGCAGAACAACTTCGACTCCGCCACCTCGTTGCTCACGCGCCCGGCCTTCGAGGTGCAGGTGCGCGCGGCCCTGGCCGCCGTGGACAAGGTGCCGAACTGCGTCCTGTACATCGACGCGGACCGCATGCACGTCGTCAACGACAACTTCGGCATGCACGTCGGCGACGAGGTCATCGGCAAGATCGCGGAAGTGCTGCGGCGCAAGCAGCGGCCCAACGCGCTCGCGGCGCGCATCGCCGGCGACCGCTTCGCCGTATTCCTGCCGGACAGCAAGCTCGAGTTCGCCGAGCAGATCGCCGACACGATCTGCCGGCAGTGCGCGGCTCTCTCCTACGCGCGCAGCGAGGGCACCGTGCAGGTGTCAGTCAGCATCGGCGTCGCCGAGCTGCCCGATTCCACCGCGGCCCTCGCCCACGGGCTCGCCAGCGCCGAGATCGCCTGCAAGGCTGCCAAGGACCGCGGCCGCGGCCGCGTGGAACTCTTCCAGGACACGGACCAGAGCATCGTGCGGCGCCACAGCGACGTCCTCATCGTGCAGCAGCTGCACGAGGCCCTCGAGCGCGACCGCTTCGTGCTGTTCGCCCAGCCGATCCTGCCGCTGGGTCCGGAGGGCGGTGAGCCGCGTTTCGAGCTGCTGCTCAGGATGCTCGGCGAGAAGGGCGAGATCCTGCCGCCATCGAAGTTCCTCTCGGCCGCGGAGCGCTACCAGGTGCTGCCGCGGATCGACCGCTGGGTCATCAGCCATGCCCTCGAGGCGCTCAGGCAGCATGCCGCCCTGCTGCGGGGGCGCGGCTTGCGCTTCTCGATCAACGTCTCGGGGCCGTGCATCGCCGACCAGGCCTTCCTCGAGTTCCTCGAGGGGGCACTGCAGCAGTCGAGGGTGCCACCCGAGGCGCTCTGCTTCGAGCTCACCGAGACCGCGGCGGTGTCAAACCTCGCGCGCGCAGACCTGCTGATGCAGCGCGTGCGCGCCCTCGGCTGCACCTTCGCCCTCGACGACTTCGGCACGGGGCTGTCGTCGCTCGCCTACCTGAAGTCGCTGCCGGTCTCGACACTCAAGATCGACGGCAGCTTCGTGCGGGACGCCGCCACCAACCCGAGGACCGAGTCCATGGTCCGCGCGATTGCGCAGCTGGCGCACGCGATGGGCATGGAGACTGTCGCCGAGTTCGTCGAGACCGACGAGCTCCGGATGCGCATGACCGCGCTCGGGGTGGACTTCGGCCAGGGCTTCGCTATCGGCAGGCCCGTGCCGCTTGCCGAGGTGCTCGGCGACCTGGCGCTCTACGAGGTGATGGCGCAGCGGGCCTGAGGCAAGAGGTACCTGGTACCTCCCGCGCCAATACCGGGACAGGTGTGTGCCTGGTACCTCCCGCGCTAACATCACGCCCGTGCCGTCGAAGCCCTCCCGCCCCACCATCCTCGCCCTCCTGCTCGGCGCGGTACTCGGTTTCGCGCTGGCGACGAGCGGGGGCGTGCTCGCTTCGCGCCGGCCCGACTCGGCCGACCTGCCCTGGCAGGATGCTCGGCTCATGGCGGAGGTCATCGAGCGGATCAAGGACGAGTACGTGGATCCGGTCGACGACCACGAGCTGATGCAGCACGCGATCCGCGGCATGGTTTCCGGACTCGACGCCCACTCGGCGTTCCTCGACGAGGCCGAGGTCGAGGACCTGCGCATCGAGAGCGAGGGTAACTACTCGGGCATCGGCATCGAGGTGTCCTACGAGGACGGGCTGGTCGTCGTGGTCGCTCCCATCGAGGGCTCGCCCGCAGAGCGAGCCGGCCTCAGGACGGGCGACCTCATCGTTGCGATCGATGGCCGCGAGTTGCGCTCTGCCGGGCTCGAGGAATCGGTGGCCGGCATGCGCGGCAAGCCGGGGACGGTGGTGCGGCTCACGATCGAGCGCGCCGGGCTCGAGGAGCCGGTCGAGTACGTCATCGAGCGCGCCGAGATCGAGCTGCACAGCGTGCGCTGGGCGCTGCTCGAGCCCGGCTACGGCTACCTGCGCGTTTCGCAGTTCATCGAGACGACGGCAGGCGAGCTCGAATCGGCCATGGCCGCCCTGCTCGGGGAATCGGGCGGCGCGCTCGCCGGCCTGGTGCTGGATCTCCGGGGCAACCCGGGCGGCGTGCTCGAGGCCGGCGTCGAGGTAGCCGACGCCTTCCTCGACCGCGGCGTGATAGTCACCGCGGACGGCCGCGCGCATGACGCCCATTTCCGAATGGAGGCGACGCCGGGGGACCTCGCGGACGGCGCGCCTATCGTGGTACTCGTCAACGGCGGCTCCGCCTCGGCGGCCGAGATCGTCGCCGGGGCGCTCAAGGATCACCGCCGTGCCGTCCTCGTCGGGCGGGCGACGTTCGGCAAGGGCTCCGTGCAAACCGTCCTGCCCCTGTCCGACGGGCGTGCGATCAAGCTGACCACTTCGCGCTACTTCACGCCGTCGGGCGTCTCCATCCACGAGCGCGGCATCGCCCCGGACGTGGTCCTGCCCCGCGATGACGGCGCCGCGCCCGGCATGGCTCCCGGCGCCGATGCCGAGATCCGGGCCGCACTGGCGGAGCTGAGGCGGGAACCGGCGCGGCGCGCGGCGCCTGCCCGCGTCGCGGGGGCTCGCTAGGCCCGCCACGGGCCCGTCAAGGTCGTGACGCGATCGGCTTCTCGCGTGTGCCGCTTCTTGGGCAGAATGTCCACGATCTGTTACTGGCAGGAGGCGAGACGATGCGACCGGCGCAGCGCAGCTACCTCCAGACCCTCCGCTGCGATTCGTCGCTCGAGGATCTCTGGCAGGCGTTGGTCCGGCCTGAGGCGTTGAGGCTCTGGCACGCGGAGCAAGCCGCGATCGACCCGCGCGTGGGCGGGCGCTATGTCTATCGCTCACGGCTCTTCGGTGCGCGCCAGGCGCGCATCGACGTGTTCGAGCCCGGGCGCCGCCTGCGCCTGGTTTACGACCCGAATCCGCGCTGGCCGGCGGCCGGAGACGACCCGATCGTCGAGGATTTCCTGCTCGGCCTGCGCAGGAACGGGACGCGCAAGCCACAGGGGGAGCTCCGGCTGATCGGCACGGGCGTGCCGGGGGATCCGGCCTGGAACGAGGTGCTGCGGCGCCTCAATGCGGGCTGGGCGGTGGCCTTCAGCTACCTGCAGCGCCGGCTCGAGAGCCGCGAGATCGAGCGACTCGCCTCGTGAGGGCTGGCGCGCTGCTCGTCGCCGCCGCGGCGCTGGTGCTGGTCGCGCCCGCCGGCGCGGACCGGCCGCTGGTGCTGGCCGGCGGCACGGTCATCGACGGCTTCGGCAACCCGCCGTTGCACAATGGCGTCATCGTCATGCAGGGCGAGCGCATCACCGCGGTGGGTACCGTCGACACCGTCGCGCTGCCGCCCGATGCCGAGGTCGTGTCCACCGAGGGCATGACCGTGTTGCCCGGGTTGTGGGACCTGCAGGTCCACCTGGACCGCCTCGGCCACGGCGACGAACGCCGCTGGCGCGAAACCTACGTGCCGATCGCCGAGCGCGTGGTAATGCCGCTCGCCGCGGCGCAGCTGCTCCAGGCTGGCGTCACCAGCGCTCGCGCGATGCCGGCGCCCCTGCGCGCGTCGGTCAGCGTCCGCGACCGCATCCGCGACCGGCGCATCCCCGGGCCGACGCTGTTCGTCACCGGCCCGCGGCTCGGCAAGACGGTGGAGCCGGGTGCCGAGGCCTGGCAGTGGAAGGTCGAGGACGCCAAGGAAGGCCGGGCACGCGTCCAGCGCCTCGCCGCGGCGGGCGCGGACTACGTGATGCTCGCTGAACTCGATCTCTGGGCAGAGGACGAGCTGGCGGCCGTCGTGGACGAAGCGCGCCTGCGCGGGATCAAGGTGTTCGCCCGCGGCGAGCGTGCGGCCGGTATCGAGCGCGGACTGGCCGCCGGTGTCGCGGGTTTCGTGGGGCTGGACCTTGGCGCGGCCGCTGGCATCCCACAGGAGACCATGGGCGCGATCACGGCGCGCGCCCGGGACACGACCCGGCGTCCATTGTCCTGGTCGCCTGGCATCTCCGGCGTGCTGAACTACGAAGACCTGCGCCGCAATCCCGAGCCGCTCGACGATCCCGGGGCTCTGGCGGGCCTGCCGCCGCTCGTCGCGGCCGACATCCTCGCGTCCCTGCGCCAGATCGAGCGCGTGACCTGGTATGGCATGCCGGCCGCGCGTGCGCCGACGCTCTGCACGAAGCTCCGGCAGCTCGAGCTCGCCGGCCTGCGGCTGGCGCTGGGATCGGACTCCGGTGCCCCGGCGCACCTGCACACGCGGGCGGCCTGGCAGGAGGTCGACTACTGGGTCAACGGCTGCGGGCTCGACCCGCTCCTCGCCATCCAGGCCGCCACCCACGAGGCGGCGGCGGCGATGGGGGTCGAGCACGAGAGCGGCACGCTGACGCCGGGCAAGTACGCCGACGTCATCGCCGTGCGCGGCGACCTGCTGCGCACGCCAGCGCTCCTGCAGCGCGTGGACATTGTCATCCGCCACGGGCAGCGGCACCGCTGAGCCGAATCGGGTGATAATGGCCCCGTTCCACCGGCCAGGCGGAGGGCTTGCCATGACGCGGTTCATCCTGCGCGCCGCCATCGCGGCACTCGGACTGTGGCTCGCCACCGAGTGGGTGGACGGCATCTACATCGACGTGCCCACCACGCTGGTCATCGCCGCGGTGCTGCTCGGCGTCGTCAACGCCTTCGTCCGGCCGCTCGTGATATTGCTGACGCTGCCGTTCACGGTCGTCACCCTCGGCCTGTTCCTGCTGGTGGTCAATGCCGCGATGCTGGGCCTGGTCGCGGCGCTGCTGCCGGGCATGCAGATCGTCGGCTTCTGGGACGCCGTGTGGGGCGCGTTCATCGTCAGCCTGGTGAGCTGGATCGGCTCGCTGGTGTTCGGGCCCAAGGGCCGCATCGAAGTGAAGATCCGCAGGGACTGAGGACCGCAGGGCATGAGAGTCGTAAAGCCCGTTCGCCGCCTGGCGCCGCTGCTCGCTGCGATTGCCGCTGCGGTGCTCATCGCCCAACCCGCTGCCGCCGCGAGCCTGGGCTGGATGAAAGGCGAGGCCGCATCCTTCTTCACCGACCGCGACTGGGAGCTGCTTCGCTCCACGCTCGACCAGGCGCTCGAGTCGGCCGCCGATGGCGACGCGCGGGAGTGGAGAAACGAGTCTTCGGGCGCCGGTGGGCGCCTGACGCCGCTCGTGAGCGAGACGCGCGGGGACGTTACCTGCCGGCGCCTGCGCATAGAGAGCACGGCGAAGGGTGCCTCGAGCAGCCACCGCTACCTCTTCTGCCGTCGTGCCGGTGGTGCCTGGGGCCTGGGCCAGCCACAGGAAACGCCGACGAAGTAGCCGGGCTCAGCGACCCATGCGTGGCATGCGCACGAGCCGGCCCGCGAAGCCGGTCACCAGTGCGACGGCGAAGAGGATCACCACCATCCCCGCGACCTGCCCGGGCCCGAGCACCTCGCCGAGCAGCAGCCAGCCGAGCAACGCCGCGACCGCCGGGTTGACGATGCCATAGCT
>Ga0316622_100000388_pt1 | contig 24965 bp, 14 predicted proteins | sample OWC_Aug_OW2_C1_D_FD_207646 | JGI IMG/M metagenome (GOLD analysis project Ga0316622, IMG submission 207646) | Wetland soil microbial communities from Old Woman Creek delta, Ohio, United States - OWC_Aug_OW2_C1_D5_C | ecosystem: Environmental > Terrestrial > Soil > Wetlands | place: USA: Ohio... | reverse complement strand
AAGGGCGAAAGCAATCCGCATTCGGGATGATGCCAGCGAATCAGGGCCTCGACGCCCACCAAGCGCAGGGTTCGTAAGTTAACTTTCGGCTGGTAGAACATCTCGAACTGATTGTGCTCCAAGGCTTCGGCGATGCGCTTCAAAAACGCCTGATGACTGCGGTTGCGGTGATCCAGTTCGGGATCGTAGATATAAAAACTGTTCTTACCCGATTGCTTGGCTACGTACATGGCTTGGTCGGCATGGCGCAATAAGGTATCCGCATCGCCATTGTCTTGCGGGTAAATACTGACACCGATACTGGCACCCACACTAAGTGATTTGCCGGCAAGGGTGATAGGCTGGGCGATCACTGACAACAGACGTTCGATACTCGCGATACACTCGCGGTCTTGCTCGAGCCTGATCAACACCACGAATTCATCGCCGCCCAAACGGGCCACGGTGTCTCCGCCTCTCAGGGTATTTTCGATGCGCCTGGCCACGTCTATCAATATCAGATCCCCCGCCTCATGTCCCATGCTGTCGTTGATCACCTTGAAGCCATCGAGGTCCAGATAGCAGACAGCCACCCTGTGATGTTCCCGCGCAGCCTGGGCGATCGCCAACTTGATGCGATCGGCCAGCAACAGCCGGTTGGGTACGCCGGTCAACACATCGTAATGCGCGACGCGGCTCAGCTCAGCCTCATGTTCCTTGAGATAGCTGATGTCGGAAAAAATTCCGACGTAACGGCGCACGCTGCCCCGATCGTCGTGAACGGCGGAAATTGACAACAGTTCCGCGTAAACCTCGCCCGATTTACGCCGGTTCCATATCTCGCCACGCCAAACGCCGCGTTCGTTCAGCTCATTCCACATGGCTCGATAAAACGCCTTATCCTGCCGACCGGAACACAACAGCCCCGGATTGCGCCCCAACACTTCGCCGCGGCTATACCCGGTAATATGGGTAAAGGCCGGATTCACGTCGACGATGATGTTGTTCTTATCGGTGATCAGGATGGCTTCCTGACTATTGTCGAAGACACTGGCGGTCACGCGCAGATTTTCCTCCGCGCGTTTGCGTTCCGTGATGTCGCGGCCTATACCCAAAGCGCCCACCACTTTACCGTTGTCATCGTATTCCGCGACAAACAACACGTGGTGTATATGCGTACGGCCACTAGGATGCGGAACCGCCAGTTCCGTCTCCCAGCGTTCTCCTGTCTCGAGGACGAGTGCTATCATCCTCTGTTTCTCGGCTATCAACGCATTGTCCGGATAGGTTTCAACCAGGGTTTTACCGATGATCGGTAAATGTTCCGCCGCGACGCTGGCTTTAACGATCGGGTTGAGATAACGCACCCGACATTGCCGGTCGTAACGAACCAAGTTGTCAGGCAAGTTCTCCGCCAGCGTGTAAAACTCTTGCTCCCGTGCCAACAATTTCCGGTTACTGCGTTCGCGCTCCAATTCCGCGGCCGCTCGGCTGGCCACAATTTTCAAGAGTCGCTCGACCGATGCTTCGTTGACCAAGGGCTTGCGGTCAATTACCGCTATCAGTCCGATCGCATGCCCGGCGGAATCCCGCAACGATATACCGGCAAAGCCTTCGGCGCCGATAACCGCCAACCGGTCGCAATCCGGAAACAAGCTTCGAACGCCTTGTCGGCAGCAGTAATAATCCCCGTTGGCGAGCGTTTCGAAGGGCGTACCGTGGAGGCAATAGCGGCTTTCAAGCTCCCCTCCCATCTTGTCATGGGCGGCAACCGTTTCGGCCATTTGCGGGTGTTCGCCCAGGCGGTCGACAACCACGCAGTCCAGGCCCAAATTTTTGCCTAGATAAACCGCCAACGCGGTGAAAAAGTTATCCTCGCCAGCCAACCAGCCGCGTTGGGCGATGAAATGCAAGGCATCCTCGGTGCGCTTACGCTCGGTAATCTCGGTCAGCGTGATGACACGGGCGGATTGATTTTGCCAGGAGATGGGCAAGGAACGCAGTTGCGCCCACAAAATATCCGTGCGGCGTACAAGTTGTACATCCGTACTGTCGAGGCTATCCACCGCCGGTAATCCGCAATTTTTTCCCACCAAGTCGTCGCGATCGAGCAGCGCATGCGCCGCAGCATTGGCGTATAACACCACACCCTGGTCATCCAAGGCCAACACGCCATCGGTCACCACATCGAGGATGGCTTCTATCGGCGAACATTTTTGCGGCCGTGCCGTGCCTGTCGTTGTGATCGGCGGCATCAGCGATTACGGACCGACCTGGCTGATGACGTTCAACATCTGCGGAATGGCGTTTAGACCACTCAATACCTTGATCTCCGGCTTCGGCGATTCCCTCACCAAAGTCGGCGTCGCAAAAATGTCGTTGACTATGGCCTTTTCCGGCATTTCCATCACTTCCACCAGATTCAGCACCCAACTAATACTACCAAAGCATTCAGCCAGCGCATCACGTAACTGGCTGATCTGCTGCTCGGTGGTTTCGTCAATGATCGCCACATACAGTGTCAAAACATATTTCGGCGTAGGGCTCATTCGGGCGCTCCTATTGCTACCAGGGCTATTTGCCGGATTTGCTCCACCGTCAACGGCTTGGTTGCAAGTTGGAATGCCAGTTTCTCGGTTCTGGCCCGTTGCAAAAGCTCTACAAACTCGCGGGCAAAGGCTGTCACGAAATACACCGGAGGCAAGGGCTGGTGCTGGTGCGCCAGACGCCGGAGAGTTTCGACGCCGTCTATCCCTGGCATCTTCAGATCCAAAAACACCAGATCCGGACAAAAGCGCGATGCCGCCTCGACGCCAGCCACACCATCCACCGCGCATTCCACCCGATAACCGGTGCCTGTAAGGGCCAATTCGAAGGCGTCACGTACGCTAGGTTCATCGTCTATGATCAGTATCCGCTTAGTCATCAGGGTTAAACCTCATCCTTAATCGAAGGTATTCGTAAAATAAAACAGGCGCCACGCGCGCCGGACCGATATTCCAGACTACCGCCGACTGCCTCGGCAATTTGCCGCGACACCGCAAGACCCAGACCGGTACCGCCCCCCGGCGGTTTTGTGGTAAAAAAGGGATCGAAAATACGGGGGAGGATATTCTCGGCAACGCCGCTACCGTTGTCCGAAACGGAAATTTCCAACATCCGCGCGGCCAAGCCAATGCTCACCGTCACTTCGCGCGGTACCAGGATATTTCTAAGCGCATCGCGCGCATTCAGCAGCAAATTCAACAACACTTGTTGCAAACTGTCGGCGCTGATAGCGGCCCGTGGCAGCTTGTCGGCGACAGAGACAATTAGCGTCATCCCGGATTCTCGATATTCCGCCTCGACCAATGAGCCGATAGTCTCGAGTACGGCCCGCACATCCGCTTCTTGTTTGTCGGCGTCGGCCTGGCGGCTAAATATCAACATACTCCGCACGATACGAGCGATGCGATCGACTTCGGCAAGTGCCTTCCGCAGCATTTCGCGCGGCCGTCCATCGTCGATGTTTTCGTAGGCAAAACCTATATAACCGCCTATGCCCATCAAGGGATTGTTGACTTCATGCGCCACACCACCCACCAAGGTGCCCATCGCCGCCAGTTTTTCCTGGCGTATCAACAAGGCTTGCGATTGCTGTAATGCCGCATAAGCATCGCGCAATTTTTGCTCGGCCAACTTACGCTCGGTGACGTCGTGGCCTATGCCTATTACTCCTAGGATATTGCCATCGCCATCCAGTAACGGGGTTTTGGTGACCTCCAACAGTTCTTTATGCCCATCGGCGAAGGTAATCCATTCCTCCTTAACGCTAGTCCCACCCTTCGCCATTGCTATCCTGTCATTTGCCTGGAATGCGCTGGCCAGTTCCTCGGCGAAGAAGTCGTAATCGCTCTTGCCAACAATGCCACTATCGGCCGTGCCGGAGACGTCTTCGAAGCGCGAGTTGCAAAACAAATAAACGCCCTCCGTATTCTTCAGCCAGATCAGATCCGGGATGGTACGAATCAGGGTATTCAATTGGTTCTTGCTTTCTTGAAGGTCTTGTTCGGCTTTTTTGCGTTCACTGATGTCGAGTGTGTGGCAAAAACCATACTCTTCGTTGCCAATAACCAAATAGTTGGTGCTAATCTCTACCGGAAAAACCGTACCGTCCTTACGCCGATGCCGAGATTCGAAAGTACACACGCCTTTTTCCTGCTTTTCCAACCAATCCTTTTGCCAGGAATCGGCGGAATAATCAGGGTCGAAATCCCACGGATGCAGGCCAATCATTTCGGTCCTGCCATATCCCAGGCTGCGGCAGGCGTGGTCGTTGACATCGACGACCTCGCCTAGGCGGTTGAACCAAAAATAGCTGCTCTTGCTGTGATTGATGGCGGCATGCGCCAACTGCAATTGATGCAGGGTGGTGGCATGTTCGTAGTTGTCCCAGTTGGTACCGATCATGCGTAGCGGATTGCCGTCATCGTCCCTGATCACGGTCGCGTACCCCTTGATGTAACGAATCTTGCCGTCCGGCCAGATCACGCGAAACTCAGGCGCGTAATCCTTGATCCCGTCAATAGCGGCTTGCAATGCCGCCTCCGTGACCTGCTTGTCCTCCGGATGCAGGCGCGAAGACCAAGCATCGTAGGCACCGGAAAAATCCTCCCGGCGCGCGCCATACAGCGCGAACATCGTGTCATCCCAAATCAATTCATTGGTACGCAGATGATAATCCCAGATGCCGACCTGCCCCGAGGCCACGGCCAGCTTCAAACGCTGCTCGCTGACCACTAGGGCCGCCTGGGTTTCCCTGAGTTCTGCGATAGTCGCGATCAACTCCCGGCTTTTGTTAGCAACCTCGGCTTCCAGTTGCGTGGGGCTACGCAATTGCAAGGCGCGCGGCACGGCCCAATAAGTCATGAAGGCAGCGCAAACCGAGATGGTGGCGGTAGCCGCCTTGACCACCCCGTCCAGCCAATACAGGGGAATCCAAATGGTAATCACCGAAAGCAGATGCGTCGTACCGCAGGCGACGATGAACAACCCGAATACGATAAACAACCCCGGATAGGGAAAATCCTTACGATTTCTGACGAAATACATCAGCGTTATCGGAATGGAATAGTAGGCAAGAACGATGAGTGAATCCGATAGTACATGCAGCCATAACAGCGCCGAACGCCAGGTCAGACAATAACCGTGCGGAACAAACCCGTCGCTTCCTAAGAAGCTGATCAACGACTGCATGCTACTAATTGCATTAGCGCCTGAACACCCGTTAGCGCCGGCACGGCCTCGGTTCCGGCCGCCCGAAACTTGCAAAAAACCGATTGCAACCCATCGAAAAATACCAGCACGATTCGACCCGGAGTTCCATTCGCGCGATAACGGTAAAATTCTGAAAGATGGGATTGATTCGGGCTCATGAGACGGGTTTTATGAAATTTGCGGCTTCATCTGTTGGCGCTAGTTTGAACGATCCACCAAGGCCTCACAATCGGAAAAAGCCGCATTTGAGTAAGAATATGCTTACAAATAAACAAGTAAAAATGTCAGCCATCTCTTACATTCACAAGTAATGCCAGACACGCAAAGTTTCGGATACTGGGTTGAAACCACCCGTTCTAGGATTTTCGGAAATACACAGCCCAAAAACGGCGCAAGACATACTGGTCGATCAAGCGGCATTCGACCGCTCTCCCTCGACCGGTGCGGGGTTGCTAAGGATATGGTTACAAATAATTTCCCTGTTTCGGCGGATAAGGATTTTTCCGTTCGTCCCTAGCCTGTCGAAGGATGGACGGGAAAATCCGGGTACGCGCCAAACCGCTCATGCTTCGACTGTGCTCTCGGCAATTGCTCGTGCATTGCTCTACCTCCCGCATCCGTGCAAGTCGAGCACGACCGGTTTGTCGGGAAAAGCCATTTCGGGAAGTTATTTTTGGCGAAATCCTAAACCACCGGCTCGCTTTCCAGGCTGACAAAGTCGATAAACGCATCCTGCGCCATGGCCTTGGCAAACAGGTAGCCTTGCAGATATTCACAACCCACTGCGGCCAGTATCTCGCGCTGAACCTCGGTTTCGACGCCTTCGGCGATGACTTTTAGTCCCAGTCGGTGTCCCATCACCACGATGGCTTCCGCAATGGCCCGATCGCCGGGGTCGGTTTCCAAATCGCGTATAAACGAGCGGTCGATTTTCAGATAGTCGATGTGAAATTTCTTAAGATAAGCCATGGCCGAATAACCGGTGCCGAAGTCGTCCAGCGAAATCTCGAAACCTGCTTCGCGTAAACGCTTCAATTTCCCGGTCACGTCCGGACAATCATCCAGCAACAGGCCTTCGGTGATTTCGATCGCGATCTGCTTGGGCGCCACGCCATGGGCCTTAATACGGGCAATCGCCATGTCGCATCCGTCGCCCTTGCCCTTGGTAAACTGCCTGGGCGACATGTTGACGCTGATTTGACCTCGAAAATCATCGCCCACGGCGGCATTCCAATGCTTGATAGCTTTTGCCGCCTCATCGAACACCCAGGCGCCGATGTCTTGAATCAAACCGGCTTCCTCTGCCAGAGGGATAAAACGATCGGGCGGCACCCACCCCATTTGTGGGTGTCGCCATCGCAACAGTGCTTCGGCCTTGACCGTACGCCCACCGGCAATTTCGACGATGGGTTGATAATGAACCTCCAGCTGCCCCGCGCTTAATGCCTCGCGTAAATCATTGACCAATTGCAAGCGCTGCTGCGTTTGTTCCAACATCTCGTGCGAGAAAAAACTGAAATTGTTGCGCCCCGCTTCCTTGGCCGCATACATCGCTCGGTCCGCGCACGCCATCAGCCCTTCGGAGTGAGCAGCATCGCCCGGAAACACCGCGATGCCGATGCTGGCGGAAATATAGGCCACGCGTTCGTCAAAATGAAACGCTTCCGCCATCCGGCTCACCAGACATTGAGCGATACGACTCAGCTGTTCGTAGCTCACCGTTTCCGGCAAAATCATCACAAACTCATCGCCGGCCAGGCGCGCCACGGTATCGGACTCGCGCACGCAAGCGCGAATCCGCCGAGAAGTCTCGATCAACAAACGGTCACCGATAGCATGCCCCATGGTATCGTTGACTTCCTTGAAACGATCCAGGTCGATCATCAGCAAGGCCAAACCGTATGCGCCTCGTTCGGCCTTGGTAATCTCCTCGTGTAAGCGGTCGTTGAACAAGCGCCGATTCGGCAAGTTGGTCAGCACGTCATAGCTGGCCTGATAGATCAATTGTCGTTCGGCGGCCATGCGTTCGGTCACATCGCGGCCTATCGCCAGCGCTCCGCTCACCGCGCGGGCCTCATCGTATTCGGCCACCACGTACATTTCATGACTAACCCACCGGCCATCCGGACGACACCATTCAAACAAGGTTTGTCCAGGCTTACCGCTATGCATCACCTCGAGTAATAACTCGCAAAATTCTTCCGGCGCCGTATCCGCCCGCCAAAGACCCAGTTCACCGACCCGCTTGTTCAGCACTCGTTCGACGGAAAAACCGGTTTCGCGCGCATAAGCGGGATTGGCAAAAATCAGCCGGCAATCGGTATTGTAGCGAACGATAATATCCGGGGAATTTTCCACCAAGGTGCGGAAGCGGTTTTCATTGACCGCAATGACCTTGCGCATGCTTTGCTCGGCGGCGAGAGACGCGTTCATGCTATCAATCATACGATTGAAGTCGGATGCGAGTTGGCCGATTTCATTATCCCTATCATCGGCCGGCGCGACCACATGCCCTCCGCTGCCGATGCGGATCGCATTGGTGCGCGCGGAAAGCGCTCTGATCGGTGCGACCACGCGCCGCAACATAACCCAGGCGACCGCCCCGGCGACCGCAATGACTTCCAACAACAGAATCACCGCGCACATGATCGAATAGTCGACCGCCTGGGCGCGAATATAGTCGGCGTCGGCGGTCAATTCGATTTCACCGATAACCTGGTCCGGAGCGAACGGCGACATAATCCGATGCCGATGACTGTAAGACTCGTTCCGGTTATCCATCGAATAGCCGGGCCGCCGCGCGCTAGCCAATATCCTGTCGTCGGCGACGATCGAGCCCCCCGCCACCAAACGATTGGTCATCAAGCCCTTCACCACTTCGTCAGCCAAAGTCGCATCGTTTACGAAACACGCGACTCTGACCGTGCTTTCAACCGAATAGGTTAAATCGTCGACATGCTTCATCAAGCGCCGGCTTTCGTAATCTCGAATCACAAACAGACTAATCAGCGCTAACACTAGCGCCAGGCCAATGCCGGCTGTCCCGATCTTGACGGTACTATCGAATACCAGACTGCGACGCCGCCACCGCCAGAGATTCAACCGCCGTTTCAATAAACGAAGACCAAGCGTTTCCTGGCTCATGGCAATCCCGCTTCGGGCAGCGCATATACCACTTTAACCCGCCCATCGAGCAGACTGCTGTCCAGGTATCCGATCATGGCGGGATCGCCCGCCACGCCTTCCAATACTTCGCCACCGCTGACAACCGAAACCGGTGGAGACGTTTTGCCGGAAAACACCAACCGAGCCCAATACGCATTAATCTCGGCAAGGCTCTTATTCAGTAAAATGCCGTAGAAATAGCGGCGCTCGGGAGCGTTACCCTTCACTTCCAGAGGCAATGCGGCATTGCCGTCGGCCAATTTACGATAACGTCCCATGAAGATATTGACGACTTCCTCCCTGGAAATTCGTTCGACATTGCGATCGGCATTAACAATCACCACCAGTTCGGCACACGCCAAACCGGGCTGGCAAATCAAAACGGCCAGCAAAAAGCACCGCAAAAATGGATAGCTATTGGCCAACATTCAGAACACAAAATCCAAAGCCACGGAAAACACGGTCAGCGACCGGGTAGAACGGTTCTCCGCCGACTGGCTTAATAAACTGGCGTCGACAATACTTTCCGGATCCTGGTAGCGGATATGATCGGCCTGGAATTTGAGCGCCATGTTATCGGCAAAATCGTAGCGTAGGCCCAAACCAAAATCGCTTTGATTGACCATAAAAGCCGTTTGCGCATTCGTGGCGGCTTGGTTCAACGAATCCAGGCCGGCGCCATTCGGAATACCGGTCGCGATAAATTTGCGGTCTGTGCGTTGAGTCGCATAGGAAAGGTAAGGCGTAAAATCGCCGACGCGATATCCTAAGGTGGCGTAAAACAGATGCCGCATCGACCAATGCGGCGAGGAATAGATTGAATAACTTGCCTGAGCTTGCAAGGGACCGGCATCATAAGCCAATGCAAACGAAGGGAAATCAATAGAACGGTTCTTCAGGGTCAATGTTTCGTGTATCGCCGCTCCGTTTGGCAAACCAGCCACAAGTTGCGCAAGCCGAGCGCCGGGTTTCAAATCATTCAACTCGTCATGCAGCAACAGATGATAATAAGCCAGTCTAGCGGTCCAGCCGCTATGGGCATATTCCGCCACCGCGCCTAACAGTTCCGACCCGCCGGTATCGTAAATTACGCCGGAATTGACCGATTCGCCCTGAGTCCACCCCGCTGAACCCTTGAATCTGAGTGTGCCGCCAGCCAAGGGCTGCGACCACTCGGCATCCATGCCGTCATGAGTTCTGGGATAAAAAATGATGGGTTGGCGAATGCGAAGATTGGCGTAACCGATTTCGGCGGAGTCACCCTGAAGATAACTTTCGACGCCTAAACGACCGAAACGTAACGCCGCTTCCTCCAGCGGTTTGTATTTGATATATCCCCAGGTCAGTTGTGGATCGAAATTGTCCTCGGATGTTAGCCGGCTGACGGCCTGCGCCGAGATTTCCCATTGCCGGTGTGGCGATACATTCAATTGCAAACCCAACATCGAATCCTGAACAAGGGAAATGCGGCCGGATTCCGCGCCACCGGCTTGAGAAATATCGCGTCTAAATCTGACGCCATCGTCATGATGGTAGTTGGCACCCAAAGTTCCGAAACCGCGAATCCTGACCTCCGGCCACAAAGTGTCGCCGACCTTCGCACCAGCGGATAAGGCGTAAACCACCAGCACACCGCCTAGTGCAAATCTCGCTAACTTATCAATCGAAAAGCTGATCGGCATTCATTCCTCGGGTCTTGGTCACGCGGAATATCCGCCAATTTCCACAGGATGCACAATTTGAACGATAAGATTTCCTCGCGCAATCGGCCAAGGATGAATCCAACAAGGATTTAACTTACAAGGATCGCCATTAACATTGTAAGCATAAGACTACGCTGGACCAGCTCAAGCCAAGCCAATCAACTAACAATAATGATCGTTATGCAGGCTTAGCTGCGCTCGCCAAGATTCGGGAGTGGCGCTTCACCTCATTCGCCGGCGGCCCCGGACACCTGACCAGGATGGTAACGAAGCACCATGATAGGTAAACAAATTAATTGGAAATCGTTGTCGGTGCCGTAAGAGCAGATGGACCAAGCCTTTCTTCATCCCGACACTCTCCGCTTAGGGCAAAATCAGGTTGGACACCGCCGCTAGCATTTGAGCCGGTTGAAAGGGCTTGAACACCCAAGCTTGCACGCCAACCACCTGACATTCTTGCGTCATGCTCGCATGCGATTCCGTGATTAGCATGATGATAGGGACACACTGGTAGGCCACCAGTTTCTTGGCTTCCTTTACGAAGGTTAGCCCATCCATGTTGGGCATAACGAGGTCTGAAATGATCAGATGAATTTTCTGTCCGTCAAGCTTACTCAAGGCATCGTGGCCGTCTTCGGCTTCGACGACGTGATAACCGGCGCCTTTAAGGGTAATACCGACCACTTGTCGAATCGACGCGGCATCGTCTACGAGTAAAATGGTTTTACTCATATAAATCTCCCGAAAAAAGCTGCTTCACTAATCTGCACTTGCGTCGCTCATGTTTGCTTAGTATCAAAGAGAGCCTAGAACCACATCTTCCACTTTGCTGGCCCGCATGTCAGGAATTGGATACGATTTCGGCACAAAAAGAGGGATGGAAACGGTAAAGCGAAATATCTTTAGGGGTCCGCCATGAGCGGTCCCATCCCTCGATAAAAAATTGCGCGCTTGATCAATACCCGCACGTTTCGAACCACTTCATCCTACTACGACTGCATTGCAGCGAAACAAGGAGTACCAACAGCAAAATTGCTATTGAAACGAGCCGACCTCCGAACCACTTTGACATCCCAGTCATTTGACATCCTTGTCATTAAAGCTTCTTCGTTCGATCAAGGCAGATATACTTTGGATGATTAGGCCGACTACCGCAATCGGCAAAGGCTGAATTTAAACAAGAATCGGCCTACATGCAAAACGCCATCCTTATGGTAGGCGTTGGACTACATGAGAAATTCAAAGACCCGAAGTTAATCGGGAAAGATGCAATGTTTAAGGAAAGAAATGTATTTAAAATCTCAGTCCGACCAGATGACTTTAGACTGTCATACCGTGGGAGATGGCATATTGCACTAGTTTGACGTCGCTATTGATATGCATTTTTTGCATCAATCTGGCCTTATGGGTACTGACGGTTTTACTGCTGATATCGAGTTCCTGAGCGATTTCGCTGACTTTTTTGCCCTTGGCCAGCATGCGCAAGATCAGCAACTCCCGTCCGGACAACAATTCGTGCGGTTTTAACGGCGTCGCCGCACTCAGTTCGAAGGCGATTTTTTCGGCGATGTCCGCTGCGAGATAGCGCCCACCGACCGCCACTTTGCGTATCGCCGTGAGCAAGTCCCTGGGCGAACTATCCTTGGTAATATACCCAGACGCACCGGCCTTGAGTTTACGCTTGGCGATTTGCGGCTCGTTATGCATGCTCAATATCAAAATCGGCGGGCTGTTCGGTATTTCCCTGATTTTAGCGATCAACTCTACACCGTGTATGCCGGGAATGCTAATGTCGAGCATGATCAGATCCAACGCCTGGTTTTGCAAAATGGCCAATGCTTCCTCGCCGCTTGCGGCTTCCGCACTCACCACGATGTCGTCTTCACCTTCGAAAAGTTGCTTCAATCCCTCGCGCATCAACGCATGATCGTCTACGATTAATAAGCGTATCATGTTGCTATCTCCCATTTCATTGTCGACTTATTTTACCTTCATCAATTCTAAATCCGTACACTAATTCATCGGGAAACGCACCGTTAAAACCGTCCCTCCGGTTTCGGCCTTAGCGATATGTAACTCGCCTTGTAAGATCAAAGCCCTCTCGCGCATCCCGGCAATGCCATAGGAATCGGCTCGGCCAGCGCTATCCGGGTCGAAACCCTTGCCGTTATCGCGTACTTCCAACTCACAGACTTCCCCGACGCGATGCAAGACGATCTCCACGCGGCTTGCGCCGGAATGGCGTAAGACATTGGTCAACGATTCTTGAACGATTCGAAATACCATGATGGCCCGGTCCTCGCCCAAGGGAATCTCCTCGTCCGATACCAGCAAGTGGCAGTCGATACCGGTGCTTTGAGCATATTCCTGCATCACCCATTCCAAAGCCGAGACGATACCGGCGCTCAATACCGCCGGCCTCAGTTTGGTGGTCAGGCTGCGAACCATCTGGATGGCGCGATCCACGGTCGAGACCATGTTAAGTAATTTCTCGCGCAAACCGGGATCGGCCTCGCCGAAGCGAAAATCCAGAGTCGTCACATTCAGTCTCAGCACGTTCAGCAATTGTCCAAGTTCATCATGAATTTCGCGGGCGATGCGCTTGCGCTCCTCTTCACGTGCTTCCTCGCGTTTGGCCGCCAGCGCGCGCAATTGCGCTCTCGATTCTTCCAGACGCCGTTCGGTGGCCTTGAGCTCGGTGACATTGTGACCGATGACCAGCACCCCGGCAACCTGCCCATGCTCGTCGTACTCGGCCACGGCATGCATGTCGTGACTGACCGTACGGCCATCCTTCCCTTCCCATTCGATCAGGAAACGATCCGACTGGCCAGTGGCCATCACCTGTTTCAACCTCGCCATCGTTTCCTCGCCCCTCGGCGCCGACTTCGAAACTTCCACCGGCGTCTTGTGCCATGCCGACCCCAGCGGAATGCCGGTTTCGCGCTCATAAGCCGGATTGATATAAACACGTCGGCAATCGCGGTCGTAACGGACAATAATTTCCGGTGAGTTCTCGGCTAGGGCGCGATATTCGCGCTCGCTGGCTCGTAAACGAGCTTCCATGCGCCGGCGTTCGATGGCGATGGCCGCATAATGACTGGCGCGGCGTAATAGCCGCAGCTCCTCGTCGTTCGGGATGCGCGCTTGCCTACTGTACATTCCGAAGCTACCCAATACCGCCCCGGCGGAGTCGAAAATCGGTTCGGACCAACAGGAAACCAGGCCGGCCTGTATCGCCAAATGCCGGTAATTAACCCAGTAGGGATGGGTTCGCACGTCTTCGACGATGATCGTTTCCCCCCGCCATACCGTGGTACCGCAAGAACCGACGCCGTCGCCGACGGCAATCCCGTCTACCGCCGCGGCATAATCCTTGGGTAAACTGGAGGACGCCACGGATTGCAAATGCTTTCCTTCCGCGTCGAGCAGCATGATACTGGCCAGGCTATCGGGCATCAGTTGTTCCACGTAGTCCACCACCAATCCCAAAATGTCCGCCAGTTCGCCGCCCTGGGCAATTTGTTCGAAGATGCGCCGGTGGGTTTCCTCCCGAGCCTGATGGCGTTTGCTTTCGGTGATGTCGCGCACCATCGACAAGCTATAACCGACGCCTTGATAGACGAAATGACAGGCCTTGACTTCCACCGGAAAAATTCGACCGTCGCGATGGCGATGCCGGGTTTCCAGGGTCAGTCTGCCTTCCCGTTCGAGCTCCTGCCAGGTCTCTGGCCAACGCTCCCGTGGCCAATCGGGATCGATGTCGGCCACTACCATATCCAACAGCGCTTCCCGGCTAAAACCCAGGCTACGGCAGGCTTCGGCGTTGACATGGCGAAAGCGGCCGTTTTCGTCGATCAGATAGGCGGCTTCGCTGACATGATCGAGCGCAAAATCGACCTGCGCCAGGCGTTCCTGTATCTGTTTGCGTTCCTCCGCTTCGGCACGCAACCGGCGATTGGCGGCCAGCAATTCAGCCGTGCGTTGCTCGACCCGCTGCTCCAACTCGACCCGATGCGTCCACAACTCCACGTTCTGCGACAGCAGTTGGCGCCGCATGGCCCGCAAATTCAAATGCGTTCCGACGCGAGCCGCCAACTCCTCGATCTGAATCGGCTTGGTCACGTAATCGACGCCGCCGGCCTGAAAACCCGCAACCATGTGCTCGGTCTCCGCCAACGAAGTCAAAAAAATCACCGGAATATCGGCGGTAGCGTTGTCGCTTTTCAAACGCCGACAGACCTCGAAACCATCGATACCCGGCAGCATCACATCGAGCAGGATCAATTCCGGCTTGACGAAAGCGGCGCGTTGTAAGCCCTCCTCTCCGTCTTGCGCAATCAAGACCCGGTAGCCTCGGTCTTCCAGCGTCTCGACGACCACCCCCAAATTAGCCGGCGTATCGTCCACCAGCAGAATGGTGGGCATTGGGGCTGACTCGGCTTGCCTATTCATCTTCCCGCCAGCCACGCCTCGAATATCTCACACGGCATCGGCTTACCGAACAAATAACCTTGTCCAACCAGACAACCGTGACGCTTGAGATAATCGGCCTGTTCCCGGGTTTCGACGCCTTCGGCGACCAATTCCAGATTCAATGTCTGAGCAATGGAAATCATCGCCTTGACCAACTCGGATTTATCTTGAGCGCCCGGAATATCACTGACGAAGGAGCGGTCGATCTTAATCTGCCTGACGGGGAAGCGATTCAGATAGCTCAATGCCGAGTAACCGGTACCAAAATCGTCGATCGACAAGGCCAATCCCATTTCATCGAATGCATTCAATACCTCGATAACCTCGCGGCTATCCTCCAACAACAGGCTTTCGGTGATTTCCAATTTCAGCCATTGCGCTTTGCATCCGGTTTCAAGGAGCACATTTTTCACCGTCGCCAGCAAATCCTGTTGCTGAAATTGGCGGGTCGATAAATTGACGGCCATCTTTAACGGTTCCTCGCGACCGATGTTCCACTTGACCGCGGTGCGGCAGGCGGTTTCCAACACCCATTCACCGATACCGACAATCAGACCGCTGTCTTCGGCCACCGAAATAAAGGTTTCCGGAGTCACCAAATCGCCGTCGCCGCGATTCCACCGTAGCAAGGCCTCGGCACCGATCACGCGGCCACTGGCGAGTTCCACCTGTGGCTGATAGTACAAGACCAATTCACCGTTAGCGCGGGCATGGCGCAACGCCGCTTCCAGTGCCAGGCGCTCGCTGGAACGCACCGTCAGTTCCTTGTTATAAAACTGGAAATTATTGCGTCCCAATTGTTTGGCATGGTACATCGCCGAGTCGGCGCAGCGAAATAACGCATCGAGGTCGGCACTGTCACGCGGATACAGGGCAATGCCTAGGCTGGCGGAAATAAACATTTCCCGGCCGAACACCGGAAACGGCAATTCGAAGGCCTTGACGATCTTGGCGGCTAGGGCGCCGATGTCCTCGCCATCGCGCAATTGCGGCATCAGAATCGCGAATTCGTCGCCCCCCAGTCTGGCCACCATGTCGAAAGTACGCACGCATTGCGATAAGCGCTCGGCGACGGCACACAGCAGTTGGTCGCCCATGCCGTGTCCCAGGGTATCGTTGATTTCCTTGAATCGATCCAGATCCATCAGCATCAGCGCAAAACGGTAGCCGTAAAGGGAAGCGTCGGCGATAGTCTGGCGGAGGCGATCGGCCAGCAAGGCCCGATTGGGCAGATCGGTCAGATTGTCGTAAAAGGCTAGGCGATGAATATTGCGGCGATACTGATCGATCTCGCTAATATCCCGCCCAACGGCCAGCACGCTGACTACGCCGCCGTCGGCATCGAATTCCGGCGTCAGACGAATGTCGCTGACGATCTGCCTGCCGTCGGCCGCCTGCCAAGCCAATTCGTAATTCATCGGCCGGGCTTCGGCAAACACCTGTTCGATGCAAGCCTGGTAAGCATCGACCGATTGGCCTCCCGGATACTCCGTCGGCGTGTGCCGGAGTATTCGTTCCAAGTCGCCTCCCAATTCTTCGATCAACTTGGGATTGGCATACACGCGCCGGCATTGCCTGTCGTAACGGACAATAGTATCCGGCGTATGTTCGGCCAGGGTACGATATTGACGCTCACGCTCCTGCAAGGCCTGTTCCGCTTTTTTGCGTTCACCGATTTCCGCTTCGAGCAGGCGATTGCTGGCAAGCAGTTGGGCTGTGCGTTCCTCCACCTGCCGCTCCAACTCCTGCCGATGGCTTTGCAACATCGCGTTTTGCGCCCGCAGTTGATGTTGCATGCGGCTTATTTTAAGGTGTATGTCGATTCTGGCAAGCACCTCCCCACCCCGTAACGGCTTGACCAGATAATCCACGCCACCGGCTTCAAAGCCAGCCAGTTTGGCTCCTTCGCCGGACAATGCCGTCATGAAAATCACCGGAATATCCTGAGTTTTGGCATCGGCTTTTAGCCGCCGGCATATTTCGAAACCGTTTTCTCCGGGCAACATCACATCCAGCAGTATGATGTCGGGTTCCACGAAAGCCGCGCGTTGCAAGCCTTCCTCGCCTTCCTGTGCTATGACGACCCGATAACCGTGCGATTCGAGATGTTCAACCGCCACCCCTAGATTGGCGGGAACGTCGTCGATGATGAGTATGGTGGCTATCGGCTGTTCGGCGGAAGTCATTACGGTCATGAGACTCTGGAATGGTTGTCGACATAACTGCTCACCCACTCCAATATCGCTTTGGATTGGTAAGCCGATGCCAGTTTACGCAATTGGTCGGCGAACGGGCGGTAACGCTCGTCGAGTTCGGTCAGATGGGCAGCCTGACGAATAATATCCCGCATGCTGCCTTCGCGAGCAAAACGATACAATATTTGCATTTCTTCCGGTGGCGGTAAAGCCATTGTTTGCCGAAAAGCCGCTTGTCCATGCGGCTTGGCTTCGGCCCGAGGGGAAGCCTTATCTTGTCTTAACAGGTCGGTTATCGTCGCTGCCAGTATTTCGCTATCGATGGGCATAGGTAGAAAAATATTGGCTCCGGCCATCACCTCGGCGATTTCGTGATCCGAAGTCTCGGCGCCAACGCCGATAATCGGCGTTCTCGCCGTTTCAGTCAAGCGACGTAGACGCCTCAGGATTTCCGTGTCGCTCATATCTTGCAATCCGCTATTCACGACAATCAGATCGGGCATGCATTTTTGCGCGCTTTCCAGACACTCGGAACCACTGGTGGTCGAGAACGTTTCAAAGCCTAAACGGCACAGTAACTCAACCAGCCATTTCCGGTTTTCCTCGCCAGCGCAAGCCACCAGTACGCAAGCCTTGCCCGCCTCAATTGCGTTTTGGCGTTCGAAACCGATGCCTTCACCAACACCGGGCACGATGTCCACATCCAAATCGAACCAGAAAATACTGCCCTCTCCCGGCCGACTGTCGACGCGAATCTCACCTCCCATCAGCCTAACCAGTTCACGGCTGATCGCCAGCCCCAAACCGGTACCTTGCCGGCTGTCGCCTGCTTGTTCGAACGGCTGAAAAATACTCTCCAGTTGCCCGGCTTCGATGCCAATACCGCTATCCCGGATTTGAAAACGCAGTCGGCATATCGTTGAAGCCAAGGCATTGTCATTAGAAACAATCTCGGCGCCTTGGGCTTCACTCTCCAGCGTGACCCGTAGTTCGATCAAACCCCGATTGGTAAACTTGACGGCGTTGGACAGTAAATTCAACAACACCTGCCGCAAACGTATTTCGTCGGCGCGTATCACCTCCGGTACCGTATCGGCTATGTCGCAATGGAATGTCAGCTGTTTTTGTTCCGCTCTGATTGTGACAATATTGGTTAGATTATGCAAAAAACGCCGCAACGTCACATCGCTCAGGGTGAGTGTCTGTTTACCGGCTTCTATTTTGGCGAAATCCAGGATGTCGTTGATCAAATGCAACAAATGTTCGCCGCTTTCCTGAATGACGTTGAGCATGCCGCGCCGACGCGGGTCGATAGCCTTATCTCGCTGTAACACCTGGGCATAGCCCAAAATACCGTTCAACGGCGTCCGTAATTCATGACTCATCCGCGCCATGAACTCGCTACGCAGATTGGCCAATCTTATCGCTTCCGCCAAGGCATTTTCGCGGGCGATCTCCAATGCCTTACGCTCGCTGATGTTACGCGCCACGCCGACGGTTCCGAGCACGCTGCCGTCGTCATCCAACACCGGCACTTTGTCGATTTCCGTCCATACCGAGTGGTTTTTTAGGGTGAGCATTTTTTCGAATACATTGCGCTTACGGCTTTGCATCACTGCCATGTCTTCCGAGATATATTCTTCCGCCGTTTCTCGCGGCCAAAGATCAATATCGCTTTTACCTATCATTTGCTCTATCGACAAACGGTAGGAATCGGCAGTGGCTTGATTGACCATCACGAATCGGCTCTCGGTATCCTTAAGCCACACCAATAACGGCAAACTATCGACCAGGGTGCGCAAATAACGAGTCTGTTGCCGCAACTCCGCGGTGCGATCCAATACTTGCTGCTCTAAATTGGCATTCAGGGAGCGAATCTGCTGTTCGGCGCGTTTACGCTCGGTGATGTCGCTGGCAATTCCGAGAATGCGGCAAACTCGCCCGGATTCGTCGTAAAGCGGAACCAGGGTTGAATGAAAATGGCGGCGACCGCTAGGCAGATCGAGCGTCGTTTCCTCTTCGATATTGCTACCGGCCTTGAGGCAGCGGCGGTACTTGGCGGCGACCGAGTCCGCATTTTCTTCCGTTCCAGTCTCCTCGTCCACGGCGCTACCCACGTCTATGCCGATCAAGTCTTCGCGCGGGATACCCATCGATTGTTCGAACGCGAAATTGAACGCCAGGTTGCGGAAGCGTCCTTCTGGCGTGACTTCGACCAGATATAACGAGTCGGTAACGTTCTCGAATATCTCCCGATAACGCCGTTCGCTCTCCTTCAACTCGTTCTCGGCCGCCTTGTGCGCCGTAATGTCGCGGCCAACCACCAGCGCGCCGACGATCTTGCCCTGTTCATCGCGTTCGGCGACAAATTTGACGTTGTGGATTTGCATACCGTCCGTTGCATGCCTTAGCGTGACTTCAAATTCCTGAGCTTCACCGCTCGCCAATACTTGCCTGAGTTTTTCAGAAAATGCGTTGATATTCATCGTTCGCGTTTCGGCCGGAGTTTCTTCCGGCGTTTGCCCGATCAGTGCGTCTGTTTCAACGCCCATCAGGCGCGCCGTGGCGGTGTTCATGTATACCTTGCGGGCCTGGGCATCATAACGAATGATGTGGTCCGGGATGTTCTCGGCCAGGGTTCGGAATTCACGTTCACGGGCGAGAATAGCCTCTTCGGCACGCTTGCGTTCGGTGATGTCCTGGACGTTGACGATTCGGTGCAATACGCCCCCCACCGGCCCCCGCACGGTCGTGATATCGATGAATACCGGAAAAACCGTACCGTCCTTACGCAAATGCCAGGATTCGAAAGAATGGTGCCCGTTCTGATGCGCAATACCGATCCGAGCCAGAAAATCATCCTTGCTTTGTGGGGCAAAAACCTCGCCAATGGGACGCCCCGTTAACTCGTCCACGGTATATCCGTGCATGCGGGCAAAAGCCGGGTTTATCAGCTCAAGCGTATCCCCGTCCGCGCTGCCGATTACAATTCCCCATTCGGCGTGCTCGAATATACCGTACCAACGCTGCAACTGGCTATTTGCGGCGCACAGCGAACGGTTAACATGACGCTGGCGCGCCAGGAAATACCCCGTACCCACCAGCATCAGCAAGCTGCCGCCGAGTACCGTCCACAACCAACGCTGTTGCAAGCTACTTTGCCGAATTTCAAGCGCTTGCCGTTCGTTACGACGATTCAATTCGTCTATCTGGCATTGCGTATTTTCCGTCTCGTGACGCTGGTCGAGCTCGACGATACGTGAACTGGCTTTTTCCTTGTCCACCGGGGTCGGAAGTTCGGTTTGCAAACGCAAGGCTTCGGCGTAAGGATGCGCGATGTCGTTCTCGGCCAATAGGCGTGTCCCTATCACTTCCGTCCCCCATTGTTCCAAGCCGATGGCGGCCCAAACCGGCACACTACAGGCAATAAACAGCAAGGATAAAATTAGCCTAGGGAAAATACGCACCAACATCAATCGCCCACAGTGACCGAGGCACCGAACAAGGAAACGTTGACCGGACGCTTTGCGGCCTGGTGACGCCATAATATGAACTTCAACAAATTCAGGCCTTCGGCCGCGAAATAGCGTTTTATATACATGAAGGCTAGTGTAATCCCGGTCCATCGGATGGTCTAGCCTGTGCCTGTCTACAGCCTTGCAGGATCGAATAGAGCGTTTCCTCGCAACCACTATACGTATTGGCCGGCACACCAGCCCGACGACCAAGCCCATTGAAAATTGTAGCCACCCAGCCAACCCGTGACATCCAGCACCTCGCCGACGAAGAACAGTCCCGGCACCGCCAGACTCTCCATGGTTTTCGAGGATACATCGTCGCAATCGACGCCGCCCAACGTAACCTCCGCCGTCCGGTAACCTTCGCTGCCGTTGGGTTTAACGGTCCAGGCTTGCAAGTGCTCGGTTATTTGTTGCAACTGTTTATCGGCGCAATTGGCGGGAATCAGGGCCAGACTATCATCGCCGAGCAGGGCCTGCAGCAGTCTTTTCGGCAAGTATTCGCCCAATACGGTTTGCAGCTTTAATTTACAGCCTTGAGCTCGCTTCTCCTTGAGCAACTGCAAGAGATCGATGTCCGGCAACAGATCGATGCTCAATGCCTGGCCTGGCTGCCAGTAGGACGAAATCTGCAGGATGGCCGGCCCGCTCAGGCCACGGTGGGTGAACAACAGATTTTCCTTGAACGAACGGCGCGGATCGCTGACCACGCAAGGCACGGCGATGCCGGTCAGCGGTGCAAACCTTTCCTTGTCGTCCGGTTGCAAGGTCAAAGGCACCAAGCCTGCACGGGTCGGCCAGACCTTGATGCCGAATTGTTCGGCGATTTTGTAGCCCAGGGCCGTGGCGCCCATTTTCGGTATCGACAGCCCGCCGCTGGCGACCACCAGGGACCGGCACTGGATCGGACCTTGGCTGGTGTCCAACAGAAAGTCGCCATCAGCCTGTTTCCGCACTTGTTGAATCGAACAGTTCAAGGAGATCGTGACGCCATACTGGCGGCATTCCGACAACAACATCTCGACAATATCCCTGGCACTGTCATCGCAAAACAATTGACCGTGCAGGCGTTCATGATAGGGAATTTGATATTTTTCGACCAATGCCAAAAAATCCCACTGAGTGAAGCGACTCAGCGCAGACTTACAAAAATGCGGATTATGGGAGATATAATTATCAGGCTCGATGCTGTAATTGGTGAAATTGCAACGCCCGCCGCCGGACATCAAAATTTTCTTGCCGGCCTTGTTGGCGTGATCCACCACCCTCACCTTGCGGCCGCGCTTGCCCGCTTCGATCGCACACATCAAGCCGGAGGCGCCGGCGCCTATAATCACGACATCCTGATGATTCATGCCGACCGCAAGGACGCCGACTCATAAAGCGGAAACCTAAACATATTTTTTCAAAACCACTCGACTTGAAATAAAACGGATCGGAATTCAACGGCTTTGTAGGCCGCCGACAGACGCATTTTACAGTACTTTTAGAAGCCGGATGATTTCGATGCCGTCTTGTAAAACCCGATGAATAGCTGTAAAAAAGCCGGTAATTGGCAATACTACCGTTCTAGGCACATAACCATCGAAAGCAATGCTGCGACGCCCTATCCATCGCAATCTTGCCATTAATCGAACCCCGTTTTCTAAATGCAAGGAAAAACCATGAATCCAAAATATAGTTTCTCATTCGACAAAGGCGACGGCAAAAACAAGGCGTTATTGGGCGGCAAGGGCGCGAATCTGTGCGAGATGACGCAACTCGGGCTAAATGTCCCGCCGGGGTTCGTGATTACCACCCAAACCTGTCTGACCTATCTGGAAAACAAACGGCTGCCAGCCGATCTGATGGACGAAGTCCGCCAGCAAATTGCCGACATCGAAGAAGCCACCGGCAAGCATTTCGGCGGCGCAGCCGATCCGCTACTGGTTTCGGTGCGTTCGGGATCGGCGATCTCGATGCCGGGCATGATGGACACCATCCTCAACCTGGGTCTGAACAAACAAACACTGGCCGCGCTGATCGAAGTGACCGACGACCCGCGTTTCGTCTACGACGCTTACCGGCGCTTCATTCAATTGTTCGGCAAGGTGGCGCTTGGCATCAACGACGAAAAATTCGACGAGCATTTCAACAACGTCAAACGCGCCGCCGGCATCAAGGCCGATGTGGCCTTGAGCAGCGACCAACTCCAGGAAATCAGCGAGCTGTTTCTGAAGGTCGTTCACGAGGAAACCGGCCGCCCCTTCCCCGAAGACGTTTACGAACAACTGGAAATCGCCATCAAGGCCGTGTTCAATTCCTGGCTGGGTAAACGCGCGATCGATTATCGGCGCGAATTCAACATTACCCCCCAAGTCGCCAACGGTACCGCAGTGAATATCGTCACCATGGTGTTCGGCAACATGGGCGACGACTGCGCCACCGGCGTGGGCTTTACCCGCAACCCCGGCACCGGCGCCAATGAAATGTACGGCGAATATCTGGTCAATGCCCAGGGCGAGGACGTGGTGGCCGGGATACGCACCCCGAAACCGGTACAGGAAATGGCCAAGGAAATGCCCGAGCAATACCGGCAACTGGTGGAGCTGCGCAACAAACTGGAAGCGCATTACCAGGAGGTTCAGGATTACGAATACACCATAGAGCGCGGGGTGTTGTACTGTCTGCAAACCCGCAACGGCAAGATGAACGCGGCGGCGATGGTGAAGACCTCTATCGACATGGTGAATGAAGGACTGATCAACAAGGAGCGGGCGCTGCTGCGCATCAATCCGGAAATGCTGGAACAATTGCTGCATCCGCAACTGGCCGCCGATCACGGGCAACAACCCTTGGCGCAGGGCCTTCCCGCCTCGCCAGGTGCGGCTTGCGGCCATTGCGTGTTCGACGCCGACACCGCCGTCAGGCTGGGCAAGACCGGCGAAGACATCATCCTGGTGCGCGAGGAAACCAAGCCCGAAGACATCCACGGCTTCTTCGCCGCCCACGGCATATTGACCAGCCGTGGCGGCAAGACCTCGCACGCCGCCGTCGTGGCGCGCGGCATGGGTAAAGCCTGTGTCGCCGGCGCCGAGGACATCAAGATCGATGTCAGGGCGCGCCTGGCCATCGTCGGCGACATTCACATCAAGGAAGGCGATTTGATCACCATTGACGGCAGCAACGGTAATATCTATCTGGGCCGCATCCCCACCATTCCACCCTCGTTCTCGGACGAGCTAAAAACCTTGTTGAGCTGGGCCGACAGCATCGCCCGTATCCGCGTCCACGCCAACGTCGACACGCCGGCCACCGCAAAGCTGGCCGTCAGTTACGGTGCCAAGGGCATAGGCTTGTGCCGCACCGAACGCATGTTCAACGCCGCCGACCGCCTGCCGCTGGTGGTCGACATGATCCTGGCCCATAACACCGAGGAACGCGAAGCCGCGTTGGCCAAACTGTTTCCTATCCAGCGCGACGACTTCCAGCAATTATTCGAAGCCATGTCACCGCATCCAGTGACGGTGCGCCTGCTCGACCCACCGATGCACGAGTTCCTGCCCAACGAACATCAGTTATTGGAAGAAATCGATGCCCTGAAACATTATCTAACCATCGTCAAGGGTCAGCGTGTGACGCTGGAAACCCTGGCCAACCATGCCGAACTGCCCTCGCCTCTCAATCAGCTCAATGAAGACATCATTCTGGAGGCGATCGCCAAGAAGGAAATGATGCTGGATAAGGTCTTGGAGCTGTACGAAGTCAATCCCATGCTCGGCCACCGCGGCGTCCGCTTGGGCATGAGCTATCCGGAAATCTACAAGATGCAGATCCGCTCCATCCTGGAAGCCGCGGCGCGCTGCGTGAAAAATCGTATCCCGGTCGAACCGGAAATCATGGTGCCGCAAGTCATCACCTTGCAGGAATTGAAAAAGGTCAAGGAATTCGTCGATCAGATTCAGGCCGAAGTCGAAGACCAATACCGCCTGAAGCTTAATTTTAAATTCGGCACCATGATCGAAACCGTCCGCGCCTGTACCCGCGCCGACCACCTGGCGGAAATCGCCCACTTCTTCTCGTTCGGCACTAACGACCTGACCCAGGCCACCTTTTCATTCTCTCGCGAAGATGCCGAAAACAAATTCTTGCCCTTGTACAAGGATTCCGGCTTGCTGCAGGACAACCCGTTTGAAACCCTGGACATACAAGGCATGGGCAAGCTGATGAAAATGGCCGTGGACCTGGGTCGATCGCAACGCCCGGATTTGCGGGTAGGTATCTGCGGTGAGCATGGCGGCCATCCGCGTTCAATCCGTTTCTGCCATAACCTTGGACTGGATTATGTTTCCTGCTCTGCGCCGCGCATTCCGGTAGCACGCCTGGCGGCGGCTCACGCCAAATTGCTGGAAGATAAGCCTTTATAGGCTAGAGCAAGGTGGGTCAGTGGGGAGTAGGGAGTGGTTTTGACTTCCCACTCCCCAATACCGTTAAGTTAAGAACTTGTAGGTGCGAATTTATTCGCACTATTGGCGTTACAGGTCGAATAAATTCGACCCTACATTATGCGCCAACTCTTAAACTTACATGGCTATGAACTTACCACAGGTTACCCAATCTGAATTTTAGCTGGATAACCTGGAGAGCGGTCATGCAAGCAAAGATCACGAGTTTTTGGGACTGGCAACAGCACT
>Ga0316622_100000387_pt1 | contig 25001 bp, 20 predicted proteins | sample OWC_Aug_OW2_C1_D_FD_207646 | JGI IMG/M metagenome (GOLD analysis project Ga0316622, IMG submission 207646) | Wetland soil microbial communities from Old Woman Creek delta, Ohio, United States - OWC_Aug_OW2_C1_D5_C | ecosystem: Environmental > Terrestrial > Soil > Wetlands | place: USA: Ohio... | reverse complement strand
AGTTCATTCGGATCAACCCCCCGTTCGCCTTGGGTCTCACGCAGGCACAGGTCACCAGCCTCGCCCTTGTGGCGATCGGGGCCGCGCAGTTGGTGGTCCGCAGCCGCCGGGCCAGCCCCCCCTCGCACCCGGGGCGGCCCCGTGCCGCATGAAGAACTTCGTCCGCTGGGCGGTCGTCTTCGGGGTCCTGCTGGTCGCCCTGTTCGGGGTCTTCTACTACCAGCGCGAGCAGGCCACGGGCCGCGTCGGCTTTCCAGCACCCGACTTCACCCTGCGTGACCTGAACGGCCGATCGTACCGCCTCTCCGCGTTGCGCGGCAAGGTGGTGTTCCTGAACATCTGGGCCACGTGGTGCCCGCCGTGCCGGATGGAAATGCCCTCGATGGAGTTGCTGCACCGCCGCCTCCAGGGCCGGGATTTCATCATGCTGGCCGTGAGCGAGGACGAGGGAGAGCGTACCGGTGTGCGCGCCTTCGTCGACGAGATGAAACTCACGTTCCCCGTATTGCTGGATCCGGAGGGCAAGCTACCGCCGCGCTACGGGGTGACGGGCTATCCGGAGACGTTCGTCATCGACCGCAACGGCCACGTCGTCGAACACTTCATCGGTCCCGAGGATTGGGCGACTGAAGAGGCCTTTCGTTTCTTCTCGGGGCTGCTGGACGAGACCGCCATGTCCGGTGGACAACCGGCCCGCTAACGACCAGGCACTGTGCCGGCCAGACGGAGGCTGCGGGGGACATTCGGCGCTGGCCCCCCCTCCGCAGGCTCGCTATGCTGTCGGCGCACGGGAGGATTTAGGGGGCACATGTACGTCGACACCGCGTGGCTCGAACTGGGGACGATCGTCCTTTTGATTCTTGTCAACGGGTTTTTCTCCGCCGCCGAGATTGCCATCGTCACGGCCCGCAAGAGCCGCATCGCGCAACTGGTCGCGGAGGGCCGCCCGGCGGCGGCCGTCGTGAAGGAGTTGCGGGACGATCCGGGGCGGTTCCTCGCCACGGTGCAAATCGGTGTCACCGTCGTCGGATCCATGGCGTCCGTGCTTGGCGGGGCCGGGACCGTAACCTACCTCACGCCGTTGTTCCGCAGCGCGCTTCCGACCCTCTCCGACACGTGGGTCGAGGCACTCAGCCTCGCCTTCACCGTCACGGTGATCTCGTACGTCACGCTGGTCATCGGCGAACTGGTGCCCAAGTCCCTGGGACTGCGACACAGCGAGCGTCTCGCGCTCCACTGCGCGCGTCCCATCCACCGCCTGGCGACGCTCGCCGGCCCGCTGGTTCGTCTGCTCACGCTGTCCAACGACGCGGTGCTGTGGCTGTTTCGTCAGCAGGGCGCGGCAGAGGAAGCCTTCACTTCCGAGGAGGAGGTGAAACACATGGTGCGGGAAGGTGCCCGCCACGGCATCTTCGACGAAGCCGAACGCCAGTTGATCCACAGCGTGTTTCAGTTCACCGACACGTCGGTGCGCGATGTCATGGTGCCGCGAGCCGGCATCCATGCCGTAGAGAGCAGCACGCCCCTGCCCGACATCCTCAAAAATCTCATCGAAACGGGTTTTTCGCGCATGCCCGTGTTGGACGGTAACCTCGATCACGTGGTCGGCATCGTGCACCTCAAGGATGTGCTGCGCGAGGTCGAGAAACCCGCGCCGCGCCCGATCCAGGCCATCATGCACCCCGCCTTTTTCGTCCCCGACTCCATGCAGATCAGCGACCTGCTGCGGGAGCTCCAGGCCCGGCGCACGCACATGGCAATCGTCGTGGACGAGTTCGGCACCGTCATCGGCCTGGTGACGATCGAAGACCTCCTGGAGGAGATCGTCGGGGAAATCCGCGACGAGTTCGACGTGGACGAAGAACAGCCGGTCCTGGAGTTGCCGGACGGGTCGCTGCTCGTCGAGGGCTCCTTCCCGCTCAGCGATCTCAAAGACCGCTACGGCACGCCGTTCGATGAGACGTCGGACTACCGGACGATCGCCGGCTTGGTGCTCGCACGCCTCAAGCGATTCCCAAAAGGGGGCGAGGCCATCACCGAAGACGGCTACAAGGTGACCGTCGTGGTGCTCGACGGCCGCCGCCTGCGCAAGATCCGCATCGAAGGCCAGTTCACCCGCAAAGCGCCCCCGGCACATGGCGCCACGTGAGCCGACTCGGAGCGTGTCGACAGGCGCGCAAAGCCTTTTCAGCAACGCCTTAGAAAATGCTGCCGATGCTGAAATGGAATTGCCCGACGGACTCGTCGGCACGCCGATCGAGCTTGAAGCCATACTCCAGGCTGATTGCACCGGCGGGAGTGACGTAGCGCAACCCCAGCCCGGCTGACCGGCGAAAATCGTCGATCGAGATGGATTGCGCCGTCAGATAGTTGCCGCCGCCATCCACGAATCCCACCCCGCCCAGGTTCCCGTAGAGCGGAAAGCGCAACTCCGTGTTCACGTTCACCACGAAATTCCCGCCGAGCGGATTGCCGTAGCCGCCCTGGGGACCGATCGAGTCTTCCTTGAACCCCCGCACGGTGGTGCGGCCACCGAGGAAGAAGCGTTCGATGAGCGGCGGCTTCTCGCCGTGCTCGTACGCCCGCAGCCAGCCGCCTCGCACGGCGTACACGAAGATCAGCTTGTCGCGCAGCGGCACATACTGACTGTGCTGCGCCGTGACTTTGAAGAACGGCACGTCCGATCCCAGTTGCCCGGGCGCGAACTTCACCCGTACCCAGTCGAACACGCCACGGGTGGGTAGGAATAGATCATCGCGCCGATCGTAGATCAGGAAGGGAACCGGCCCGATCGAGCGGAGTCGGCCCTGGTCCGCCGGGTTGTACGCGAGCACGTCCGGTTCGATGTCGAATACCTGGCTCTGCTCGAGGATCAACTCCGTGCCCAGCAGCACCCCGGGCCGTACGTACCGTTCCAGCGCCGGGATGAGCGCGTAGCGCTCGAAGCTGTACGGCTCGATCAGCTGGGTGGACCGCTGGGCGAGGAGGTTCGAGCGGAAGGTCCAGCCGGTGCGGGCGAGGCGCGGTTCGCGGAAGCCCAGATTGCCACTGTACTGATTGGATCCGGGATCGGTCGGTTTGACACTGGTCTCGCCACGCAGGTTGATGCGGCGCGCCAACCCGTTCAAGTTGTTGTAGCCGACATCGACGAAGGCCCGGATGCCGTCGCGCGTGTTGTAGCCACCGCCCCACTGGAACGTGCCCGGGGCCTTTTCCGAGACGCTCACGCCGACGTCGTCTGCCGCGCCACTGTCGTCCTCGAGGCGCAGGGGTTCCACGGTGACCGAGCGGAATAGCCCCAGTCGGTACACATTCGCCTGCCCGCGCAACAATGTCTCGGGACTCAGGGGATCGCCCTCTTTGAACGGCAGTTCGCGCGTGATGACGCGCGCATGGGTATCGAAGTTGTTCTGGACGATGATCGTGCCCACCCGGCGGCGCTCGCCCGGGGTGACCTCGTAGCGAACGGTGGCAGCATCTACCCGACCGTCCGGCTCACTGGTCACGACCGGCGACACCTGGGCGCGCACATACCCCGCCGCCGCGAACGCGGTGAGCAGCGTGACCCGGTCCGCGTCCATATCGTCCGGGTTCAGCGGTTCATCGGGCGCGACCTGCAAGGTCGGGACCTGTGTGAGTAGACTCGTCTCGGACGCGCTGACGTTCCGAACGATCGTCTGGCGTCCCTCCTCCAGCACGACCGCGATCGTGATCCGGCCCGTCGCCTCGTCGCAGCGCACCCGCGTGTCCAGCACGCGCGCGGACAGGAACCCGTGACGGCGGTAGACCTGCTGCAGACGCTCCCGGTCATCCGCGAGCACGTCGTCGAGCAGGACACCGCGTGTCCATGGTATCCACTGGGGCGGGCCCGTCATCATTGCAGATCGCAAGCTGGCCGCCGACAGGGCATGACGGCCTTCGAACTCGATGTGACGCACCCGATAGGACCGGCCCTCGCTGACCTCGAAGCGGACGGTCTTCGCGCCCGTGTCGTCATCGGTCCGGATGCTCGTCTCCACCCGAGCGAGGTAGTACCCCTTCTCCTGGTATGCGCGCTGCGCCCGCCGGCCGAGTTCCCTCCACGTGCCATCGGTGACGACGGGGCGCCCGGCGAGATCGAGGATCTTAAGGAATTGCTTGCGGGAGATGTGCTGGTTGCCCTCGCTCTCGACGCTCAACGGTGGCCCCGGCCGAATCTCGAAGCGGAGCGTCCCCGCCCGCTCGGCCGTCCGTTGCCAGCTGACGTGGACGTCGACCTCGTAGTAGCCGCGCTCGCGGAACAAGGCCACCACGCTCTGCCGCGCCTGCGTCACGCCGGCCTTTGTCCACCGCGCCCCCGGCGCGACACGCAGCCGCGCACGGATGTCCGCGCCGGACACCGGGAGGTCCTCGGGCACGTCGATGGCCGTGATGCGCGTCGGTTCACCTTCCGCGATACGAAAGACAACGTCCAACTCGCCGGGCGCGCGCTCCGACTGCTGCACCGCCACACTGGCCCCCTCGAATCCCTCCGTGGCATACTTCTCTCGGATACGCCGCGCCGCCAGGTCCAGGGCGTCGGAGGTCACCGGGCTTTCCTCTTGGATGCGTGCCGCGCGGCGCAAGTCGTCCTCCCCCAGAACCTTGTCTCCCCGAAAGCGCACCGAGTTGACGAGCGATTTCCGCAGCAGCGACGCGATCAATGCCACCCCGTCGTCGCGCGGCACCGTGCCCACGGAGACCTGCTCGAACAGCCCCGTTTCCTCGAGGCGTCGCCGCGTCACCGCCAGCGTGTCGGGCTGCAGCGTGCCGCCAGGTTGCACGGGGACGAGGAGCGACAGCCCGCGGCGATCGATGGGCGCGGCGCACTCGAACTCGACCGCGACGACCCGCGCCCCCGCCGCGACCTCCGCACCACGCGCGGCCAGCGCGTGCACAAGGGGTGCCAGCGCGGCGAGCGCGCAGAAGATCGCACCCGTGCGCATACCGCTACCGGCCATCCCCCCGCGTGGCGCCCTCGCCCTCCGTGCACAGTGAGTACGGCAGCCGCCGGAACTCATACCGAAAGGTGACGCCGCCTCCGAACGCACCCGCCTCCGACTTGGTTGAGTTCTCCCAGTCACCGAGCAGCGACATCCGGCGTGTCAACCGATACTCACCCCGGATGCGGTTGCGCTGCTCGACGCCGAACCGCGTCGACACCTGCACCGAGAAACGTTCCGTGATCTCCTTGCCAACCGTAACGCGCGGCTCGATGGTTCGCGTGTCGGTGACGTACGTCGCATCGACCTGCAGGCGATCCAACCCGAGCGCATGCTGGATCTGGCGAGGGTAGCCGCCGGGCATGAGCGCGAGGACATCCCCGGTGCTCACACCGCCGCTTTCCCTGCGCGCCTGGGCAACCGTGCGACCAAGAGTGATGAGGCTGAAGACGTCGTTCTGCGTCAAGCTGGGATCATCCGCCGACAGCTGCACGCGCGGGTCGTGGGCCGTGCCCGTCACCACGACGTCGATGCCATACTCGGCGTCCGTCGTGCGCACCCGGGTGTCCGCGTTGAAATTGAGCACGGGGTTGATGCGGTGCGGATCCTGGAAGACGAGCGACCCGCTGGTCACGGTGAACCGCCGGTCTTGGAAGAAGACCTCCCCGTCCACCACCTCGACGGTGCCCTTGAGCACCGGGTCCGTCGCGCTGCCCTCGACGCGCAGGTCACCGCGCAACTCGACGCGCGCAAAGTTGTTGTCGATGAAGATGTTGTCGTCGGCGCGGATGCGCAGATCGAGCGTGACCACCATGGGGAGCGGCGTGGCGCGCGGCACCGGCGTCGTGCGTTTGCGAAACCACGGGAGCAAGTCGACCAGCGCGATCTGCTCATCGTACAGGGCGTACCCGACGTCCACGTCCCCGCCGACCGTGATCGCCTCCCACGTCCCGTTCACCTGCCCGTCCCCCGAGATGCGCTCGTCCAGCCACTCGGGCACGGCCAGACTGACCTCTCGCAGCTTCCACCACAGGTCCGGACCTCGCTCCAGGTCCACCGTCCCGGCTACGGCGAACTCCCCGCCGCCGAACCGTCCCGTCAATTGCTCCACCGTCACCGCCGTGCCGACCAGGCCGAATGAGCCGGTGACGTCGGTCGCCACCAGCGCCGCGCCCAGGTCGATCTGCGCCTCGTTCACCGCCGCCCGTCCCTGCAACGCCCATCCCGACGTCCTGCGATACGAGACGTCGGCATCGATGGAGAAACGCCCGCGCGCCGCTTCCACCGGTCGGCCGACGACCTGCAGCCATCCGAGGTCGCCGGCGCCCTCGAGCCGCAGACCGATCGTGCGGTCGGCGCGCACCTCGCCGGTGACGGCGAGGCGTCCGCCCAGGGCGGTCAAGACGCAGGACTCGATGCGCAGCCGCCCCTGTGTCAGCACCGCGCGCAACGGTTCGGCGAGTTCGAGCTCGGCAGGCGGCCGCCGGACGCTCAGCCGCGTGACGTCCAGCGACCCGCTCACGCCCAGCGGGGCATCGGCGCGGCCGCGCACCCGTGCCTCTCCGCTGCTCACCACCTGCAACTCGTCGCGCACGCCCACCAACGGCGTCAGGTCCGTATCGGCCCAGCGTGCCGTGGCGTCGAACGGAAGGCCCGGCTGCGTGCGCGCGGTGGCGTCCACCCGGATGCCTCCGGACAGGACGCTGCCCGCGAGACGCCAGGTGTCGCCCTCACCCGTCGCCCGCACGCTCACCGCCCCCAGCCGCGCATCGGCCCAGCGCACATCGCGGCCGTCCACGGTCACCGAACCCACCGGATGAGCAGCCGAACCGCCGAGCCGCGCACGCAGGTCGAGCGCGCCCCCGAGGTGGCTCCCCTCGGCAGCACGCAAGCGGGAAAGCTGCAGGTCCTCGCCAAACGCGTTGATCTGCAGCTGGCTGGCGCCGACACCGCTCGCCTCGATCGTCACCACCTGCCCGGGCGAGTGGACCACCCGGGCCTGACCGGACCATTGCGGGAGTGCGGCCTTCGCACTCAGCTCGACCCGATTCAGCCCTTCACCCGCCACGGTTATACCGTTTGCCGCCGCTGTGCCGGCCAATTCGAGGCCCGTCCACGGCCCGCGCGCCGTCACCTCGCCGCTGAGCGTCCCCCCGTGCACAGGCAGTCGTGCCGCGGTCACTGCGCGCGCGGCATCCAGCAACAAATCCGTCTCCAGCCCTGCAATGGCGATGCGCCAGTCGTTTCGCGCATCCCGCTCCAGCGCCAGTTGCCCGGTGAGCTCCGCCCGCCCGTTGGCGGTCGTCATCCGCACCGATCGGACAGTCAGCAGCCCATCCGCGATGCTCACGTCACCCCGAACAGCGGGCACCCGGACGCGGGCCAGGCTCGCGTTGTCGAGGGAAAACGTCGCGCCCAGCGTCGGGGCCTCGATCGTGCCCGCCAGCAATCCTTCGAGATGGCCGCGGCCTGCCGGTGCCAGATCCTCTCCACGCAGGGGAAGCAGCGGTGCCAGCGCGGCGAGATCCGCCGCGTCGATCTCGACCTGGCCGTCGAGCCGCGTGCCGTCGACGGTCACTCTCGCCCTGCCGACGTTGCCCTGCGGCTGGCGCACGCGCAGGGTCGCTTCCACCCACCTCGGCTTCACGCGACCCTCGAGATCGAAGCTCCCCAGCGATCGCGACGCGTCCGCCGTCTCGACGCCGCCCGTGCCCGTGACCGCCAGATCGAGCGGGTCGAGGGACCCGTGGACGTCGGTGGTCGCACGCAACTGATCCGCAAACGCAAGCTGCGGACCGATCACCGAGAGGAACTCCTCGAGATCCACCGGCTCCCAACGCAGCCGGCCGTGAATCGGCACATCCTCCCGCAACACCAGTTCGACCGCGCCCGATACGGATGCCCGACGCCGTGTGAGCTGGATCTCGTCGAAGCGCAGGGTTGCCCCGCTGTGCCGCAGCTGTGTGCGCAGATCGCCAAGGACATGGCCCGCGATGGCTCCGTCGGCAATCGTCACCCGCACGTCGGTGATCGGATCGAGCAGGTCTCCCGACACCGTGCCCAGCAGCTCGGCGCGGCCCGACAGCACGGCGAGCTCGTCGACGAATACACCGAGCATCCCGGGGTCGAAGGCCCCGGTGACCTCGTAGAGGCGGGCGGCGGGGAGCGCGTGCGCCTCGACGCTGAGGCGCTCGCCTTTCACAGCCGCCGAGTGCAGGTACAACCCGTCCGGACCGTAGCCGCCGTCAACCTGTAACTCGTCGACGCTGAGGCCGAACCCCTTGCGGTGCATCTCCACCGCGCTGGCGGCCAATGTGATCTCCAGGCGTTCGGCGACGACGGCGGACACCACCTCCCCGGACAGCTGACCGATCGTGAGCGTCACCGGATCCTTGCCCTGCTTGAAGCGCACCCGTGCCCCGCGCACATCGACGGTGCGCAGATGCAGCGGCGGCACCTGCGGTCCTGACGGCTGCCCCGTTGGCTGCGGTGCGCGCAAGCGCGTCAGGTCGATCACAGGCGCTTGCGCGGTGAGGCTCAGCACCGGCCGTCCCTGCGCAATGCTGTCGGCAACGTGCACTCGCAGGTCCAATGCTCCGAGCGTCGCGATGCTGGGAGCGCTCCCGACGGAGATGTCGGCTGCGCGCAGCCGCAGCGGGATGAGGGACAGGTCCAATCTCCCGACGCGGCTCGGGCTTCCCACGGCGTCCGCAAGCGCACGTTCAACCCGGCCCCGCAGCATCTCGAGGAGAGGCTCCCGCACCACCCAGAGGGCGGCAACCACCACGAGCGCACCAAGCAGTACTATGGTGACCAACCGACGCACGCGAACCCCGCCTCCACGCGGCACCATTACCTATGCCGACCCAGTCTGGAAAGTCCGCGCTGTCCATGCAGCCACAGAGCGGCGTCGCTCTGGACCCGCGTGCCAGATCACCTTGAACTCACCGAGCTTGCCGGCTACCGAGCCGGACACGATGTAGAGGGGAAGACCCCATGACTTCTGCCGCCTGCACGACTCGATCAGCGACGACCGCCCTTGCGGCCGTGCTCTGCCTGGCGCTGTGCGTCTGCGCGCCGCGGCCGGTCACGGCGGCGCCGCCGCCCGAGTCGTTTGCCGACGTGGTACGCACGGTCAAGCCGGCCGTCGTCAACATCTTCTCGACGCGACTGGTGCGCGGACCGGGATCGACCGGAGACCCGGCCGAGGATTTCTTCCGCCACTTTTTCGGAGAGGGCCCGCCGCGCGTGCAACGCCAGCAGAGCCTGGGCTCTGGGTTCATCATCGACCGCGACGGGCACATCGTGACCAATGCGCACGTGGTGCAACAGGCCGAGCAGATCCGCGTCAAGCTCTCGAACCGCGAAGAGTACGACGCGGAGGTCGTCGGCACCGACCCGAAGACCGACGTCGCCGTGATCAAGATCAAACCGCGCAAAGAGCTGCCGGTGGCGCGCCTCGCGGACTCGGACACGCTGGAAGTGGGGGACTGGGTGATTGCCATCGGCAACCCGTTCGGCCTGGCCGAAACAGTGACCGCCGGCATCGTCAGCGCCAAGGGCCGGGTCATCGGCGCCGGGCCCTACGACGATTTCATCCAGACCGACGCGTCGATCAACCCCGGCAACTCGGGCGGGCCGCTGGTCAACGCGCGCGGCGAAGTCGTGGGGATCAACACCGCCATCTTCAGTCGCTCGGGCGGCAGTGTGGGCATCGGCTTCGCGATTCCCATCAACCATGCGCGGCGGATCGCCGAGGACCTGCGCGGCGGCGGCCGTGTGGTGCGCGGCTGGCTGGGCCTCAGCGTGCAGGAAGTCACGCCGGAACTCGCCGAAACCTTCGGTCTCGGGGAGCCGCGTGGGGCGCTCATCGTCGATGTGGAAGCCGGCGGGCCGGCCGCCCGGGCCGGCCTCCAGAGAGGCGACGTACTGCTGACGTACAACGGCGTGGCGATCACCAACAGCCATCAGATTCCCGCGCTGGTCGCCGAAACCGCGGTCGGAAACGTCGCCGAGCTGACGGTGCTCCGCGACCGGAGCGAGCGGCGCATGACCATAACGGTGGCGGAGCAACCCTCGGCCAAAACGGCGAGGCCGCAGGCACGAGAGCCGTCGGCGGACTGGGGCATCCAGGTCACCGATCTGACTGCCAGCCTCGCGCGCCGGTTGGGCGTTCCGCGGGACACGCGCGCCGTCGTGGTCAGTGAGGTCGCCCCGGGGAGTCCCGCCGAAGAGGCCGGCCTGGAACCCGGGGATCTGCTGCGCCAGGTGGACCGCAAAGAGGTGCGGTCGGCGAAGGAGTGCGATCAGGCGCTGCGACGCGCCGGCAACACGGTGCTGCTCCTCGTCCAGCGCGGCCCGGCGCTCGGCTTCATCACCCTCTCCCGCTAACGCCGCCGTGCATCGTCGCGACGGCGCCGCGGTCGATCAGGCGCCGGCCGGCCAGCGGTAGTCCTTGAAGTGATCGCGCAGGTCGCGCTTGGCGATCTTGCCGACGCTCGTCTTGGGCAGGGATGGCACGAACACCACGTCCTCCGGGAGCCACCATTTGGCGACGCGGCTGCGCAAGTGCGCGATGACCTCGTCTTTGGTCAGACTGTGGCCGGGCCGCACCACCACGCAGGCCAGCGGACGCTCCTGCCACCGGTCATGCGGCAGGCCGACGACCGCTGCTTCCAGCACGGCGGGATGCGCGATGATCGCGTTCTCCAGCTCGACACTCGAGATCCACTCGCCCCCGCTCTTGATGACATCCTTCGCGCGATCCGTGATTTGCATGTACCCGTCGGGGTCGATGGTCGCAATGTCGCCGGTCCGGAACCATCCTTCGTGGAAGGCGTCCGCGGAGCGGGGATCGTTGTAGTACGAGCTCACCACCCACGGCCCCCGCACTTCGAGTTCGCCCATGCTCTTGCCATCCCACGGCAGCTCGCGGCCCGCGTCGTCCACCACCCGGATCTCGATCGCGGGCAGCGGCATGCCTTGCTTGGCCCGCACCGCCCGGCGTTCAGCGTCCGTGCAGTCGCGCATCGAACTGCGCGGGCGCGACGCGGTCGCCATGGGAGCGGTCTCGGTCATCCCCCACGCTTGCGTAATGGTGATCCCCAGCCGGTCGAAACGCTCGAGCAACGCCTCGGGCACCGCGGAGCCCCCGCACGGCACGTTGCGCAATGACGACAGATCGTACGGTTTCTCGTCGAGCGCGGCCAGCAGGCCGATCATGACCGTCGGCACGCCCGCCGCAACCGTCACCCGCTCGTGCTGGATCAGCGCCGCAATGTCGTGCGGCATCGGCTGCACGCCCGGGAAGACCTGCGTGGCCCCGACCATGGTCGCGGTGAAGGGCAGGCCCCAGGCGTTGGCGTGAAACATGGGAACGATTGGCAACACGACATCGGCCTCGCACACTCCCTGCGCGTCGGCGGCGGTCTGCACCAGGCTTTGCAACACCAGCGCGCGGTGCGAGTAGAGGACGCCTTTCGGATTGCCCGTGGTGCCGGACGTGTAACACATCACGGCCGCCTGGTGTTCGTCGAGGTCGGGAAACGCGAAGGTTTCCGACGCGCCGGCCAGCAATTCCTCGTACGAGTAGACGGGCCGCAGCGTCGTGCGCGGCAGCGGGCCGTCTCCGATCACGACGTAGGCCCGCACGCTGGGCAGGCTGTCCGCCAGCGGCTCGAGTGCGGACACCAGGACGTCGTCGACGAACACCACGGCGTCCGCCGCGTGGTTGATGATGAAGTTGATCTGTTCGGGAAACAGCCGGATGTTGACCGTGTGCAGCACGGCGCCGGCGCTGGGAACCGCCAGGTACAGTTCCAGGTGGCGATACGTATTCCACGCGAAACTCGCGACGCGATCGCTCTCCTTGACCCCCAGCGCCTGCAGCGCGTGGGCCAGCCGGCCCGCCCGCCGGTACAGATCGGCATACGTGTAGCGGTGCATGCCCGTGCCGATGCGCGTCGCGATCTCCTTGCGCGGGAAGAGCCGGTGCGCGCGCTCGAGCATCATGCGCACGGTGAGTGCGCCCTCCATCATCAGTCCACGCATATACCCTCCGCAAATGAGGTCGTGGCGACCGCCGGGCGCTTTACCACGACGCCCCACACGCGTGCCACCGCACCCCGCTGCTCACTCGACGCCGAGCAACAGCCGGGTGGCCGCATGCTGCGGCCGCTCGAACACCTGCGATGGCGGCCCCTCTTCGACGATCTGCCCGTCGACCAGTACCAGAATCCGGTGCGCCAGGCGACGCGCGAAGGCCATCTCGTGCGTCACGATCAGCATCGTCTGTCCGGCAACGGCAAGGTCGGTCACCACCGCCAGCACCTCACCGACGAGGCGGGGATCGAGCGCCGAGGTCGGCTCGTCGAGGAGGAGCACGTCGGGCTCCATGGCCAGCGCGCGTGCGATCGCCACGCGCTGTTGCTCGCCGCCGGACAGCTCGTGCGGCAGGGCGCGTGCGCGGTCGGCCAGGCCCACCCGGCGCAGCAAGGCCAAGGCCCGCCCCCGAGCCGCGGCCGCCGGCAGGCCGAGCACGTGACGCGGCCCTGCTTCGACGTTGGCCAACGCGTCGAGATGCGCAAAGAGATGAAAGCTCTGGAACACCATCCCCGCTCGCCGCCGCACGACGCGCAGCATCTCGCCATGCCGCCGCTCGCTCATGCCCGGGGTCAGCACGCATCCGGCAACCCGCACCTCGCCGGCCTCGAACGGCGTCAGATAGTTCACGGTGCGCAGCAGCGTCGACTTGCCGCTGCCCGACGGGCCGATGACGGCTACCACCTCGCCGCGCCCGACGGTGAGATCAACGCCGCGCAACACCTCGGCACCACCGAGCGCAACGCGAACCCCCGCAACGGCGAGGACCGGCAGCGCCGTCATCGCGGCACCGACCCCAGGCGCCGTTCGAGCCGACGCGCCAGGCGTCCCAGGGGGTAACTCATCGCCAGGTACAACGCCGCGCACACGCACCCGGGCACAACCCAGCTGCGCACGTCCACCGCCGTGATCGTCATCTGCTTCGTCAACTCGACCACCGTGATGACCGACACCAGCGACGAGTCCTTGAGCAGGGCGATGAAGTCGTTGGCGATGCCGGGCAGCGCCACACGGATCGCTTGCGGCAGCACGATCCGGCGCAGGGTTGCGGCGCGTGACATTCCCAGCGCCAGGGCCGCCTCGGTCTGTCCGCGCGGGACGGCCTCCATCCCCGCGCGGTAGAGCTCCGATTCGTACGCGGCGTAGTTCAGTGCCAGACCAATCACCGCGGCGGCAAACGCGTTCAGCGTCAACACCGGGGCCAAGCCGTAGTACAGCACGTACAATTGCAGGAGCACGGGCGTGCCGCGAAAGATCTCGACGTAGGCTGCCGCGGCCCCGACGAGCAGTGGCCCCCCGTGACGACGCGCGACGCTGAGCATCAGGCCGCCGCCCAGCGCCAGCATCATCGCGAGCGCCGAGATCACGACGGTCACGGCCGCCCCCTGCACAAACAGTCTGGCGTGCGCCGCGGTGAAGGGACCGTGCGCCACCGGGCGTCCCTCCGCCCTGGGGGTACCGACGTCGGGCACAGAAGGCCCACCGAGCCCCCAGCCCGCGAGAATGGCTCGCAACTCCCCGTCCCGGTCCATCGCGCCCAGCGCGTCGTCCACCGCACGCAGCAACTCCGGCTCCCCCGGACGCACGCCGATGGCGTACTCGCCCCGCCCGACCACGGCCGCCACGCGCAGCGCCGGCCGGACCATCCCGTAGCGCTCGGCAATGAGGTGATCGAGCACCACGCCGCTCACGCGACCGTGTTCGAGATCGAGATAGGGCTCCTCGACCCCCTCGTACAGGACTGGTTCAATCCCGCGCACGCCGCGCACGATGTCCAGTGCCAGCGAGCCGTTGAGGGTCCCGACGCGCTGGCCGGAGAGATCGGTCAGGCTGCGCACGCCCACAGCCTCGCGACGGACCATGAGGATCTCATCGAAGGCGCAGTACGGGCGGGTGAACGCCACCTCCTGCCGCCGGCCGGGAGTCACCTCGAGCCCATTGAGAATGATGTCGAAATCCCCTCGCAGCAGTGAGGGCACCAGGTGCTGCCAGTCGTTCTGGACGAACTGCGCCCGCAGCCCCAGGCGTCGCGCCACACCGTCGGCGATCTCCACCTCGAAGCCACTGAGGTGGCCGGGCTGCTCCGGGTCCTGGAACACATACGGCTCACCCCCCTGCAGGTCTCCGCCCCAGCGCAGGATGCCGCGCGTCCGGGCCCGGTCCAGGCCCTGCCCCGCATAGCCGGCGGAGGCGACGACGCAGCTCGCCACCACCAGCCAGCGCAGCCCGCGCACCACGCTCATGTGCCGGGCGACCCCGCCGCCCGGAAGGCCGCGTGCACGGCGGCGCGCAGCTCCGGCCGACACAGCACGTCCAGCGCCGTCATCGCCAGCGCCTTGGCGCCGTCGATCACCGCGCACTCCCCCGACTCGCTCCCGCTGTAGGCGGCGAAGTCACTCGAGTGGAGCGGCACGTGCGGCGGCGCGGCGGCGATCATCGGGTGGATCGCGGGGACCAACTGGCTGACGTTGCCCATGTCCGTGCTACCGGCAACCGCCGCCGGGACGTCGCGCGGGTCGCGGACCGCGCGCCCCAGCCGTTCCATGTTGCGCGCGTACGCGTCGACGAGCGGTGGATTGGGCCGCATCTCGGCGTAGTCCACGCCCAGCGGCTGCAGCTCCAGTTCGGCGCCCGTGGCCAGCGCGCCGGCGCGAAAACACGCGATCACCCGCTCCTTCAGCACGGCCAGGTCCCGCGCCGTCGCCGCACGGACGCAGAAGACACCGGCCGCCCGCTCGGGCACGATGTTCGCGGCCTGGCCACCGTCGGTGATGATGCCGTGGATGCGCTCGGTCGGGCGAATGTGCTGCCGCAGCTGCGCCAGCGCGTTGTACGCCGAGACCAGCGCGTCGAGCGCGTTGATGCCGCGGTGCGGGAACGCCGCCGCGTGCGCGGCCCGGCCGCGATACGCGACCTGCAGGAAGCTCACGGCCAGCACGTGCATGGCCGGGAGGTCCGCACCAGCCGGGTGCACCATCATCGCCGCGTCGAGCCCGTCAAAGGCGCCGTGGTGCGCCATGACGATCTTGCCGCCCCCCGCCTCCTCGGCGGGCGTGCCGAGAATGGTGAGACTGCCGCCCGTGGCCGCCAGCAGCGGGGCGAGCGCCGCGCCGGCTCCCGCGCCGGCCGCGGCGATGATGTTGTGCCCGCAGGCGTGCCCCAGCCCAGGCAACGCATCGTATTCGCACAGGATGGCCACGTGCGGCGCGCCCGACCCGAGCCGCGCGGCGAACGCGGTCGGCACGCCGTACGCGCCCCGCTCGACGGCGAAGCCGATCGCCGTGAGATACTCGCTCAGCCACTGCGCGGCCTGCTGTTCCTCGAAGCGCAGCTCGGGGTGACTGTGAATGCGCCGGCTCAAGTCGATCAGGGCCGCGCGCGCTCGATCGACGCACGCGCACGCCGCCTGCTTCGCCCTCTCGAGGTCAGTACCCATGGACCCTCCTTTCCGCCCGGGCACGCTACCGTGGCGCCCCCGGCCGGTCGAGCCGCTCGCGTGCGACGGCCAGGCGCCGGGCCGCCTCAATTCGCCCGCCTTAACGAAATGCTTGCAAGTCCTAATCGAGCCAAACATAATCCGCCCGGGTTCCGCACGAGTATCTTCGGATGGCAGCACGCCGTGTCGCTCACGGCTCGTGACCGCACAACGCACGGCGCAACCGCCGCGCAGAGGGGATAAGGAGGATCCCGTATGGCCAACGAACGGCTCACCCAAATGGCACAGGTGCAGGAGGCTTTCAGCTTCCCGCTCTTCGAAGCGATCTTTGGCCGCCGGTCGAGACGCTTCGGTCTGGGTATGGAGATCAAAGAGGGGCCCAACCAGTTCAAGTCGGCGCACGACCCCTTGCCGCTGACACCGCTGGAAGAGGCCCTGCTGATCAGCGCGGGCACCGGGATCACCGGCTTCAACCTCGCCGACATGCCGCACACGCCGCGCCCCGAGATCGCGGACGAGTCCATCCTGCAGTGGGACGGGATGTGCAACACCATGATGGAGCACGTGGGCCGCACCTGGGGCAGTCCCTGCGGGAATCACGGCACCGAGCTCTTCTATACCAACGACGACGGCGTCTACCTGATGCAGCTGCGCGAGGCGCAGCCGACCAAGATGCAGGAACTCGCCAGCGCCGACGACCGCGACGGCCTCGTGTCGTGGGTCGACGATCACCGCGTCAAGCTGCATGACGGCCGGCTCGACCTGCCGCGCAATACGATGGCGATCATGTCGTTCAACCTGTGGAACTGCAACATGCCGGGCACCACGATGTTCATGCCGGTGACGGACCTCACCGAGGAAATGATCAACGGCGTCATGCTCATGACCGACCTCGGCGGATACATCATCGACGACTACCAGGGGTACCGGCCCTGCGGGAACGAGCGCTGGCTCAAGGAGAAGCACCTCGACGAAAACAACCCGCTGCCCCTGTCCTACGTCGAGCGCACGCTGATGCTGGCCACGTGCGTGGAGGCGGGATTCATCGGCCACAACATCCTGCTCGCCGAGCAGGCCCTCGGCCTCGGGGGCTGGCTGTACGGTGGCGTGACCAGCCTCGTCGCCATGGGCGGCACGCCGCTGACCGAGGGCCTGGGCTTCCGCTTCGATCACGTCGGCGACCCGCGTGGCCTGCCGCACCCGGTGGGCATCGACGGCATCTGGGAAACCTACCGGCCACCCTACTACCCGAACATGCGCGCCGCCGTCGACGCCGTCGTCGCGAAGAAGTTCGGACCGAATGGCACCTTCAACCCGTCGGGCAGCAAGGGCGCGCCGTATCTGAACCGGCCCGATTTCTTGCGTGGCGTCCCCAAGACCCCGGAGAAGACGATCGAGTGCACGAAGGACGTGTGCGAATACATCTGGAAGACGTACGGCCGCTTCCCCGCGACGGTGGATCCGCTGGTGCTGTACACGTACATCCAGGCCCAGCACGCCGATCTCGACTTTTACGACAAGTACTACCGGCCGGGCGCCTACCTCCCGACCCATCGCCACCACATGTCGAAGTGGCACGGGAAGAAGGCCGCCGCCGGCCGCAAGGCCGCCTGAGCAGTAGACGGGGGGCGTCCGCACGGATGCCCCCCGTCGCGTCTTCACCCCACGCACGCACTTTAACCAGAAGGAGAGCAGAGGCATGGAGTATCTCGAGCTGATTGGCACGCGGCGTTCGATCCGCTACTTCGAGCCCGACAAGCCCGTCGAGCAGGACAAGATCCAGAAGATCCTGGAAGCGTGTTTGATCGCCTCGTGCGCGGTGAATGCGCATTGGCTCAAGGCCGTCGTCGTGAAGCGCGACGAGGTGGCGCCCGACGATCTGGAGCGGATGAAAAACCCCGTCCAGGCGCTCGTGATCGCGCTCGCCCCGGTGCACATCTACTTTTACGCGGACCTGAGCGTGGTCAACGAGATCAAGGGGACGCGCCTCAAGGAACTCGTCGACGTCGGCGCACTCAACCCGACGCACGGGTGGAGCCACAAGTTCGTCGACGACGTGGTGTACGCCCAGATTCTGAAGCCCATGACAGAGAATCCGGGCTATCCCGTCGTGGCTGCCTTCGACTGCGGCATCGCGGCCTGTCAGGGGTTGCTCATGGCGTTCGAGCTCGGCCTCGGCGCCTGCCTCACCGCGTTCATGCCCGACGTCGTCGCGAAGTACACCAAGGTGCCGTCGACCTGGGTCCCCCTCTACGTGCTGAACGTCGGCTACAGCGCCGAATCGAAAGAGGCTGGCGGACAACGGCCGCGCCCGCCGTTCGAGCAACAGTACCACCTGGGGACGTACGGCAACCCCTTTCCCCGCGATCCCAAGGTCGTCGAAGAGCTCAAGCGCAGCAAGATGCTCCAGACCCCCGCTCCACTGCCCACCCGCAAGCAGGAGGTGCGCGAGCTGGCTCGTCGGCTCAACCTGCCCGAGTGACCGTGATGGGCGCCCTGACGAAACCCATCGCGCAGTACGCCTCGGTGACCACCTGGGCGGAGGGGCTGCGCCAGCAGTGGGGTGGCGAGCCGCTGCAGGAGGAACCGGGAAAGCTCGCGGCGCTGGAGACGTTCTGCGACTTCGTCGGCGAGGACCCGGACGTGATCGTCGGCCGCTGTTTCCGCGTGCGCCAAGCGGACGGCGAGCGCGTCCTCAGCGTCAAATGGCGCGGACATTACGCGGACCGGATCAAGGAGTTCCGCACTCAGCAGGCGGCGGCCAACGGCCCGCGGCAGGCCGCCGCTGTGCTGAGTTTCTTGATCCACAACGGCATCCTGATCCAGGTGTGAGCGCGGACCGCCGCGGGGAATCCGACACGCCGATGACTAAGGAGTAGACGATGAAGCTCGAGTATGAATTTGAGTACCATGCGATGCTGAAAGAGCCCGTGGACGTCGGGCCGGGACCGTTCGGGACGCGACTGGTGGTGGAAGTAACCGGGGGCCGGTTCGAGGGCCCACGTCTGAAGGGACGGATTCTGACCGGCGGCGCCGACTGGCTGCTCATCGGGCCGGACGGCTGGGGCCGCCTCGACGTGCGCGCGCAATTGGTGACGGACGACGGCGCGGCGATCTACCTGCACTACGAAGGCATCCTCGAAGTCACCGAGAAGGTCCAGCAAGCCCTCACCGCGGGCACCGGCACCGAGTACGAGGACCACTACTTCCGGACTGCCCCGCGGTTCGAGACCGGCGACCCACGCTATGCGTGGCTCAACCACACGCTGTTCGTCGCCGAGGGACACACGCGCGCCGGGCGCATCGTCGAGTACAAAGTGTATCGCGTGGTCTGACCCGACCGCGAGTCGCCCCGACGCACCAGAAACGAGGGAGCACAGGATGTCGAAGAAGCACCGCTTTTGGGGATTCGTCACGCCCATGCCCGCACCGCTGCTCACCGAGATCGCCCGGCAGGGGGAAGCGATGGGGCTCGAAGGGCTGTGGGCCCCGCAGCTCTGGAGCCCGTCCTTCATTCCGCTCGCCACGGCCGCGGCCGTGACGAGTCGCGTGAAACTGGGCTCCGGGGTCGTGCACGCGTTCTCCCGCAGCCCACTCGAAACCGCCTGCTCGGCGCTCGATCTCGACCTGATCAGCGGCGGCCGCTGCGTGCTCGGCATCGGCCCGACCGTGCGGTGGTGGAATGAGGACTGGCACGGTGTGCACTACGGGAAGCCGATTCCACACCTGCGGGAAGCCGTGCAGATCATCCGCCTGATCATCCGCGAGGGCCACACGGGCAAGCTGGGCCGGTGGGACGGCGAGTACTACAAGCTCAACCTCGACCGCTTCGAGCCGCTCACGCCACCCGTGCGCCCGGACATCCCCATCTACATTCCCGCCGTGTACGAAACCGCGTGTCGGCTGGCCGGAGAACTCGCCGACGGCCTGCCCGGGCATCCCATCTGGTGCGAGTCCTGGATTCTCGACCAGGTCGCCGCCAACGTCGCCAAAGGCCTGGCCAAGGCGGGACGGTCGCGGGCGGAGTTCGATCTCAACATCTGGCTGTTCGTGACGCCGGGGACAAACAAGCAGGAGTGCATCGACGACACGCGCATGTCCCTCGCCTTCTATGCCTCATTCACCCAGTACGAGCGCTACTTCGAGGCGTGCGGGTTCGGCGCCGAGGCGCGCGCCATCAGCCAGGCTGCGCAAGCCAAGGACACGGCCGCGATGTTGCGCGCGTGCCCGGACCGCATGGTCGAGCACTTCGCTCTGGTGGGGTCGGTCGACGAAATCCGCGCCCGCCTGGCCCGCATCGGCACGGTGGCGGACTCCTTCACGCTGTGCGCCCCACTTTACGGGACCCCACCGGAAAAGCTGGTGATGTATAATCAGCGCATCGCCGAAGCGTTCTACGTCTGACCCGGGGCCGCACGCGGCGGCGGGCGCGGCACGTGCAACGGGCTACGATTGCGCGGGACCGGACGCCTGCGCGAGGGTCGGGGAACGTGCGTCCCCGTTGCCGCCCTGCCCCTCGACCAGGCGCCGCACGTAGCGAAAGCCGAACAGGGCGACGAAGTCGATGACGCTGCCGTTGATCTTGAGGGCTCCCAACATCTGCTCCAGTTCGGCCGCGCTCAGGTAGGTCTTCGCCTGCCACACGCCCATCTTGCCGATGAGGACGAGCTCGCCGTTCTCGGTGCCGACCTCGTCGATAGTCATATTGAAATTGCCCGCTCGACTCTTGATGCGCATAGCCCCCTCGTTTTCCCGGCCTACAGTCTCCGTCCCGCTCGCCCGTGGCCGCCGCCCGTCAGCCGTATCGGTAACTCACGCCGAAACCGCCGGCGGGGTACTTCCAGGCAATATTGGTCGACGGGCAGATGATGCGGCAGGTGCCGCACTCGATGCAGCTCTCCCAGTAGATCGTCGTGTGCCCATCGGCCTCGGCGTGGTAGTTCTGCACCGGGCACGTCACCGTGCACGGTTTGGTCGTGCAGCGAACGCACACCTCCTGGTCGATGATCTTCAGGTGCGGGTCGGCCTCGTTCGCGCGAATGACGTCCAGGGCAAGCTTTTCGTCGCGGGTCAGGATCTTGGCCGGAGTGAGATACTCCGCAATGTTCACGCTCATCGATTCCCTCACAACATGGCCCGCGCCATGTCGGCCATCTGGCGCGCGAAGGAGAACACCCCGATCTGCGCCAGGAAGTGGTCGAGCACGTCGAGTTCGAGCTGGCGCTTCGGCACCTGGAAGTCGTTCCCGGTCGCCCGCACGGTCATGAGCATCTTTGCCATGCGCGCGAACTCGTACGGATAGCGGGCGAACATCTCGGGCTGTTGCGCGGCCATGCGGGTCAAGCGCTGGTAGCGCGCCATGTCCTGCCACGCGAAACTCTGCCGCAGCGCGGTCTCGTACCCCGCCAGCGACGCGGCGGAAAAGTCGCCGCGCTTGTGCGCGTCTATGATCACCCGCGCGGCCAGGATGCCCGAGGCCATCGCCATGTTCGTGCCCTCGTGGAACATCGGGTTGGCGTTGATGAGCCCGGCCGCCCCCCCGATCACGAGCATGCCGTCCGTCACCATCGCCGGCAGATCCGCCGGCCCCAGTTCCGGGATCAGGTGCGCGCAGTACTCCTCCGGCGTGGTTCCACGCAACAGGCGCCGCACCGCCGGATGCTGTTTGAAGTGGTTCAACAGTTCGTGCGGCTGCTCTTTCAGATCCTGCAGCGCGTGGAGCGGACAGCCGAGGCCGACCGACAGGGTGTCGCGGTTCGTATAGATGAAGGCCGCGCCCATACTGCCCTTCACCGCGGCACCGCCCAGGTATTCGAGCGCCACGCCCTCGTTGCCCTCGAGATTGAACCGATCCTCAATCACCTCGCGCGGCAGCGACACCACTTCCTTGATGCCCAGGATCACGCTGAGAGGCAGCTCCTTCCGCAAGCCGGCCTGCTTGGCGAGCAAGGAATTCGCCCCGTCTGCGGCGATGACCACGTTGGCGCGGACATCGCCGCCTTCGCGTCGCGCACGCACGCCGACGACACGACCGTCCGCGCGGATCACCTCGTCGACGACGGTCGACGTGACCAGCACGGCCCCGGCGGCCTCCGCCTTGCCCGCCAGCCAGCGATCGAAGCGGGCCCGCAGCCCGGTGAACGAGTGGTTGTAGTACGGCGGCTCGAAACTGAGGAAGCGAAAGCCGACGGCAATCTCGTCGGCCTCGGCCAGCAAGCCAAAGCGCTTCTCAACCACGTGCCGCTCCACGCAGCCCTCGGTGACAAAGTCGGGAAAGAACTGCTCGAGAATCGGCGTGTAGAGCACACCACCGAACATCGCCTTGGAGCCGGGCGCATCGCCGCGCTCGAACATGATGACACTGAGCCCGGCCTGGGCCAGGCAGTACGCTGCCATACTGGCACCGGGACCGGCACCGACGATCGCCACGTCAAACTGTTCGGACATGCACGCCCATGACCCTGCGAATTCGAGGGTCGTTTACTTCCACAGGACGAGTGCGGTCGCAAGCGAATTGCGCGTCGCAGGCTTGCGTCCGTCCGCCGATCCGGAAATAGACGGAGCGACGCGACGGCGCCGGGGCCGGACGGACGCGGCAGCGGCCCACCGCTCGACGTGACGGGAGGAGCGAGCATGACCGAATCGGAGCGCGCGATCAGCGCCCTCATGTACCGTTACTGCGAACGGATCGACACCGGGGACTTCGCCGGCGTCGCGGCGTTGTTCGAGCACGGCGTCTGGTTCATGACCAAGGAGGCCGGATCGGGCGCCGCACCGGTCCGCCGCTGGTTGGACGAGAACATCATCCTCTACGATGGCCTCCCGCACACCAAGCACGTGACGACGAACGTCGTCGTCCGCGTCGACGAACCGGCCGGCACGGCGGACGCCACCGCGTACATCATGATCCTGCAGGCGGTCACGGGCTTTCCCCTGCAGCCGATCTTTTGCGGCCGCTACGTGGACACGTTCGAGCGGGTCGGCGGTATCTGGCGGTGGCGCGAGCGCGGCTGCATTCCGGATCTGTACGGGGACATGAGCCGGCACATCCGCCTGCCGCCGCCGCCGGGACCGGCCGCACACTAGCGGCGTACGCCCGCACTGCCGTTACCGGGTCGGGCGAGCAGTCGCGGAGCGGGGGACCGGACTGAGCGCGTGACGCAGGTAGAGCACGAGGGCGAGCGGCAGGAACAGCATCAGGCCGGCAAAGCATGGATACACGAACCAGTGCGTCCGGTCGGCGGCTGCCAGCGCCAGCACCAGGTAGACGAAATCGCGTCCGTTGAGGGCGCCAAGCACCCGGTGCAACGCGGACGGGGGCCCGTCCTCGGCGGGTGCCCGATCGCGAAAGAACACCGCGTACACCGGCCACGCGCACGCGAGCGCGGCCACCCCGCTGAGCAGGGACAGGACGAGATATGTGGGATCGCCGAAGCGCCGGTACGCGCCGACGCCGATCGCGGCGATCGCGCCCGCGTTCACCACGTTGTCCGAGAAGAAGTCGAGGCGGCGACCGAGCTCGGAGTGCATGAACTTCACGCGCGCCACTTCCCCGTCGCAGCCGTCGAGCACGATCGACAGCAGGAGGATGGCGGCCCCGGTCAGTTGTGCCCCGTGCGTGCCCACACCCAGCAGCACAACAGCCAGCAACGCCAGCGCCGTGTTCATCAGCGTGAGCTGGTTCGGGGTCAGCGAGGTCGGGAGGACCCGGCGCGTGATCCATCCCGACACATGGCGATCGAAGTATTTCGCCACGGCGGTGTCCGAGTCCTTGCGAGCGTTCTCCAGCAGGCGGGCTTCCGCCCGACGGGCCGACGCCTCGTCCGACACGCGCTCGCAGAGCGCCGCCTGCGGGGCCACCTCGACGACCGGCACGGCCGCCGGCAGCGGGGCGTTGGGATCGACGAGCCACACGCGCAGCGCATCCGCCACAGCCGGCGCCGCAAACCACAGGCCGCTCGGCGCCTCCCCCGCTCTTCGACACGATGCGACAGCACCCCCGCCCGCGGCGGATTGCAGCGCCCGGCACAGCTCCCCGCCGAAGACCAGCGGCTCCGTCAGCACGAAAAGCCCGCCCGGAGCGAGGACCCCGGTCGCCGCCTCCGTCAGCACCACGTTCGGGCGCGTCTCGCGCCGCGCCATCTCCGCACGCAGGTCGTCGACCGCACCCGCCGGAAAGGCGAAGCCCTTCGGCAGATAGATGGTGTCCGCAACCTGGGCCAGGGTGTAGACCGCGCGTGTGAAGACGCTCATCCCGCCCGGCCGCCAGTCGATGGGCCACGCGCCCGTCGGCAGCAGGACGGCGGCCGGTGCGGCAACGCCGCTCGCGCCCCGCGACACGTTGACCTCGACACGGTGCTCCATGCGATCCTCGTCCTGCATCGTGGGCCAATGGGCACAGGGGCTCACAGCGATGCGTAGCGCTCCCGGTAGATCTTGACGACCGCAAAGAGCATCGCCACCAGCACCGGCCCCACGAACATGCCGAGCAATCCGTAGACCTGCATGCCGCCAAGCATGCTGAAGAACAGGAACACGGTCGGGATCTCCGCCCGGCCCCCGATGATCCAGATGCGCACCACGTTGTCGGCCGTGCCGACCACCATCATCTGCCACAAGACGAGCCCGACGGCGTAGTACCAGGGCTGTGTGAACGCCGTGTACCCGACCAGCGGGAGACCCACGAGAGCGGACCCCCCGGGGAGCAGCGACAAGAAGCCGGCCAGCGCACCAAACAGCACCGAGAACGGCACGTTGGCGGCCCAGTAGCCAAACCCGGCCAGCGAGCCCTGCACGACCGCCGTCACCAGGGCACCCTGCACCACCGCGGTCAACGTGTCGTAGAACCCCGACAGGATGGTTTCCTTGTCCGCCTCCTCCATGGGGAGAATCAGCCGGATGTACCGGGCCATCGCGTCGCCGTCGCGGAAGAAGAAGAACAAGGCGAACGTCGTGAGGAAGAAGTTGAAGACAAAGCGGACCGCGTTGCGCACCGCCTCGCCGGCTTGCCCCACGAGGAAGCCACTGACCGCGTTCGTCGCCCGCAAGGCAACGGCCGGCAAGTCTACGGACGCCGCGGCGGCTTGGAACACCGCCAGCACCCGGCCGGGCAAGATCGCCAGCAACCAGCTGCGAACGTGCTCCCCCCAGACGGGAAACTGCCCGGCATCGAAGGCTTCGCGCAAACGTTCGTACGCCGCCACCGACTGCGCGACGAGGAGGGTCGAGAGCAGAATCGCGGGCACCATGACCAGCGCGATCACCAGCGTCGTCAGCACGAACGCCGCCAGCGCCGCGCGGCCGCCGAGCCACCGGGTAAGCGCCGATTGGAGCGGATAGAAGGTCAGCGCCAGCAGCGCCGCCCAGCAGATCGGGACGATGAAGACCGCCAGGACCAGGTAGAACTGGTAGAGCAGGAACAAGAGAACCGCGAAAAAGAAGATCGCGAAGAGTCGTTCGCGTGTCATGCGCCGGGCCCCTCCATCACTCACGCGGCTGCGGAA
>Ga0316622_100000386_pt1 | contig 25036 bp, 18 predicted proteins | sample OWC_Aug_OW2_C1_D_FD_207646 | JGI IMG/M metagenome (GOLD analysis project Ga0316622, IMG submission 207646) | Wetland soil microbial communities from Old Woman Creek delta, Ohio, United States - OWC_Aug_OW2_C1_D5_C | ecosystem: Environmental > Terrestrial > Soil > Wetlands | place: USA: Ohio... | reverse complement strand
CGCACGGCGTTCTTCGGGTGGCTCGGTCTCGATCCGCTGCCGGCCAGCACCGGCATCCAGGCGAGGCTGTGCCGCGAGGACCTGCTGGTCGAGATTGAAGCAATTGCCGTCGTGGCCGCCGGGACGACGCCCACGCGGGCCTGAGCCTGGGGAGGCGCGCGCCGTTCCCTCGCCGTGGTCCGGGGCTTCGCTGTCGGTCCGCCGCGCGCCCGATTCGGGAGGTACGGCACATGTCTCTGCGTGTCTTCTCGCTGGACACCCTCTGCCGGGTCGTGTTGATCGCTCTCGTCCTGCCGGCCGGGTCCTGGGCGCAGACCCCGCTGTGGCAGGGCAAGGGGAGGATTGTCGTCAGCGCCGACGGCAATGAGCACGATCACGACGACTGGGCCGCGACGCCGCTGTCGCTCGGCCTCCTCGCGGCCCGCGGGCTGCAGGACAACGTTCCCCTCTATGTCTACGCCGACCATGTCTGGGGGAGCAACCACGAGCACCCCGGCGTCGACGGCGTGACGCCGTACGACCAGATGAGGGAGAGCGCGTTGACGGGCGGCCGGATGTTCGGGTTCGCTCGCACCCGCTTCGTCGCGGCCGTCGACAATCCGGAGATCGCGTACGAGGCGCTGAAGGACGAGATCAATCGTTCCTCGGCGGAGAATCCGCTGTTCATCGTCGCCGCGGGACCGGTGCACGTCATCGGAGAGGCCATCTCGAGGGCACGCAGAGAGCACCTGCGGTTCGTGTCGGTCATCACGATGCTGAACTGCTGGAACGACGACCATGCGGACAAGCCCTACCCGTGGGAACGGCATTCGGGCTGGACCGTGCCGGAGATTCGACAGCAGTTTTCGAGCGAACAGGGCGATGGCCCGCGCATCATCTCCATCCGGAACCAGAATCCGCGGTTGATGCGGAATTGGCGGGAGTACGCGTGGCTCAGGACGGCTCCCGAGCGCGATGACCCGTACTACGCGAAGGGGAGCTGGCTGTGGTTGTTCAACCGGCTTTGCATGAGCATCAAGCCCGTGTCGGGAGTCGAGAACTACTACGCGATCGACGCCTCCGATGCAGGCAAGGTGGCGTTTCTCCTGACCGGGATCGAGGACACCAGCCCCCAGTTGTGCTACGAGATCATGAAGGCTCCTGTCCGGACCCTTCGCTGAGGTTCCTGCAGCTTGACTACACCGGCGCTCACTTGAGTTGAGCGTGCGCCGGATGGAGCCCGCAGGCTTTAGCCTGCGTCAACCCGGAGCGAACGGTTTCAACCGAGGTGAGCTCCGGGGTTAGAGCAGGTTGACGGCCAAGGACTCCGGGCCTGTTGACGCCCTCTCGGGGACCGTTTTTGCCGCAACTCCTTTCGAACATCGAACACGGGCGTGGTATATTAACCCGTACATAAACAGTCGGTATTTGCCCAGCGAAGAACGGCCCTTGGCGGCCCGTTCACGCCGGCAGGCGTCGTCCTCCACAGGGCAGAAGAGGAGGAACGACCATGTCCGAACTCCGCATCCGGCAGGCGGACGGCGGGTCCGCCACCCTGCACGAGGACGCTCTCCAATCGTTTCGCGGGCGCATTCGCGGAGCGACCTGCCTGCCGGGCGAGCCCGGCTACGAAACTGCGCGGACAATCTGGAACGCGATGATCGACCGGCGGCCCGCGCTGGTGGTCCGCGCCGCGGGTGCGGCGGACGTCATCGCCACGGTCAATCTCGCCAGGGAACACAGGCTGGTCCTCGCCGTCCGGGGCGGCGGCCACAACATCGCGGGAAACGCGGTCTGCGACGGGGGCCTGATGCTCGACCTGTCGCTCATGAAGTCGGTGCGGGTCGATCCCGCCGCGCGGCGCGTGCGCGTGGAGCCGGGTGTCACGCTGGGGGACGTCGACCGGGAAACGCAGGCGTTCGGCCTCGCGGTGCCCGTGGGCATCAACTCGACGACCGGCATTGCCGGGCTCACGCTGGGAGGCGGATTCGGCTGGCTCAGCCGGCGGTTCGGCCTGACCATCGACAATCTCGTCGCCGCCGACATGGTCACAGCGGACGGCCGGTTGCTGCACGTCAGCCACGACGAGAACGGGGACCTGTTCTGGGCGATTCGCGGCGGCGGCGGGAACTTCGGCGTGGTGACGTCGTTCGAGTACCGGGTGCATCCGGTCGGGCCCGAGGTCTTCGCGGGGCTGGTCGTCCACCCGCACGCGGCGGGCCGCGAACTCTTCGCCCGATACCGGGAGATCGCAGCCGGCGCGCCTGAAGCGCTTTCGTGCTGGGTCGTGCTCCGCAAGGCCCCGCCGCTGCCGTTCCTGCCAGCCGAGGTGCACGGCACCAACGTCTTCGTGTTCGCGCTCTGCTACGCGGGCGACCCGGAGGAGGGGCAGAAGGCGGCGGCCCCGATTCTGTCCCTGGGCGCGCCGATTGGCTCGCACGTGGGACGGATGCCGTTCACGTCGTGGCAGGCGGCCTTCGATCCTCTGCTGACGCCGGGAGCCCGGAACTACTGGAAGTCGCACGACTTCACGTCGCTCCCGGACGAAGCCGTCGCGGTCCTCCTGGACTACGCGGCTCGCGTGCCGACGCCCCAGTGCGAGGTGTTCGTCGGCCAGCTCGGCGGAGCCGTCAACCGTGTGCCGAAGGACGCCACGGCCTACCCCCACCGCGACATCGACTACGTGGTCAACGTGCACACGCGGTGGGACGACGCCGCCGGGGACAGTGAGTGCGTGGGCTGGACCCGAAGCTTCTTCGATGCCGCGGCGCCGTTTGCCACCGGGGGCGTCTACGTCAACTTCATGCCGGAGGACGAGGCGGGCCGGGTCCAGTCTGGCGCCTATGGGGCGAACTACGCGCGACTGGCGACGCTGAAGAAGACATTCGACCCGGAGAACCTGTTCAGGCTGAATCAGAACATCACGCCCGGCGGCGGGCGCTGAGCGCGCGGGACACCGGATGGCCGGCTCGGCCGTCGAGGAGCCGGCCGCCGCGCCGCGGCTGTCGTATGCGATAGTACCCGCGATGACGGGAGCCGACCGGACCGCACTCTCGGATGCCGATCTCGCGGACCTGGGAATCGCGAAGCTGAAGCTCGAGTCGCCGAGCCTCACGGCGAGGATCTCCGATCTCGTCGGGAAGCCCGTCGAGGCCGGCTTCAAACGTCTCCCTCGCCCGGTGAGCGACAAGATCGGCGAGGTTGTGAGAACGGCTCTGCTCAGGGGCCTCGATGTCGCGGTCCGCACGCTCGGCCGGGGCGACGGCAGGAACTCCCGGGACTGGCTCCACAAGGTGCTGGTCATCGGCTCCGGGGCCGCCGGCGGCGCCGTAGGGCTGGCGTCGCTGCCGGTGGAGCTTCCCATCTCGACTGCGCTCATGCTGCGGTCCATCGGCGACATCGCGCGCAGCGAGGGCCACGACCTCTCGCTGCTCGAGGTGCGGCTGTCGTGCCTCGAAGTGCTGGCGCTCGGGGGCGGCGCCGGCGGCGACGATGCGGCCGAGAGCGGGTACTGGGTGGTGCGCGGGGCGCTGGCCAGGGCCGTGTCGGAGGCGGCCGCCTACATCACCGAAAAGGGCCTCGCCGAGGAAGGCGCGCCGCCGCTTGTGAGGCTCATCGCCGCCATCGCCGCCCGCTTCAGCACCGTCGTCACCGAGGAGGTGGCCGCGAAGGCGGTGCCCGTGATCGGGGCGGTGGCTGGCGGGACCATCAACCTGCTGTTCATGCACCATTTCCAGGAGATGGCCCGCGGCCACTTCGTGGTGAAGCGCCTCGAGAAGAAGTACGGCGCCGAGGCGGTCAGGGCCGCGTACGAGAGGCTGCCGGCCTGACCTTTCAGATTCTGTTGAACAGGCCGGCCGCGATGCGCGCGCAGACGCCGCCGACCAGCGTTGAGCCTGGCAGAATCTGCTGAAGATGCGCCGCGGCGGACAGGCGCTGTTCCCAGTCAGGCAGCGTGGGTTCGGACGTAGTAGTCCCAGAAGTGGTACCGCTGGGCGCGTGGGTCGGCGAGATGGGCCGCGCAGACGCGGAGGATCCGCCGCCGCACATCCTCCCGGCGCGCCGCGGCGTCTCGCAACTGCTTCCAGTCCTCGAGCCGCCCGCGGGCGATCACATCATCGACAGCAGCCAGGGTCCAGCCCGGGGGATCCAGATGCCGGTGCCGCATGCGGCCGAATTATGGCGCCAACCGGGAGTTACACCATGGGCACGGCCGGCGAGTCACGCCGCGCCAATGCTGGCACTGGACAACTGCGCAACCGCGCACGAACCAGCGCGAGGCCACCCGCTGAGGGTCGTGCGCGGCGGCGTCACGGAGCGCGCGCAAGTCTGCCGTGTTCGAGGCTACGACGGGGACTTTGGTGGTCCGCCGGATCTCCGCTTCTCCAGCGCCAACAGACCAGCGACGACGAGCATGGCCAGCGAGAAGACGCCGTACGGCACAAGACCGGCGTAGAAACGGGCCCGGCCATCGAGGAGGTAGTAGACCGCGTAGCAGGCGAGGCCGAAGGCGAACACGAACGTGACCGCGGCAGCCGCGGCAACGGCCCTTCTTCCGGTGATCCATCCCCGTTCGTGCGCATCGTCCAGCGACGACAACTCGAGCGCGGCCCAGGCCGTGACGAAGATCAGCTCCGAGGTGAACGGCCTGCCCATGACGATGGTCGTCACGAAGAAGGCGACGAGCAGAACCGCCAGGCAGGCGCCGACGATGGGGCCCGGCCCGATACGGCGGTACGGCGAATTCCTGGGCCTCGGGGCGCCGCTCGCCACGACCTCGCCTGCCGCGCCGACGAATCCAAGCACGACCGACATGGTGAATGCCGACACGGCGGCCGCGCCGGGCGTCTCCTCCTCCAGGACCCAGTAGACGGAGTAGGCCGCCCCGGACAGCACGAACAACACGTGCGAAGCGATCAGGGCGGCCATTGCTGCCGAGGACGACAGGCTCGAACCTGTCTTCTTCACCGCGTCGGTCACGATAACCTCGGGCTGGGGGCCTGGAGTGTTGTTCCCGAATCCATGCGATCGACTCCGGCGGCGGAGGCGCAGGGCACTGGCCGCCCGACGGCGGCGCGGCCTATGATACGGCAAACGCAGGATCGGTTTGGGTCTTCGCCGGATTCTCACGCTGACACTTCTTCCCCGGAGTCGGGCACAATGGGCGGCAATGCATCCGCTGGTAGCCTGGGCTCGGTTTCTGGCCGTCGCGGCCGCATACGCCGCGGCATTCGTGCTGGTGCGGCGCGTCGCGCCGTTCGACCTGGCATCACCGTGGTTCGTGTTCGTCGCGATGGTCTGTTTCCTGGGCCTCGTCTTCGCGGCGCAGCCCGTCGTGATGTTGAGAATGCCTGGGCCCCTGAGGGTCATTCGCGGATGGGAGCGCGAGGGCGGGTTCTACCGCGCGATGGGCGTGCCGGCGTACGGAAGGCTGCTCCGGCGCACGCCGCTCCGCCTATTCAACAGGGACGTCTATCTGCGCAACGGTCTCGGCGACGCGGCCCGGGTCTTCGCCGAGCTCGAAGCCGCGGAAGCGTCGCACTTCTGGGACGCGATGCTGGTCCTGCCCTACATGGCCTATCTGGCCCTCCAAGGCGCCTGGACGGCGTTCCTGTGGTTCTCGCTGGCGCAGGTGCTGATCAACGTATACCCCGTCATGCATCTGCGGGTGACCAGGCACCGACTCGACCGGTTGGCGTCGAGGATGTCGCTGCACCTCGGCGGGCGCGGCTGATTGCCGGCCCGCCATCCGTCAGGCGGCCACGTCAGCGATTGCCCTTCACGAGGTGCAGGAAGTCCTCCATGAGCCAGAGCTCCTGGTTACCGCCCTCAGCGCCGGTGAACGCGATCGTGCGCCCGTCCGGAGACCAGTCCAGGTAGGTCGCCTGTACGCCACTGAGTCCTGTGCGGACCTCCGTCGCGGCGCCGCCTTCGGCGTCGACTCTCCACAGTCGTCCGTCGAAGGAGAAGGCCAGTTCTTTGTTGTCTGGAGACCATGCGATCTCAGACCATGCCAAACGGCCGAGACCCGGAGGCAGAAGGCTGTCGATGCGTCCGAGATCGGTCACGACGCGAGCGTCACCGCCTTCAGCGGGGATGAGGGTGAGGGTGTTTTCCCGCGAGAAGAACGCGATTCGTTCTCCATCGGGAGACCAGGCGATGGCAGACCAGTTGACTCGATGTGCCTCTGAGGTGACCTTCCGAAGCCCGGTCCCATCCATCGATACAACGTAGATCTGGAAGACAAGCGAATCGGGTTTCTCGACCGAGCCTGTGCCGCTCTTCGCGGTGTCGCGTGCAACAAACGCAACGGCGCGACCGTCAGGAGACCAGACGGGGAACCGGGTGTCGGGGTCGCTGAAGCTCGTGAGCTGCCTTGGTTGCCCTCCTTCGATGCCGACAGTCCAGATGTTCACATGCAGCGCATCGCCGGACCGGTGCGCCCCGGAGAACACGATGGTCCGGCCATCGGGAGCGACAGCATTGCCGCCCCCGGGCAAGGCCTCGGCCTCCATGACCCCTCTCTCCACGGGAATGACGGTGACATCACCACCGTCCGCGCTCAACGAGCCGATTTCGCCCTTCTCAAACCGGAGGATGATGCGCTTGCCGTCACGAGACCACCGCGGATGCGATCTCCAGCCCTTCGTGCTGATCTGGGCAGCCCGACCCCCAGTTGCGGGCACACGGTAAATGGCTTGCTGCTCGGGGTTGTAGCGCAGAATCCCGATCGCGTCACCAGCCGTCCATCCGGCGAGCGGTCCATATGTCTCGAATGGCAGCCTGATTCGCGCCGGGGCGCCAGTTGGTCGCCCGTCGGCGGTGACGGTCAGCACCCGGAGTTCCGGGTGTCCGTAGTCCTCGAGACTGGGAGTCTGCAGGAACGCCAGCATCCTGCCATCAGGCGACCACACCGGCCCGCTCGGCCACCCAGGCAGGTTGCTCGCCATCATCGGGTCTCGACCGTCGGAGGCAGCAACCCATACTTCGCCGTTCAGCCTTGGGAGACTTCCCGGCGCTCTCTCGGCACTCGAAATGTGCACGTAGGCCAACCTCTTGCCGTCCGGAGAGAAGGCTGGCGCGCTGCAGCCTGCGCCTCCGGGGAGTTCCTGTTGCATCTCGCCGCCGGTCCGTGCCAGGTACACCCGCTGCGCCTGCGGTTGTGACTCTGCGCTGTTGTAGGCCAGCGAGGTCCCATCGCGCGAAACGCTGATGGTCCGCAGGCCACGGGCGTTGATCCTGCTCGGGAACCTGACGATGTCCTTCACCGCGCCGCCTGAGCGGGCGATCTCCGAAATGCCGTCGGGCGTGTCGAAGAAGATCGCGCGGCCGTCTGGCGACCAGGCGACGGCAAGGGCATCCAGAGAGCCGGTCAGCTTCGTGGGAACACCCGTTGTGCTCTCGTCGGCCCTGCTCACGATGGGTACGAGCCAGACCGCGCCACGGTCGGTGAATGCCATCTCCCGTCCATCCGGGGACAATCGCGCGTTCGTGTATCCCAGTCGGGTCGCCATCTCGATTCTTCGGAAGCGCGGCTTCTGGGCGGATCCGGAGCCGGGCCGGGAGATTGCGGCAAGCCTGTCCCTCGCCCGGGCCACCTCCTGCGTCTGCTCCGGGTAGTTCGCGATGAGGCGCTCATAGACGCCTCGCGCCTGCTCTTCCCCGAGCTTCTCGTAGCAGCCGCCGAGGCCGAGCAGTGCCGCCGCGACAATGGGGCGCGCCGCGGCGCCGTTCGAGGCAACCTGTTTGTAGAGCGCAATCGCGCCTTGGAGGTCGCCTTCGACGGTCTCCTTGTAGACGGCCGCTTTCAGCTGCAGGTCGGGCCGGTCCTGGACCTGTGCGGCGCCCATGGCCCCGAGGGCGACGGCCGCGACCACCACAAGTGTCAGTGTGCGCATGGCGTTTCGCCTCCTCGGCATCAAAGATAGGAGCTCCGTTCCACGCGCCGGTCACCGCCCTGTCATGAGGAGGTCATGCTCACTCATCGAGCCGGTATCCCTGGCCAGGCACCGTCACCAGGTGCCTGGGATGTGCCGGTTCCGGTTCGAGCTTCTTCCGCAGGTTCGTCACCTGGTTGTCGACGACGCGCTCGGTGATGAACAGGTCGTGGCCCCACGCTTCGTCTATCAACTGGTGCCGTGTCATGACGCGGCCTGGATGCCGCGCGAAGGCCGCGAGCACCCTGAACTCGAGCGGTGTGGCCTCCACGACACGGCCGCCACGGCGGATCTCGCCGCGCGCGAAGTCGATCTCGACGTCGCCGAACCGGCAGACCTCCGTCAACTCGCCGGCCGAGCGCCGGAGCAGCGCCTTCACGCGGGCCTGAAGCTCACGGCGGCTGTACGGTTTCGTCACGTAGTCGTCTGCGCCGAGCTCCAGGCCGAGCACCTTCTCGGCTTCGTGTGTCTTCGCGGTGAGCATGAGGATCGGCGTGCGGACCCCGGCTCGCCGCAGGTCCCGGCAGACGTCGAAGCCGTCCTTGCCAGGCAGCATGACGTCGAGCACCACCAGATCGAATGCACCCGTGCGCGCCTTCTGCAACGCCGCCAGCCCGTCGGCGGCCAGATCGACGTCGTATCCCTGGGACCGGAAGTCGTCCCCGAGCGCCCGGGCAATCGCCGCCTCGTCTTCGACGACCAGGATCCGGCTCATGGCCCACCGACCTCCAGCGGCAACAGGATCGTGAAGGTGCTGCCCTTTCCCGGCTCGCTCTCGACCTCGACGGTACCGCCGTGTCCCTTGACGATGCGCTCGACCAGCGCGAGGCCGATGCCCGTGCCCCTGGTCTCGCTCGCCCGCGCGGAGTCGCCGCGCACGAACTTCTCGAAGATCGCCTTCTGCTCGCGCGGCGCGATGCCGAGGCCGCGGTCGCTCACGCTGATCGCGGCGCGGCCGCTCTGACGCTGGACTGCTACCTGGATCGTCCGGGACTGCCCCGAGTATTTCACGGCGTTCTCGAGCAGGTTCCAGACGGCCAGCGACAGGCTGTCGCGATCGATCTGACACGCCACGTCAGTCGCGATGTCCTCCTCGATGAGGAATCCGGCGGCCAGGCTCTCGGACCTGAACTCCCTGACGACGCCCGCGGCCAGGAGGCCCGGCTCCGTCCGTTCGAACGTGAACCTGTATCGTCCCGCCTCCATCCTCGCGAAGTTGAGCAGGGCCTCCACAAGCCGCTGCAGCCGCCGCGTCTCCTGCGACAGGAGGGTGTAGTACTGCGCGCGCGCCTCCTCGCTCGTGACGACCCCGTCCTCCAGCAGCTCGGTGAGGTGTCGCAGCGAGGTGAGCGGCGTGCGGAACTCGTGCGACACCGCGGAGACGAAGTCGGACTGAAGCCGGGCCACCGCCAGTTCGCGAGCCGTCACGTTCCACACCAGCGCACCGCCGCCGGCCACGAGCACCAGCAGCATCACAAGCCCTGCGGCGAGTGCCAAGCGGCGGGCGGAAGCGCGGGCCGACTCCGACCCGGGGTCCACGGCGGCAACCTTGACCATCCATGGAAGGCCTGTGTCGGCCGCCGGGCGCACCGCCACCGGCGTCGGCGGCGCGGGAGAAGTGCCCAGCACCCTGCGTCCCTCGGCGTCAGCGAGCGTGATCGACACCTCGAGGGTCGTCGAGGGCCTCGGCCGGACGGACTCCAGGTAGGCGGGACCTGCCGCGAGCGCGCGCATCGAGTTCTTCGTCCCGTGCCACATGAGCAGCACGGGACGGCCGTCGATCCAGGCGCTCTCCCGTCCCTGCGCCACGCCGGCGCCTTCGAGACCGCGGTACCGCTCCCCGAGGAGCGTGACGGCGGCCGAAAGGACGAGGGCATCTTCCGGGCTGGCTCCGGGGTTCTCGATTCGGCTCGAGAGGTCCCGCTCGTAGAACTCGAACGTCGGGCGATCCACGTTGAATCGCCCGCCCCGGAGGGCCGTCAGAAGGGCCGCCGCTTCCGCCTCAGATTCGTTGCGCCTGCCGAGGTCGAGCAGCAGCTCGCTGCGCGCCCTCCGCGCGACCAGTTCGGCCGGGCCCGCACCAACCGGTGCGGCGCCGGCGCGTTCCATCTGCTCGTATGCCGCAAGCGCCTCCTCCTGCCGTCCGGATGCTCTCAGCGTACGGGCGAGTCGAAGGAGTGCTCCCGCACGGACGGTCGCATCGGGAGATTGCGCGAGCTGCCGGAACACCCTGGCTGCTGCATCGGGGTCGCGCCGGTTGAACTCGAGAGCCTCGCCCTGGGAGAAGGTCTGGTCGGGCAGGCGTGGAGAAGGGCCTACCGGCGGATAGTACAGCAACCGACGCGGCGGGTTGACCTCCACCGACCCAGGCTCGAACGTCACGGTGACGACATCGTCTCGGGAAGGAGTGCCGCCCGCGTTCAGGAGAGATTCTTGAAGCCGGCCGAGCTGGAGCTCGAGCGCGGCAACCACCTGGTCCGCGGCGTGTTCGAGTCGATCCTGGAGGTAGCGGGCCTCGAGGGCGACATCCTGCTGGAACAGTCGCCAGCCGAGCACGGCCAGGGCACAGGCGGGCAAAAGGGTCACGAGCAGGAACGCAACCACGAGGTGACCCGGCCGACGCAGCCACTCTCTCGCTGACACCTGCCGCCTCTAGCCCCGGAGCGCAGTTGAGGAGGTTCGCTCCGGCTCACGCGGGCTGAAGCCCGCGCGCTCCATGCCGGCGCATCTTGGTAAAAGTAAGCGCCGGCCTCGACCAGATTCTACTCCTGCCGTCGCGGCCCCATCTCGACGCCGTCACGATTCAGTCATGGTTACCGGAACCGGCCGCCGGGAACGCCGCTGACTGGCCGGAGCGGTCGCGGGCGCCGTTCGAGCGGTGCTACTTCGCCGCCAGCAGCTTCTCGAAGCGCGGGTGCCCCTTGAGCGGCACGAAGTTCGGATCGATGGCCAGCCACGCAGGCGAGAGGTAGTACTGGCCCTTCATCAGCGGCTCGAGGAGGTCGAGCGCCTTCTCCCGCTCGCCGAGAATCATGTAGATGCGGACCATCTGGTGCTGGGCATACCGGCCGCCGTAAGCGTCCCGCGAGACGGGCGCCAGTTCGAGCGCGTGCTGCCCCACGCGAATGGCATCCTCCCGCCGCCCGAGGTAGGCCAGCGCAAGGCCGTGGGCGACCACCATCTGTTCGTTGCCGAGGTTCTGGGCGCTCTGGATCTCGAAACCCCGCTGCGCCTCCTCGGCGTACCGCCGGACCTCGGTCGTGTTGCCCTTCAGCGCATGGGTCTGGGCGTACACCAGGGCGCGCGACGACGCATCCCCGCCGAACGCCTCGACGGGAAGGCTGAGCAGGAGCCGCTGCAGTGGCTCGTCGAGCACCCACATCAGGTCCCAGTACAGCCCGAAGTTCATGACGAGCTCGGAGGCCTCGACCGCCGGCGGCCGCCCGGCGATGGCGCGGCGCGCCTCGTCGAGGTCTCCCAACCCGAGGAAGCCCATCGCCCTGGTCTCGACCGCCGCCGCGTTGGACGGGTCCAGCCGGATGGCGGCGTCAGCGGCGGCGATGGCGTCGCGGTAACGCCTCGTCCAGAGCCGCATGACGGCGACCCGCCCCGCGGTCGTGGCCGAGCGGGGCGCGAGCACCAGTGCCTGTTCGAGGTGGCCGAGCGCCGCGTCGAATTGCCCGAGCGTCGTCTCGGCCTGGGCCATGCACTCGAGCAGGCTCGGGTCGGCCGGCGCGCCGGGGTCCGGCCGGCAGTCCTCGAGGGCGCGCGCGGGGTTCTTCTCGATGAGTGCGTAGTACTGCCCGCGTGCCAGCCGGCCCACGGGCAGGCCCGGCGCCAGCTCGAGCGCCCGGTTGGCAGCTTCGCGCGCGGACTGGCCAAGACCGGGAGTCAGGGCGACGGAGTTGTAGTACAGGTAGGTCCTCGCGCTCGAGAGACGCGCCCACGCCGCGGCAAACGACGGGTCGAGCGCGACCGCCTGCTCGTACTGCGCGATGGCGCGCTGGAGCGCGGTCGAGGCGTTGCCCGCCTGCGCCTCGCCGCGCAGGTACGCCTCGTAGGCGGCGATGTTCGTGGTGGGCTGCCCGGACAGCCGGCGCTGTTCCTCCACGCCGAGGCTGACCTTCATGGCGGCTGCCACCCGGGTGGCAATCTCCGTCTGGACGCGGAACACGTCCTCGACGACCGCGTCGAACGAATCCTGCCACCGCTGCGTCGGCGGCCCGTCTCGCGCCATCTCCAGCAGTTCCGGCACGACCCGGATCCGGCTGCCGCCCGACGTGGCCTTCTGCCACCGGACGGTTCCCGACAGCAGGTAACGCGCGTTCAGCTCCTTCGCGATGGCCTCCGGCGACTTTCCGCTGCCCTTGTAGCCGACCACGCTGCTGCGCGCGATCACGGCCAGCTGCGGGAGCGAAGCAATCTTGTTGCGCACTTCGTCCGTGATGCCGTCGGCGAAGTACCCGTCCTCGGGCGTGCCGAGGTTCTCGAAGGGCAGCACCGCGATGCGCACGGGACCGGCGTCGGCCGGAGCCGGGCCGCGGGACGATCGCCAGAACCACAACCCGGCCGCGACGATCAGGACCGCCGCCGCGACGGTGCCGTGCACCATCGCTCGCCGGTGCCGGCGCCACGGCGGCTCGGCCGCCGCCAGCGGGACCGGGCCGGTGGCGCGCTGCAGCCGCTTGAGATCCGTTCTGATGTCGGTGGCGCTCTGGTAGCGGAGCGCCGAGTCCTTCTCGAGGGCCTTGGCGACGACCCGTTCGAACTCGGCGGGCACGTCGGGGTTCAGCCGCACCGGCGGCACGGGCTCCTGGTGCAGGATGGCGTCGATGATCTCCGTCGCACTGTGACCACGGAACGGGAGGGCCCCGGTCGCCATCTCGTACAGGACCACGCCCAGCGAGAACAGGTCGCCGTGAGGTCCGGCGGACCCGCCGCGCGCCTGCTCCGGCGACATGTACGACACGGTCCCCATCGTCGTGCCCGGCACCGTCACGTCGTCACCGCGCGGCAGCGTCCGGTCGTCGTCCGATGCGCCCCGGCCGGCACCGCCCGTGGCGAGCTTGGCCAGGCCGAAGTCCAGGAGCTTCGCTTCGCCGTGCTCGGTGATGAAGATGTTGGCGGGCTTGATGTCGCGGTGCGTGATGCCCTGCTGATGCGCGGCCCCGAGCGCATCCGCGATCTGCGCGCCGAGCGTGAGCACACGTTCGAGCGGCATCGCCTTCCCGCCGATGTGCTCCTTCAGCGTCTGCCCCTTCATGAGCTCCATTACGATGAAGGGACGCCCCTGCTCCTCGCCGATGTCGAACACGGTGCAGATATGCGGGTGGTTCAGCGCCGACGCCGCGCGCGCTTCGCGCGAGAAGCGCTCGAGAGCTTCCTGGCTGCCGGCCAGGGTTTCAGGCAGGAACTTGACGGCGACGTGGCGGCCGAGCCGGATGTCTTCGGCTTCGTAGACCTCTCCCATGCCGCCGCCGCCGATCATGGAAACGACCCGGTAGTGCGAGAAGGTCTGGCCGACCACGGGCAGGGACACGCTCGGAGACTCCTGTTCGACCGCTCGGACCCCCAGGGCCGACGCATCTCAGCCTCGCACGAGCCGAGGGGTCCTCGACCGAACGCGCGGATTGTAGCACCGGCCTCGACATTCCGCGCGCCCGAACCGGGGAGCGGTCAACGCTCGTCGGCAATGTCCTCTTTCCGAGGTTCACGTCCCGGCCGCCGGGCAGACTCCCCCCTCGAGCGGCGTGGCCTGCGCTGGTGGCAGCGGTTGTCGTGCCATCGATACGGAAACTCCCGGCCAGGCACCGACCGACTGGTCCGCGCTGCCCGTTTCAGCAGATAATCCTGCGGTACCGGCGCGTGACCCGCTCGCTCCCTTCTCGAGCGTCGACGAGGCCGGACGGGGGCTCTGCATGTCATCCCGGCGCATCGCGTTCGCCTTGGCTGCATCGGCGTGGCTCGCCTCGGCTGGCGGCAACAGCATTGGGCTCGTGGCCCAGGACCGGGGAACCGCCGGCGCGCGAGGCCGGCCTGAAGCTGCCGCCGGGGCGCGCGTCGGAAGCGCCGACGGGCAAGCCGCCGGCGAGGCCGATGCCATTGGCATGACCGCCGAGCGTGCGCTGGCGTTCGCGCGCGCCCGCCGCGAGCAGCTCGGCTGGGTGCCCGGCGAGGTGCTCGTCAAGTTCAAGCCGGGCGTGTCGCTGGCGCAGGGCGCGAGGGCGCTCTCGGCGCTGCGCGGTGACGTCAATCCGCGCGCGGGCCGCTGGATCGGCGATGTGCTGCTCGTGCCCACGCCGGGCGAAGAGAATCCCGACCTGGCCGCCGGCATCCTCGCCCAGCAGCCCGAGGTGCTGTGGGCCCAGCCGAATTACATCCGCCGCCTGCTGGCCACTCCGTCCGACCCCGGCTACGGGTCGCAGTGGCACCTCGACCAGATCAACATGCCGGCCGCCTGGGACATCAACGCCGGCGGCAAGGGCGACGTGCTCGTGGCGGTGGTGGATTCCGGCGTCACCGAAGTGACGCGCACGTCGGTGTTCCAGCTGTGGACCGGCACGCGGTTCGAGCTCGTCCCGATCCCGTACGCGATTAATCCTGACATCGCCGAGTCCCGCTTCGAGAAGGGGCGCGACTTCATCCTCTACTCCGCCGGCACCCCGGTGCTCGACATGGACGGACACGGCACCCACGTGGCGGGAACGATCCTGCAGAGCACGAACAACGGCACCGGCTTCGCGGGCATCGCGTACAACGCCAAGCTGCTGCCCGTCAAAGTGTGCGCGGCCGACTGGGACTGGCAGATCATCATGTCCAGCAGAGGGATTCCCGGCTTCTGGAACGAGGGCGGGGGTTGCCCGGACGATGCCATTCTTGCCGGCGTCAGATACGCGGCGGACCAGGGCGCGAAGGTGATCAATCTTTCGCTCGGCGGAGCGGGCGAGTCGCCGGCCGAGTTCGAGGCGCTGCGTTACGCCGTGAGCAAGGGCGCCTTCGTCGCGGTGGCCGCCGGGAACAACTACGAGGACGGCAACCAGCCGGAATCGCCCGCGAGGTACGGCCGGCAGATCGAGGGCGTCATGACGGTCGGCGCGGTCGGGCGGTCCATGAAGCGCGCCTACTACTCGAACACGTCGTCGGGCACCGAAATCGCCGCGCCGGGCGGCGACAGCAGGGACGGCGGCACTGCCGGCGGGGTCTTTCAGTACGGCCTCAACGAGGCGGATTTCGATTTCGGGTCCGTCGTGAAGCCGCGGTTCGACCGCTACACGACGGTGTCCAAGCAGGGCACGTCGATGGCCGCGCCGCACGTGGCTGGCGTCGCCGCCCTTCTCTACAGCCAGGGCATCACGAATCCCGCCGTCATCGAAGCGGCCATCAAGAAGTTCGCGAAGGACCTCGGCGCCGCCGGCGTGGACAACGAGTACGGCGCCGGGTTGGTGGATGCGAGGGCGGCCCTGCGCGGATTGGGGGTGGCGCGATGAGGAAGATGTTCGCGCTCGCGGTGATCGTCGTGCTCACCTGCGCAGCCTCGGCCGCGGCGCAGCAGGTCAGGGTGAATCACAACCGGACGCCGCTCCGCGCGGAACCGACGTCGGCCAGTCCGGTCTTGGAGTTCTACCAGGCGGGCTCCGCGCTCGACATCGTGAGCCGTCTCGAGGGGTGGTACCAGGTCCGGGACCCCAAGACGGGGCGGGAAGGCTACATGCTGGCGTCGCTGGTCGACGAACTGCCCGCGGATGCCAGCGCCCGCAGCCGCGCGGCCGGACAGCCCGGGGTGCCTCGGACCACCGCGCCGAGGCCGAGCGCCCCGGTGAAACCAGGTGTTCAACCGAAGCCGAAGGCGGGCGTCCGGGCGGTTGCGGACGTGAGCGCCGTGTGGATGACGGCGTCCGAGAGCTTCAAGGCCATCACCGGCTCGAACTCGCGCGTGCAATACGGCGGGGGCGTGCAGGCCGTCAACCTGTGGAAAGGGCTCTACGCGGAGGCCATGATCGGCTACAGCCGTGTCACGGGCTCACGCGTGTTCGTGCATCAGGGTACCGTCTACGACCTGGGCATCCCCGTGACGATCACGTTCATGCCAATCGACGCGGGCGCCGGGTGGCGGGTCCGGGTCAGCAAGACGCTGCATGCGTACGTCGGTGGCGGCGTGACGTTCATGAACTACAAGGAGGAGTCCGACTTCGCAGCCGCGGACGATGACGTGTCGGAGACGTTTACCGGCTTCTACGCGTCCGGCGGACTCGAAGTAAGGCTGGCCCGGTGGCTCCACGTCCGCGCGGAAGGGCGATACACGAGCATTCCTGACGCGCTGGGCGCCGGAGGGGTGTCGGCCGAGTTCAACGAAACCGATCTCGGCGGGGCCGCGGCTGCGGTCAAGCTCGTGTTCGGCAGGTAGCGGCCGACTCGCGCGAGGCGGCCCCGGCACGTTCCGCGCCAGCGCCCCTGGAGGGCTGCTGCCGCTACTTCTGCGCCACCATTTTCAGCACGGCGTCCGTGTCCATCACGGGATAGGTTTCGATCGTACCCAGGTCGCTCCAGGCATAGCTGCCCTTGAAGGCTGCCGCCGCATCCGAGGCTTCGATGAGCCTGAAGACGCGGCCGCCGCCCGTGTAACTCCACTCGCCGAGGCTCTTGACCTCGGGCGGGAGCAGCGGCCCCTTCTCGAGGCGGCGCTTGATCACGGCATCCCTGTTCGCGGGGGAATACGTGTAGACGGTCATGAACAGCATGGCGCTCCTCCTTGCGAAACAACCTCAGAGCCCTGCCTTCGATTATGGGTGTCGCCGACCTGGAGTATGCGCCCGCGCCTCTGCTGGCGTCAAACACGGGACTGGCGGCACTGGTGAAACCACCGGGGGGCCGTACCCCGGGGGCGCCCGCATGGCCGGTTCGGGCTCGGCTCCACGCCAGACCGAGGTCCGGCTGTAAGATACTGTCTCTACTGGAGAGCCCCGGATGAATTCGCCCCGCTTCCGACACGCGTTCGAGTACGCCGCCACGCTTCACGCGGCCGACCTTCGCAAAGGGTCCAGGATTCCCTATCTCTCGCACCTGCTCGAGGTCTGCGCCATCGTGATGCGCTACAGCGGCAACGAGGACGCGATTATCGCGGCCCTGCTGCACGACGCGGCGGAAGACCACGGAGGCTATCCGCGTCTCGTCGACATCCAGCGCAACTTCGGCAAGGCCGTCGCCTCCATCGTCGAGGAGTGCACCGATTCGACGGCAAGGCCGAAGGAGTCGTGGGAAACGCGGAAGAGAAACTACGTCAGGCACCTGCCCCAGGCCTCGCGGGGCGGCCTGCTGGTGTCCGCCGCGGACAAACTGGCGAACGTCCGCGCCATCCTGGCGGACCATTACATCGTCGGCGACGAGGTCTACAAGCGGTTCAAGCGCCCGAAGCGGCGCACGCTGTGGTACTACAACGCGCTCAGCAAGGCGTTCACGGCGCACCTCGGCGGCGATCTGCCGAAAGAATTGCGCCGCACCGTCGCCGAACTGAACCGCGTGTCGAAGTACAAGGCGAGGAGGCAGGCCCGCTAGCCCGAAAAGGTGACACTTTCCATTGCCAGGTGGTGACGCCTGGCCGATAGACGGTACAGGGGGATGCTCTCCACCGCCTGGCGGCTGCCGGAGATGGAAAGTGTCACCTTTTTCTGCCTACCTCCGAATCGTGATGGCGCTGCCGGTGCTGTCGCCGTCGGGGTCGTGGTTGGCCGACGTGCTGTAGGTCGTCCCCGTTTTCGCCACGCCGGCCACGGTGAAGGCCACTTCGGTTGTGGCCGTCGGGATCTTGGACAGCGTGACGGTGCACGAGCCGGTGGTGCCGGTCGTGCAGGAGCCGGCCGCCGAGGAGCTCCATGAACCGGAGACGACCGCCCCGGCGACCGGCCGCTCGGCCGCGTCGTGCACCAGGATCGTGACCTTCGCGGTCCAGTTCTTTCTCGTCACCGAGCGCGACCCGTCCAGGTCGCTCACGTGCATGGCCGGCGCCGCCGGCGTCGTCGCGCTCACCGTGTCGGTGTAGCCCGAGTCGCCAACGCCGTTCCTGGCCTTCACGCGGTAGTAGTACTTCGTTTCTGGCTGCAAGCCGGTACTGGCATAACTCTGGACGTTCGCTCCGACGCTGCCGACGGCCCCCCAGGTTACGCCGTCGGTCGATCGTTCGACGATGAAGCCGGTCTCGTCGCTCGACTGGTCAGCCCACAACAGGTTGATCTGCGAGGCCGAGACCGCGGCGGCAGTCAGCGAGGCCGGGGCGACCGGCAGGCCGGCGACCGTGATCACCACTTCCGCCGTGTCGGAGAATCCCGCCCGGTCGGTCACCGTTAGAACGGCGGTGAACGTGCCCTGCGCCTGGTACGTGTGGGCGGCGTTCACGGCAGTGCTGCCAGTGGGGCCGTCGCCGAAACTCCACGAGTAGCTGGCAATGTCGTTGTCGGGATCGTAGGACGCGCTGCCGGCGAACTGCACCGTCAGCGGGATGATCCCGTTCGTTGGAGAAGCGGTCGCCACGGCGACCGGCGGTTGCGCCACGCCCGGGCTGACGATGGTTCCGGTGATGGTGTACTCGCCCAGGCTCGCGTAGTCGGAGTAGCCGGTGGCGAGATCGCCGTTCCCCGCGCCGTCGACCACGAGGGTGTACGTGCCGGCAGCCGCGGCGTAGGACATGGAGGCGTTCAGCGACGTTGATGCGTTCGCCGTGGCGACAGGGGCGCCCGAGCCGTCGTAGAGATCCGCTCTGATGTCGAGGTTCTGGCCCCGCGCCGCGCCCGTCACGTTCAGCGTGATCGTCCCCGCGCCGGTCAGAAACGAGAACGCGTCCTTGTCGGTCGTCCGCTCGATGATGCCGCCGCCGCTCACGCTCGTGCCGCTCGTCACGATGAGAGGCGTGGCGCCGGCGGGGGTGTTGCCGTGATCATCGGTCCGGTAGGTGAATCCGTAGCCGGTGATCTTCGTCAGGTCGTCCTCGGTGTTGTTGGCGCCTGGATACTCGCCCTTGCTCCACTGGACGAGGGTCTGGTAATAGCCGACGCCCATGATCGGCGCCCAGCCGTAGTGGCCCCGGTAGTACGCGTCGCCGCCCGTGATGCCGTCGTGATACAGGCCCACCGTGTGGCCCGCCTCGTGGGTGACGGCCTCGGCGGTGTATTTCTCGTTGCCACTGCCGAGTTGAGCCGTGAAGACGAAGCACGGCGTGTCGCTGTTCCAGCTGAAGGCGCCGATGTACGCCACGCCCCCGGCATTGGTGCTGTACCAGTTCGTCGGCGAGATCACGACGCGCTGGCCCCAGGCGTCGTCGCCAGTGCCGGACTTGCGCAGCGCCTCGAGCCCCGGGTCCTCCGTGGTGACGTCCACGCCGTACGGGAGGAAGTCCTCGGCCACACGCTGCCAGATGTACTGGATGGTTTCGAGATCGCTGGAGCTGAACGCCGGGTCGGCGTCCCTGCTGTATGGTGCCGACACGATCGTGGCGCCGTAGCTGTTGTTCCACACCGTGCCGGTCGTCGTGTGGCCGTCGAAGTCGAGATAGATCACCATCTTCGAGCCCGGCAGGCTGTGAAGGGCGAACGTGTCGGCGAGCGAGAGCGCCGCCGCGCCGGCGCCCGCGGTCCCGCCCGCCACCGTGTCGGCCTCCTCGGGCAGGAACTCGTCGATGTAGAGCAGGTTGTCCTCCTCGTCGACCGCGATGTACGGATCCGTGAGGAACAACTCCCGCAAACGTGCGGCGGCCATGTTGTGCTGTGCCGCGACCGCCGGAAGCCGCGAGCCGAGATGATCCAGCGCGGCCTGGCCGCGCCGGTGATTAGCCCCAGGCGGCTGCGCGGCCGCCGGGATCGACATGAGGAGCAGGATGCCGACGATGCACGAGAGGATGAGAACGCGTGCGGGAAACTCGAGTGATCGGGAGGAATTAGCCGGGCTCATCGCCACCTCCTGATGGTCTATCGGCGGATGATCCCATCAGAAGAGATGGCTGGCGTGATGAATGATGAGGCATGTCCCGAAATGGGGCATGCGTCGACGGGCGCGTCGACCCTGACCGCCTCCGCCGAGGCTTCGGCGAGTCCGCCGGAGCGCTTTGCGCGAAGGCGGAAGGGTCGACCTCCACGTGCCGCCGTGCCGGCGTGACACCGTTCGTGATGGAGGTCGAGGCCTTAGCCTCGACGCGACCATCGACTATCGACTCGATCCTGACGCAGCGCGCTTGACGAGCGTCACGACCTCGGACGGAGTCAGCGCCGCCTGCTGTACGCGCGCACCCGATGCGGCGAACCGTGCTCCGGCGTTGTGCACGATGATCCGCCCCTGCGCGACCTCAGACGCCGTCTGCAGGTCTCCCGCGCGCCGCAGACCGGGAACGTACAGACGCTGCAGGAAGCCATCATCGACGCCGGTGTCGAAGCCCTGCGCATCGAGGATCGCGAGCCGCGGCAGCTCGAGAGCCGACGCGAGCATCCCGGCGAGCGCCGCGTCGCCAGCCGCGACGAGGATGGCCCCAGGCTCGGCGCGCAGCGCCGCGACGATGTCCGCCACGCGCCGGGCGGCGGGCGTCCGGTTGTACGTCTCGAAGTGGCGGACCTTGTCGGCCGCGGCCTGGTCGAACGGCGTGAAGGTGATGGCGCGCGTCGTGTAACCGGCCTTGCGCAGTGCGGTCTCAGCGGCGCTCGTCTCGCCCGCCACCAGCACTACGGGGCGGCGTTTGCCTGGCGTAGAGGGCGCCTTCGCGGCCGCCTCGCCGGCAAAGCCGAGCGCATGACGCAGCGCGGCGGCACGCACCGCGAGCGGCGTCGCGGCCAGTTGCCGTCTCGCGGCATCAATCCAGGATGCCGTCAGGGATTCGGCGCTCGCGGCGCGTTCGGGCGTCAGGCGGCCGTGGAACACGAGCAGGTCGGGCAGCGCATCCGGGCTGAACGAGCGCTCCGGCACGGCATCGGAGGTCGCCCCGCCCTTGAGCCAGCGGCCCATCCATCCGTACATCGCCTCGCGGCTCTCCTTGTTGTAGTTGTGCTCAGCGGTGAACCGGACCGCGCCCACGCGATCCGCGGCGCCCACGAGCGCGTAAAGCGATCGGACGGCGGGATACTCGAGCTCGAGCGTCTCGTTGGTCCAGTCTCCCGTCGCCGACACCATCAGCATCGGGCGCGGCGCGATGGTGGCGGCAATCTCCACGTTGGTGGTGTCGAGTCGGAGTCCCGGCGGGTTCTCGCACAGGCAGCCGCCCTGCATGTGGAGCGAGATCATGTTCACCGGCACGGCCACGGCGACCCGCGGATCGGCGGCCGCCAGCATGAACGTCTGCGTGCCGCCGCCCGATTCGCCGGTGATGCCGATGGCGTCGCGTTTCACGTAGGGCAGCGACTCGAGCAAGTCGAGGCTGCGGATGCTGTTCCAGAGCTGCAGGCCGGCCAGGCTGAGGCCCCACAGCCGCTCGCGCCGGCCGTCGAACGTGTGCGGCAGCTGCCGGCTGTCGTTGTAGCCGATCATGTCGTACGTGAACACCACGAACCCCTGGCGCGCGAGCGAGATGGCGCGGCCGGGGCCCGAGACGAGCGCCGAGTTTTCGAGGCGCCCGTAGGTCCAGTGGCCGTGCGGCGACAGGACCGCCGGGAACGGGCCGGCGCCGATCGGCCGGTAGAGATTGCCCGTCACGAAGAGGCCCGGAAGGCTCTCGAAGTACACCTTCGAGACGATGTAGTCGCCGCGCCTCAGCTCGCCGAAGATTCGGGGATTGAGCGGCGTCCTCTCCGGCAGCGGCAGCAGGCCCGTGGACGCCAGGACGTGCTCGCGCACGTAGGCGGCCCGCTGCTCCCAATCGGCTTGCGACGAGAAGCTTGGCGGCTGAAACCGGTCGTCGAGCGTGCGGTACTGGCCGGCGGCAACAGCCGCGACGAGGACGAGGACAACGGCCACAGCAGGAATCGTGGTGCGCATGCGCGGAGGGTATCACGCCCGGCGGGGTCAGATCCGACTCTGACCCCGATTGGGTCATGCGAGGCCGCGAAGGCTGTCGAGGATGCGGTCGACTTCCCCGTCGTGATTGCACACGTGGAACGACACGCGCACGCAGTTGGCGCCGCCCTCGGTGACCGAGCGCACGCGGATCTTCGCCTTCGAGAGGTGCTCGTTGATCTGCTGGTAGGTACGGTCCTTCATGCGGAAGCTGATCATCGCCGTCCGGTAGGCCTCCTCCTGCGGGGAGAGGACGTCCACGCCGGCCATGTCGAGCAGCCCCCGGCAGAACTGCTCCGCCATCGCGCGGTTGTGCCGCCAGATTCGGTCCACGCCGATGGACAGCACGAAGTCGAGGGCCGCGCCCAGGGCGTAGAACAGGGCGTCGTTCTGCGTCCCGTACTCGTAGCGCTGCGCGCCGGCCGACAGCTCGAGCGTGCCCTTGGCGACGTCGAACCGCGCGGCGCCGGCCGTCATCGGCCGCAGCGTCTCGACCAGCTCCGGACGGACGTACAGGAATCCCGTGCGCTTGGGTCCCATGATCCACTTGTGGGTGCTGCACGTGTAGACGTCCGCGCCCGTGGCGGCGAGGTCGAACGGGACGCAGACGGGCGCCTGGGCGCCATCGAGCGCGAACCACGCGCCCTTGTCGTGCGCCACCCGGCCGATGTCGGCCACCGGAAAGAGCTGGCCGGTGGTGCACGTGACGTGGCTCATCAGCACAAGGCGCGTCTTCGGCCCGACCAGGGCGGCGATCCGCTCGACATTGCCCTGCGCGCGCACGAGGTCCGGCTCGAACGTCCTGATGACGATGCCGTCGCGCTGCATGCGGTTCAGCAGAGCCGTGTTGACCGCCACGTGCTCATGTGTGGACGTGATCACCTCATCGCCGCGCTTGAGCGGCAGGCCGTTGACGATGATGTTGATGCCCTCGGTGGCGCAGCCGACGAGCGCGAGATCTTCCTTGCGGCATGAAGGGCCCAAGAGACGCGCGAGACGCTCCTTGACCGCCCACCACAGCGCGCTGTCGTGGCCGGCGCTCGGCGCCCGTTCCTCGCTGCGCGTCCACTCCCACAGGCTGTTCAGCACTGGCGTCGGGCAGGAGCCGAGGCCGCCGAAGTTCAGGTAGGTCCACTCGGGGTCGAGCACGAACTCGCTGCGGACCACCTTCCAGAGTGCGGCCTCCCCGCTTGCGGCGGCGTCCTGGAGCGCGGCGCGGAAATCGGCCGCGCGAGCGAAGCCGGGAAACGCCAGGCTGCCAGCCACCGCCGCCATGCCCTTGAGAAACTGTTTGCGGTTCATGCGCATGCCTCGTTCGGGGGCCCTTCGACTCGCCATGGGGTTCGGCGCTCGCTCAGGACGGGGCCCGCGGCCCCGCGGGATCCTATCCCAGCGGGCGACAGGCGGCCAGCCGGGTCACGACGCCGTTCAGGATCTCGTTGAACTCGTCCGGACGCTCGAGCATCGGGTAGTGCCCGGCGCCCCGCATGATGACGGCCTCGAAGTCGGGCGCCAGCTTCCTGTTCGCCTCGATCTGGGTCAGCCAGAGGTCGCCGTTGATCGCGCGGATGGGCACGCCGGCCAGCTTGAATGCCGTTCCGAGGTCGTAGCCGGACAGGCCCTCCATGATCCGCGCGACGATCTCCCGGTCCATCGCCAGCATGATCTTCAGCGCCCAGGCCTGCAGCTCCATGTGCTCGCCCGGATGAAAGAGCGCATGGCACATTTCCGCGCACGCGGCCCGGAAGTCGTTGCGGTACGCGGCGGCGCGCGCCGCGGCCTCTTCGGGCGGGAACACCTGCCCGGCTTCGTGCAGGGTGTCGACGCCGACGACGCCGATGGTGCGTCCCGCGAGTCGGGCCGCGGCCTCGAGGGCGACGGGGCCGCCGAGCGAGTTGCCCACCAGGACGATGTTCTGCAGGTCGAGGGCCTCGGCCACCGCGCACGCGTCGCCGGCGAACGCGGCGATGGTCCACTGCTCGCGGTTCTTGCCCGAGTCGCCGTGGCCGGCGAGGTCGATCGCGGCCAGGCGGAACGTGCTCGCCAGCCCGGCCAGCTGCGGCGCCCAGAAGGCCCGGCTGGCGAGGCCGCCGTGGACGAACAGCAGCGAGACGGCGCCCTGCCCCGCGTGCGTGTACGCGATCTCGACGCTGTCCGCGGACCGGGTCCGGCCGTCCACCTGGTCGTTCATCGCTTCCCCCGGGATTGTGACGCCAAGAGCATACGCCTCTCGGGGCGGCTGGACACTGGGGATTGGGGGTTGGGGGTTGGGGCTCAGAATGGAGGTCGAGGCTTCAGCCTCGACGAACATTCAGCCTCGACGAACCTTGACACTGTCGGGTACGGGGTATACGTTCCAATCGTCCCAGCCACGCCAACGCCCTTGGGAGGAGGTTCCCTTGGACTTCAGGAAGCTCATTGCGATTGGGTTCGCCGTCGGCATCGCCGCGAACGCGATCGACTTCGTGGTGCACGGCAACCTGCTGGCCAGCTTCTACGCGCACCCGCCCTTCCGGCAGGACGTCAACCCCGGGTGGATGATCCTCAGCGACTTCGTCGCCGGGTTCGTCTTCGCGTGGTTCTACCTGGCGGTGGCGGGCTCGTTCGCGCCCGGCGTGTCGGGCGGCATGACGATGGGGTTCTACACGGGCGTCCTGCTGATCTTCCCGGCGGCGATCTTCATGCACCTCATGTTCGAGGGCTTCCCGTACTACCTCTCCTGGATCTGGATCTTCTACACCGTCGCCTGGTACGTGTGCGCGGGAGCGATTGCGGGGGCGATCAACAGGAAGTGATCGCGTCCGGGGTTCGGGATTCGGGATTCGGGATTCGAGGTTCGGATGTCGCGGTGGAGGTCGAGGCTTCGGCGTCGACGCGCGCGTTGCCCTACGCCACCCGTTCGGCCGGCACCGCCGTCAGCGTGACGAGCTCCGTTCCCCGCAGGACGGTCAACGGCATCGGCACGCCGATGGCGGACTCGGTCAGCAGGCGCTGAACGGCGTCGATGCTGGTCGCGGCCTTGTCGCCCGCTCGGAGGATGATGTCGCCCTCGGCGAGGCCGGCGGCCTGCGCCGGGCTGCCTGGTTCCACGGCGATCACGAGCACGCCGCTCTCCTGTGTCAGCTGGTAGTAGCGCACGACCTGGCGCACCAGCGGAA
>Ga0316622_100000385_pt1 | contig 25076 bp, 22 predicted proteins | sample OWC_Aug_OW2_C1_D_FD_207646 | JGI IMG/M metagenome (GOLD analysis project Ga0316622, IMG submission 207646) | Wetland soil microbial communities from Old Woman Creek delta, Ohio, United States - OWC_Aug_OW2_C1_D5_C | ecosystem: Environmental > Terrestrial > Soil > Wetlands | place: USA: Ohio... | reverse complement strand
AATTCAGTGTCTACGACTTCCTGGTGGATGTTTCTTCCACGATCGGCCGCGCCTTCACGTTGGGCGAGAAATTCACTATCACTTCGGAATTGATGGGCTTGGATCGTCAATTGGAAGACCTGAAATCATAAGGAGGGTACAGATGGCAAATTACAAAATTCATGACAATCCGGTACGCGATGAATGGACCAAAAAAATCGGTGCTCTCAATACCCTGGCCAAGGGTGTTGAGGCACTGGATGAGTTCCGCCGTAAATACACCACACCGCTTCGTGAAAATTATGATCTTGAACTCGATTGGGGTTGGATCGAACTCAAACTGGAAGAAAAAGTAGCGTTGTTGAAACACAAGGAACTCAACGACGCCCAATTTCTTTACCAAACCGCAACCGGTCACGACGCTCAAAAAGAAGCCGATGCGGTGATCGCCAAGATGGCGGCCTGCACCGACAAATATGAAGCTGAAAAGATTCATATCGGCTTTAGGCAAAAGTTCAAGCCACCCATCATGCCGGTCAACGTGTTCATGGATACCGACCGTATCCTCGGCACCAAGCTGATGGAACTTAGAAACATCGGCTATTACGACCTACCGTTGGAAGAGTTGCGCAAGGTGCGCGGCGTTAAAGTGATTACCTTGCAGTAAATCACCGAAGGAATTGCCCGAATACCGGCGCTTTTAATTGTATGCGGGAGAACCGGTATTGGGCATGTTAGAACACCGCGCTGGATGCGCGGTGTTCACTTTCAGCGTTTAAGCGATGCGAGGCACAGTCAGCCACTCAACAGGTCTAGCTCATTCACCCTTCGATAAGCTCGGTAGGGGAACGTTTAAGCCTTAATTTGATGCCCCAGAAGGCTTGGCCTTCGGACCGATACGGCATGGTCGCCGAATATCGGTATTTTCGGCTGTTGCACAACATCAATCCATTAATAATCAACCTGAAAACTCAGCACGATGGATCTCTTTTCAAATATTAAATCGACCAATCCGCCGCCTTTTCCCGACGAAAACGCCAACGTCACCAAGCTTTACGATGCCGATCCTTATACGGCATTCAGCGAAGATCTGGAGTTTATGTGGCGTTGGACCATCTATCGCGATAGAAAACTGGTTCAGGAAGGTTGCTCACTGACTCTGGACGCCTCGCGGCGCGCCGTCGAACATGTACTGGCGTTTTTCAATATCTCCACCAAAAATTTGCGACAAGGAGAATTAAGTTGAATACTCATCAAGTCAAAATTATTACCGAGGACGGCGAATCGGTCTGTTTCGATTGCGGCGAAGACGAAGACATCATCAGTGCCGGTCTGCGCCAGGATATTTACCTGATGGCCTCTTGTCGCGAAGGCGGCTGCGCGACCTGTAAGGGTTTTTGCGCCGAAGGCGATTATGAATTGGGTAAGGTCAGCGTCCAGGCCCTGCCGCCCGAAGAGGAAGAGGAAGGCAACGTACTGCTGTGCCGCTGTTATCCGACCAGCGATGTGGAAATCGAAGTTCCCTATACCTACGACCGCATCTCGTTTTCGCCGGATGGCTTGGGTTTCGAGGCCGAAGTGGTGGAACTGAGCCAGGTGTCCTGCAACGTCATGAAACTGCGACTGCAAAAACTGGGCGACGATCAACAAATCAGGCTGGATTCCGGCCAGTATTACAACCTGGAAATTCCCGGCACCGATGTCTACCGCTCCTATTCGCCGGCCAACACCGCCAACAATCACGGCGAACTGGAGTTTCTGATTCGGATCGTCGACAACGGCAAGTTCTCCAGTTATTTGAAAAACGACGCCCACGTCGGTCAAAAGATCAACGTTACCGGGCCCTTGGGTATTTTCGGCCTCAAGGAAAACGGCTTTACCCCGCGTTATTTCGTGGCCGGCGGTACCGGGCTGGCTCCGATACTGTCCATGGTGAGGCGCATGAAGGAATGGGAAGAACCGCAATCGTGCGTGATTTATTTCGGTGTCAATACCGAGGACGAAGTGTTTTATGCCGACGAACTAAAGCGCCTGCAATCCGAAATGTCGACACTGGCGGTACGCACCTGCGTCTGGAAAGCCAGCGACAACTGGAGCGGCGAGAAAGGCAGCGTCGTCGATATTCTACGCCGTGACTTGCAGGGCACCGGCGTCAAACCCGATTTGTACCTGTGCGGACCTCCAGGTATGGTCGATGCCACCTATGCGGTCTGTGCCGATGTCGGCATACCGCAGGACAAAATCTATCTGGAAAAATTTTTACCTAGCGCAAGCTAAATGGGCATGAAACAGGAAGACCAGGAGTTTATTGGCGAAATGATCAGAGAACTCGACGAAACCATCCGCCGGCTGGTGGCGGAAGAGCAGCGCTTGGTAGCCAGGCTCGGAGAAGAACGCGTCGCGGAACTACGTGAATATTGGCACAAGGAACTGCCACCGCATGACGAAGAGACTTTCAAACTGGCCATGGATCACGAAGACAAAAAACTCACCTGGATCTGGTTCAGGCTGCAGCGCGTGCATCACTCTCGCGCCAAGGCAGGACAGGCGTTGATGAAAAACCATACGCATTGAGGAATACCCTGTAGGTGCGAATTTATTCGCCCCTACAAAGGATTCCAGGCAATTAAATTTCGATGCCGTTATGAGGGTCACTCGCCGATCAAGGTTTTCGCATTTTTTAGGGCCACCAGGATGGTGCGCGTCAGAAAAATGTGGATCCGCGTTAGTGGCTGCTCCTGACGGAGTTACAAATACCCGCATACAGGAAACACATGTCAAAACACATTATTTATAATCCGGAAGCCCGCCTGCGTTTATTGGAAGGCATCAATACCGTGGCCCGCGCCGCCTGCGTTACTTTGGGCAGCGCCGGTCCCGCCGTGATGATTCAACATAGAACCGACGGTATCGCGCCGGTATTTACTCGCGACGGCGTGACGGTCGCTAATGCCATTATTCTGGAAGATCGGATCGCCGATCTGGGTGGACGCATGCTGCGCGACGTCGCGGGTTCCGTGTCTCGGCAAGTCGGCGACGGCACCACCACGGCGATCGTATTGGCGCAAAAAATCGCTACCGAGTCGCTGAAAAGCGTGGCGGCTGGCTTTCATCCGATGGAATTGAAAAAAGGCCTGGAGCTGGCCCTGATTTTGGTCGATCAACAGCTGCGGAAAATGGCGCTCACCGAGGTCACGACCGACTGGATAAAAAAAATCGCCGCCGTCGCCACCAAGAACGAACCCGGCATCGGCGCCTTGTTGGCCAGGGCATTGGCGGAACTGGGACAGGACGGGCCGTTGACGTTTCAACTCGGCAACCGCCAGGATGAGTTGGAGATCGTCGAAGGCATCCATTACCAGCAGGGCTTCTTGTCGCCGTATTTCATCACCGATAAGACTCGCGGCGAAGCGGTGCTGGAGCAACCGTATATCTTGCTGTACGACCGGGAAGTGACCGATCTGATGGATCTGGTGCCGATACTGGAAGAGGTCGCCGACCAGGATAGACCCTTGCTGGTGATCGCCGATAATGTGGCCAATAAGGCTCTGACCGGGTTGTTGCTAAATCATATACGCGGTGTATTCAAGGTGGTGGCCGTCAAGCCGCCCAGTTTCGGCGACAAGCGCCTGGATCGACTCAACGATCTGGCGATATTGACCGGCGGTGAAGCTATCCTGGAAGCGCACGGCAAGCGTCTGGAGAGCGTTACTCTGGCGCAATTGGGCCGGGCGCAGCGCGCCGTGGTGACCGCCGATGCCATCACTATCGTCGGTGGCGCTGGAGCGCCCGAGCCGATAGCGGCGCTGATGGAAGCCTTGCGCCTGGAGCTGGCGACGGTTCGCGCCCGCAAGCCCGGCGAGGGTTCGCCGACCGGCAATCAGCATGACGCCGACGAACTGGAAGAACGCATCGCTATGCTGTCCGGCAAAACTGGCGTATTCAGTGTCGGCGGCGTTACCGACGTTGAAATCAAGGAACGTCTGGTACGGATCGAAAACGCCTATCTGTCGGCAAAGGCTGCCATGGAGGAAGGCGTGGTACCGGGCGGCGGCGTGGGTTTGTTCCGCTGTCTGTCGGTACTGGAGACGGTCATCGCTGAAAATGCCGATCAGCAACAGGGCATAGCCATCCTGCGACTGGCCCTGGCCGCGCCGCTCAAGCAATTGTTGGGCAATGCCGGCCTGAATGGCGAAGACGTCATCATGCGATTGTTAAATCAAGACAGCGACTATTTTGCCTTCGATATGCAGGAACTGCGTTACGGCGATTTCCTGGAGATCGGCATCATCGATCCGGTTAAAGTGGTGCGCATGGCCTTGCGCAACGCGGTCAGCGTGGTTGGCACGCTGATAGGCAGCGAATCGGTGGTCATGGATGTGCCCGATATGTCCATCATGGAAGGCTATTCGCCGGAATGGGCCGCCGCGACACGCGAGGATCCCAGGTTGTAAATTCAGTAAGTAGGCAGTGGGAGGCGGAAGATCGAATACCCATACGGCACAAGTAAATTCGACCCTACAGCCCCCACTCCCTACTTTCCACTTACTATTTTTCTACGTTCTACCCGCCTTCCTCACCTCACCTCCGATAGTGCTCCGAGCGGGGCATCTCCTCTATTCAGCAATCGAATAAAGGCAATGTGACACTATGCCGCATTGCCTCTTTTTTTGATTTTGCTATCTTGACGGCCCACGCCATCTTCTTGCCATCATCAGGACTAACTGGCTGTTTTTTATGATTAATGTTTTGAGCCGATACTAATGGCGAGCATTGAAAATAAACCAGAGGAATATATATGGATATTGGTCTTAAAAAAACCGACAAGGTAAAAGTCGTTCAGGATGCGTTTTTGTTTAGACGCACCATTGAATTTACTATCGATCGCCCGGTTCAAGCCTGGCAATGGATGAATCAAACCCGCTCAATTCCCGATCAATCCGACTGGGTTCGGCCGGATGTTTTCGATTCCTGGCGGCGTTGCCTGGAGGATTATCAATTGCCGCTGGGTAAGTATGCCAACTGGAGTCATTATCGGGTACAAGGTAAAACACTTTGCGACGATGGTCGAGCTGGTGACATAACCCGCCTATTGGCGCAGCTCAGCCACAACTTCGATATTTTTCTCAGGGAAGCCGGCGTGATGCTGGTGCTAACCCGGCCGGACGGCACCTTGCTTTACGCCTTGGGCGAAAATCCGTTTTCCTGCCCATTCATGGAGCGCCTGTACCAACCCGACGCCAGTTGGAACGAAGCGGTGCTTGGCAATAACGGCATTGGAAGCGCCGCGCAATTAAGAAAACCGGTTGCCTTTCAAGGCATGGAACATTTTCTAAGCGTGCTGCATCCCTTTACCACTGTCGGCTATCCATTGCTTGACGATGCGGGAAATTTGCTGGCCGTGATCGGTTTAATCAGCGATCATCAGGAAAGCATGAAATCCCTGTTCGCCTTTCTGCATTTGATCTGCGTGCTGGTCAATACCAATTTGCCGCTGGCGCACAGTCAGGCGGCGCAGGCCAGAGTGCTGGAGAAGATACCATTCAAACCGGCAAAAAAACAGTTGCAGCCACACGAGTCGGCCATATCCGATGAATTACAAACCTTGCTTAACAAAGCGGTCAAACTGCAACAGCATAAAATACCGATTCTGATCACCGGTGAATCGGGTGTCGGCAAGGACCACTTCGTGCATTTGCTGAAGAAAGCCGGGCCTAGGCAAGACCAGGCGCTGGTGGCCATCAATTGTGCCTCCATTCCTCATGATCTGATCGAGAGCGAATTATTTGGCTATGAAGCCGGTAGTTTTACCGGTGCCAAGAGCAACGGCAAACCCGGCAAATTTCTGCTGGCCGATAAAGGCATATTGTTTCTGGACGAAATCGGCGACATGAGCCTGGATTTACAATCCACGCTGCTCAGAGTCCTGGAAACCTCGGAGTTTACACCGGTTGGCGGCGTCAAACCGATCCGCGTCGACGTGCAAATCGTTGCCGCCACCAATGTTCAGTTGCTGGATGCCGTCGAAGCCGGCCGTTTCCGCCGCGACCTCTACTATCGGCTCAACGGCGCGCAAATTCATTTGCTGCCGCTACGTGAGCGCAACGACAAGAAAGCCATCATTCACCAAATCCTGCAGCGCGAACTGGCTAATTTGCCGGAAGCCGAGGCGATCAGTATCAGTCCGGATGTCATGGAACTGATAGAGCGTCATCCTTGGCCTGGTAACATCAGGCAGCTGATTAATGTCCTCAGGGCCACGATTTACACGGTGGGCGGTTCAATGATTACTCGCGATGACTTGCCGCTGGACTTTTTAGAGGAATTAAGCTCAACCGTTACCGAGCCGGGCAGTTCACATGACGACGCTTATTTGCCGCTTCTCGAGCAGCCACGTCATGCTAATCCCGGCATGAGTTTGCTGGATTGGGAGATGCACGGTATCAAGACCACGCTGCACGAATGCGAGGGCAACATTTCCCTGGCCGCCAAAAAGCTGGGCATTACCCGCACCACGCTGTATAAAAAAATCGACCGTTTCGGTCTGAAAGACATGAAGTTGGCCGGTTAAAGATTGGGTCGGAAATAACTTTTTCTGGATAGTAGGAAGTGGGGAGTTGTTTTCCCACTCCCCACTTCCTATTTTAACCCTTGATCCACAACATCCCTCACCGTCCCTGCCTGCCTGATTCCGGTTAAATCGCTTTTTAGTCGATAAATCTCCTCGTCGTCATAATTGTGTAAAGAAGCGTTGCGATAATTCTCAAATGAGTTTTGATTTGAGAATGGACATGAAACGAATTGGTTTTTTATTGCTCGCCTTGTTAATGATGCCGACGCTGGCGCAAGCGTGGTGGAACGAGGATTGGGGCTACCGCAAGAAAATAAGCATCGACGCGCAAAAGCTTCAGCAGGACGGCGTCAAAATTTCCGGTGAGTCGCTGGCACTGGTGCGCTTGCACACCGGCAATTTCAGCTATTTCATGGATCTTGGTGAGAAAGGCAAGGATCTGCGTTTTATGTCCAGCGATGATAAGACGCCGCTGAAGTTCTTTATCGAAAAGATCGATCCCGTCAACGAAATGGCCTTGGTCTGGGTGAAGCTACCCAAGGAAATAGCCGCCGACAGCGAGCCGTCCATCTGGATGTATTACGGTAACCAGAAGGCGGTTGATGCCCAGGACGGGCCCGGTATTTTCGATGTCGGCCAGGCGGTCGATTATCATTTTGAAGCCGACGCGGTTAAGGATGCTACCGCGTATGCCAACCAGCCTGCGACGGCAACCAATACCCGCATGGAAGGGGGAGCGATCGGCGATGCCGCCGCGTTTGACGGCAATCAGTCCATTCGAATCGCGGCAACCCCCGCCGTACAGATGTCCGTTGAGTTTGGCTGGACGGTTTCCGCCTGGGTCAAAATCGACCAGGCGCAAGGCGACGGCGTGGTGTTTCAACGCGACGGTCTGGTGCTGTCCGTTAGAGGCCAATCGCCGGTCCTGGAAGTCAATCGTAAGGAATTGGTTAGTCCGGTCGGCCTCAATCTAGCCGGCTGGCAACACTTGGCGGTTAGCGCCGACCACGCCGGCTTTACCTTATATGTCGACGGCAAGGCGGTCGGTATCCTGCCAGCCAGCGTACCGGCCTTGCTGGGCGATATCAGCATCGGCTCGGCCACGGACGGCACTCGGGGGTTGGTTGGCGCGATCGACGAGTTCGGTATCGCCAAGGTGGCGCGCGATCAAAATGCCTTACAGTTCAATGCGTTGATGCAGGGTCAGGCTTCGACGTTGTTGAGCTACGGCGAAGACGCCACGCCGGATAGCGAGGAGGGCGGCGAATCCTATCTGGTCTCGACGTTGAACAACGTCACCATAGACGGCTGGGTCATCATCGGTATTCTGGGTGTGATGTTCGTGATCAGTACCTTGGTGATGGTCAGCAAGGCTATCGTGTTGAGCCGTACGCTGAACGAGAACAAGAAGTTTGAACAGGCTTTCAGTCGATTGGGTGCCGATAACATCAGTACGCTGGATCATCAGGACGCCGAAGGCGACGAGGATTTCGACGAATCGCCCTTACTGTTGTCGTTGACCAATAACCATGCCGCGTTTGCCGGCTCTTCCATCTACCGTATCTATCATGTCGGCGTTCAGGAAATGAACAAGCGTCTACCCAAGGGCGTGGGCGCCGATGCCGCCGATCACCTGTTGTCCGCCCAGGCATTGAATGCCGTGAAAGCCTCGATGGACGGCGTGCTGGTGCGGGAGCTGCAAAAACTCAATTCACTGATGGTGTTGCTGACCATCGCCATCTCCGGCGGTCCCTTCCTGGGGCTGCTGGGTACCGTGGTTGGGGTCATGATCACCTTCGCCGCGATCGCGGCCAGCGGCGAAGTCAACGTCAACGCCATCGCACCGGGGATCGCGGCGGCCTTGGTCGCTACGGTGGCAGGCCTCGGCGTGGCGATTCCGGCGCTGTTTGGCTACAACTATCTGGGTAGTCAGATCAAGATGGTGACGGCCGACATGCACGTGTTTGTCGACGAATTCGTCGCCAAACTGGCCGAGCAGCATAGCTGATCGATACAAACTATCATCGAAAAATGCCGTTCGTAGGGTACGCACTGCGTACCCTACCAAGCTATTCAGTGCAAAGCACAACACACCCTCTCTCGCGGGAGAGGGTAGGGTGAGGGGAAATTGAAGTTATGAAAGTCCAAGAAGAAAATGCCGCGTACGACGAAATCAACGTCACTCCGATGCTGGATCTGGCTTATGTGCTGCTGGTGGTGTTCATCTTGATGACCACTGCGGCCGTGCAGGGCGTCCAGGTCAATCTGCCCAAGGCCAGCAACACGCCGAGTCTGGCCAAGCCGCAAACCAAGGCCATTACCGTCACCGCCGACGGCACCATCTTTCTCGACACCTTTCCGGTGACGATGGAGCAGCTGGAGTCGACCCTGTTGCAATATAAGGCCGCCAATCCCGAGTTGCCGGTGGTCGTGAAAGGCGATGCCACGGTGCAGTATCAGAGTGTGGTCGACATCCTGGCCTTGCTGGGCAAGCTGGAAATTACCCAGGTCGGACTGGTAACGCAGAGCCTCGTTAAATAAGCCTCCATGAGCCAGAAGAAACATTTCCGGGTTTATGTGCCGAGAATTATCGGCGGGCTACTGGCGGCGCTGGCGATTTTTTACGTCGTTAAAGTCATCGTCGGATTCATCGATGAAAAGCCGGCCAGAAGCGAGAAGAAGATTCAGCCCATCACGCTGATGAAACCGCCGCCTCCACCTCCGCCGCCACCCAAGGTGGAAACGCCGCCACCGCCGGAAGTTAAACAAAAAATTGAAGAGCCCGAACCCGAGCCGGAACCCATGCCCGAAACGCCGCCGGACGAAGCGCCGGCCCGCGATCTTGGCCTGGATGCGGAAGGCACGGCCGGATCGGACGGTTTTGGTCTGGCGGCGCGCAAGGGCGGCAACGGTTTGTTCGGCGGTGGTGGTAACCCGTTCGGCTATTACGGCGGATTGGTCAAGAACGACATCCTCAGCTTGTTGAGTAGTCATGACGAATTGCGTCGCAAGGGGTACACGGCCATCGTCAAGGTCTGGCTCAAGCCCGACGGCGCCGTTGAGCGCGTCGAATTGGCCAAGGGCAGTAACGATGCCGAGATCGACGAGATTTTGGGTCGCTTGCTCGACAAGTTTAAAAAAGTCGCCGAGCCGCCGCCTCCGGGCATGCAGCAACCGATTAAATTAAGAATTTCATCACGCGTCTAAAAAATACAGGTACGAAAATGAGGAACAAGAAACAGCTGATGGCGCTGGCGCTATCCGGGCTGATCGGCATGGCTCATGCCGGTGAAAAGGAAGAATTGCTCAAGCTGCGCAATACCACCACTAACTTGATCAAGCAATTGGTCAAGCAGGGAGTGATTACCGACAAGATGGCCGACGAGATGATCAAGCAGGCCGAAGTCGAAGCCGAACAGCAGGTGGCGCAAAGCAAGGCCGCCAATGCCGCCAAGGAAGCGGTGCCGGCCGACGAAGTGCGGGTGGCCTATGTGCCGGATTTCGTCAAGGACGAGATTCGCCAGCAAGTGCGCGGCGAGCTGCGCGAGGAAGTCCTCGGCGACGTGATGCAGAAAGCCAAGCAGGAGCATTGGGGGGTGGCTGATGCGCTGCCGGAGTGGACGCGTAAGTTCAAGTTGTCGGGGGATTTAAGGCTGCGGGAGCAATCGGAGTATATGGCGGCGGATAATACTCGATTTGCGTACGAAAACTTTCAAGCCATCAATGACAGGGGCGGCACTACTGCCGCAGCCGCGAATTCAGAGCAGTTTGTAAATGTCAACAAAGACAGGCACAGGTTGCGAGAACGTCTGCGTCTAGGGATTGATGTAAATGTTGCCGAAGGATTGGATGCTGGTATTCGTTTGGCGACCGGCAATATCAAAAATCCCACGTCGACCAACCAGACCTTGGGCAACACCGGCGATCGTTATGATTTCCGACTTGACCGAGCCTTTCTTAAATACGATTTGAAAGATGATAACAAATTCAATTGGTTGACCCTGGCTGGAGGCCGGATTGCTAACCCATTTTTTACCGGAGGCAGCGAATTGGTTTGGGATGAAGATCTTTCGTTCGAGGGTGCTGCTGCCACGGTACGCCACCGTTTCGGCAATTCCGGCAGTTTAGGCGCAATAGGAAACTCTGGTCCGACGATATTTGCAACTGCGGGCGCCTTCCCGCTACAGGAAACCGCGTTGAGTACCAAGGACAAATGGTTGTTCGGTGGTCAGGCGGGATTGGATTGGGGATTCGCGAATCAGGATAATCTGAAAATCGGCGTTGGGTATTTCGATTATCGTAATACCCAAGCTAGGCCGAATACTGAGGTAAACTTTCAATATGCGTGCAATACAAATAATGCCGACAATAGCTTCTCCAAGCCTGACTATATGCAGCTAGGCAATACCTTGGCCACGATTTGCAGGGATACTGCCAATCCTAATTTTATAGGCCTAGTCGGTCTCGCCTCGGATTACAACATTGTCAACATCAACGCAGCATATGACATGGCTTTATTTTCTCCGGTGCATCTTAAGTTGAGTGCGGATGTCGCCAAGAATATCGGATTTAGTCTGAGAGATATAAAAAGCCGTTACGGTAATCCTGGTTACTTGAGTTGGTTTGCCAATGGCAATGACAATCCGAACAAAGCGCGGACTACCGCTTGGCAAGTCAGGGCGGATTTGGGTTGGACAAAAGTAGACGTACCGGGCAACTGGAGCGTATTCACGATGTATAAATATCTGGAGCGTGACGCAGTATTCGATGCCTACACCGATTCCGATTTTCACCTTGGCGGCACCAACGTCAAGGGATGGGTCATCGGCGGTAACTATGGGCTGATGAAAAACGTTTGGCTAAGCGGACGTTGGTTGAGCGGCGACGTGATTGATGGGCCGCGTTATGGTGTCGATGTGTTGCAACTCGATGTTAATACACGTTTCTAAGCGGATGATGGCATGAACAGCATAATCAAACCGCTGCTGATATTCCCCCTGTTGATCGGAAGTTTGTCATCGGCAATGCTTCAAGCCGCGCCGCGCGATGCTGGTAAAAACGATGGCGCCGTGCTGAAGCTGCAGACCATGGTCAAAAGCTTGACCGCCGAACGTGACGCCGCCAAGGCCGAATCCGCTAAACTGGCCGAGGAATTAAAGCAGTTCGAACAGCTAAAGAAGGATCATGCGGCAGCTGTCTCGGCCAAAGAACAACTGGGTAGCGAACTGTCGGCGCAGAAAAACAGCAATGGCGCGGTGCGGGAACAATTGGATAAGACCCACGCCAAACTGTTGGAAGTCATCGACAAACACAAGGAAGTCAGTCAGGCCAAGGTCGAGCTGAACAACGAGTTGACGGCGCTAAAAACCAAGCAGCAAACCACCGAGCAACAGCTAGGCATTTGCGACGAACGCAACGTCAAACTTTATCAATCCGCCAAGGAATTGCTGGACCGTTATCAGGGCAAAGGCACCCTGGCAACCTTGATGCAGGATGAGCCTCTGCTGCAATTCAATAGCGTGGAAATGGAAAGCATCGCTCAGGAGTATGAAGACAAGCTGAATTCAGGAAAGTATAAAAAATAGTTGAGGATTTGGATTCCCAAGCAGGAGCTTGGGAACCCGTGCAAGGCGTAGGTACGCAACGCGTACCTACATCACGGCCTCAACGGCGTCACCTGTCCCGTTTCCCGGTAACGCCGGTAATCTTCCAAAACCTGGGCATGGTCGAACGCCAGTTGCGGCGGCATGTTATCAAAGGTAAACAAGCCGCAGTTTTTGGCGTCGTCCGCCGCTTGCGGGATGCCGTGGGCTTCGGCTAGATAAACGGCGGTGACGGTATGGTTGCGAGGGTCTCGGCTGGGGTTGGAATAGATTCCCAATAGAATCGTTAACCGTACGTTCAGACCGATTTCTTCCTTGGCTTCGCGAATCGCCGCTTGTTCCACGGTTTCGCCGACATCGACAAAGCCGCCCGGTATTGCCCAACCATAAGGCGGGAAGGCGCGTTCAATTAGCACGAACGGACGATTCGGGTGATCTATCAGTTCAACCAACGTGTCGGCGGCCAGTAAGGGGGTGATCGGTTTGGACATGATGTTTCCCGGTGATTGATTGGATTTTATAATAATAGCCCGTGGCGCCCCAATTTCCAGCCCGATGTTCCGTTGCCTGCGAGGCTTTCAAAAAATTGTTAATGACCAAACTGCCATAATTTCGTAAAATCACCTTAGTTTTTATCTATCAGGAACGGGATGAGTCGCGAGACTTATCCCGTTTTCTACATCTAAGGTGGCCAATCTTGAATAAACCTGCATTACTGGTATTGGAAGACGGGACGGTGTTTCACGGCATTGCTATAGGTGCCGACGGCTGTTCCGTGGGGGAAGTGGTTTTTAACACGGCACTGACCGGCTATCAGGAAATACTCAGCGATCCATCCTATGCGCGGCAAATCGTCACGCTGACCTATCCGCACATCGGCAACGTCGGCACCAATGACGAGGATGACGAATCGGAAAAGGTGTTTGCCAGCGGTCTGGTGATTCGCGATTTGCCCTTGCTGGCCAGCAGTTGGCGCATGGAAAAAACCCTGCCGGACTATTTGCGCGAACACAAGGTGGTGGCGATAGCCGACATCGATACCCGTAAACTGACCCGATTGTTGCACGACAAGGGCGCGCAACGCGGTTGCATCATGGCCGGCGAGACGGTCGATGTAGATGCCGCCAAACAAGCCATAGCAGGTTTTCCCGGTTTGAAAGGCATGGATTTGGCCAAGGAAGTTACTACCCCACAAGCCTATGTCTGGACCGAAAACGTCTGGAAATTGGGCGAGGGCCATGCGGAAGCGCCTAATCTAAACAAGCATGTAGTCGCCTACGATTTCGGCATCAAGCGCAACATCCTGCGTTTGCTGGCCAATCGCGGTTGCAAGGTCACGGTAGTGCCCGCGAAAACCCCGGCTGCCGAGGTGTTGGCGATGAATCCCGATGGTGTGTTTTTGTCGAACGGCCCCGGCGATCCCGAGCCTTGTACCTACGCCATCGAGGCGATCAAAACCATACTTGAGAAAAAAGTGCCTGTATTCGGTATCTGCCTGGGCCATCAATTGTTGGCCTTGGCCAGTGGTGCCAAAACCGAGAAGATGAAGTTCGGTCATCATGGCGCCAACCATCCTGTGCAGGAGCTTGCCACCGGCCGGGTGATGATCAGCAGCCAGAATCACGGTTTTGCCGCCAGCGCCGATTCGTTGCCGGCCAATTTGAAGGCTACTTATGTTTCATTGTTCGACGGCAGTTTGCAGGGTATCGCCCGGACCGATGTGCCGGCATTCAGCTTTCAAGGCCACCCGGAAGCCAGCCCCGGTCCGCACGATGTCGAAGCCTTGTTCGACGATTTCATCGATTTGATGAACCAGCCTCGTTAAGCTTAAGTTTTATACAGAGAGATATGCCAAAAAGAACCGACATAAAATCGATTTTATTACTGGGCGCCGGACCTATCGTCATCGGCCAGGCCTGCGAGTTCGACTACTCCGGCACTCAGGCCTGTAAAGCCTTGCGCGAGGAAGGTTACCGGGTGATCCTGGTCAACTCCAATCCGGCGACGATCATGACCGATCCGGATATGGCCGATGCGATCTACATCGAGCCTATCGACTGGCAAACCGTCGAAAAAATCATCGAAAAAGAACGCCCCGATGCCGTGCTGCCTACCATGGGCGGCCAGACCGCGCTGAACTGCGCGCTGGCGCTGGATAAACACGGTGTGCTGGAAAAATACGGCGTGGAGATGATAGGCGCCAGCAAGGACGCCATCAACATGGCCGAAGATCGCGATTTGTTCAACCGGGCGATGGCCAGAATCGGCCTGGAAGTGGCCCGTTCCAAAGTCGCGCACAGCATGGAAGAAGCCTTCGCCGCGCAGGAAGAAGTCGGCTATCCGACCGTGATCCGGCCTTCGTTCACGATGGGCGGCAGCGGCGGCGGCATTGCCTATAACCGCGAGGAGTTCATCGAGATTTGCGAGCGCGGCCTGTATCTGTCGCCGACCAGCGAGTTGCTGATCGAAGAATCGGTGCTGGGCTGGAAAGAATTCGAGATGGAGGTGGTGCGCGATTCCAAGGATAACTGCATCATCATCTGTTCGATCGAAAACTTCGATCCGATGGGCGTACATACCGGCGATTCGATAACCGTCGCGCCGGCGCAAACCCTGACCGACAAGGAATACCAAATCCTGCGTAACGCCTCATTGGCGGTGCTGCGGGAAATCGGCGTCGATACTGGCGGTTCCAACGTGCAGTTCGCGATCAATCCGGAAAACGGTCGTTTGATCGTCATCGAAATGAATCCTCGTGTGTCGCGTTCCTCGGCCTTGGCTTCCAAAGCCACCGGTTTCCCGATTGCCAAGGTCGCAGCGAAGCTGGCGGTGGGCTATACCTTGGATGAATTGAAAAACGAGATCACCGGCGGCACCACCCCGGCGTCGTTCGAACCGTCTATCGATTACGTGGTCACCAAGGTGCCGCGCTTCGCTTTCGAAAAATTCCCGCAAGCCAACGACAGGCTGACCACGCAGATGAAGTCGGTCGGCGAGGTGATGGCAATCGGCCGCACCTTCCAGGAGTCCTTGCAAAAAGCCTTGCGCGGGCTTGAAGTCGGCGTCGATGGTCTGGATGAAATTACCGATCTGACCGATGCCGGCAGCGAAGACATCATTCTCAGGGAATTGCGTTATCCTGGTCCGCAGCGACTTTGGTATCTGGCCGACGCTTTCCGTAGCGGTTTGAGTTTTGAAGAAATTCATCAGGCCTGCAAGATAGATCCCTGGTTCTTGGCGCAAGTCGAGGATTTGATCGTCACCGAAAAAACCTTGTCCACCAAAACCCTGGCGACCCTGGAGCAAGGCGAATTATTGCGCTTGAAACGCAAGGGCTTTTCCGACCGGCGATTGGCGAAACTGTTGGAAACCAAGGAATCCGAGGTCCGCAATGTCAGGCACAAGAAAGGCATACGCCCGGTCTACAAGCGCATCGATTCCTGCGCGGCGGAATTTGCCTCCGATACCGCCTACCTGTATTCGACTTACGAACAGGAATGCGAGGCCAAGCCGACCGACAGGGAAAAAATCATCATCCTGGGCGGCGGCCCTAACCGTATCGGCCAAGGCATAGAGTTCGATTATTGTTGCGTGCATGCTGCCTTGGCCTTGCGCGAAGACGGCTACGAAACCATCATGGTCAACTGTAACCCGGAAACCGTGTCCACCGATTTCGATACTTCCGATCGCTTGTATTTCGAGCCCTTGACCTTGGAAGATGTGCTGGAAATCATTGAGCTGGAGAAGCCCAAGGGCGTCATCGTGCAGTACGGCGGTCAAACCCCGCTGAAACTGGCGCGGGCCTTGGAAGCAGCGGGCGCGCCTATTATCGGTACCTCGCCGGATTCCATCGACCTGGCGGAAGACCGCGAACGCTTTCAGAAATTGCTGGAGCGCCTGAATCTGCTGCAGCCGCCCAACGCCACCGCACGTTCGGTCGATCAAGCCGTCAATTCGGCCAGAGAATTGGGTTATCCGCTGGTGGTGCGTCCTTCCTATGTGTTGGGCGGTCGAGCGATGGAAATCGTCTTCAACGAGGAAGGTTTGCGGCGTTACATGAAAGAGGCGGTCAGCGTCTCCAACGATTCTCCGGTGTTGCTGGATAGATTCCTGGACGATGCGGTGGAAATGGACGTTGATGCGATTTACGACGGTGAAACCGTGCTGATTGGCGGCTTGATGGAGCACATCGAGCAGGCCGGCGTGCATTCCGGTGACTCGGCGTGTTCGTTGCCGCCCTATGATTTGCCTGTACATATGCAGGATCAATTGCGCTTGCAGGTCGCCAAAATGGCCGAAGCCCTGGGCGTACGTGGTTTGATGAATACTCAGTTCGCGATTCAGGGCGAAACTATTTACGTGCTGGAGGTTAATCCGCGGGCCTCGCGGACCGCGCCGTTCGTGTCGAAAGCGACCGGTTATCCGCTGGCCAAAATCGCCGCGCGGGTCATGGTCGGCAAGTCTCTGAAAGAGCAGGGCGTCACCGAAGAGCGCATCCCCGAGTATTTTTCGGTCAAGGAAGCGGTGTTCCCGTTCATCAAGTTCCCCGGCGTCGATCCGTTGTTGGGACCGGAAATGAAATCCACCGGCGAGGTGATGGGTGTTGGCAAGACTTTCGGCGAAGCGTTTGCCAAATCACAACGGGCGGGTGGCGTCGATCTGAGCCACAGCGGCAAGGTGTTGATCAGTATCCGCGATGCGGACAAGCCCAAGTTGCCGGAATTGGCTAAAATGCTGATCGCCAAGGATTACGAAATCGTCGCTACTCGCGGTACGGCCAGGGTCTTGAAAGAGGCCGGCATTCCTTGCAAGGAAATCTTCAAGGTTAACGAGGGTCGGCCCAACACGGTGGATATGATCAAAAACGGTGAGATTCAGTTGATCGTCAACACTACCGAAGGCGTCAAGGCCGTGGCTGATTCATTTACCATGCGTCGGGAAGCCTTGCAGCGTAAAGTGACCTATTACACGACCATGGCCGGTGCCCGCGCGGCGTGTTATGCCTTGGGCGAACTGGATGCGGGCGATGTCAATTGCCTGCAGGATTTGCATAAAACTTTTTAACGGACGAGTTTCGTATGTTTTTAGGAGTAATCAATGGTTAAAGTGCCGCTGACTGTGGTGGGCGCCAATAAATTGCGCGCCGAACTGGAAGAATTAAAATCCGTGGTCAGGCCGCGTATCATTCAGGCGATTGCCGATGCTCGCGCGCATGGCGATTTGAAGGAAAACGCTGAATACCATGCCGCCCGCGAGCAGCAAAGCTTCGCCGAGGGCAGGATAGCCGAGATTGAGGGCAAACTGTCGAATGCCAATATCATTGATGTCACCAAGACCGATGCCAACGGGAAGGTGGTGTTCGGGGCGACGGTGGAAATCGAGGATACCGATTCCGGTAAGTCCGTGACCTATCAGATCGTCGGCGAAGACGAGGCCAATATCAAGGAAGGCCGGATTTCGGTGGGTTCGCCGATTGCCAGAGCCTTGATCGGCAAGGAAATCGAGGATGTGGTGATCGTAAAGGCGCCTGGCGGCGATATCGAATACGAGATTATTTCGATCCAGTACATTTGATCGGGCAGTGCAAAATAAAAGGGAGGTTTCGGCCTCCCTGGTTTCATTTCTTGAGGTTTTTCCGGTAAAGCACCACGACTTGTCCGATAGACTGTATCTGTTCCGCGTGGGTTTCCGTGCAAATTTGCTCTCTGATGGCGCTGCGTTCGTCTCTTTCCGCGCGAATCTTTACCTTGATCAATTCATGAGCGTCCAGCGCCAGATTGATTTCGTTGATAATGGCGGGGGTCAGGCCGGCTTGGCCGATGATCACGACGGGATTTAGCGGGTGGGCTTGGGCTTTCAGCTTTTTCTTTTCGATAGGATTCACTCTGTTTCCTTCAACTTTAAAACAACGCTAATTTTACACTAATAGAAAATATGGCACGCAGCAAAAGTAGCCAGCAGTGGATGCAGGAACATTTCCAGGATGAGTATGTCAAGAAGGCTCAGGCGCTGGGCTATCGGTCGCGGGCGGTGTTCAAGCTGATAGAGATTCAGGAGAAAGACAAAATCATTCGGCCCGGTATCAACATTGTCGACTTAGGCGCCGCACCAGGAGGTTGGTCGGAATATGTCAGAAAAATCGTCGGTAAAAAAGACAAAGTGATAGCGCTGGATTTGTTGGACATCGAGCCGATCGAGGGTGTCGATTTCATTCAGGGTGATTTCAGGGAGGACGAAGTGTTGGAAAAACTCTATAAAGTGCTTGATGGCGAGCCGGTACACTTGTTATTGTCGGACATGGCCCCCAATATGACCGGTAACAAGGAAATGGATCAGCCGCGGGCGATTTATCTGGGGGAGTTGGCGTTGGATGCGGCGAAGACGATTCTGGTCAAGGGTGGCACATTTTTGATTAAAATGTTTCAGGGCGCCGGTTTCGACGATTATCATAATCAGGTGAAACAACATTTTGCCAGCGTGGTGATCAGAAAGCCGAAAGCTTCGCGGTCCAGAAGCAACGAAGTGTATATTTTGGCGAAAGGTTTTAAATAGATCCACGAAAGTTTCCAGACATCAGGCTATGATGCGAGGTAGGGATACGAGTATTCCTGATACAATTACTCGGTTTATAAATACTAGGGCCATTCGTGGCCGGAGCGCGTAACTTGAGCGATATGATTAAAAATTTAGTGCTGTGGGTCGTCATCGCGGTGGTATTGATGGCTGTGTTCAATAATTTCGGCTCCCGGTCGGTCCGGACCGATGCCACCTTGTCCTATTCGCAGTTGATTGATGCGGTCAAGGCTGGGCAGGTGCAGCAGGTTGCGATCGCCGATAATACCGTCAAGGGCAGGATGCAGTCCGGTGATAAGTTCAAGACTTATATGCCTAACGATCCGCATCTGATCGACGATTTACTAGCCAATGGCGTTGAAATCATCGTTCAGCCGCCCGAAGAGCCTTCGATGCTGATGCAGATTTTCGTTTCCTTCGGCCCGATACTGTTGCTGATTGCCGTCTGGGTGTTTTTCATGCGCCAAATGCAAGGCGGCGGCGTTGGCGGTCGCGGCGGCGCGATGGGCTTTGGCAAGAGCAAGGCCAGGATGCTGGATCAGGATCAAAACAAGGTCACTTTTGCCGATGTCGCGGGCTGCGACGAGGCCAAGGAAGAAGTCGAGGAAATGGTCGACTTCCTGAAAGATCCCGCCAAGTATCAGAAACTGGGCGGCAAGGTGCCGCGTGGCGCGCTGATGGTCGGACCTCCGGGTACCGGTAAAACTTTGTTGGCCAGAGCCATCGCCGGCGAAGCCAAGGTGCCGTTTTTCACGATTTCGGGTTCCGATTTCGTGGAAATGTTTGTCGGTGTCGGCGCCTCGCGGGTGCGCGACATGTTCGAGCAAGCCAAGAAGCACGCGCCTTGCATCATTTTCATCGACGAGATCGATGCGGTGGGCCGTTCGCGCGGCGCCGGTTTAGGCGGCGGTAACGACGAACGTGAACAAACACTGAACCAGTTGTTGGTGGAAATGGATGGCTTCGAAGGCCACGAAGGCATCATCGTCATTGCCGCAACTAACCGCGCCGATGTGTTGGATAAGGCTTTGTTGCGTCCAGGCCGTTTCGACCGGCAAGTGGTCGTCGGTCTGCCGGATGTCAAAGGTCGGGAGCAGATTCTCAATGTGCATCTGAAAAAAGTGCCGGCTGCCGACGACGTTAAGATCAAGTACATCGCCCAAGGCACGCCAGGTTTTTCCGGTGCCGATCTGGCCAACCTGATCAACGAGGCGGCATTATTTGCGGCGCGCTTCAACAAACGCTTGGTCAGCATGGTTGATCTGGAAAAAGCCAAGGACAAACTGATCATGGGCGCCGAAAGACGCTCCATGGTGATGGATGAAAAAGAGAAGAAAATGACCGCCTACCACGAAGCCGGTCATGCCATCGTCGGCCGCTTGGTGCCCGATCATGACCCAGTTTACAAAGTCAGCATCATGCCGCGTGGACGTGCCTTGGGCGTGACGATGTTCCTGCCGGAGCGCGACCAATATAGCGCCAGCAAGCGTAAACTGGACAGCATGATTTCCAGTTTGTATGGCGGCCGGATAGCCGAAGAACTGATTTTCGGTTGGGAAGAGGTGTCTACCGGCGCTTCCAACGACATCGAACGTGCCACCGAACTGGCCAGAAATATGGTGACCAAATGGGGCTTGTCGCAACGTTTGGGACCGCTGGCTTATAGTGAAGAGGAAGGTGAAATCTTCCTGGGACGTTCGGTTACTCAGCATAAGTCGGTTGCCGAAGAAACTTCGCATACTATCGACGAGGAAATTCGTTCCATCATCGACAGAAACTACGAAAGAGCCGAGAAAATCCTCAAGGAAAACGAAGATATTCTGCATGCGATGTCCGCGGCATTGATGAAATACGAGACTATCGATAAATATCAAATCGAGGATTTGATGAACAGGAAACCGGTCAGGGAACCCAAAGGCTGGGATGACACGCCACCGTCCAACGACGGCGTCGAAGTCGATCATTGGGGGCAAGGCAATAGCGATCATTCACTGGATGGCGCGGCCGAGCAAGGCTGAGTTAGCGCTTCGAAAAAGAGAGGCTTTAAGCCTCTCTTTTTTTTGGGGATTAAATAACGGGAATTTGAGTATGGCAAAAAAATATTTTGGCACAGACGGCATACGTGGCAAGGTCGGAGAATACCCTATCACCGCTGATTTCATGTTAAAGCTAGGTTGGGCAACCGGCCGTGTATTCGCAAGAGAGGGCAGCGGCTTCGTGCTGGTGGGCAAGGATACCCGTATCTCCGGTTATATGTTTGAATCCGCGTTGGAAGCCGGCTTGTCGGCGGCCGGCGTCGATACTAAGATGCTGGGACCCATGCCTACGCCGGGAATCGCCTATCTGACCCGCACCCTACGAGCCAAGGCCGGTATCGTGATCAGCGCCTCGCACAATCCTTATTACGACAACGGTATCAAGTTTTTCTCGGTCAACGGCACCAAACTGCCCGACGAACTGGAACATCAAATCGAACAATACATCGATGCACCGATGACCACGGTCGAGTCGGCCAAACTAGGCAAGGCCAAGCGGGTCACTGATGCGGCAGGACGCTATATCGAATTTTGCAAGGCAACCGTGCCGCCGCAACTGGATTTTAAAGGTATGCGCATCGTCATCGATTGCGCCAACGGTGCCACCTATCACATCGCTCCACATGTGTTCAGCGAGGTCGGTGCCGAAGTGGTGACCATTGCTGCCGAGCCGGACGGCTTGAATATCAATGACGAATGCGGCGCCACCAAGCCGGAAAATCTGGTCGAGAAGGTGCGGGAATTTCGTGCCGACTTGGGTATTGCCCTCGACGGCGATGGCGACAGGATTATTATGGTCGATCACAAGGGCGAGATCGTCGACGGTGATGAGCTGATATATATCATCGCCAAATCCCGACAGGAAGAAGGTAAATTGATCGGGCCCGTGATAGGTACTTTGATGTCGAACCTAGGCATGGAACATGCCTTGAAGGCTATCGGCGTGCAACTGTTCCGCGCCAATGTCGGCGACCGCTATGTGATGGAACTGTTGACGGAGAAAAAAGGCATGCTGGGTGGGGAAGGTTCCGGGCACATTATTTGTCTGGATAAAACCACGACCGGCGACGGTATCGTCTCTGCCTTGCAGGTATTGGCGGAAATGCGGCGTACCGGCAAGAGTCTGCATGACTTGAAATCGGGTATGAAAAAATATCCACAAGTGTTGGTCAACGTCAAAACCGATAAAAAAGTCAAAATCGACGAGATAGACAGCATTAAGAAAGCCGTCGAAGCAGTCGAGAAAAAGCTTGGCGACAAGGGCAGGGTGTTGCTCCGGTCGTCGGGAACCGAGCCTCTGGTCAGGGTCATGGTCGAAGGCGTCGACGAGGATGATGTCAACAAGTTCGCGCAGCAGCTTGCCAATGATGTTAAGAAAGCAATCGCACCTTGAACTGATGGCTATCAGCGTATATCATACGCGGCTTTATTCGGCTCGGAGTGTGTAATGCGGCAGTCTTTGATTATGGGAAACTGGAAAATGAATGGCTCTCGGGAAGAGGGTCAGCAACTTGCCAAAGCTTTGGCGGAAGGGCTTGGTTCCGTAAATCAAGAAGTTGCTGTTTGTGTTCCATTTGTCTATTTGTCAGATATTCGCACTGTCTTGGCGGCGTCCCCTATTGCCTTGGGCGCGCAAAACGTGGCCGATCAGGCTTCAGGCGCATACACCGGCGAAGTATCGGCTGCCATGCTGGCTGACTGTGGCGTTAAATATTCACTGGTTGGACACTCCGAGAGACGCAGTTACTACGGCGACAGCAACGAATCCGTCGCCAAACGTTTCGTCCAGGCGCAAAAACAAAACATCATTCCGGTGTTGTGCGTAGGCGAGACGCTGGAAGAGCGCGAGCAAAACCGAACATTCCAGGTGGTCGAAGAGCAACTCGATACCGTTATCGACGCGGCCGGCATCGAAGCGTTCGCCAATGCCGTTATTGCCTACGAACCTGTTTGGGCGATCGGCACCGGTAAAACCGCCAGCGACGAGCAGGCGCAAGAAGTTCATAAATATATCCGTCAGCAGATTGCCAAAAGAAGTCAGGCAATCGCTGATAAAGTTCAAATCCTGTATGGCGGCAGCGTGAAACCTGATAACGCCAAAGGCTTGTTTGCGATGCCAGATATCGATGGCGGTCTGGTAGGCGGCGCCTCCTTGGATGCAAAAGGCTTCTTACAGATTTGCCATTCAGTTTAGTTTTTTCGGTTTAGGATTTATATGTTGTACCAAGTGATTATCGTTATACATATCCTGCTGGGCCTAGGCATCGTTGGTTTGGTCTTGATGCAGCAGGGTAAAGGCGCCGATGCCGGCGCGGCTTTTGGAAGCGGCGCATCGGGATCGGTTTTCGGTGCGCAAGGATCGGCCTCGTTTTTGTCCAGAACCACGGCTATTTTTGCAACGCTGTTTTTCATAACCAGTCTTGGATTGGCGATGATGAGTGGCTATCAAGGCAAAAAAACTGATATTATTTTGGACACGCCTGCCGCCGAGCCAGTGAAATCGGACGTACCATTGTCTCAAAACAAAGCTGGCGATGATGCCGTGCCGGTTGCAAAACTACCCGAAGCACCGGCTATCAAAGAAGTCGAGAAAGCGCCTGCCGTGCAGCCGAAAGCCGAGTAGATTATGAATTAAGCCGACGTGGTGAAATTGGTAGACACGCCATCTTGAGGGGGTGGTGACGCAAGTCGTGGCGGTTCAAGTCCGCCCGTCGGTACCATACAAGGGTTTGAAGAAGCCCAAAGAAGACCAAAAACCCGCAAGTTATCTGGCTTAGCGGGTTTTTTATTGTCCAGCGATGCTCTGTGAAATGCAGGGACATGCACCCAAAAGTGTTACCTTTTTTGTTACCTTGCCTATAATGCTCAGAAAAAAGGTAACAATCGAGGTAACAAAATGGCAGTTAATCTCAATAAAGACACGGTTTACAGAGCAGCCAAGCCAAAAGAAAAGGATTACACCATCAACGACGGCGGCGGCCTGTTCCTTTTCGTAGGAGCAACTGGCGGTAAGTTATGGCGCTTCGTCTATCCGTTCGCCGGCAAACGTAAAAAAATTGCCTTTGGTGCTTATCCCGACACCACGCTTGAGAATGCCAGACGCAAAGCCGAAGAAGCCCGCGGACAAATTGCCAACGGTATCGATCCGGGCGAGATCAGGAAAGTAGGCAAGGCGGCCAAGCAACTTGCCCGGTTGAACGAAGAACGAATAGAAGAAGGTTTGCCTATCCTGGACAGCTTCGCCGATGTTACCCGGAAATGGCTGGATTCAATCGTCCACCTGACCAGTGCCACGACGCATATCAAGAAAACCAGCCGGATTGAACGCCTGGCCTTTCCGGCCTTAGGCGATAAGCCGATCAAGGAAATCAAATCCGCCGACGTGCTGGCGGTATTAAAACCCATGATCGACAAACAGCAACTCGAAACCGCCCACCGGTTACACGCGGAAATCAGCTCGATATTCGCCTATGCCATCGTCCACAACTTCACCGACTACGATCCGGCGCAACCCGTCGCCAAACAGATACCGGCGCAAAAGGTGAAACACCGGGCCGCGATCATCGATCCGAAGCAAGTAGCGCAATTGCTCAGGGACATCAGCAACTATCAAGGCACTTTTGTGGTGCAATCGGCGTTCCGGTTGTCGCCGTTGCTGTTTCAACGGCCGGGCGAAATCAGGCAAATGCTTTGGGCCGATGTTGATCTGGCGGCGCGGGAATGGCGGCCTTATGTGTCTAAAACCGACTTTCATCATATCGTACCGCTATCGACTCAAGCGGTCGCCATACTCGAAGCAGTCCAACCGCTTACCGGCGATGGGCAATATGTTTTTCCTTCCAGTCGCGGCGACGGCCGGCCAATGTCGGATAACACCATCAGAACGGCCCTTAAATCGCTTGGTTATGATTCGGATGTGATGACAGCCCACGGCTTTAGAACCACGGCATCGACGCTGCTCAATGAACAGGGGTGGAGCCCGGACGCCATCGAGCGGCAATTGGCCCACGCGCCACGGGATCAGGTGAGGGCGGCATACAACCGGGCGCAATACCTGGACGAGCGGCGGCGGATGATGCAGAGCTGGGCGGATTACCTGGACGGCTTGAAGGCCGGCGCGCAGGTGATACCGTTCAGGAAAAACGGTTAAGCGTTGGTATTATCGAATTTAACCGGATAGCCCGACGGGGCAACAAGCGGGATTCGTCCCTCGCTTCCGGTTAATTCTTTCGTACGGCTTACACTTTGACGGAGTGATTTCTTGATTAAACCGACACCTTCAAAACTATTCAAATTGAAAGAATGGCTGACATT
>Ga0316622_100000384_pt1 | contig 25145 bp, 16 predicted proteins | sample OWC_Aug_OW2_C1_D_FD_207646 | JGI IMG/M metagenome (GOLD analysis project Ga0316622, IMG submission 207646) | Wetland soil microbial communities from Old Woman Creek delta, Ohio, United States - OWC_Aug_OW2_C1_D5_C | ecosystem: Environmental > Terrestrial > Soil > Wetlands | place: USA: Ohio... | reverse complement strand
GGTGGCGACGAAGTTCAGCGGGCGCCCGGGATGCGCGGGGTCGCGGACCAGGAAGGGCTCGGTCGCGCTGGCGATGGCCGCCATGCCCGAGGACGTCGCGCAGCAGGAAGTCTCATCCGCGCAGCCGAAGCCTTCCAGCAGCGCGAGCGTGTTCTCGAAGTAGTAGAGGCTCGGGTTCGCGATGCGCGAATAGCACCAGGTGGGGATCTGGTAGGCGAGCGCGGCTTCCATCTCGTCGGAATCGCGATAGGCCTGCGAGGAGGACATGTAGATCGGTTCGATGATCGAGCCCTGGTTGAAGTCGAGCGCCTCGCGCATGGTGTAGAGCCCGTGCACGGCGATCGTGTCGAAGCGGCAAGCGCGCATGCGGGCGAGATCCTCCGCGTGGCGCTTCGCCGCCGCCTGCGCGGCGGCGACGTATCGCGCGACGCCGCTCATCTGCTTCTGCAGGGACATGGTCAATCCTCCTCTTTGGGGCGCGGGGTACCCGGGACATCCCCGGGGCGGCCGAGCAAGCCGTCGCCCAGGGGAAAACCTGCGTTCTCCTTCACCGTCGAGAGAACGAGAAACGTTTCCTGCTTGTCGACACCGACGATCGCCGACAGGCGATGCTTGATGACTTCGCCCAGGTGGTCGATGTCGCGCACGACCACGTGGAGCATGTAGTCGTAGCGGCCGGTCAGATGGTAGCAGGCCATCACTTCGGGAACGGCCCGCACGCGGTCCTCGAACGCGTCGATGGGAGCGGCCTGGTGATGATCGAGGTTGATAAGCACCAGGGCCTGGACTTGCAGCCCGAGGGCATGGGGATCGAGCATCGCGCGGTAGCCGCGGATGATTCCCTTTTCCTCCAGCCGGCGCACGCGCTCCAACGTAGTCGAAGGGGCCGACTCGCATAGGCGGGCGAGTTCGCTGTTCGGAATGCGGGCCTGGCCCTGGAGGGTTCGGACGAGCTTGCGGTCGAGCTGATCCATGGCCGGATGGTAGCGCAGCAAGTTCCTCAATGTCGATGTCCATCCGCAGAATCGACAGCGGAGAAGCGGAATGGTGAATGATCTGCGGGGAAAGCGGAATTCAGCCGAATCGCCCATGCCTGGGGCACGGGGACGAAAGCCCGGTCATCTCGGCCCGCTCCGGAGGTGAAAGGGGGATGTCCGGCCGGACGAGGACGATCCCGCCAGTGGGTGGGCGCCCTACCGGATGAGAACGATCCTGCCGGCCGCTCTCGATGGACCTTCCAGCCTGTAGAAGTAGGTTCCGGGAGCCATTCGCCGTCCGGCCTCGTCAGTGCCGTCCCAGACGAATTCGAGCCCGGCGTCTGCCCGCGACCCGGCGAGAACCCGAACGCAGCGGCCGTCGGGAGCGAAGATCGTCAGGGGCAAGGCCGCGCCGGCGCCGGCCGAGGGGTCGCTCGACCGCATGCGGATCACCGCCCGGCCGCAGAACGGATTCGGCTCGCAGCTCAGCGCGCCCGCGAGAACCGGCGGCCGCTCGGGCACGCCGCCGGGCAGAGGCACGCGCTCCGTGAAGTAGATGCCGTAGGTGCCGGTCCGGCCGTCGTCCCAGGCGACATAGACCTCGCCGGATTCATCGACCGCGATCGCCGGATTGCGCGCGGGGCCGATGCCGGTCGAGATCCGGATGGGTTGCGACCAGCCGACCGTGTTGCGGATGCTGTAATAGATCGCGTAGATACCGGGAGTGTTGTCCGACCAGACGGCATGGACGTTGCCGTATGCGTCGCAGGCGACCGCCGGCGTGCGCGCCGGTTTGTCGATCGTCGCCATGATGCGTTCCTCGGGCCCCCAGGCGCCCGCTTCCCAGCAGCGGTAGTAGATCTCCCCGTAGCTCACGCGCTCGTCCTTCCAGACGACGTGCACGCGGTCCTGGAGATCGACGGCGACCGCGGGTTCGCGGGAATCGGTCAGCTCCTCGAACGTCAGCTGCTGATCGGGAGCCCAGATCCCGGCGGCCCGCCGCCGGTAGAAGATCTTGCTCGTTCCGGGAAGGACGCGGCGGTCCTCCCACACGACGTGGACGTCGCCGCCCGTATCCACGGCAATCGCCGGATTGGCCGCCCCGGCCCCCTGGGTCGTGAGCGCCGATTCGCCGGACCAGGTCACGCCGTCACCCGAAATGTAGTAGATCTCGCTCACGCCGCTGCGGGTGTCGTTCCAGGCGATATGCACGAACCCCGCCGGCGTGACGCCGATGGTGGGCTGCCTGGCGAAGCCGCCGCTGCTCGTCAACTTGAGCGGGTTGCCGAGCGTGTCGCCGTAGGTGCGGTAGAAGATATCGCTCAGGCCGTCCGTCGAGTAGGTGATGTGGAAACGATCCAAAGCGTCGGCAGCGACCGCTGGCCACAAACGCTCGCCTCACCCGCCGGTCAACGCCGAATCCGGACTCCACTCGCCGCCCGCGCGCAGTTTGTAGTAGACCTCGCGGTCGAGACCCCGTTCATCCACCCAGAGCACCATGAGTCTGCCTTCCGGAGTGGACGCCAGAGCGGGAAGGGTGGCGCCGAAGTCGCCGAGGTAGATCGCCTCGTCATTGGTCCAGCCCGGGGGCGTGCCGGCCGCTTCGCGGTTGGCGCTCGAGAGGGTGATCAAGCCCAGACACAGGCAGATGAGAACCCGACGGGGAACAGGAACACTCATGGCGCCCTCCTCGCGGGAGAGGATGATCAAGACTGACAATAGAAATGATAGCGCCCGGCGAGGCCAGGTTCAATCGATTAGACCCGTATCCGCCGTACGCGCCTTGTACTATGGTCGAGGTCGGCCGTGGTGAGGCTTCATCGCCGTGGCGGAATCCGGCCATTCCCGAGCTGCGGCTGCAGCCCCGGCCGGCGGCGAGAGAAGAGGGAAGGCGGCAGCGGCCGCTCTCGCTCCTACAACCCAAGAGGAAGCCTGCACCGATGCGTTGCCTGCTCGTGGGTTCGGGCGGCATGACCCCCCAACCCGACCGCTTCCTGAACGTCGTCCTCGTCCAGCTGGAGGAGCGCGGCTACCTCTTCGACTGCGGTGAAGGCACGCAGATCGCCATGAAACGTTGGCATGCCGGCTTTCGCCACATCGCCCTCCTCGCCGTGACGCATCTCCATGGCGACCACGTGCTCGGCATTCCGGGCTTCCTCATGGCCCGCGCGAACGCCGGAGCCGTGGAGCCGCTCACCGTGACGGGACCGCCGGGCATTCGCCGCTTCGTCGAGGATGTGACGGCCGACGTCGGATTCGTTCCGCCCTACGAGCTCGCCTTCGTCGAGATCGATCCGGATGAGCCGGCCGCCCCGGCCGGGACCGTGCGCGGGCAGCCGCGGGAGGTCTTTCGCGACGAGCATGCGCGGCTGGAGGCGACGCCCCTGGAGCACGCGGTGGCATGCCTCGGCTACCGCCTGGTCGAGCACGAGCGTCCGGGCAAGTTCCATCCGGAGCGCGCCCGGCGGCTCGGCCTCCCCGAGGGACCGCTCTGGCGCCGGCTGCAGGACGGCGAGGCCGTCGATGTCGGCGGCCGTTCGATCGCGCCCGGGGAGGTGCTCGGTCCGCCTCGCCCGGGGCGCGTCTGCGCCATGATCACCGACACGCTGCCCTGTCCCGGCGCCTACCGCCTGCTCGAAGGCGCCCACATCGCCTTTCTCGAAGGGATGTTTTTGGAGAGCGATCGTGATGCGGTCGAGGGCCGTACGCACCTGACGATCGGCAAGGCCGCCCGCATGGCGGCCGCGCAGGGCGTGGGGCGGACGGTCCTCACCCACCTCAGCCCCCGCTACCGTGACGAGGATCTCCCCATGCTCGAGCGCGAGGCGCGCGAAGGGAATCCCTCCGCCGAGATCGGGCGCGATGGGACCTGGTACGCAGTCCCGTTGCCGGATTGACCCACCCTTCCTAGGCTTGATCGAGTCGCCCCGCTGGATGGAGGAAGCGCGCCTCCGCGCGCGCCTTGCGGGGCACGACGGCGAGGGTGGGGGTGGGAGCATGCGTACCCGGGCCATGGGTTTCCGAGGGCGGGGCGGAGCGCTGGGATGGGCCGCGCTGATTCTGCTCGGCGGCCAGCTCATCCTGGCGGGTTGCGACGAGTCGTCTCCCCTGAGACCGGCCGATCTCACCGGCCTGGCGCAGATTCACCGGACTCCCGACAGCGGCGATACGGTCGCGATCGACCCCCGCCAGGTGATCGAGTCGGTAAGGCCGGCCGATTGGTACCAAGGCAAGCGCGCCGCCTGCAGCCTGGTCTTCGACGACACGAGCTGGTCCCACTACTCCCTCGCGGCTCCGGAGATGGAGGCGCGCGGATTCCGGGGCACCTTCGCGCTCGTGACGAGCGTCGTCTTCGACTGGTCGATCTGGCAGGAGCTCGACGAGCGCGGACACGAGATCGCGAACCACACCCGGTACCACGCGAGCATGAGCACCCTCACCCCCGCCCGGGCCGAGGAGGAGATCGTCAACGGGAGAGACGATATCCTCGCGCACATCCCGGGCCCCACGCGCGTGGACTCCTTCGTCTATCCCAACGGCGATGCGCCCTCGTGGTGCTGGGAGATCGTGGCGCGCTACCACCGTTGCGCTCGCGGAGCGCATGGGATCAACCCGCCGGTCCCGGGCAACTTCATGTGTCTTGCGGGGAGCGGCTACTATCACCCGTTCTCGGTCGAGGAGATGAACGCGAACCTCGATCAGGCGATCTCGCAGGGCGGGTGGTACGTGCCCTACTACCACCGCCTCACGAATCAGCCCGAGGGCTCGCACCTCGTCTGCCCCGTGCGCATCTTTCGCGCGCATCTCGATCACATCGCCGAGCGCTCGGGCGACGTCTGGGTGGCGCCGTTCGGGACGGTGGCGGCCTACATCCGCGAGCGCATGGCGTTGCGCTGCGATCTCGTGGACACGTTCTCGGGTTGCTGCCTGCACGTCTGGACGGGTCTCGATCCCGCGCAGTTCGATCTCCCGCTCAGCGTCGTCTTGACCTTCCGCGTCGGGATGCCGGAGTTCATCCTGAGGTTCGGCAACGAATCCTTCCGCGTGGCGGAGGGGACGCGGGAGATCACGGTCGAAGTGCAGCCGGGCGGATATACGCCTGTCAGAATCGAGATGGCTCCCGCGGACGGCCTGCAGGCCTCGGGGCTCGCGGCTTGTTCTCAGCGCCTCCACTCCTCGATCGCGTGCCCGACGGAGAAGTAGAGCCGGTCCTGGCCTCCGTCCGCCCAGCCATAGTGAAGCGACACGGGCCCGAGCGGCGAAGGAAGCAGGAGCCCGACGGCCAGGCCACGATGCAGTCCGTGGAAGCGGACGCTCTCTCGCTCGAGAAAGACATCGCCGGCCGCGCCCGCCACCTCGAGCCGGAGACTTCGGTAGACCGGCATCCGCAAGATCAGACCGCAGTCGAGAAACTGGCTTCCCCAGAGGCCATCGCGACGGAACCCGGGCAAGTCGACCGGACCGCCGAGCCGGAACCAGTCGTGGATCGGGAGGACATTCGAGAAACGCGCGTCCGATCCCGCGTTCGATGCGCTCGACGTCCACGAGATGCCGGCTCCCGCATGAGCCACGACCGTCAGCCTGCCGGCCGACCAGGCGCCGAGGACCCGGGCGAGCGCCTGCTGGTCATCGCCCCCGTCATCCTCGTCGCGCAGCGTCATCCGCCACGACAACTCCGAGCGCACCCCGCGCCGCTCGAAAACCGGCAGGTCGCGCGTATCGAGGAGCAGGCCCGCGCGCAGGCGCGTCTGGTCCGCGCGGTACCCGGCCGGGCCCAGGCAGGCGACCGCGCCGCGCCGCACGGCTTCGACCTCGGCGCCGACGCTCGCCAGGAGCGCATCTCCCGGCCGCACGGACAGCGAACCGCCCGCCCAGCGGCCGCGGAGATCGAGCCGCGCGAGGCGCCGGCCCGTGCCGTCGTAAATCTCGGGTTCCTCTTGCCGGAATCCGCCTTCGATCCGAACGACGGCCGGACACATCGCCGGGATCTCGCGCAGAACCGCGAGGGAAGCGCGGCCGGTCTCATGGCCGCCGAGGACGGTCGCGACGACGCGCTCCTGTCCGCCGAGGGCATCGAAGAAGGTTCCCTGGACGAAGCCCGTCGCTCCCTGTCCCTCGTCGACATTGGCGCCGAGGGCGATCGACGCGGGGTAACGCTCGAGGACGTGGATGTCGATGCTCGCCGCATCACCCGGCCGCCGGTCGATCTCCAGCCAGACATTCTCGAAGAGTCCGGTCGAGTACAGCCGGCGGATGCGGTGCAGCGCCTCGTCGACGTCGAATCGGTCGCCCGGGCCGAGGGCGAAGCGGCGCAGGATGAAGCCTGCATCCACCCGATCGGTCCCCGTCACGCGGACCGACGCGATGGGCGCGCCCGGGAGCAGCGTGAGATCGAGCGGGCGGGCGCTTCCCGCGGGCGACGGCGAAGCGCTGGACCCGACGAGGCGGCGGATCGCGGGCATCTGCTCGCGCGCCGCTTCGTAGCCGGCCCGGATCAGCTCGTCCAGGCCCGTATAATCCATCGCCGAGTGCGCGCCGATGTCCGTGCGGATGACGACATCGGCGCGGGCGAGTTGTTCCTCCTTGTTCCGATTGACCATGATGTCGATCGTGCGGAGGGCGATGTCGACGGCCCGGCGAGGGACGCCGGGATCGAGAACGGGCACGACGTCGACCGCGATGACAAGATCGGCGCCCAGGTCGAAGGCGATCCCGACCGGCAACACGTCGATCACGCCGCCGTCGATGAGCAGGCGCGCGTCGAAGCGCGCGGGCGTGAACAGAAACGGAATCGCCATGCTTGCGCGCATCGCCTGGGCGAGGTTTCCCCGCGCCAGCGCCAGCGTCTCCCCGGTCGCGACGTCGGCCGCGACCGCCCGGTAGGGGACGGCCAGGCTGTCGAAGTCATTCCGCGCGGCGAAGCACGCGGCGGCGGTGCGTTCAAAGAAGAGCTCGCTGATGCGTTGGGCGTTAACCAGCCCGTAGGGGATGTCGAGGGTCCAGTCCTCGACTCCGAGATGAAGCAGGGTGGGCAAGGTGCCGTAGTACCGGGCGGTCACGCCGGAGGCCGGGCGCGGCTCGTTGAGGAAGAGATCGTTCCAGTCGAGGCCCTCGACCAGCTCGATCACGCCCTCGACAGGAATGCCGGCCGCCGTCAAGCCCCCGATGATCGCTCCCATGCTCGTGCCGGTGATCAGGTCGACCGGGATCCCCTCCTCCCTCAAGGCGAGGAGGACGCCGAGGTGGGAGATCCCGCGCGCCCCTCCTCCGCTCAAGGCGAGGCCGATCCGCGGGCGGGCGAGGGCTCCGCCGCCCGCGCCGGGAACGATAGGCGCTTCCTCCTGCCCGGCCGGGACCGCCTGCGCCCCTGCCGGTTCGATGGTCAGGAACGATCCCGATGCGAGGAGAGGGATCGCAAGGAGTAAGGCCTTGGGAGTCATTCCGTTACCTCGCGCTGCGTGCGACCCGGAAAGGCCGGCTGGGTGGCTGGGGGGATTCCTGGGTTGCGCCTCTGAGGCATCCTACGCCTTGTCCCTTGGGTTGTGGTCGGCAGAATGGTGGACGGACCGGCGCACATCGCTGGAGAGGAAAGACTTGCCCCGAAAGGCGGCGCGGCCGGGAATCAGGCGCTCCAATTGCTTCGAGAGGTGAGAATTACGAGGCGATCCCACCATTCTGCCGACCACAACCCTTGGCTTGACGCGCGGGCCCAAGAGGTCTAGCATCTCCCGTTGCTCAATTCCGTAAGGAAAAGAACGACAAGTGCTTATCATCTGGATTAGTCGGGTTGGACCGGCGGCCGCCGCGGCGCTCCGCCGGGACTGCACGCCATTTCGCTCGCCGCTTACGGTCTCGCACGGGGCATGACCGCGAAGGGCGGGTTCTCAGGGTAGCGGGCGGCGGTCTGCCGAACGGCTCGACCGGCTGCCCGGGAGGAAGACATGGCCAAGAGACGAATGGTGACTGTCGACGGCAATCAGGCGACCGCATCGGTGGCGCACCGGACCAACGAGGTGATCGCCATCTACCCGATCACTCCCTCGTCGAACATGGGGGAGTGGGCCGACGAGTGGTCGGCCGCCGGGCACAAGAACATCTGGGGCACGGTGCCCAAGGTGGTCGAGATGCAGTCGGAGGGCGGCGCGGCGGCGGCGGTCCACGGGGCCCTGCAGGCCGGGGCGCTGACGACGACCTTCACCGCCTCCCAGGGACTGCTCCTCATGATCCCGAGCATGTACAAGATCGCCGGGGAGCTCACCTCCTACTGCATGCACGTGTCGGCGCGCACGATCGCAACGCACGCGCTCTCGATCTTCGGCGACCATTCGGACGTCATGGCCTGCCGGCAGACGGGCTTCGCCATGCTCTCCTCGGGCTCGGTCCAGGAGGCGCACGACTTCGCTTGCATCGGCCAGGCGGCGACGCTCGCCGCGCGCATTCCGATCCTGCACTTCTTCGAGGGCTTCCGCATCTCGCACGAAGTGGCGACGATCGAGGAGCTGACCGACGACGACCTCCGCGCGATGATCACGCCCGAGCTGGTGACCGGTCATCGCGAGCGGGCGATGAGTCCGGAGCGGCCCTTCATCCGCGGCACGGCGCAGAACCCGAACGAGTTCTTCCAGAATCGCGAAGCGGCCAATCCCTTCTATGAGAAGTGCCCGGCCTTCGTGCAGGAAGCGATGGACAAGTTCGCCCGGCTCTCCGGGCGCGCCTATCACCTGTTCGACTACAGCGGCGATCCTGCGGCGGAGCGCGTGATCGTCCTCATGGGCTCGGGTGCTGAGGCGGCCCAGGAGGCGATCGACCTTCTGACCCAGCGCGGAGAACGGGTCGGCATCGTGCGGGTGCGCCTCTACCGGCCCTTCTCGATCGAGCATTTCATGAAGTCGCTGCCGGGGAGCTTGCGTTCGATCGCGGTCCTCGATCGCACGAAGGAGCCGGGCGCGGCGGGCGAACCGCTCTACGAGGACGTCGTCACCGCGATCCGCGAAGCCGAGGACCGGGGTCTCGCGCCGTGGAAGGCAGGGCAGGGGCCGCGCGTGATCGGCGGCCGCTACGGGCTCTCGTCGAAGGAATTCACGCCCGCGATGACCAAGGCGGTCTTCGATCACCTTTCGCGCAAGGACGCGCACAACCACTTCACCGTCGGGATCAAGGACGACGTGAGCCACACCTCGATTCCCGTCGATGAGAGTTTCGTCACCGAGCCGAAGGACGTCGTGCGCGCCCTCTTCTACGGCCTGGGCGCGGACGGCACCGTGGGGGCGAACAAGAACTCGATCAAGATCATCGGCGAGGAGACGGACAACTACGCCCAGGGCTACTTCGTCTACGATTCGAAGAAAGCGGGCGCGATCACCATCTCGCACCTGCGCTTCGGACCGCGCGAGATCCACTCGACCTACCTCGTGCAGCAGGCGAATTTCATCGGCTGCCACCAGTTCGGCTTCCTCGACAAGTACGACGTGCTCGAGGCGGCTGCGCCGGGGGCCGTCTTCCTGCTGAACGCGCCGTTCGGTCCCGAGGAGGTCTTCGATCAATTGGGTCGCGAGGTGCAGGAGCAGATCATCTCGAAGAAGCTGAAGTTCTACGTGATCGACGCCTACAAGGTGGCGAAGCTCACCGAGATGGGCTCGCGCATCAACACCGTCATGCAGACCTGCTTCTTCGCCATCTCGGGCGTGCTGCCGCGCGAGGCGGCGATCGCGCAGATCAAGAAGTCGATCGAGAAGACGTATTCCAAGAAGGGCCGCGAGATCGTCGAGCGCAACTTCGCCGCGGTCGACGGGACGCTCGCCAATCTCCACGAGGTCCGCTTGCCCGCCCAGCCGACGGCGCAGCGCCGGCGCCCGCCCGTCGTCTCGCCGCAGGCTCCCGAGTTCGTTCGCGGAGTGACGGCGGTCATCATGGAAAACATGGGCGACGGACTGCCGGTGAGCGCGTTTCCGCCCGACGGCACCTGGCCAAGCGGCACGACGCGCTGGGAGAAGCGCAACATTGCCCAGGAGATCCCCATCTGGAAACCCGAGATCTGCATCCAGTGCGGAAAGTGCTCGATCGTCTGCCCGCACGCCACCGTGCGCATCAAGGCCTACGATCCGGCGCTGCTGGCCAAGGCGCCCGAGGGCTTCCGCGCGAGCGACTACAAGGCGCCCGATTTCCGGGGCCTGAAGTACACCGTCCAGGTGGCGCCCGAGGACTGTACCGGCTGCGGGTTGTGCGTCGAGGCCTGTCCGGCCAAGGACAAGGCGAATCCGCGCGAGCGGGCGCTCGTCATGCAGCCGCAGATGCCGATCGTCGAGCGCGAGCGCGCCTACTACGAGTTCTTCGAGAGCCTGCCCTGGGTCGAGCGCGACAAGGTGAAGCCGGAGACGGTCAAGGGCTCTCAGCTGCTCCAGCCGCTCTTCGAGTATTCGAGCTGCTGCGCGGGCTGCGGCGAGACGCCCTACATCAAGCTCCTCACGCAGCTCTTCGGCGACCGGACGATGATCTCGAACGCGACCGGCTGCTCGTCGATCTACGGCGGCAACCTGCCGACGACCCCTTACGCAGTGAACGCTGACGGACGCGGCCCGGCCTGGAACAACTCGCTCTTCGAGGACAATGCCGAGTTCGGGTTCGGCTTCCGGCTGGCGATCGACAAGCACGCCGAGCAGGCGGCGGAGCTGGTCGAGAAGCTCTCCGGCGACCTCGGCGCGGATCTCGCGACGGCGGTGCTGCGGGCGGACCAGAGCACGGAGGCCGGCATCCGCGCGCAGCGCGAGCGCGTGGCGGAGATGAAGAAGCGCCTGCAGGGAAAGGACGCCCCCGAGGCGCGGCGCCTGCGCGAGCTGGCCGATTACCTGGTGAAGAAGAGCGTCTGGATCGTCGGCGGTGACGGCTGGGCCTACGACATCGGCTACGGCGGCCTCGATCACGTCCTCGCCATGGGCCAGGACGTGAATCTCCTCGTGCTCGACACCGAAGTCTATTCGAACACGGGCGGGCAGGCATCGAAGTCGACGCCGCTCGGGGCGGCGGCCAAGTTCGCCTCGGCCGGCAAGGCATCGCCGAAGAAGGATCTCGGGATGATGCTGATGAGCTATGGCAGCATCTATATCGCCCGGATCGCCCTCGGCGCGCGCGACGCGCAGACGGTCAAGGCCTTCCTCGAAGCCGACTCGTATCCGGGTCCGTCGATCATCATCGCCTACGCGCACTGCATCGCGCACGGCTACGACCTGATCCACGGGCTCTCGCAGCAGAAGCTGGCGGTCGAGAGCGGAATCTGGCCGCTCTACCGGTACGACCCGCGCCGGATCGAGCAGGGCAAGCCCCCGCTGCAACTCGACTCGCAGGAGCCGACGATTCCGGTCAAGGAGTACATGCAGAACGAGGCGCGCTTCCGGATGATCGAGAAGATGAACCCCGAGCGCTACCACATGCTCCTCGGGCGGGCGCAGCAGGTGCAGCGCCAGCGCTGGGCGCTCTACAAGCACATGGCGGAGCTGACCCTTCCTCAGGGATAATCCCCCGGGCGGAACGGTTGGACGGGGCGGAAAAGGAGAATGGACGATGGACTTGAAGACGACCTATCTGGGTTTCGACCTTCCCCATCCCCTGATGCCCGGGGCGTCCCCGCTCGTGACCAATCTCGACCGGGTCCGGCGCCTGGAGGACGCGGGTGCGGCCGCCATCGTGATGCACTCGCTCTTCGAGGAGCAGATCGTGGCCGAGCAGATCGCGACCACCTCCGCGATCGAGGGACCCTCCGACTCCTTCGCGGAGGCGATCACCTACTTCCCGAATCGCGATCAATACCGCCTGGGCCCGGACGAGTACCTCGAGCAGGTGCGCAAGGTCAAGCAGGCCGTCACGGTTCCGGTGATCGGCTCGCTGAACGGCACGACGCCGGGCGGCTGGCTGCGCTACGCGCGCCTGATCGTCGAGGCGGGCGCGGACGCGCTCGAGCTGAACTTCTACCAGATGGCGACCGACCCCGCCCAGACGGCGGCCGCTCTCGAGCAGCAGGCGGTCGAGCTGGTGCGTGAGGTGAAGAAGAGCGTGCGGGTGCCGGTCGCGGTCAAGCTGTCGCCCTTCTTCTCGTCGCTGCCGAACGTCGCGCGGGAGCTTGCCGGCGCGGGGGCAGACGGCCTCGTGCTCTTCAACCGCTTCTATCAGCCTGACATCGACATCGACGAGCTCGAAATGTCCCGCACGCTCGAGCTCTCCGATTCCCGCGAGCTGCTGCTGCGCCTGCGCTGGATCGCGATCCTTTCCGGCCGGGTCGCGCCGAGTCTCGCGGCGAGCGGGGGAGTCCACACGGCATCCGACGCGATCAAGGCGGTCATGGCGGGCGCTCACGCGGTGCAGATGGTCTCGGCCATCATGATGAACGGGCCCGAGCACCTGCGCCGGATGCGCCAGGAAATCTCCCACTGGCTCGAGTCGCACGAGTACGAGTCCTTGCGCCAGATGCAGGGCAGCATGAACCTCTCGCGCAGCCCGAATGCGGCGGCGTACGAGCGGGCGAACTACGTGCACATCCTTCAGGGCTGGAAGGGAGTCGGCGAGCAGGCGCAGGGGATGTAGCCGGCCGCCTCCCGATCGGTGAGGACATAGTCCAATGCATGCGGGGCGGGCGTCTTCGGGCGCCCGTCCGTCGTTGTGCGCCTCGCGCGCCAGCGATCGCGGAACCACTTCCATCCACCGGCCGAAGCCGGGCCGCGGGTCCCCAGCCCGCCTCATGATTCTTACCTTCCCGGCTTCTCCTCGCTCGGCCGGCCTGCTAGTCTCCGGCCGTTTACGGGAGATTCCCTCGCCGGGCGCGGTGGACCGAAACGCTCCGATCCGCCGCCGGCCGCGGCCGCCCGGGCGCCCGCAGCCGGCGTGACAGAGAGGTTGCGGCGATGTCTTCGACCTCCCCGACGACCGTCGAACCGGCGGTCGGCAAGCAGTCGTTTTGGACGGCCGTTCGTGGCTACTTCCTCGACTTCAAGGTGCTGAAGGACTGCCCGCGCGAGTTCTGGATCATCCAGGCGATCAACCTCATCGATTGCCTGGCCTACTTCGCCTTCCTGAACATCGCGGTCGTCTTCCTCTCCGAGAACCTCGGCTTCTCCGACGTCCGGGCCGGCTACGCCTTCACCCTCTTCACGACGACCGTCACGCTCATGCTCTTTTTCTCGGGATTCGTCACCGACTCTCTGGGGATCCGCCGCTCGCTCTATCTGGCGATGGCGCTGCTGCTCATCTCGCGGGGCGGGATCGTCGCGTGCGGCTTCTTCCCCGATATGCCCTTCCGCCAGCTGCTCATCTGGCCGTTCCTCTTCCTCCTCGCCCCCGGGACGGCAATGGTGCAGACCGTCTTCCAGTCCGCCATCCGGCGCTACACGACCGGGCGGGCGCGCAGCGCGGGCTTCAGCATGTGGTACCTGATCATGAACATCGGGGCCGCGCTGGCGGGCTTCTCGATCGACATCGTGCGACTCGATCTCAAGGCCAACAACACCTGGATCGTCAACATCGGTGTACTCGGCGCCGTCCTCTGCACGCTCCTCACCTTCCTCTTCATCCGCCACGAGATGCAGATGCGCGCGGAGGGCGAGACAGCGGAGCCGGAGAAGAAGGCCGGCGAGCGCAAGATGCCCTGGCAGATCCTGCGCGAGGTGGTGGTCCAGAGCGCGTTCTGGCGCTTCATCGTGCTCGTCAGCTGCGTGATCGGCGTGCGCGCGGTTTTCCTCTACATGGCGCTTCTCATGCCCAAGTACTGGCTGCGGGTGATCGGACCGGAGGCGCCCATGGGCATGTTCCAGGCGATCAACCCGATCCTCATCGTCGTCGGGCTGATCCTCTTCATTCCGCTGGCAAACAAGTTCAACATCTACAAGATGCTCGTCTTCGGCGGACTCATCTCCTCGGTCTCGCTCTTCGCCCTGGTGCTCCCCTGGCGCTGGTTTGGCAGCGACCTCGCGGCGGCGATCACGACGATGACCGTGATCCAGCTCGTCGTGCTGTCGATCGGGGAGATCATCTGGTCGCCCAAACTGCAGGAGTACACCGCGGCCGTCGCGCCGCGCGGGCAGGAGGGCTCGTATCTGGGCATGTCGCTCATGCCCTACTTCGTCGCGAAAACCTTCATCAGCCTGTTGTCGGGCCACATGCTGACGCGCTTCGTGCCCGAGGGCGTCCAGCCGCAGATCCTCGCCGGCACGCTGCCCTTCTGGCGCTCGCCCGCGGCCATGTGGCTGATCCTCGCCCTCTTCGCGATCTTCGGCCTGATGATGGCGCTCGTCTTCAGGGGATGGCTCACGCGAGGGGTCAATCTGGATCCGGTGCGCGAGGCGCCGGCCCAGGCGTAAGGCGCGGCGCGCTAGCGCGAGGGCAGCATGGACGCAAGCGCATGGCCCCGGGCGTGCTCCTCACTCGGGAGCCGCGGCCGGGGCCATGCGCATGAACCGGGCTCGGGTCATGCCCGGGTCAGGCTCGAATCTCGATCCGCTTCAGCTGTTCCCGCGTGGCCGGCGAATACCAGAGGTCGAGGAACTCCTCGATCGAGCCCGCTTCGCGCGCCTCGATCCGCTCCCGGACCGGTCCGCGGACAAGGCGTCTCAGCGCCCCATAGGCGCCCGGATCGGGCCCCGCGAGCCCGCCCGCTTCCGCAGCCGCCTCGGCCAGCAGACTCTCGCTCGGGACCACGCGGTCGACCAACCCCATGACCGTGGCAGCTTCCGCATCGTAGAGCGCGCCTGAGCGCAGGATGTGCTCGGCATGGCGGCCGCCGACGAGCGCCGTGAGGATGGCGACGCTGCCCGCGAAGACCGAGGAGCCGAAGGTGACCTCGTTCAGGGCGATCTTCGCGTTCCCGGGGACCATCAGGCGCGCGTCGCAGGCGATCGCGAGCATGCATCCCCCCGCGATCGCGTGTCCGTTCACCGCGGCGACCACCGGCTTGGGACAGGCGTGGATCTTCGCGTAGAGGGCGGTGAACGCGGTCAGGAAAGCGCCGCACTCCGCCCGCGAGAGCGGGAAGAGCGCCGGGACATCCAGCCCGAAGGAGAAGAACTTGCCCTCCCCGGTGAGCACGATCGCGCGCACGGCCGGGTCGGCCATGAGAGCGTCCAGGCCGGTGTGGAACTCCGCCACGACCTCGGGATCGATGGCGTTCACTTTGCCTCGATGCAGGCAGGCGACGGCGACGCCGCCGGTAGTCGTGATCCGGAGGAACTTGAGTGGCTCCATACGCTCCTCGCTGTCGGCTACGTGCCGGTATCGAATGGGCAACGAGCGGAGACTCCCACAGCCGGAGTCGCTTGCCGTCCCGCACTCCGACGCGCACGCGCATTGTAGCGCCGGGTGCCTGTCTGCCGGAAACTCTGATGTCGTCCACCGCCCGGGGGCTCGAGAACACCGCTTCGCGCCGGCGGCCAGCCATCTCCTTGAGGATAGGTCGATGCGTTGGGTTGCAGGCCGGACATTCTGATCCTGAGATGGGCTGCCAACGATGGGGGCAGGGCGGTGTTCTCGCGGGTCAAGCTCACCCGCCACGCCAGCGCTGCTCGAAGACCGGCGATTCGAGCTGCAAAGAACGTGCGCAGGGCGAGGGATCGTAGCACGGGGAGGGAACGCGGCCACGGCGGCTGGAGTCTTGCCCGGGTGCCCGGTGCGGCCTTGACGTTACGCGGAGCGCGGGACCTCCCCGCCGTCGCCTTCGTAGAAGCCGGCCGCGCAGAGTGATTCTGCGCGGCCGGCCGACACTAGCCGGGTAGCTCTTCGTATGTCTGGGCCTTGACGGGATCGCCTTCCTGGGAGGGCGGATTGGATCCTCCGCCTGGCTCACCGAACAGGCCGTCTGTCACGATCGCCGGGCCATCGAGCAGGGGTCCGTCGATGATGATGATGATCCCGATGGGGCCGAGTCCGCCGTCCACCACGATCCACTGTTCTTCCGGGGTAATGGCCTGTGCGACCGGCGTCACCCCACTGGCGGTGAGCGCGCAGATCAGTCCAAGCGCCAGAGTTGATGCCAATATCTTGTTCATCTGCCTACCCTCCATGGCTGACGGGCCGATGCCCGCTCCGCGATTCCAAGCGGACGAATGGTCATCCCATTCGGTCTGCGACTGTGCTTCTCGCGCCCGGCGCCGTGCAAACCGACCTTGCGCCCGCACGGCGGCGCGCTTGCGCCGGTCACTGCCTTGCGGGAAGCGAACCTCCTGCAGGCTTGCGTCGAGCGACCAACTGCGACCGCTTAACGGTGCCGGGCGTCTTCCGGTTTCGAGGAATCGCACCCGGGTTTCCCGCTTCGTGCGTTGGTGCGGTCCAGCAGCGCGCTCCCGGGGATGACCTGATTTCCGGGAATCGGTTCAGGTCGTGAGTCGCGCTCACGATCGCGAGGGAGGGAGGCCGGTCAACCGCCGATTGCGACTCGCACGGGGGTTCGTCGACGGCAACAATCACCGGCTGGGAACAGGTGCGGATCTTCGCCCGGAGGCCGGCATGCCTGAGAATTCAGCCGGCACAAGACGCCGGGGCGCGCAGGCAGAGACCCGCGCGCCCCGGTCGACTCATGGCCTGGCATCTCACCGCCGCACAGCGCGGCGCAACGAGGAGGAGGGACGTCACGCCACCATGATCACGAGGTACTTCATCTTGCGGAACTCGCCCCGATCGAGGATCGTCAGCTCCGCCTCGTTCTGGCCGATCTGGACCGAGTAGCTCGTCCTCGGTTGCGCGCTCAGGACGCGGAACTCGGCGGCAGGCACGCGGATCGTCCGCTCCTGATCGATGTCGACGGGAGTGAAGACGCGCGGATCGAACCCGGCCGTGAGCTGCGCCGTCTTCCCGATGCCGAGAAGACCGCCGCGGTCCTCGACGAGGCCCTTCGCGATCAGCTCCTTCTTCGTGCCGATCACGTAGTAGATCGTGCTCAGCTCCTGGCGCTTCTGCTCGATCGTCTGCTCCTGGGCGAGGATCGTCTCCTCGCTCTCGCGCACCTCGGTCTTCAGCCCGGTGACCTCGGTCTGCAAGCCGGCGACCTCGACCTGGAGCGTCTCCACGCGGGAGGCGAGCAGCTCGATCTGCTTCTCCTTCTGCGCGACCGTCTCCTTGAGGCCCGCGACCACTCTCTCGAGGTCCGCCGCCTTCACGCGGCTCTCGCGCAGAGTGCTCTCGAGCAGCCGGATCTTCTCCTTGCTCTGCTCGACGCTTTCCTTCAGATCGCCGATGCGGCCGACGATCTGGTCCTTGCGCGTCTGGGTCACGCCCGTGCCCGCCTCGATGTCCTGGGAGAGCAGGCGCACATCGGACTCCTCGATGTCGATCGCGTTCAGATTGTCCTGGATCTCGGCGATTGCGGTGATCGCTTCGTTGTACTGTCCCCGGACCGCCTCCTCGGCCGCTTTGGTCTCGACGTAGGCAGACTGGGTATTCTGATAGCGGTTGAAGAGATACCCCGTCGCGCCGAGCAGGACGATGACGGCCGCGACGAGCGCAATGACGACTGGCCTCTTCACGTCGAACTCCTTTCCTCTTCGGGCCCTGATCGGGCCAAGGGTCGAGCGCCGCTCGGATCAGTCTCGACGGACATCCACTCCGTCAAGATTCATGGACTGATGCCGGTACGCCACACTCCCAGATAGTGTGCAACTTCCGTGCCGACGATGAAACCCCCGGCCCGTGGACCAGGTTTTCGCGAGCCGGAGCGGGCCGCCGGGGGCGCAAGCGGCGCTGAGTGCACCGAGGGCCCCAAGGGTGCCAATGACGCCAAGGACGCGGAAGACGCCAGAGGCCGCTAGAGGCCGAGCCAGACCAGGCGCTCCTCCGCCTCGCATGCCCGGCCGCGGCCGTCTCGCGCCTGCACGCGCAGGAGGTATACGCCCGCGGAAAACGCTCCGTCGCCGTCGCTTTCGAGAACGACGGCGTGCACGCGGTGCGCCCCTGCGGGGGGCGCGGAGCAGTGAGCGACCCGCCGCCCCGCGCAGTCGAGCAGGTCGATCCGCTGCAGGGTGGCCGGCTGAGTGGATTGAAGCGTGAGGGCGAGCGCGCCTCGCAACGGGTTCGGCCCGGCGCGAAGAGCGAAGCCCCCCGGCTGCCCATCACCGAACTCGTCGGCCACCCCTTCGGGAAGCTGCTCGTTCACGAACACCTCGACCGGGCCGTTCGCCACCCGATCGCGAGATCGAGCCAGCCGTCGCCGTTCACGTCACCGAACGCGATTGCCGAGCCGTTGCTCACCGCGTCGTATTGCCAATCGGCGGTCGCCGGCAGCACGCCCGCTTCGTTCAAGTAGATCCGCACGTGGCCCGTCGAGAAGTGGATCGACGCGAGGTCGAGGTCGCCGTCGCGGTCGATGTCGGCCCAGGCGAGATCCTGGCATCCCGTGTACGGCTCGCCGGAAGCCCACACCGGAACGTCGCCGAGGAGCGTGCCCTCGTTCGCGAACAGCCAATCGGGGTATCCGCTCCCGCCCACGGCCAGGTCGAGATCATGATCGCCGTCGACGTCGGCCCAGCCGACTCCCTTGTCCGTCCGCTCGGGATGGCCCGTCGTCCAGAGGAAGTCGCGGTCGAGGGTCGTCCCCGCGTTGTGAAAGACTCCCGTCTCCCAGCTCGACCATCCCGATACGGCGAGATCGGGATACCCGTCGCCGTCCATGTCGCCCCAGTCGCACTCGCTCGTGATGCCCACCTGGTTCGATTGCCAGGAGGGGCTGGTCTCGAGGACCGTCCCGAGATTGCGGTAGATGGTCGTCGGCCGGTAAGGATTGGGGGAGACGCCCTGGTTGCTCGTCGCCGCGTCGAGATCGCCATCCAGATCGAAGTCGGCGAGAGAGCAGCCGGTGGCCCAGGAGCCGGTCGTGCCGTTCCACCCGGCCGCGGTCGGCAGGAGGCCGTCCCGGCCGTAGAAGACCTGGCAGCCCTGGAGTCCCGTGCCGCCGTTGGCGAGAAAGAGATCCGGATAGACATCGCCGTCGATCGAGCCGAGGGCGGCATCGCCGGTGTGCTTCTGGTCGTCCGACCGCCAGCTCGGAGTCGCCTCCAGCACGCCGCCCGCATTCAGGTAGATGAAATTGTAGTAGTCGTCGAGAGGCGGGTACTGATTCGCGAAGTAGGTGCCGGTGAAGAGGTCCTGGTCGCCATCGTGGTCGGCGTCGAACCAGGCGAGCGCGCCCACCGCGCGCCGCAACGTGCCCACCCAATCAGGCACGAGAGGAAGCGGGACGATCCCGCGGCTGTACGAAGCGCGCGGTTCATCTTGCACCCAGCCGTCAGGCGCGATCGCGGGATCGGCCGCTTCCGCGATAGTCGCCGGCCGGCAGAAGGCGAGGGCGGTCTCGTGGCCATCGGGGCTCACGTTGCGCTGCATCTCGGCCGTGCCGGGGACGGGACAGGCGAGGACGAGGACCAACAGCAGAAGGTAGGCGCTCTGAGAACATGGGCAGGGGAAAGCGCAGCGAGGACGCGGGCGACCGATCATGATGCTCCTCCATGTTCGGGTCGTCGATTGCTTCCAGTATGCCACGAAACGCAGGTGTGGAGCCAGCCGCCAGTCCGCGTAGACGCCGCCGCCCCGCGTGCGCACCGCCGTCCCGCCTGGGTGCCGCCGCCCTGCGTGCGTGCTGCCTTCCCGCGTGGGTGCTGCCGCCCTGCCTGCGCACCGCCGTCCCGCGTGGCCGTCCCGCGCCTTGGGTTTCCCCGCTTGCTCGCACGCTCGCGGCCCCTCCCTGTCCCGACCACGGCCGTTGATGGCACGGGCGGGCGGTTGCTATTCTTGCCTCCATGTCTCCCCGAGCTTTGAAGCAGGCTGGTCGGGAACGCGGGCGCCGCGCGGAACACGCGCTGAGCCTGCGATCCTTCGCCCTCTGGGTGCCGTTCCTGCTGGGTCTCGCCGCCTACCTCCCGACCCTCGGACACGACTTCGTCTGGGATGACGTCCCTTTCATCGTCGCGAATCCTGCCGCACGGCCGGAGAGGCTCGGGGAAGCGCTCGGCCACGGGTACGGATGGGTTCCGGCCGCCGGGGATCGCGCGGATGAATCGATCTACTTCCGTCCCGTGATCGTCGTCGCGAACGCGCTTCAGTGGGCGATCGCGGGGGGGCGGCCGTGGCTCTTCCATTTCGCGAACGCACTGACGCACGGCGCGACGGCGACTCTCGTGACGACGCTCGGCCTGCTCCTCGGCCTGGGGTCCGCCGCGGCGCTCCTCGCCGGAGGACTTTTCGCCCTGCACCCGCTCAACTCGGAAGCGGTCGCCTGGATTTCCGGGCGCACGGATGTGTCGGCCGCGTTCTTCGGCCTCCTCGCGCTCGTGCTGCTCGCCTGGCGGCAGCGCGCCGGAGGTGGAGCGGGACGCGCCTGGGCGGCGGGTGCCGCTCTCTTCCTCGCGCTCGCGTCGAAGGAGAGCGCGGCTATCTTCGTCCCGCTGGCCGCCGTGATCCTCTGGTTGGAATGGCCGGCACAGACGCGGAGCGGGCAGGCAGCGAGTGACCGACGCGCGCCCGGTTCTGCTGCCGCTTCGCGCGGGCCTGCCTGGGCCGCGCTCGGACTCGCTGCCGGACTCTATGTCATCCTCCGTCTCGCCGTCCTGAAAGGCCCGGGGGTAGCGACGAGCGAAATGCTGGGCACGTTCGCCCGGCCCGCCGGATTCGGCGACCGGCTGCTCCTCGGCGGCAACCTCACCCTCCTCTATCTGGGCAGGCTGCTTCTGCCCGTGCAGTTGAACATCGAGCCGCCGGTCGATCTGGCGCGTCCTCCTCTCGCCCCACTGGGCGGCATCGCCGGGACGGCGCTCTTCGCGGCCCTCTCGGTCCTCTGGCTGGTGTGGATCGTGCGCGCCCTCCAGGGCCGGCCGCGCGCGGGACGGTTGGGGTCGCCGGCCTTCCTCACGGGCCTCGGCCTTCTCCTCGGCGGTCTCGCGCCGGTGCTGCAGTGGTGGCCGATCGGGGAGCTTTACGGGGAGCGTTTCGCCTACCTCTCGAGCGCTGGATTCCTGCTGGGCTGCGCCGTCCTGATCGAGCCCTGGCTTTCACGCGGCTGGACGCGCGCCTGGCTCCTCGGCGGCATCCTCGCCGCGGGTTGCCTGGTCCTCTTGCAGACGCGCCTGCCGGACTGGAAGAGCGAGGCCGCCCTCTTCGGACGCGCGATCGAGCGCAGCCCCGACAGCCCTCGCGTCCTCGCCGCCCATGCGGAGATCCTCCTGCGTGAGCGGCGTCTCACCGAAGCCGAGCCGCTCCTCGCCCGCGCGGCGGCTCTCGCTCCCGCGAATGCCGAGACGCAGGCGCGCTACGGATCGCTGCTCGTCGATCTCGGCCGGCCGCAGGAAGGGGTTCCCCGTCTGGAAGCGGCCTACAAGCAGATGAAGCCGACGAAGACGCTTCTGCTCAACCTCGGCATCGGCTACACGAGGATGGGCCGTTACGACGAGGCGGTGCCGCTGCTACGCCGCGCCCGCGACCTTGCACCCGGGGACCCGGCAGCCATCGAGGCGCTGGCCACCGGAGAGCGCGGGCGGGGCAACTTCGACGACGCGGACCGGCTCTACCGTGAGGCGCTCGCCCTGGGGCCAGGGCGGAAGAGCCTCTATCTCAACCTCTTTGGCCTGCACTACTTCGACCGGCGGGACATGCAGGAGGCCCGGGCCTGGGGGATGCGGTTGCTGGAGAAGTTTCCCTCGGCATCGGAGGCCGCCCAGGTGCGCACCCTGCTCGAGCAGGCGGGGGAGGGAGGCTAGCCTGCGGCCGCGAGCTTGGAGACCGCGGGCGGGCCCATCGCCCGCCCCCCCTGACCGGGAGGGCGCGCGCCCCGCGGCCGCATCAGATCTGATTATGCTGATCTTCCACAATCATGGACTGCCCTGGCGCGAGATCCCGGTAGTATACTCCTTGGCTTTTGAATTCCGGCAGGCCCGGTCAGCGGGCGGAGGGCGTCCAGCCCGAAGGTATCGTGAAGGTCGACCCCGGCTGAGGAGGGGGGACCGGAAGGGAGAAGGATCATGGCTACGGCAGTGAAGCGCGCCTTCAACGCTTTCGAGATGGCCAGGGCGCAGTTCGACAAGACGGCCGATCTGATCGGTCTCGACACCGCCTCGCGGGACCTGCTGCGCAGTCCTCTGCGCGAATACCACTTCAGCATCCCGGTTCGGATGGACGACGGCAAGGTGCGCATCTTCCAGGGCTTCCGCGTGCAGCACAACGACGCGCGCGGCCCGGCCAAGGGCGGCATCCGCTTCCATCCCCAGGAGACGATCGACACCGTGCGCGCGCTCGCCATGTGGATGACCTGGAAGTGCGCGGTGGCCGACATTCCCCTCGGCGGCGGCAAGGGCGGGGTCATCTGCGACCCGCATCATCTGAGCGCCCGCGAACAGGAAGCCATCTGCCGCGGTTGGGTGCGCCAGGTCGCGCGCGACATCGGCCCCAACACCGACGTCCCCGCGCCCGACGTGATGACGAGCGCGCAGCACATGCTGTGGATGCTGGACGAGTACGAGACGCTTCGCGGCGGGCACTATCCAGGCCTCATCACCGGCAAGCCGGTCGGTCTCGGCGGCTCGCTGGGACGCACGGAGGCGACCGGATACGGGCTCGTCTACACGCTGCGCGAGGCGCTCAAGGAGCACAAGATTCGCCCGGAAGAGACGACGGCCAGCGTGCAGGGCTTCGGCAATGTCGCCCAGTACGCGATCGAGCTCTACACGCAGATGGGCGGCAAGACGATCTGCGTCGCCTGCTGGGACCAGGAGGACCAGACCTCCTACTCCTTCAAGCGCATGAGCGGCATCGATCTGAACGAGCTGCGTTCGATCACCGACCGCTTCGGCGGCATCGACAAGGCCAAGGCGCGCGATCTGGGCTACGAAGTGCTGCCCGGGGACAAGTGGATCGAGCAGGACGTCGACGTGCTGATGCCCGCGGCGCTCGAGAACCAGGTGACCGGAGACAACGTCCAGGCGCTCAGCAAGCGGGTGAAGATCATGGCCGAAGGTGCCAACGGCCCGACGACCCCCGAGGCGGACGCGGTCCTGCACAAGCGCGGCATCTTCGTCATCCCCGACTTCCTCGCCAACGCCGGCGGGGTGACCTGCAGCTACTTCGAGCAGGTGCAGAGCAACATGAACTACTTCTGGGAGAAGGACGAGGTGCTCGGCAAGCTCGATGTGAAGATGACGGCCGCGTATCTGGCGGTGAGCGATCTCGCGCGCCGGCAGAAGCTCTACATGCGCGACGCTGCCTACGTCGTCGCGGTGAACCGTGTCGCGCAGGCGTGCCGGGATCGCGGCTGGGCGTAGAGGTCTCTCGTTCGTCCACTGGCTCGCCGCGCCGCGTCGCCGGACTTCGATCCGGCGGCGCGCGCGGCGGGTCTCTTTAATGCCGGAGCCGTCGCCCGCGCCTCTCCGCGTCGGTTCCGGGGAAAGCCGGAAAAGCCGGGGAGCCTTTCCCGCCGGCGGCACAGGCGCTATCATGGACGGGCTGTCGACGGGCGCGTGAGACAGGGGAGGCAAGGCGCGGGCGCGAAGCGGCGCCGCGCGAGCCAGACGCGTGTTCCGTCTGAGCGGAGGCTTCGATGGCCGAGCCCGCAAAGCCCCCGAATTCCGCGATTCCCTCCTTCGGCCGGGAATTCCTCGGCGCCGAGGAGACCTTCACCCGGATCGGCGCGGGGGCGATCGGCGGCAAGGCATCCGGGCTCGCGCTCGTCCATCGCGGCATCCTTCCCCAGCTGCCGGCCGCCGAATTCGAGCCGTTCCGCATCGCCGTTCCCACCCTGACCGTCCTCGCCGCGGATCTCTTCGAGCGCTTCATGGAGAGAAACGCTCTCTATCCCGTGGCGCTCTCCGCCGAACCAGACGACCGCATCGCGCACGCCTTCCAGCAAGCCGACCTGCCGGCCGAATTCGTCGGCGATCTGCGCTCGCTCATCACCGGCGTGCACAGTCCGCTCGCCGTCCGCTCGTCCAGCCTGCTCGAGGACGCCCTCGCCCACCCGTTCGCCGGGGTGTACGGGACCAAGATGATCCCGAACAACCAGGCCGACATCGACACGCGCTTCCGCCGGCTGGTGGAGGCGGTCAAGTTCGTCTACGCCTCGACCTTCTTCCACCACGCGAAGAGCTACCGCCGCTCCGTGGGCGCCGATGCGCGCGACGAGCGCATGGCCGTGATCGTCCAGGAAATCGTCGGGCGGCGTTACGACGACCGCTTCTACCCGGCGATCTCGGGAGTCGCCCGCTCCTTCAACTACTATCCCACCGGGCATGCGCGCCCCGAGGATGGGGTGGTCGACCTGGCCGTCGGCCTGGGCAAGCAGATCGTCGACGGCGGTCGCTGCTGGACCTACTCGCCCGCCTATCCGCAGGCGCCCGCGCCCTTCGGCAATCTGGGCGAGATGCTCGACCAGACGCAAACCCACTTCTGGGCGGTGCACATGGGCACGCCGCCGTTACCCGACCCGATCCGCGAGACGGAGTACCTCGTCCAGGGGGCGCTCGCCGACGCCGAGGCGGACGGGGCGCTGCACCATCAGGTCTCCACGTACGACCCGCGGTCCGACCGGCTGCGGCCGGGGCTGCTCGTCTCCGGTCCGCGCGCGCTCGACTTCGCCCCGCTCCTGACCGGCCGGACGCTGCCGCTGAACGACCTCGTCGCTCGCCTGCTCGCGATCTCCAGGGAGGTCCTGCGGGCCGAGGTCGAGATCGAGTTCGCGGTCGATGCCGCCGCGAGCCCTTCGGCACCGGCGCGCTTCGGCTTCCTCCAGGCGCGGCCGATGGCCGCCGCCGGCGAGACGATCGAACTGCCCCCGGACGAACTGGAGTGCCCCGAGGCAGTGATCGCGTCCGAGCAGGTGCTGGGCAACGGCGTGCGCACCGGGATCCGCGACATCGTCTTCCTCGATCCCGAGAGTTTCGACGCGGGCCGGACCCGGGAGATTGCGGCCGACGTCGAGGGTATGAACCATCGGCTGGCGGCCGCCGGCCTGCCGTACGTGTTGATCGGTTTCGGGCGCTGGGGCAGCTCGGACCCCTGGCTGGGGGTTCCCGTGGAGTGGGGCCAGATCGCGGGGGTGCGGGTGATCGTCGAGGCGACGCTGCCCGACATGAATCCCGATCTCAGCCAGGGTTCGCATTTCTTCCACAACCTGATCAGCTTCCAGGTCTTCTACTTGTCGGTGCGACACGGCGGCCGGTACCG